>Ga0182740_1000900_pt1 | contig 23137 bp, 20 predicted proteins | sample eDN5th37CKraftBY_FD_128872 | JGI IMG/M metagenome (GOLD analysis project Ga0182740, IMG submission 128872) | Enriched backyard soil microbial communities from Emeryville, California, USA - eDNA 5th pass 37_C Kraft BY (version 2) (version 2) | ecosystem: Environmental > Terrestrial > Soil >...
CAAATGGGTCGAGGTCGAGCCCGTTCCGGGAACGCTGGTGGTCAATATAGGCGAGCTTCTGGAACTGGCCTCCAACGGCTATCTGCGCGCGACGCTGCACCGCGTGGTGACGCCGCCGCGCGGCGCGGAGCGCTATTCGGTGCCGTTCTTCTTCGGCGCCAGGCTCGACGCCACCATTCCCCTTCTCGACCTTCCCGAGGATCTGGCCGCCGAAGCGAAAGGGCCTGCCAGCGATCCCGAAAATCCGCTGTTTCGCGATGTCGGGGTGAATGTGCTGAAAAGCCGGCTGCGCTCGCATCCCGATGTCGCCCGGCGGCATTATTCCGATCTTCTGAAAGCTTCCTGAAGCAAAGGGCAAATCAACGCTTCTCTCTGCGCGGCCATCGGAAGCGGTGCGCCTTTAACCTCCGATGCCCGGCAGGCCGTTTCAGTTCGAACTGCGACTGATCCGGCTATGATGGGGCATGGTTGGGAGTTGTGCCCGGCAATGCCTCGGAATTTCCGATCCATTGCCCCTAAACATACGATTTTTTCTCTTCCGTTGGCGGACCTAATCTGAAGCAGTCCAGTTACAGGCTGCTGCCCGATGATGTCGCCGGTTGTTTCCACCTTCGCCTCGCGCAAAGCGGGTGCTCTGCCCGAAATCGTCACGGAAAGCCTCGCCGGCGAACATCCGCTTCGGGGGTCCGTTCTCATTCTCGGCAATTTCGATGGCCTGCATGTGGGACATCAGCAACTCGTCCACATGGCGCATGGCCTCGCCGGAAAGCATCCGGTTTCGGTCATGTCCTGCGAACCCCATCCGCGCAGCTTCTTCGCGACGCAGGATGAGCCTTTCCGGCTGGCGACACCGTCCGCCAAGCGATTGCTGATGGCGCCATATGGGGTGGATTTCATTTACTCGCCCCGTTTCAACCGGTCGTTCGCCGGCATGTCGCCTGCCGAATTCGTGGATGATATTCTCGTAGAGGCTCTGGGCGTGCGGCACGTGATCGCCGGCCCCGATTTCCGGTTCGGCAACAAGCGATCCGGGGACATGCGCATGCTGTCGGAGTTGGGCGCGTTGCGCGGCTTCGGTGTCAGCATCGCACCGGAAGTCGCGCATGCCGGCATCCGGGTCTCTTCCACCCTCATTCGCACGGCGATCCGTTCCGGCGATTTGCGGGGCGCCGCGCGGTTTCTGGGAGGGGGATGGCTGGTCGAAACGAGGCGTCGCGCCGACGGCAGCCTTGAGCTGCATCCCGATCTTTGCAGACCCAGAGCCGGTCGATATGCGGGATTTCCGGAGAGGGCCGGGTACCAGCCGGACAGGATTCGCATTGACATAACGCCGGAGGGCGGCTTCATCCCCCTCAGCCCATACCCTCTCCAAAGTGCGCCCGAGATGTGGCGTCTTGAAACACAGGACTGACCAGCCCCGCCATGACAATGCATTCCAGTGCCGAATTGCGGACCGAGAGAGACATGCTCGGCGCCCGCACCCTTCCTGCCGAGTCGCTGTTTGGAATTCATACGCAACGTGCGGTCGAGAATTTCCCGATATCCGGAATCCGCATTGGTGATTTTCCGGATCTGGTGCGCGCTCTTGCCATGGTGAAGCTGGCTGCTGCGCGGGCCAATCATGATCTCGGTGTTCTGGAAGCTGACAAACTCGATGCGATTGAAGGGGCCTGCCGGCTGCTGATCGGCGGGCAGCATCACGACGCATTCGTCGTCGACATGATCCAGGGTGGGGCGGGCACGTCCACCAACATGAATGCCAATGAGGTGATTGCCAATCTGGGGCTCGACAGGCTGGGCCGTGCCCGTGGCGACTACGCTGCCCTCCATCCGAACGATCATGTGAACAGGTCGCAGTCCACCAATGACGTCTATCCGACAGCGCTGCGCCTTGCCCTCATACTGGCCGCCGATCCGCTGAAGAGCGAGCTTGACCGCCTTATTTCGGCATTGCGTGACAGGGCAACTGCGTTTTCCACTGTGCTCAAGCTTGGCCGCACGCAGCTTCAGGATGCGGTGCCGATGTCGCTGGGCGCGGAATTTTCCGCCTTTGCGACCGGACTTGAGCAGGAAGCGCGGCAGGTGTCGGCCGCGTTTGAAGAACTGCATGTCGTCAATCTGGGCGGCACGGCGATCGGCACCGGCATCAACACGCCGGCCGGATATTCTCCGGCGGCAATCAGCCATCTTGCAGCGATTTCCGGCTTGCCGGTCACGGCTGCGGCAGATTTCATCGATGCATCGTCCGACATGGGGGCGCTCGTTTCCCTTTCGGGCGCGCTGCGCCGTCTGGCGGTCAGGCTGTCGAAGATGTGCAACGATCTGCGCCTGCTGTCGAGCGGCCCGCGCGCGGGCATTGGCGAGATCGAGCTGCCGGCGGTGCAGGCGGGGTCCTCGATCATGCCGGGCAAGGTCAATCCGGTGATCCCGGAGGTGGTGAGCCAGATCGCTTACAGGGTCATAGGCCATGACGTCACGGTCAGCTTCGCGGCCGAGGCCGGTCAGTTGCAGCTTAATGCAATGGAGCCGGTGATCGGCCACAGCCTGCTCGACGCGCTGAAGCTGCTCGCCGCCGGCATGCGTACGCTGACCGATCAGTGCGTGAGCGGGATCGAGGCGCGGCCCGAGCGATGCCGCGCGCTGCTCGACGCCAGCACGGCTATGTGCACGCCCATGGTGCCGGTCATCGGCTATGAACGGGCGGCGGAGCTGGCCGGCGCGACGCTGGCGCAGGGACGCGCTCTGGCGGATCTGGCGGTGGAGGCCGGCTATCTGTCGGCGGAGGACTTCAGCGCGCTCGAAAGGGCAGCCTGTGCCTTGCCGGATGCGGGAAAGGCAAGCCTGTGAGCATTCGCCACCTGCCCGCCAGCGATTACGTGACGCTGCCCTGGAAGAACGGAACCGGATCGACCGATGAAGTGTGCCTGCTTCCCGAAGAGGCGACACGCGACGCGTTCGAGGTGAGGGTCAGCCGGGCGACCATTGCCGAACCCGGGCTGTTTTCCGCGTTTGCGGGGGTGGAGCGCACCATCACCCTGATCGAGGGAGCTGCACTGTCGCTTGATTTCGGCACGCACAGGGCGGAGCTGGCGCCCCTGCAGCCCTACACTTTCGATTCCGGTTTCACGCCGCACGGGAATCCGACCCTAGGTCCGGTGCGGGTTCTCAACGTCATGGCTGCTCGGAATGCGTGGAATCTTGGGCCGGCGCGCATACTGACGCGAGGCGAGCATATTGAGACCGCGCAGGACGAGGTGATCGTTCTGCTCGCGGTCAGGGGTGGATGCGAGATCGCGGGATCGTCACAAACGGTCTCTTTGCAAGAAGGCGATAGCGCGCTTCTTGATGAGCCTGCTTTCGTCGGTCTTTTAGCGGACGCGGCCGTTCTGGCCGTTCCCCTGAAACGCGGGCAGGTTCACGTTTGAGGCCAGAGCATCGGGCCGAAAAGTGGACTCCGGTTTTCGGTGATTTCAATGCGTTATCTATCGTTTAGACCGCCTGCATCCGAATGGACGCAGGCGATCTAAAGGGCATCAATCCAAAGGTCGGGTCTGAAGATGACCACGAATTTCATTCGGCCCCGGCGCCCTCAGGCGACCGGGGCTTTTTTCATGAAAACCTCGCGGCAGCATTCGATGAAGCGTCGGGCAGGTGCCGACAGCGTTTCCTGCCTGCGATGGGCGATGACGATGGAACTCGGCGCATTCTGGCCCACCAGCGGTCTGACCACCAGTTTCAGCCCGTCATAGGTCATGTCGGAGGCGGGCTTGGTCACCAGCAGCGCATAGCCGAGCCCATGCCCGACCATGCCCCGCACCATTTCAAACGAGGCCGAGCGATGGGCGATCAGCGGATTGACGCCGGCCGCGCGCATGATCCCGGCGAAGTAGTCGGCGCTCGGCGGCGCGTCGAGCAGCACCATCGGTTCCTCGGCAAGTTCCGTGGGTTCGATTTCCGATTGCGCCGCCAGACGGTGTCCGTCGGGAAGCAGCACATAGGGATGCAACTCGTCCACCGGGATCTTCACGAGATCGTCGTCCAGATCCATGTCGTAGAGCAGGGCGATCTCGCTCTCGCCGGCCCGCAGGCTTTCGCTGAGGCGGCGCTGGTCGCCCTCGATCAGGCGGATGCCGATACCCTCCATCTTCTCGATCAGCCGCGGCATGATGAAGGGACCGAATGTGTGAAAGCATCCAACGGAAAGCTTTGCCCCGGCGTTCATGCGGGCGGCCGCGAGGGATCTCGCGCCGTCGATGCGCGTGGAAGCTCCATAGGCGCGGTTGGCGTAGATCAGCGGCGAACCTGATCGGGCAATATGCAGGTCACGCACCTCGCACAGGAAAATGTAGTGGGTTCCGACTTTTTCCGAAGAGATCAGCCGGCAGTCGAAGGCAACGAGCGGATCGGCAATGCGCGGAGCACCGGAGGGCATGTTCACCCACTCGGTGCACTCGAACTTGTCGCTGACTTCGTCCCGGAAACGGCCGGCGAAGGTGTCCGAGATATAGGACTGGTCGTCCCTGAGGACGTTGACGCACAACACGCCGTTCTCGACGATCTTTGCTGCTGCGGGGCTCAGGTGATGCACGCATACGAGCAAGGTCGGCCAGTCGCTGTCGGCGGATACCGATGCCATGGCCGAGACGGTAACGCCTGCGCGCCCGACCGCCCCGTCGGTGGTGACGATGTTCACCGTGCAGGCCGCATGGCTCATGCCCTCAAGGAACTTGTTGCGGATGGCCTGTTCAATCTTCGCGTCCAACCCGGCACTCCGTATTTCCAACTGGTTGAATATCCGCCCGGCGGCGGTACTGCTCCAGTATTGTTCCAGTGCGGGGCCAAACACGAAAGAAGGCTTTTCTGGTGTTCTGCCTTTGAAAAAGCGAGGAAGCTCGTTCAGGTGGCAGATTGTGGCGCCGGAATGGGCACCATGCCGGGCAGGGTGCCGCCGTGAATGAGTTCCCGGCAAAACTCCTCGAAGGCTTCCGCAACCCGCGACCGCTTGAGTTCCTTCAGGCTGGCGAGGCCCAGTTTCATCGGCGGGCAATCATCGTCAAGCTCGACATAGGCCAGCGGGCAGCCGTTCTCCGCGCTCATGTTGCGGGGGCGCACCGTCATCATCGAAAAGCCTATTCCCGCCCCGACATAGGAACGCAGGGCAGCCGGCAGGCTGGTTTCGGTGACGATCCTGGGCGCGACGCCGGCGCGTTCGAACAGGGACAGGAAATATTGCCGCGTGAGGGGAAGATCGAGCAGGATGAAAGGCTCGTCCGCCAGTTCCGTCAGCCGCAATCTGGGGCGCGTGGCAAAAGGATGATCCGCCGCCAGCAGCACATAGGTCGGCAGCTCGGCCAATGGCACGAAATCCATGTCGGCGGTCACGCTGAATTCATAGGTCATCGCCACGTCGATCCGCGCGGTTCTGAGGCCGTCGAGCAACTCGGCCTCGCTGCCTTCGGTGACGTGCATGCGCACGTCCGGATATCTGGCGATGAAGCTCTGCCAGAGCTCCGGTATGATCAGCGGCGTGAAGGTTCGGAAGGAGCCGACATTGATCGGACCCGTGACCGCGCTCATCGTCGCGTTGACGACTTCGTAAAGCCCGTTCGTCGTGCGCAACGCGTTCTTGGCGGCGACAAGCAGCCTTTGTCCGGCAGGCGTCAGCGAAAGGCCCTGTGCATGATGGCGCACGAAGAGCTGCACGCCGAACTCGACTTCCAGATGCGAGATCGCCGCCGAAATCGACGGCTGGGAGATGTTGACCTGTTCGGCGGCGCGCGTGACGCTGCCGGTTTCCCCGGCGGCGACGAAATAGCTCAACTGTCGAAGCGTGAAGCGCATGCTTTTCCCATATGGAGCCGCCGCCCTGACCAGCACGATTCCGGGGTCAGGTGGCGGGGTGATGATCCAATATTTTGGCTGGCATCCGATAATCCCCTGCATCCATGCAAAAGTCCACCTCCGGGGAAGTGGCCATCATGCTCAAGCCGGGTGGCGGCACACTTGCTGGCGATGTCGAAGCGGAAAGTCCGCAGAACCGTTCATTGCGAAGGATGTCTCCGGCGGGTTTCAAAGTCCGGTTTCCAGCGCATCAACCAGCCTGCCCAGCATGGCGTCACAGGCGGCGAGCTGATCCAGTTCGATGAATTCGTCGGGCTTGTGGCCCTGATCCATATGGCCGGGCCCGCACATCGCTGCGGGAATGCCGAGACGATTGTGGAACAGTCCCGCTTCCGTGCCGAACGCGACCTTGCAGGTGTCTTGATCATGCCCGGCGATGCGGCGCAGCAGCGTAACGATTGCCGAGTCATTGGCCGTGTCGAGGCCGGGATAGGCGTTCACCTCGTCGATGGAGATCGCCGCCTGCGGAAAGGACGGCCTCAGGGGGGCGACGATCCCTTCCGCGCCGTCGCGGATGCCGTCGAGTATCGCCTGCGGATCGTCGCTTGCCAGATTGCGGATCTCGAAATCGATCCGGCAGTGGTCGGGAACGATGTTCAGAGCCTGCCCGCCGCTCATCACGCCGGCATGTATGGTGCTGTAGGGGATGTCGTAAGCCGCATCGCGCGCGCCGGTTCGTGCGAGGCGGTCCTGTTCGCGGCGCAGCACGTCCAGAAAATCCGCCCCCATGTGCAGCGCGTTCAGCGCGGTGGGGGCCAGCGCGGAATGGGCGGCATGCCCTGTGCAACAGGCACGCAAGGCCAGCTTGCCCTTGTGGCCGGTGGCAATGCGCAATCCGGTCGGCTCGCCGACAAGGCAAAGGGCAGGGCGCGAGCTTGCTGTTTCCAGATGATCCAGAAGCCCCCTAACCCCGACGCAGCCGATTTCCTCATCGTAGGAAAAAGCAAGATGAAGCGGCGTTTGCAGCGTTCTGCCGGCTGCATCCAGCGCCGTGGCCAGCGCCGAAGCCACGAAGCCCTTCATGTCGGTCGTACCGCGCCCATAGGCCCGCCCGTCGGCAATGGTGAGGCGGAACGGATCGCGCGTCCATGCCTGTCCCTCGACGGGCACCACATCGGTATGGCCTGACAGGATGACGCCGCCACGATCGCGGGGACCTATGGTGGCGAACAGGTTGGCGCGGGTGCCGTCCGTGCTCGTGACCAGTTGCGAAGCGATACCCGCGCCATCCAGAAGGCTGCGCACATAGTCGATAAGGGCAAGGTTCGACTGGCGGCTGACGGTCGGAAAGGCAATCAGCCTGTCGAGAATGTCCAGTGTGCGCATCGTGCCGTGTCCGGAAAAGACGGTGCCGCATATTGAAGTGCGGCACCTGCTTCAGTCAAAGAGCCTGACCACCGGCAGTGCCAGTGCATCGGGTGTTACAGGTCGCCCGGCACGCCATAGCTCGGTGCGACGGAGGGGTTGAGGGCGCGCGAGACATAGGCTTCCATTTCGCCCTTCCAGCGCTCCCACAATTCGGAAAGCTCGCCGATCGGGTCATGATCGGCCCAGTCGACGCGCAGGTCCGCGATCGCCCATGCTTCCTTGCGGACGAGGAGCATGCCGACGGAATGCACGGGGCCTTCTTCGCCGCCTGCTTCTTCTGCCGCACGCATCGCGGCCAGCAGGCGATCGCCAATCCCCTGTCCGGCACTTTCGGAAAAGGCCGCCACCATGGCAGCGGGCACGCCCGGATCGGACAGGAGGTTGCCTGCCGCGATGACGCCCGGTGCTGCCGCCACCCGATGGGTTCCAAGCGTGCGCTCGCCGGAAAACGACGCGGTGCGGCCCTGCGTGTCCACCAGCGCAAGCTGGCGATATTCCAGATGCGGGGCATCGCGCTTCAGCGCTTCCAGCGCATCCGTTGCCGAAAGACCGGAAGCCATGAGGTCCAGCCCTTTCGGCCCCAGCCGCGGGTCGGTGATGTTCTGCGTCGCCACCGTCCCCACGCCGGCCCGGGCATGGGCGCAGCGCGCGGCCACGCAGGGAGAGGAGGAGGACACGGCGATGCCGAACATGCCGGTATCGGGACAGTGGGCGGAAATGGAAAAGGTCATTGCGGCATCCCCTTATGCGGCGTCGGGAATGACGGCGGTGACTTCGATCTCGACGACCCATTCCGGCCGCGCCAGAGCGGGAACCACAATGCCGGTGGAGCAGGGATGCACACCCTTCATCCACTTGCCCATCTCCTGATAGACGGCCTCGCGGTAGCGGATGTCGGTGACATAGACGACGATGCGGCAGATATGCGCCATCTCGCTGCCGGCTTCCTCAAGCAGCATCTTGATGTTTTCCATCGTCTTGGCCGTCTGCTTGCCGGCATCGCCGACATGGAGGCACTCGCGCGTATCCAGATCCTGCGAGACCTGACCGCGCAGGAAAACCATGGTGCCGCGGGCGACGACGCCCTGGCTCAGATCGTTGTCGAGGTTCTGTTCGGGATAGGTCTTCTTGGTGTTGAAGGGACGAAGCCGCTTGTGGATCATGTCGTGGTTTCCGTATCGCTTGAGGCCCGGATGGTTCGGGCAATGGGGCTGGGGCCAAGGGAGGGTAGACGGCATCCCTGCGGATGCCGTCCGGAGAGGATCATTCCGCGGCGGCGCGCTTTGCGTGGGTGCCGATGTCGGTCGAGAACCAGCTTGAAATCGCGCTGTCGCCTGCGGAGAGGGTGCGTCCGCCCATGACCCGGTCGGACAGGCCTGCGGCATCCTTGACGAAAGCCAGCGGACCATCCCAGTCGAAGTTCCGGTAGACGGCGGCGAGATGGGCGAAGGGCGGAGACTGCGCGAACAACTGGAAGGTGAGCCGGTGGCCGGCATAATCGGAGTTCAGAAGGTCGCGGGCGAAGGCAAGCAGCTTGCGCCGGTCGTCTGCCACCCATTCCTCATTGATGCTGTAATATTTCTCCAGCCATGGCTTGGTGTCGGGATGCTCGAAGGAGGCAGCATCCGGCGTGACGCAGATCTGGCCGCCGCAGAGCTCGCGGGCGATGTGCATCATTTCGTGCAGTTGCGAGCAGGCCAGCACGCGGCCCGTGTAGAGCAGGGACTGGTTGGGCATCATCAGGCCGGCGGGCGAACGTTCGCCAAGCGCGATCGCTGCCGTCAGGTGGGCGTTGATCCCTTCACGGTAGACGGCAAGCTGGGCCAGCTTTTCCTGCACGGCCTGCTGCTTGTCGAGGCCGGTCTGGCGCGCATTGAAGAGCGCCGCGCCGATCATCATGTCGGCAACCTTGAGGTTGCGCTGGACGAAGGCGAAGGCCGAATAGCGGTGCAGGGTGGCGCGTATGAATGTCGCCGCCTTGGTGTGGCGATAGAACAGCACGTTCTCCCACGGGATCAGCACGTTGTCGAAAATGACGATCGTGTCGACCTCGTCGAACTTGTTGGCCAGCGGGTAGTCCTTTTCGGGAGCACGGCCGGCGAAGCCGGTGCGGCAGATGAATTTCAGGTTTTCGCTGCCGAGATCGCAGATGAAGCCCACGGCGTAGTCGCTGAGGGCGTTGTTGCCCCAGTTGGCAATCGTCGGCTTCGTGAAGGCCTGATTGGCATAGGCGGCCGCCGTCTCGTATTTCGCGCCGCGAACGATGATGCCCGCATCGGTTTCCTTCACCACATGCAGGAGCATGTCGGGGTCCTGATCCTGAGGCGCCTTCGAGCGGTCGCCCTTCGGGTCGGTGTTTGCCGAAACGTGGAAGGGGTCTTCACGCAGAACGCGATGGATGTGGGTCTCGATATTCTTCGAGAACTGCGGGTCGACCTCGTTCAGCACGTCCTGACCGTCGAAGAGGGACCACATCTCGCCCACGGTTTCGTCGCCGACACGGGTGACGACGCCGCCGATCTCGTTGAGCATGTGATCGGTGGCGCGGCGCTTGGCCCACCAGTCGTCCTGCGTGCGGGGCAGGGCGCTGCCGAGCGCGTTGCGCTCGCCGTCCTGTTCCACCGTCATGATGTCGCGATGCGCTTCCTCGTGCTGCATGTCGAAGATGCGGGCGCGGATATCCACCAGCGGCTTGAACTGGGGATGGGTGGTGACGTCGTTGACGCGTTCGCCGTTGACCCAGATCCGCCGGCCGTCGCGGATCGAATCCCTGTATTCCTGACCTGTCCTGATCATCAGTTGTCCTTTGCATTGCTGGGAAGTCGTGGCTGGGAAGGCCCAAGGGGGCCTTCGTTCCCGGCCGCTTGCGGGGCGGGGTTCCAGACAGTGGTAACAAGCCGGCGCAGACACCGAAAATAAGGGTTTCCGCAGCCCTGCAGCAGTTTTTCCGATGCCGGAGAAGGCGCTCCGGCATCGGAAGGAGCGGGTTATTTCTTGTGGTCCGTCCAGGCGCCGTCGCGCACTTCCTTGATCTCGATCGAGACCTCTATCCGGGTCTGGCCGTTCTCATCGAAGGTGGTCGTGCCGAGCACGCCGTCATAGCTGATCGCCCGGATTGCCTCGGCCAGCGCCACCTTGTCGTCGATGCCTTTTTCCCGGATCACCGTCAGCAGTATGTTGGTCGCGTCATAGGCGTATTTGGTGTAGGGGCTCGTCGGCTCCGAAAACGCCCTTGCTGCGTAGTCGGCATTCATCTTCTCCAGCTTCGGATTTGACTGCGAGGCCGGATAGCTCACCATCGTGCCTTCCGCGGCCGGTCCGGCCAGGGCAATGAAGTCCGGATCGTAGAAGCCGGAGATGCCGATCATCGGTATGTTAAGCCCCACCTCGGCCATCTGCTTGCGCAGGATGCCCGCCTCGGCGATGACGCCGCCGAAATAGATCGCGTCGGGCGATGCATCGCGCAGCTTGGTCAGCGCCGTGCGGAAATCGACCGTTCCGACGGGGAAGAGTTCCTTGGCCACGATCTCGCCGCCGGCCTCGGTGAAGAAGCCGTCGAATGCCTGCGAGTTGGCGGTGCCGTAGTCGCTGGTGTCGGCAAAAATCGCTATCTTCTTGGCGCCGAGCCCGGTCGCCGCCCAGTCCGCCAGCGGATGGTTTTCGGCAACGAGGGTAGGCGTAACGCGCGTGATCTCGGGAAGATTCTGCTGGGTGATCTGTGGGCTGATGGCGCCCCAGACGATCATCGGCATCTGGGACCGGTGAAAGACCGGCATGGTGGCGAGCGCGACTGGGCTGTTCCAGTGACCAATGGCGGCCACGACATCGGGATCGTTGACCAGCTTGAGGGCGGCGCCGACACCCGTTTGCGGGTCCGAGGCATCGTCAAGCGCCACAGGCTCGACCTGATAGGGGTAATCGGCCGCGTTCGCCTGCTCTATCGCGAGCAGGAAGCCGTTGCGGGCGCCCAGACCCTGCTGGGCATTGCCGCCGCTGACGGGGCCGATGAATCCCAGCTTGATATGCGGCTTGTCCTGCGCGGCGGCAGGCATGATGGCCATGGCCGTCGACAGCATCATTAGTCCCGCCAGCACAGTGCGCCGGCGCATAAGTGATGTTCTCATTATTATTCTCCCGTTCGTTCCCTTGTTCCGGCCGTGCCGATCGCTCGGGCATCCGGGCCCGGAACATGCTCATGCGTCAGCCGATGATGCAGGCTGCGGGATCGCCCCTGCGATAGAAAGTCGTAATTTCCGATGGCCTGCTTCGGAAAACCCTAGTCAAAATCTCAGGCTTTTGCTTTGCGCTGGAACAGAAGGCGCTCATAAGCTGGACCATCAGCGCCACATGAAGAGGGAGGATCTTGATGGACGCTCTGCTTATGCAGCATTTGCTCAACTGGCTGGTGCTTGGCAGCATCTACACATTGATCGCGCTTGGCTTCAGCCTGCTTTTCGGCGTCCTGAATGTGATTCACTTTTCGCACGGCGACGTGGCGATGGTCGGTCCCTTCATCGCACTGGCCATTGTTCAGGCGGTTACGGCCATGGCCATGCCGCTCGGGGCGTCGGCAGCACTGCTGGTGGCGATACTGGCGGCCATGGCCGCCATTGGCTTGCTCGGCGTGTTGCTCGACTGGCTTGTGATCCGGCGCTTTCGCACCTCTCCGGCCATGATGGCGCTCGTCGCAACGGTCGCCCTCGGCACCGTCATCCGCGAAATGATCCGCACCCTCTACCCGCAAGGCTCCAATCCCAAGCCGTTTCCGGCAATCGCCACCGGCGTGATCCAGATCGGCGACGTGGTCATTCCCGTGTTCAGCCTGATCGTGATCGGCGTCAGCGTTGCCATGGTCGCGGCCCTGTTCGCGCTGATCAGCCACACGCCCGTCGGCGTGCGCATCCGTGCGGTTGCCGAAGATCTGAGCATTGCGCGCCTGATGGCTGTCCGGCCGGACCGCATTTTTGCCGTCACCTTCTTCATCGCCTCGGCAGTGGGTGCGATCGGTGCGGTGTTCTTTGTCAGCCATGCGGGCGTGGTCCGCTTCGATTTCGGCATCCAGCTCGGGCTGATCGGGTTTTCGGCGGCGGTGATCGGCGGCCTCGGTTCGATGAACGGAGCCATTCTGGGCAGCCTGCTGATCGCGGGGGTGGACGTTCTGGTTCAGGTGCTGGTTCCCGATGGCGCGTCCTACAGGCTGGTTTTCATCTTCATGCTGACCATCCTCGTCTTGGTGTTCAAACCATCGGGAATGCTCGGCAAACCCGTTTTCGAGAAGGTGTGACCCATGTCGCAAACCGGTATTCAAGTGGAGGCTCCGGTGGAGCGCTCCGGCACGAGCCTTGATGCCTCCATCGTCGTGGCGGTGGAGCTTGGCAGCGCGGTCCTGCTGGGCGCCTTCCTGCTCAGCGAACAGACCGCAATCGTGGTGCTGCTGCTGGCTGTCATGGGCGCCATCTTCGGCCTCCTGCAATGGCGCCCGGCGTTCGAGGAGCGGATCGTCGCCGCCTTTCATGATCAGCAGCAACTGGCGATCGCGCTGGGAGCCGTGATCGTGATGGTTTATCCCTTCTTCATGCAGGGCAGCAGCTATGCATTGCATCTGCTTATCGTCGCGCAGCTCTATGCCGTGCTGGCGCTGGCGCTGAACTTCCAGCTCGGCAGCGCCAACATTCCCAATTTCGCGACGGGTGCTTCCTACGGCATCGGCGCCTATACCTCGGCGCTTCTGGCCATCAATTTCGGGGTGTCGTTCTGGCTGACCCTGCCGGTTGCGGCGGTCGTCGCCACCATATTCGGCTTTCTGCTGGGCTTTCCGTCGATGCGGACGAAGGACAGCTATCTGGCGCTCGTCACCATCGCCTTCGGCATCGTCGTGCATCAGCTTCTCAACAACTTCAGCTGGACAGGCGGCGCGAACGGGCTGGTCGGCATTCCCGCACCGAGCCTTTTCGGCCACTCGTTCACCCGCCCGATCGAGGTGTTGGGGTTCCGCCTGCCGAGCCAGGCGAACTTCTACTACCTGTCGGCGGCGCTCGTCGGCCTGTCGATCATCGCCGCCCGCCGCCTGCACAACAGCCGGGTCGGGCTTGCCTGGAACGCCCTGCGGGCCGACCCGCTGGCGGCGCGCTGCCAGGGCATCGACATCGTCTGGTACAAGATGCTGGCCTTTGGCGTGGATGCATTTCTGGCGGCGTTCGCGGGCACCATCTACGCCTTCTATGTCAGCTACATCTCGCCGGACAATTTCACCTTCCTCGTCTCCGTGACCATCATGACCATGGTGATCGTGGGAGGCATGGACAACACGCTGGGCGTCATCATCGGAGCCTTCCTGCTGACCATGCTGCCCGAGAAGCTGCGCATCTTCTCCGACTACAGGCTGCTGTTTGTCGGCGTGGTGGTGATCCTGTTCCTCATCCTGCGCCCGCAGGGACTGTTCCCGCAGCGCGCGCGAAACTATGGAGCCCATCGATGAGCCATCCGCTGCTTGAAGTCCGCGGCCTGTCGATCCGCTTCGGAGGTCTGGTCGCGGTCGCCGAGGTCGACCTTACGCTGAACCATTCCGAGGTGGTCTGCATCATCGGCCCGAACGGGGCGGGAAAGTCGACCCTCTTCAACCTGATCTCCGGCATCTACCGGCCGACCCATGGCAGCATGAAGCTGGAGGGGAAGGACATTACGGGCTGGCCTGCGCATCGCATCGCGGCGGCCGGTATTGCCCGCACCTTCCAGTCCAGCCGCCTGTTCAATGACCTGACCCTTCTGGACAACGTGCTGATCGGCATGCACACCCGCACCAAGTCCGGCGTCTTCGACGCCTTGCTGCGCCCCGCCACCGCGCGGGCCGAGCTTGAAGCGGCAGCCGTGCGGGCAGGCGAGTTGCTTCATGCGGTCTCGCCGCAACTGCATGCCCGCCGGCACACGCTTGCCGGCGCGCTGCCGCAGGCCGATCGCCGGCGTCTGGAGATCGTGCGGGCGCTGGCCTCGGAGCCCAGGGTCATCATGCTGGACGAGCCGTCTTCCGGCATGGACGACCGCGACACGGACGGGCTGATGGCCGATGTGCGCAGGGTGATGGCCGAGCGACCGGGCCTCTCCTTCCTGATCATCGAACATGACATGCGCCTCGTCGCGGCGCTGCCCGACCGGGTGGCGGTGATCGACTATGGTCGCAAGATCGCCGATGGCGATTTCTCGCAGGTGCGGCTGATGCCGCGCGTACAGGAAGCCTATCTCGGACAGAAGGCAGCGCATCATGCTTGAGATGAATTCCGTCAGCACGAGTTATGGTTCGGTGCCGATGCTGCGGGATGTCTCGCTGCAGGTGGGGCCGAGCGAGATGGTGTGCCTGCTCGGGCCGAACGGCGCCGGCAAGAGCACCACCTTCAATGCCATCTGCGGCCTGCTGCGCAGCGATAGCGGTTCCATCCGGATCGCCGGACAGGACGTGAAGGAATGCGGCACGGAGCGGCTGGCCAGTCTTGGCGCGGGCTTCGTTCCGGAGGGGCGGCGGCTGTTTCCGACGCTGACCGTTCGCGAGAACCTGCGACTTGCCTTCGATGCGGCGCGCAATCCCGCGCTTGACTTCGAGACGCAACTCGAACGCATGGCCGATCTCTTCCCGCGCATCCGTGAGCGGCTGGGCCAGAAAGCCGGCACCATGTCCGGTGGCGAGCAGGCCATGGTGGCGCTGGCGCGCGCGCTGATCGGCGATCCCAGGCTGGTGGTGATGGATGAGCCGTCGCTCGGACTGTCGCCCAAGCTCATCGACGAATATTTCCAGATCGTCTCCCGTATCCGCGACGAGGGAAAGGCCGTGCTGCTGATCGAGCAGAATGCGGAAACCGCCCTTTCGATCGCCGAAAGGGGGTATCTGTTGATCCGCGGCAAGATCGCGCTGAGCGGCAAGAGCTCGGACCTGCTGCAGGACGATACCATCCGCCACCTCTATCTCTAGGCCGGAGCCTTCACGCGCGGGATACGGTAGCGCTTCCGGGGAGCAGGCATATGCCGGTGTTCCCGGTGGCGCTTTTCGGGAAGCAGTGCCCCTGCGGCAATCGCACCGGCCATCCTTGATGGAACCGGTGCGATCTGTTTTTTTAAACTTGACTCGTTATGTTATATAATTACAAAACGCGAACTCCAACCATCCGGTTTTCAGGAGAGTTCCGTGGCCATTGTTCCGCTGCGCAGCGAGAAGCTGCTTGTCGCCACCGCTTTGTCGACGGGTGTCGCGCTTCTATGCGCGATGACCCATGCATCGGCGCAGCAAACTGCGGACGACGGGAGCTCCACCCTGCTCGACACCATCGTGGTGCCTGCCGGAAAGCGGGCACGGCTGGGTGCCGAGGACGCCAGGGCGCTGCGCGAGGCGGATTTCCGTGCGTCGTCATCCGTTCGCACGGTGACACGCGAAGAGATAAAGCAGATCGGACCCGGCCGGCCGGACAACATCCTGCAAACGGTTCCCGGCGTGTTCACGCAAGGGCAGGCGCGGATGCCCGGCGTTTCAGTGAATGTTCGCGGCATGCAGGATTTCGGCCGCACCAACGTTTCGATCGACGGTGCGCGCCAGACTTTCCAGTACACGACGGCGGGGCCGATGGGCATGGCATTCATCGACCCCGCCCTCATTCGCGGCGTATCGATCACCAAGGGAACGGTCGCGACCGAGGGCGGCGCTGGCTCGCTCGGCGGCATCGTCAATTTTCGGACGCTCGAACTGGACGACATTCTCACCGGCGGCAAGAACTGGGGTGCTGAAGCCACCACGACCTATGGCACGAACGGCTACAACTGGTCGGGCACGCTGGCCGCAGGTGCGCGCAACGACCGCATCTCCGGGATTGGCGCGCTCAGCTTTCGCGATTCAGGGCGCTACAGGGACGGCAACGGGAAGTACGCCGACCAGACCGGACAGGACCTCGTCTCAGGGCTGGCAAAGGTCGGCCTTCAGTTGAGCGATGACCAGACGCTCGATCTCGGCTTCATCCGCTATCACAACGAATTCGCGCTCAACTCCACCGAGTTCGACGCCAATGTCACCACGCTGACGGCGAAGCATCGTTACGATCCCGACAGCGATCTGGTCGATCTGCGCACCAATGCCTACTACAACAAGACGAAGGTCAATCAGTACTGGTTCACCGGCAACCTGATTGCCGGCGAGGACATCGACTACAACAATGACAGCTTCGGCTTCGATGTCAGCAATGTCTCGCGCTTTTCAGCTGGCGATGTCGCTCTGGCCCTGAAATACGGGATGGAGGGCACATGGGACCGGGTTCGCACCGAAGAAACCGGCCCGGACACACATCAGACCTCATCCGGCTGGACGCCGTCCGGCAATCGCAGCATCGTTTCCGGTTTTGCCGAGATGACGGCGACGAAGGGCATGTTCGACCTGACGGCGGCCGCGCGCATCGATCACTTCTCGCTGTCGGGCTCGGGCAACAACCCGACCACCGGAACGGGAGGCATGCCGGCTGTGCCGGCCGGCCCGTTCTCGGTCGACAAATCCGAGACTTCTTTGAGCCCGAAGGTAACGCTGGCCGCGCGGCCGGCACCGTGGCTTTCCGTCTACGGAAGCTACGGGCTCGGCTTCCGCCCGCCGGCGATCACGGAGACCCTGATGGCCAACCGCCATCCCGGTTTTGTCGGGAATTTCGTGCGCTTCTATCCCAATCCCTTCCTCGAAGCCGAGCGCTCGAAGGGATGGGAAGCCGGTGCCAATCTGGTTTTCGACAATGTGCTGCGGGCAGGCGACGGCCTGCGCCTCAAGGGCAGTTACTACTCCAGCGAGATCGACGATTACATCGTCTCCATGCAGGGAAGCTGCGTGGCCGCGACCTGCTTCTATTTCGACAATGTGGCTGGCACCAGCAAGGTGAAGGGGTTTGAGCTGGACGCAGCCTATGATGCCGGTTTCGCCTTTGCAGGCCTCGGCTATCACCACATCAACGCGGACCTGCCGGTGCCGTCGGCTGGTCTTGGCGTCTTCGCAGGGCCACCGAAACAGGTCTGGACGCTGACCGCCGGGGTTCGGCTGTTCGAGGACCGGCTCACCCTTGGCGGGCGCGTGCGCAGCGTTTCGGAGAGCGTCTATGGCGGGCACGCCTCGACGGGAACGCCGCCTTCCGGCGTCGAACCCTACCGGCTTTACGATGCGTTCGCCTCATACAAGGTCAGCGACAATCTCGATCTCAATTTCACCGCAGAAAACCTGACAGATAAGGTATACAAGCCGGGCATGACCGCGGATTCGATGAACGGTCCGGGCCGCACGCTGAAGTTCAGCATCGCGGCGCGGTTCTGACCGCAACGACAGGAGATCGATGATGGACCAGCCCGCAACATCCAGAACGATCGACACGCAATGCGTGGTCGCCGGCTCCGGCCCCGGCGGGCTCATGCTCGGCCTGCTTCTGGCGCGGGCAGGGGTCGATGTCACGGTTGTGGAGAAGCACGCCGATTTCCTGCGCGACTTCAGGGGCGACACGGTGCATCCCTCGACGCTCGACATCATCGACCAGCTAGGGCTGCTGGAAGAGCTGCTCAAGGTGCCGCACACGCAGGCGCCGCGGCTGCATGCCGAGATCGGCGGCAGGGATGTCACCATCGCCGATTTCTCCCGCCTGCCGACGAAATGCCGCTTCATCGCCTTCATGCCGCAGTGGGATTTCCTCGATTTTCTGGCGCGAGAGGCGAGGAAATTGCCGAATTTCCACATCGTCATGTCGGCTGAGGTCACCGACCTGATCGAGGACGGCGGACGCATTGCCGGGCTTGTCGCCCGCACGCCGGACGGTTCCGTCGAAATCCGGGCGCCGCTCGTCGTCGGTGCGGATGGCCGCAATTCCGTCGTGCGGGCAAAGGCCGGGCTGGAGGTGACAAGCTTCGGCGCGCCGAGCGACGTGCTGTGGATGAAGCTCTCCCACCAGCCGGACGATCCCCCCTACACGATGGGGCATGGCGGACCGCGCCAGGGCTTCGTGATGGTGGATCGCGGCGATTACTGGCAGTGCGGCTATGTGGTGCGCAAGGGCAGCTTCGCCGAGGTGAAGGAAAAGGGCATCGAGGCGTTCCGCGAAGCGGTGGCGGCCGTCTCGCCGCTTCCGGCCGACCGTGTCGGGGAAATCAGGTCATGGGATGACGTTCACCTGCTTTCCATCCGCATCGACCGGCTGAAAAGCTGGTGGCGGCCGGGGCTGCTGTGCATTGGAGACGCCGCGCACGCGATGTCGCCCATCGGCGGCTTCGGCGTGAACCTCGCCATTCAGGATGCCGTGGCGGCAGCCAACATATTGTCCGTTCCGCTGCGCGAGGGCAGGCTGGCCGACCGCCATCTTGCGACGGTGGAAAAGCGCCGTGCCTTCCCGACCAAAGCCACGCAGAAACTTCAGCTCATGATGCAGTCGAGCAGCAAGAAGCGTCAGGAGAGCGCGACGAAGCGCAGCGGTCCACCTTCCTTCGTGAAAGGCATTGCCCGCTGGCCATTTCTTGCCCATCTGACCGGACGCCTTGTCGGACTGGGGATCCGTTCGGAGAAGGTGAACATGGCGGCGCTGAAAGCGCGCTGACCTATCTTCGCCGGCGGCCTACAGTTCCGCGCTTCCGGGCAGGGCTGCCGCCAGAGCATCGATGGCAAGCCGCACCCGCAATGGAAGATGCGGGGTTTCGGGCCACAGCGCATGGGTTCTGAACACCAGACGCGGCACGTCCTGCAGGAGCGGAAGCAGGCGTCCGTTGTGAACACGCTCGCGGATGAGCCAGCAGGGCAGCCATGCCAGCCCGTGGCCGGCCTCTGCGGCATCGGCGATGGCTTCCAGATCGTCGAACCGCATCCGGCTGGCGGGCGTGACCTCCAGCATGCCATTTTCGGAGGTTGGGAATTGCCATGTCCGGATGCGGCCGGCGCGGCCATAGGTGATGGCGCGATGCGCCATCAGATCATCAAGCGTTTCGGGCGTGCCATGTCTGGCGACGTAATCGGGCGAGCCGCACACGGTCATGCGCTGAAGGCTGATCGTGCGTGTCATCAGTCCGGCGCCATCTCCCGTATCGCCATTGCGGATGGCGAGGTCGAAGCCGTCCTCGATGAGATCCACCGGGCGGTCGCTGAAGGAGAGATCGATTTCCAGCCTTGGATGGCTGGCCGCCAGACCGGCGAGAACCGGCGCCACGCAGCGCCGCCCGAACAGCACGGGCATTGAGACGCGCAGCCTGCCTGAGGCCTCGCGGCGGCCGGTTTCCAGCGCGGCCTCGCCCATGCGCAGTTCTTCGAGCGCCCTTGAGCAGCGTTCGTAATAGACCTGTCCGTCCTCGGTGAGGCTCTGGCTGCGGGTGGTGCGATGGAAAAGGCGCACCTCCAGCCGTGCCTCGATGCGGGCGATGGTCTTGGCCACCGCCGAGCGCGTGAGGTGAAGCCGCTCGGCCGCAGCGGCGAAGCTGCCGCATTCCACCGCCGCCACAAACACATCAACGCCATTGAGATGATCGCTCATCGATTGTCATCCTGAAATATCCGATCAACGGAATAAATATCACCACTGGATAGCATACGGAAACGATATGGTCGCCGTTCCAAACATCGGAACAAGGACCGTATGATGAAAGAGACGATGAAGCGCTGGGAAATGGATGCCATCGGCCGCGACAGGCTGGAGCTGCGAGAGGTTCCGGTGCCCCGCCCGCAGGCTGGTGAAGTTCTCGTGAAGGTGAACGCGGCCTCTCTCAACTACCGCGACAGGCTGGTGATCGATGGCGGCATGGGCCTGCCGCTTGCCTTTCCTTTCACGCCCGGTTCCGATCTCGCGGGAGAGGTGGCTGCCGTCGGAGAAGGCACCAGCCGCTTCGGCATTGGCGATAGGGTGATATCGAACTTCGCCCCGGACTGGATCGACGGGGCGCCGAAAGGGGATGCGCGCACACCTCCTTACCGCACGCTCGGCGGGGTCTATCTCGGCGTGCTGGCGGAATATGTGGCGTTTCCGCAAGACTGGCTGGTGCGGGCGCCCGCAACGCTTTCCGATGCGGAAGCGAGCACTTTGCCGTGCGCCGGCCTGACCGCATGGTTCTCGCTTGTCGAAAAGGGGAAGGTCCGCGCCGGCGAGACGGTGATCGTCGAGGGAACCGGGGGCGTTGCCCTTTTCGGGCTTCAGATCGCCAAGGCACATGGGGCCCGTGTGATCGTGATTTCAGGCAGCGCGGAAAAGCTGGAACGGGCACGGCTGCTCGGGGCCGATCACGGCATCGACCGCACGGCGCAGGACTGGCCAGAGGCCGTACTGCGCATCACGCACGATCATGGCGCCGATCATGTTCTGGAACTGGTGGGCGGGCCGCATCTCGGCAAGGCGGTGCAGGCCGCGGCCATAGACGGGCGCATCTATCAGATCGGGGTTATGGAGGGTTTCGACATTGCCGCTTCCGCCGGGCCGCTGATGCTGAAGAACGTGGTCGTTCACGGCATCGGCGTGGGACATCGCAGAGCGCTGGAAGATCTTGTCGCCGCGGTCGACCAGACCGGCATCAAGCCCGTCATCGACACGCGCTATCCCTTCGCCGATCTGCCTGCCGCCCTCGACCGGCTGGATCGCGGCGCGTTCGGCAAGCTCGTCATCGACGTGGGGTGACGCCGGCGCGCGTATGCGCTTTCATGTGTTGACCTTAGGGACCAAAGGCATGACTGCTTGTCTCTGTCTGCAACCAAGGCCTAGACAAGCAGATATTTCTCCGCCGCGGCACTTGCCGTTTGCGGTGGACGGCACATTCGATATGTTTTGAGGCCGCAATCCAGCTGCCTGTCTTTTTCCGCACTCTGGTAAGCGGAACCGCCACCGGACACTGCTTTTCACTTCTCGCACGATGCGTTGCCTAAACCACTTTTTCAGTCTTGCTATTTGGTGTGTGATGCATCATGTTTTTTGATGTGCCGATATCTGTTTCGGTCAAAGTGTTGATGACAGGATGGAAGCGGCATGCAGCCAGACTTCAGCCTCGCGGCGTTGGAAAAGGAAAACCTTGGCGAGACGGTTTACAACCGGCTGGCAGAGGCCCTGATGAAAGGCCGCTTCGCGCCGGATGCACGTCTCACCATCCGTGATCTGGCGCAGTCGCTCGGCACCAGCGTCACGCCGGTGCGTGATGCCATTCTGCGGCTTATTCAGGATGACGCCCTTGTGCAGAAATCGGCGCGCGAGGTGCGCGTGCCGGTGATCACGCCGGACCGCTACCGCGAAATCCGCATGATCCGGCTGAAGCTTGAAGGACTGGCGGCACGGGAGACGGCGCTGCGTGCCGGGCCGGAAGATGTTGTGCGGCTGCGCAATCTTGTCGAGCGCAATGAGCAGGCGCTGGCTGCTTGCGACTGGGCGACGGCGCTTGAATTGAACCAGACCTTCCATTTCGCGCTCGCGGACATCGCGGGACTGCCACTCCTGCGCGGCATTCTTCATCGCCTGTGGCTTCAGATGGGGCCGCTGATAGCGGAGGCCTATCAGCCGGGCGGGCGGGTGATGATCGATCATCACCATGAGCTTGTGAAGGCCGTGGAGGCAGGCGATCCGGATGCCGCGGAGCGCGCAATCGAAAGCGATATAGGCGACGCGGGCAGCATCATTCTGGACAGGCTGACCGCGCGCTCCAAATCCAATGCGGGCGAACTTTGATGGATGAAGTCGATTGCATCGTTGCCGGTGCCGGTGTCGTTGGTCTTGCCGTGGCGCGGGAACTGGCTTTGAGCGGACGAGACGTCCTCATCCTAGAAGCTGCCGATGCGATTGGCACGGGCACGAGTTCACGAAATTCCGAGGTCATCCATGCCGGGCTATACTATGCGCCCGGATCGCTGAAGGCCGGGCTTTGTGTGTCCGGTCGCGACAGCCTTTATGAGTATTGTGCAGAGCGTGGCATTCCGCATCAGCGCTGCGGCAAGCTGATCGTGGCCACCGGTGCGGGGCAGGAGGCGGCGCTGGATGCCATTGCCGACAATGCCGAAAAAAGCGGGGCCGGCGCCTTGCAGAAACTGACTGCGGCCGAGGCGAAGGAACTGGAGCCGGCGCTTGCCTGCACCGCCGCCTTGCTCTCGCCCGACACAGGCATCGTCGACAGCCATGCGCTGATGCTGTCTCTGCTGGGCGATGCCGAAGCGGCCGGAGCCATGCTCGGCCTCAACACCGAAATCTCCGGCGGCCGTGTGGAGGCTGGACGAGTCGTGCTGACGACGCGCGACACCCAAAGCGGCGACACGTTCGAGATCGCCACCCGCCATTTCGTCAATGCGGCCGGTCTTGGGGCAGCGGCTCTGGCCGGTGCGCTCGAAGGGCTTGATCCGCGTTTCGTTCCGCAGCAGCGCCTTGCCAAGGGCAACTACTTCTCGGTCACAGGCCGCGCTCCCTTCTCGCGCCTCATCTATCCGGTGCCGGAGCCGGGCGGGCTCGGCATCCACCTGACGCTGGACCTGAACGGCATCGCACGCTTCGGCCCCGATGTGGAATGGGTGGAAGGGCTCGATTATCGAGTCGATCCGGCCCGCGCGCAGCGCTTTTACGGTGCGATCCGCACCTATTGGCCCGAGCTGGCGGATGACAGCCTGCAACCAGCCTACAGCGGCATCCGTCCCAAGCTCTCGGGCCCCGGCGAAGCCAACGCCGATTTCGTCATTCAGGGGCCTGATGCCCACGGCATTGCAGGTCTGGTGAACCTGTTCGGCATCGAAAGCCCTGGCCTCACCTCATGTCTCGCCATCGCCCGGCACGTCGCGCAGGCGCTCACCCGCTCCGATGGCTGATACCCGGAAACAGAATATGCGCGACAGGAATTGTGCCTTCGACCTCGCCATGAAGGAGTGTCTCGGCGAACGAGG
>Ga0182740_1000905_pt1 | contig 23036 bp, 23 predicted proteins | sample eDN5th37CKraftBY_FD_128872 | JGI IMG/M metagenome (GOLD analysis project Ga0182740, IMG submission 128872) | Enriched backyard soil microbial communities from Emeryville, California, USA - eDNA 5th pass 37_C Kraft BY (version 2) (version 2) | ecosystem: Environmental > Terrestrial > Soil >...
ACCGACGAAACTGCTCGCCACGACCGCAGTCACGAGGCCCCGCCGCTGCAGTGGCGTGTAGACGGCGAGATCGGCCATCTCGGCGAGGAGAAACGCCACGCCCGATGCCAGCACGAGAGCGGGTGGTGCGAGGAACGAGGAGAGCGCCGCGCCCGCGACGACGGCGCCCGCCGCCCATCCCACGCCGAGACGCCGCTGCACCAGATCGCGCAGCACAAGCGCCAGACCGATCATCGCCACGCCCGTCGGCGCCATGATACCGAAGCCCACCGGCATGAGGCAGGGTCCATTCGGCACGCACTTAGTGCCGACATTTCCGATGAGCCAGTTCGCGGCGGGAATGCAGAGCGCGAAGCCTGCCAGAAACAGCAGGCCCTCGGCGCGACGACGGTCGAGCATGGGATGTATCTCCGATTTTCTGTCTCCGGCGTCCGGGAAGTTCTGATTCATCCGAAAAATCTTGCCTTTTCCCAGTGTTTCCGGGTACTTATCCCCGTAACTGGACGATGTTCAGTTTTAACTCGGGTGCTTATCCCCGCGCAAATCCCGATCTAAAACCGGCTTAAATGGAGACATCGATATGACTACCGCTTTCCATCCAGGCACCACCATCCCGCGTCGTGCAGAGCTGACTGACGACTTCGTCAAAAAGCTCCCATTCACCGACAAGGGCCAACTCCTCATCCGCGACACCAAGCAGCCCGGTTTCTTCCTTGTCGTGGGCGCGCGGTCGAAGACCTACACCGCTGCCGCTGATGCGACAATCGACGGGAAGCGGCAAAGCTCCCGAGAGACATTCGGCCGCGCCGGAGACCCGAACATCACTGCCGCGGGCGCGAGGCGCGCAGCGAAGGCGTGGATCACGAGCGTTCAGGCCAAGACCCGTGTACGGCAGCCCAAACAAGAGAAGCCGCGCGGGATGACGCTCGCGGAAGCCTACGACGCACACCGGCGGCGCTGCGTCACGAAAGGCCACTCTCGCACGACGCTCTACCACTACGACCGGCTGATGGCCGGCGCGCTGAAGCCGCTCGCAGAGAAGACGCTGGAGGACATCGCCGCGGACCGGCAGGCGCTCGTGGACTGGTTCGATGACGAGACCGAGAACCGGGGCAAGGCAACGGCGAACACCGCCCGCGCGCTGCTCTCCGCGTCGTGGAACAGCGCGCGGCGCCTTGATCCGAACCTGCCGGCCAACCCCATCATCGTCCTCGACAAGCACGCATACAGCGAGTCACCGCGGGGAATGTCGCTGGACGATATCGCGGATTGGGCGGCGCAGCTCCGCAAGCTGGAGAACCCGATACGGCGCGAGCTGCACCTGATGATGCTGCTCAGCGGCTCGCGGCCCGATGCGCTCACGAAGGCGCGGTGGGAGCACATCGACGTCAGACGCCGCGTGTTGCACATCCCCGAGCCGAAGGGGGGCGCCAAGAAGGCGTTCGACATTCCGCTGTCGCGCGCGATGGTGCGGAGTCTGGTTCGTGTGCGCCGCGCCGGGCTGTTCCTCTTCAAGCAGTCGCCTTGGGTCTTCCCGGCGGAGAGCACGACAGGGCACGTGCAAAATTGGGGCGAGGATCGCGAGGCGTTGTCGCAGTGGGGCCGCGATCTTCGCAAGACCTTCCGCACGTGCGCTGCCGAGCTGGAAGTGCCCGAGCTGTTCTCGATGGCCTTGATGAATCACAGCACGTCGGGCGTACACAACAAGTACCTCGCCAAGGGCAAGCTCGGGCGCGCACTGCGGGAAGCCCAGGAGACGATCTCACGCGCGATCGCGGAGCACGTCGGCCGGCTGCCCGACATCCGCGAACAGGTCGAGGAGCGCCGGCAGGCACTCGCGGACGGCTGGGGCAAGGATCGCCGCTGTGGTCGGCCGGGCGTGGTCGAGAGCGTGGTGGACCGGGCCGTCAGGCTGGAGCAACAGCAGGCGCTCTGGGAAGAGCGAGGAATGGCGCCGTCTTTCATTCAGGCGAGGCTACAGGGCGAAGCACACGGGGGATACCGATGACCAATCGAAGGCTGAACATCGACGAACTCACCCACGCTCGATCGTTGCTGAAGGAGATCAATAAGCGAATTGACGAACTAGCCGGTGGCGACGCCGAGCTGCGCTTCGCCTACAATCGCAAGGTCTACAAGGAACTGATCTATGTCGAGCGTGGTACCCCCGCACACCGGCGGAAGCTCAAGGCGCTAATGTTCCAGCTTCAGGACGGCGCGTGTCCGTCCTGCAAGCAGTCAATGGAGATAGCCTACTCGGTCCTTGACCGTAAGCGCGCATCGCTCGGCTACACCCAGCAGAACGTCGAATTGATCTGTATGTCGTGCGATGTCTCCAGGCAGAAAGATCGCGGCTATTCGTGATCCAGCCCTCGGTCCACGCCGCGGCTGATTAGCCTGTCCTGCGTCAAATCTCGTGGAGGGACGACCGAACGCCCTGGCTATCGCCGGGGCCTTTTCCGTGAGTGCTCCGGACTACGCTCCGATTTAGCCGGCGGACGCCCAACAAAGACAGCGGCGCGCGATAACCCGTACTTAGACGCTCGAAGGCGGCGAATAGGTCGATAGTAGCTATATGTTGGAATATGCTCCTCCTGTGTGACTGCTGATTCGGGAGTGCACTGTAATGCCGCCATCAGGCCCTTGGACTTTCGGCCTCAATCAACTGCTAACCATTATTGGCTTGCTAGTCACGCTCGGGATTGCCACCGTTGGTTTTCGATCCTTCGGAAAGTGGAAGCGTGAAAAGCTCGAAGAGCGGCGGATCGATATCGCGCTTGAGGCACTCGCATTGGCATACGAGGCTGGCTATGTATTCGATAGCATCCGCAGTCCAATGGCATTCGAAGGTGAATGGGCGGAGTTGAAAGGAGTCGACGATCCGGTGAAGCGACGGACCGCTGGACCATTCTTCGCAACCCTAAAGCGGATTGAGCACCACAAGGATTATTTCGAGCGCGTATGGAAGATGCAGCCCCGGTTTATGGCTGTATTTGGCAAGGATGCCGCGGACATCTTCATGAAACTTCACAAGGCTCGACGAGAGATTGAAGTCTCTGCGGGAATGTTGATGCGTTCGGCTGCATCGGGCGAACCGTTTCGAGACGCCGAGTTTCGAGAAAAGCTTGAGAACGACATTTGGAACATGGATGAGAAGAAAGACAAGATCGCGCCGAAGGTGAAAGAGTTTGTCGAAGGCGTTGAGAAGCATTGTCAGCCAGTTGTGGTGCACCGCTACGCAAGAAAATCGAATACTCAGGCGGCATAGGCACAACATACGACGCGCCGTCGCCCGCTCTTACCCCGATCATGCACGCGAGACTATCGCGCGCCGAATCGGCAAGAGAAGCGATAAGACTTGAAGAACTTTCGGGCCGATCAGAGCGAGGGAGCCAGAATGCAAGAACGCCTCACGCAACTGGAACAGAAGTTCGACGCCCTCGTCAGGGTGGTGGAAGCAGAGCGCGAGAAAGCAGCATTCCGCTACGAAGCACTTGAGGCCGTGTTCGTACACGTGGCGGCAGCGATGATGATTCAGGCGGGTCTTAAGGGCGAGGCGGTGGCTGGCTTACGTGCACAAACGAAGTCGATTGCCGGAGCGGTGACATTTTCCGAACTCGGGCCGGCGAAGTCAATGCATGTTGCGGCTGAGCTGGAAGCCCAGGTTGACATGACAATGGCCCGTCTTGAGGAGCGAGTGACAAACCATTGGGCTTCAGTCTCAGATCATTCATCTCCCGCTCGATCTCCGCAAGCCGCGCGCCAAAATGAGAGGAAAAGAAAGTCTCCGGATTGAGACCCCGGATGAGTAGCGTCTTCATCGTTTCACCTTCATTGAGCCGGTCCGACGGGAACAGTGGGCGCAGAAGGCCCAACAAGAAACCGAGGACGCACGCACGCGCGACAAGGTCGAGGGTCTCCGCTCCGAGACTTAGCCGTCCAGAGTCGCCTCTGCCTTGCGCTTCACCTCGCGAAGAGCTGCAAGCTCCTTTCGAAGAACCGGCAACCCACGTGCGGCCTGCTCCGCAAGGTGCAGCGGCATACCGGCCGCGAGGGCTTCTGTTGCCGCGATCTTCGCGGTGAGCTTGTCGATGCGCCCATCAATGTCGAATATCTTCATCGTCCCTTCTCCTTTCCGTACTACGCCCCGACTTGGATGGAGGCAGCAACCGATTGCCCCATCGTTGTTGGGGCCGTTTGGATTTCTCGTGATACCCGCGTAGTAGAGCGCCTGACGATGTTGGGCCGATGCCCGAACAATCGAGCGCGAACGCTCGCCATCATCAGCTCGGGATCAGTCACGCGCGCGGCGAGCGTCGGTGGCGCCGGCTCGTGCTTCTTGCGGCGCGTGCCATCCAAGCAAAGAACATCGAGGCGCGCGTTGATCGCCTCGCTCCGCACGAGCTTCTTGGGATCAGGCCGAGCATCGGTCTCAATGCTGAGATGATCCCACTGATCACGCGGCCGGCTTGTCGTGATGCCGCCGTCCCGCTCGGCCTCCGCGGCAAGCACCGCCGGGCTGACGTCGATACCGTCAACGCGCGGTCGGTCGGAATGATCGAGGAAGGATGCCCAATCGACACGCTCCACCAACATCGACGTCGCCGGCTCGTATGGTGACGGTTCGCGCAGCGCCTCGGCCTTTCGGACTCGCTTGGTACCCTTCGCCTCACGTTGTGCTGCCTTCGCCTCAGCGACGGCGCGTCGTTGTGCGCTGCGTTCAGCTCTCTTTCGACAACGTTCGTCGTACCATTGTTGGATGTCCGATCGCCGATAGAGCGCCGGCCTGCCGTTCCTCCCGCTCACAGCGCGTCGGACGTGCGCGGGGAAGCCGGCGAGGCTGTGGAGCGCTGAGGCCGGCGCTATGCCGATCATCACGCGCACGTCCGTGGCCGAGATCAACCCATCGTCTGCCTCGGCTGTCTCCCTCAGCGCCTGCATCAGGTCCGCCCGCCGGCCTTCGGCACGGGGTCTCCCTTCGGTCGACATCGTCGCGCCCTCCTTAGCGAAGCCCGGCCGGGAAGAACGTTGTCGCGCCGCGCTGATTGCTCGATGTCGCGAGACCGGGGCTGGATTGTCCCTCTGGGATCGCCGGCCGGGTGCTGATGCCGTCACGCGCATCGCATTCGTCGGCAAAGAGCAAGAAGCCTCTCACGTCAGCGATTTTTCTCGCCAAGCGATAAAGCTCGGGCTGCTTGTCGAGGATGTGCTTGGCCTCGGCTCGCTGTGTCGGTGTCGGCTCGGCGAGCTGGTTGACGTTGACGAGACCGGGGGTAGCAAAAGGATGGTACTGCGTGACGAGAGACCTGAGCGCCCGATGCATCTCCGCAACCAGGAACACGCGGATTTTGTAGCGCATATGCTCGGGCGCGGCGTACCGATCGTGGAGCGGCGCAGAAATCTCTGCGTCCATTTTCTCCCTATGCTTCGCCGACCAGGACACCAGCGGAACCCACGAGTCCTTCACTACAGGCAGAGCAAGACTCGGATCATACAGAGACGACATTGAAAGTGCTCCTTGGTTGAATGCCTCCCGGCGGGCAGCGTGCTGAAGTTCACACTGCCCGCCGAGTCCCGCCGCCGATGCATTGACCCGAATGCGTGCGGCGGGGATTCGATTAGCGTCGCTGCTGAGCCTTCCAGACATCGAGCGAGGACGGCAGCGCGTAATCCTCGGCACGCTTGCGAGGGCTTGCAGATGGGCTTGCGGGCTCGGCCGTGCGCGTCTGCTGAGCCTTCCAGACATCCAGCGAGGAAGGCGGAAGGAAATCCGCGGCGCGTTGCTTGTCGCGCTCGCTCGCGTAGGTCTGCCGGCCGGCCGTTGCGGTCTCGTAGTTCATCGCCTTCGCCGCAAGGGCGCGCCGCTCAGTGATCGCCGACGCGACGGCCACCGCCGCCTTTGGGTCCGTCCGCGCGAGATGCGTGAGCAAGGTGCTCTCGGGCATGAATGCCGCGGCACGTTCCCGATCACGTGCGCTCGCGTAGGGAGCTGGATGAGGGATGAGACGTGTGGTCCCGGCAGCCGACCGCATATCGCCGGCCGACTGCCGGGAGGGCGCCTTGCCCGGGGAGGGCTGGGCCGTCTTGTGCGCGGCGAGACGCGTGCTCAGCTTGCGCAACGTTGATGTCGAAAGCATCGCCAGCTCAACTTCATCAACACCGAGCTTGGCGAACACGCTCTTGTTGTTGCGCTTGAGCTTGTCGATGAGCTGCTGGCGCTCGGGATCATTGGTGCGCTCCATCCCGATTCTTACAAGCTCGGCAATCTCCGAGTCGTTGTCTGGATCCAGAGCGGCTGACTTGATCTTTTCAATCGCGGTTTTCAGCGGATTGCCGCGGTGCTGCGGAACACTGACGTGGAATGTCTGAGCCATCTTGATACTCCCTCGATGGGTAGTGAAACTATCGAGGGAATCATACGCGCGACGTGAGTCCGCGTCTGAGCGATCTATTGAACTCGGCCGGGTTTTGGCCGGTCTCGTGAACTTTCTATTGTCGTCTACCGTCCTAGCCGCCGTCTTTGATTCGCGCGATGCCCAATCAAGACAAGCGGCGATGGTGTGCGCGACAGTTGGAGCGGAATATTCGGAGTTAGATTGTGCGCCTAAGCGCGGGGAAGGTCGTCGGGCTCTGCGCGCATCATCGCAACAACACTGTCCAGATAGTCGGCCGCGCGCTGCCGCGCCTGTACGACGCGCCTACAAGTGTCCTCGACTTCCTGAGCCGTGCGGCAGTCGGCGATGGTACGCGTGATCGCTCGCGCTTCCTCGATCAACTGCGCGTGCTTCTCCATCACGTCGTCAACGGTCATCGTTGTTGACCTCGCGCGCGTGGCCTTCGATCATCTCCGGGCTCGGGTCATCGGCGAATGAGACGCTGACGCTCGTGATCGGTGCGTTGAGTCCGATGTTTACGCGGGTCTCGCCGTCGCGCGGGAACAGATCGAAGATGCGCGCGAGCTTGTCGAGTGCGGCGAGCTTGTCGTGGAATGAAAGCTCTACGGTACGCCGTCCGTCCGCGCCTGACTTTGAGATCACGCCTTTGATCGCGGCCTTCTTGCGCCTCGACAATTCGGATGAGGGCTTGAGCCGAACGTCCGCGCGCTGCCGTACAAGAACGGTTCCATCGTCGAGAATTTCCTGAACGTCCTCGGTCATCGACCAATCAAAGTAGTCCTCGGCATTCGCCAACGCGACATCGCGCAGCTCGGTGATGATCTCGGCACGCGTGAGCTGAGCGCGATCGAAGACGAATTGTTCGATTGCTTGTCGGATGCTCGGTTGTTTCAACAGCCAAGCACCTTGCGCGCCCGCTGTCCTTTCCGCATAGCCGGCACGCTTCGCGGCCTCGGTCGCGTTCAGCGTTTCGCAATAGCACTCAACGAAGCGTCGCTGACCGTTCGTCAAGCCATCGGCGTCCTTCGCGCTGCCGAGCTTGGTGCGCCCGTCTGCGCGGCCTGTAGTGGTCGGAATGTTCGATGTGTTCGACATCTCACAAGAATACTTCGCGAGCCACCATCGAGCCGAGCGCAAAGTCTTGTCGAGATGCAATCAGCGGCGCGCAGCGAGATGCCCAAACAGCGGCAGCGCGATCGCGTAAGGGGACCGAGTCCCCTTACTGTCCCCTTACGCTGTCCCCTTACTAACGATTTCAACCAAGTAAGGGGAGTAAGGGGACTTTTCTTAGAGTCTGATAGAGAGGAAGACGATGCGGGGATAACTTCCGCAGGTTATCCCCGCATCGATTCCGGAATGTAAGTTTAGGGCACAAGTCCCCTTACGCCCTTACACCCACCTTGGGCAGTCCGCTAAGTGTCTGGTCGGCTGGAAAGATAAGGGGCGCAAATCCGTAAGGGGACTCTGCCCCACGAGTCCCCTTACGCGCGCCCTCTTAGTGGACCGAGACGCGGATTCCGTCATCTTCCTCGCTCAGGAAGCCGGCGCCCGCGTCGGCGAGGTAAGCCTGTACGCTGGGTCCGAAGGGTGTCACGCTCACGTCCTCGGCCTCATCCAAACTCATCTGTGCGTCGGGAAACGTCACGCTGGCGATATCGCCCGCCAGCCGGTTCTCGATCACCTTGATGCGGCTTGTCTCGTGGGTACCGATCGTCCCTCGATACCAACCAGGCGTCACCTTGCCTTCGCTTCGGAAGACGGCCCTACCGCCTTTGTTATCGAAGCCGAGCGCGCGCATCGCTGCGCCGAAGTCGATCTGGTCCTGGCGTCGCTTCATACCAGGGCGCTTGCCGGCGAGCTTCCAGGCGTCCACCGAGGCGATCCAGCCCGGCTTCTCACGGCCCAGATGATGCTCCAAGTCCTCCAGCATAGGCGGCTCCTCCAGCCGCTCCTCTTGCAGCTTGCGCACGTCGTCGTACAGCGAAGGGTCGAGACGGATGCTATCGCCAGCAGCCTCGCGCACTGCGGCCTCTGCCCAAAGCTGATGCACGTCGGCGTGCAGTGCATCCAGATCAATGTTCCCGACTTCAGCCGGCCAATAACGACGATTGCCTGTGTGGTCGTTCAAGAACTTCCGATCATTGGTCGTTCCGATCGCGATCCACTGCCGCGGTACGTCCGGCGCAAATCGCTCGAATGCCTTGCGGGCCTTCTCCGCGCGCCGTGAGAGCTTGCTCTTCACCTTGTCGCGGTCCGCCTTGCGAAGTCCCGTCAGCTCGCCGTACTCGACAAACCATTTGCCGGCCGTGACCTCCAGAACCTCTTTGCTGTCGGCATCAAGCCGGAGATCATCGGTGAACCATTGCTCACGTACCGCGAGCACGGCAATGAGGGTGCTCTTACCGGCGCCCTGGTCACCGATCAGCGTCAGCAGCTCATCGAACTTGGCGCCCGGCTGGCGCACCCGGCGCACCGCGGCGATCAGCACGATTCGACCGAAAGCCCGGTTCAGCTCGGTGTCCGCGGCGCCGGCATACTTGATGAGCCAGTTATCGATGCGCGGCGTACCATCCCACGTCAGGCTGTCGAGATAGTCCTTGACCGGGTGGAATGTCTGATAGCGCGCGAGATCCAACACCGCATCAACGAACACGTCTTTGCCGAGCCGAAGCCCGCACTTCTCCAAGACAGCCATCTGCAAGCGTCGCTGTCTCGCGTCATCGAGTTCGCCATCAGAAAAGCCCGGTACGCCAGTGGTAAGGGTCTTGTCGGTGAACTCATCATAGCTCAGCGTGACGCCAAGCTCGTTCAGCGCGGGCGCGACGTTGCGGGCATCCTTCAACAGGTTGCCGTGATCATCCGTCACGTAGCCTTTCGCCTCGGCGGCCTGCTTGCGCGCTTCGTTTGTCGCCGCGTTCTTCGCCTTGCGAAGCTGGTCGCGAGCATACTGCGCTTGTCGTGCTGCCGGCTGTCGGCACACGTGCGCGCTGATCCTCCAGGTACCATCCGAGATGATGCCAAGGATCAGATCATCAGGGACGCCGCGACGCACAAGCTCCAGCGTGACGTAATGCTGCGACTCGCTGTTCGGCGGTTTCGTCTTGCCTGTGAATCGGTTCTCGTCTTCCGGATCGTACCCGTGTGCGATGACGTCGCGACAGAGCTTCGGCACCTTCCACTGGTCCAGCTCATCGAGGCTTGCGAGCTTGCGCGGCACCAGCCCGGCATCGATCGGCGCCACCGACCCCGGCGTGACCGCCGGGGCTCCGTGTGGTTTGGGCGATCCGGCCTGGGGCGAGCCCAACACCTTCAGGAAGTCCTGCCGAGCGCGCGCGGCGCCGCTGCTACCTGGCATCAGCTTCGCACGCGCCTCGATGCGGCCCGCCTCGCGCTTCTTCGCATCGAGCACGTTCAGCGTTCCCGGTACACGCAGCCACCTGTCGGCGTTCTGCACGTCGTCGGCGCCGCTGCGCTTCGCTAGTGCCGCGTTGAGCGCTCGATACTCGGCGAGCTGTGCCGGGTCGGTGAGGTCGTAAGGCGTGTCGAGCTTCCAGATGCACTGTACGCCGCCGCCAGTGAAGGTCGCAGTGTTCGCTGATGGAAGGCGGAGATTGGCCGGCGTGTTGACGGCCTTAGTCAGCAGGCGGTCTCGCTCCCGAGTCCAATACGCCTCGACTGCCGTGACGTCCTTCCGGTCGATATCGTCGGGCAGGTCGTCGGGATCATCGTCAGTCCATAAGAAGGCGCCGAGCGCAATGTCTTTTTCAGCGAGTTTTCCTTTGGTCGGCTTCACGCCATCCTTGGCCGGGTTGACCGTGATGTAGATGTTGGCCTTACCGTCGTGCTCGGTAACGAAGGCGAGCGCAGCGTCTATATTGGTGAAGCGCCTACCGGTGGGGTATTCGGCGTCCGGCACTAATGCGGCGAGCCGCCACGGACCATCCTGAGCGATTAATCTCAGGAATTTCTCGACTTCGGAAACAATGGAAACGTCTTTATCCCCGCTGGGGATTCCGCTACTAGATTTCGTACGCATCTACTCTCTCTTTGGCTAGGGTCAGTGTTGCGCATTTGCGCTCTGCTAAGGTATTCCATCGTGGATATTCCTTGGTTGGAGTAATCGGTCTCTACTTCCGGCCCGCGCTGCCCGAATCAGCGTGGGCCGTTTCTTTTCTGGCGATAGTATATCCCGGCTTTCGGCCTCCATTTCGCATTTCGACGCTGCAAACATTAGATTGTGATTGCACCGTTCAGGATGCGGCGCTCGTCATCGACCAGTGCATTGCCAAAAATCAATCCCCAGCGCCGGCTCCCTGCCCACCCAACAGAGCACGACGGGCACGCCGAGCGACTCCGCTGCCGCTGCCATATGCGCGACGGCGCGCTTATCGCAACTCAGATAGCAATCGCCTTTCGCCAGGACGGCGAGGCTGAACTTGTGGTCGTGATTGAATCGGCCGTAACGCTCCCGGCGCTGCTCGCGAGACATTCGCATCGCCGCCTCGATCACATTGACGGCAGCCTGGACGGCGCGGCGCTCTTCAATTCTTTCCGCGTCGTCTTCAAGCCTTCGCGCTCGATTTCCGGCGCGGGATTCGTTATGAAGGGAATACATTCTGAATGCTCCTTTGCGGGTTGCATTTGGTGACTTCCGATGTGGCTCCTGACTGCACGGGGTTCCTTCCTGAATGTGGCCGGGCTGGTTACCCGGTTGGCTGATGTTTCCGATGCTCTTAGCGAAAGGCCCGACGTTTGCGCGTCGGGCCTTTCTCTGTCACGCTGCCGATTTCGCCGGCTCCACTCGCGCTGATGCTCTGAAGGTGATCACATCAGACCGTAAGTACCTCACCTTTCCGAGTTTGTAGAAAGGTGGACCCAGGCCTCGCGATCGCCAGTCACACAACGTCCCGGCGGGTCGGCCGAGCAGCTTGGCGGCTTGTGCCGTCGTGAGCCATTCATCTTTTTCTTCGGACATAAGCGTTTCTCTCCTGTCCCGACCTCGATAATCTCGAATGACACGAGATTATCGAGGTCGGCGAAAACGTCGAGAACAGGTTATTGAATTAGAGCGCCGATTGGCGACTAATTATTGTTTCAGGGGTGATTTCGAGCCGGGGCCGACATTCTGGTCAGATGGATCCAGCTTCGGCGGCGCGATAACGCCCGAGGCGATATTCTCTTCAAGCTCGCGCATTACCTTAATGTATGGGCCGGCGACGACCGCCCATATCGCTTGCGCGCTCGCGCCGTCGATCGACTCGTAGTCGTAACCCGCCGCCTCCAACGCCTCTGAGACAACCTCGCTCACCGGGTCGATGAGGTCGTACTTCGCCTCCTCGTCGTGGGCAGGGTCATCGTATTCGTGCGCCTGCTCCCAGAACTCAGCGGCCAAGGGGAAGTCCTCTGCGTTGGACTCTGCATCCAACAGCCCGAGCGCGACCTCAAAGCCGCATCCGTCCGGCAAGGTTATGTCCTGCCGGCGGTCCGTGCCCAGCCAATCGGCGAACACGTTGCAGAGCAATTCGCGGGACTTGTCGTGTGTAGTGCCAGTCATCGTTTCTACTCGCTTATCGTTGGTGATTGCCACCAGCGTTAAGCAGAACGTTTCTGGAACGCCAGACGATGTTTAGGTTAATCGTTAACCGAGGCCGGACACCCTTCGGGCTCTAGTCGCTCCGCCTCCGGCCCACTGCGCCTCGCCGCCCATCAAACGGCTCCTTAGCCCAGCGCTTCATTTCCTCGTCTGCGCTATCCGGAGCAAATGCTATGCTCTTCCCCAGTTCGATCGCCAGACGACGACGCACAGCTTCAGGAAGAAATGCATTGGTCTCTATTTCCTTTCTAGCGGACCTAAATTGCTTCTTTTCAATGGCGATTTTTATGGTTAGCTCTGATACTCGAACCTCATCGCCTTCGCTAAAACCGCCTGCGTCAATCAGTAGCTTATTCACTTTATCAAGATCACGCTCGGCGCTGCGTACGTCACCCTGGGCTAAACATATGTCTATCCGCATGAAGTAGGGCGACAACAGCGCTGGCGTTCTTTCAATCGCTCGATCAATAGACTGTCGCGCCTCGACGTAGTGCCGATCCTTTAACAGTCGGTGGGCCTCCCTAATCAAATAAAAAGAAGACCCCGGCGCATCTCCATAGACTTTGAGCTGCCCCAGCAGGTTGTTCAACTCCTGTAAATCGATAGGAAGTCCGTCGTGAAGCTTGCCGAGGAGGCTCTCTGCCATAATGTCCAAAATGTATGGATTAGTTGGCGCGCCACTGTAGGCAGCTCTGGCATATTCCTCCGCATCGACGTACCGCCGTTGTTTGCAGTAGAGGCTAGCCAATTCCCTGTTTATGCTGAGGTTGGTTTTCGAGAGAGCCCACGCGCCCAAGAATTTGTCCTCGGCCTCGTCAAGGCGACCTGCGAGCCTTTCGCGAAAGCCCTCAACAAATAGAGCGACCCGTTTAGCTGTCCGACTGGTATAACTACGAAGCCGCTCCACGACCGAGCTGACCTCCGCGGTTTGCCCTAGTCGGGCATACGACAGCCCAAGCAACCTTAATGCTTCGATTTGGCCGTCCTTCGTTAGGCGATCCTTCATCTGAAGTGCGCGCTCACAGAGCTCGATGCATAGTGGTCGCTTTTCGGCATCATACATTTCACGGGCACAGCGGAGAAGATGGGAAGGCAATATCAGCGCGGATAAGATAGACCCTTTTTCCCCAATCCGAACTGCTGCCAATGTAGCGCTTTCAATTACTGAAACGCGGATATGATCTTCTGTCTTGTACTCCTTGACCCATTCGCAAATATTCACTGCTAAGGCGCGGCGCCACTCGTCGGTTTTCGCGAACTTCCTGTTGCGGCGCACAGCCTCTCGGATCGCGGCAGAAATCTGATAGTACGACTGCCGCCGCTCGACACAACAGTAATCTTCGAGGCTCCTAAGAGCGCGCGCGATTGATAGGGCGTCGGCATTATTTAGCCCCAACAATAAGTCAACTGCGAGATAAGGATACTCGACAAGCGCCGCGAGAATATCCACCTCGATATCGGTCAACGTTAACTTAGATATAAAGTCCTCCGCCCTTCGGGCTTTCCACTCCAAAAGGTCGGCGGGGTCGAGAAGTATCGATTCTATTCCGTAACTTTCGGCCAGTACGGCAAAAAACTCCACGTTGTACGGATGCCCATCCAAGTATTCCACCGATCTCTCTATCTGTGCTTCTGTAAAGGGAACGCCTTTGAGCTTCAACTTAAAGCTCAAAAGTTCTTTTGTGCTCTCATTGTCTAATTGTCGGACGAACTGATGGTGAGAAAGCGGATAATTCGCTCGAACGCTTGCCGGCATCATTCTAGTTTGAATGAACCCAACGATTGGACGGGACGTCTCTGACAGTGCGGCAACAAGACCACGCATATATTCGTGATAATCGCCGCCATCGGTGTATATTCCTCCATCATCTATGATCAGGACAAACTCGTCCTCCTCCGAGACATCTTTGATCAGTTCGGCCGCCGCTCGCTGTTGCTCTGCCTCGTTAAGCGCGCCAAACTCTTCAAATGCCCGTATGGTCTCTTTCATCGAAGAGACGATGTGCAAATCATAAAGCTGGCGGTACAGGTCCTCCAATCCCTCGTACCGGGAGAGGGACACCTCAACCATCTCATGTTGCCGCGGAAAAACGTTGGAAAACACTTTCCGAAGGAGTGTTCGCCTACCTACGCCGTGGTGTCCCACAATATGTATTGCTGTTGGGCATTTTGCGGGAGGCATCGCTAATGCGCGCCTAAGGACCCGCTCATCGTCTTCACGTCCGAGGTAGATTGATTCCTTCCCATACTGTGCGGCGGTTATCTCAATTAGTGCCGATTGGATCTTTCGCGCGCAAACTTTCGGGGATGATATGTGTGTCGCAACATTGACATCTCTCAGCCACGCGGGGAGTGCGCTGTAGCTCGTATCGTCGATGGCGAATATCAGGATTTTCTTTAGCGTACCGCGGCCTCGCGCTTCGAGGGCCGATCTCTGTTCCTCCGCAACAAACGAGGATGTAATGGAATGCTTTGATAGAAAGAGGACATAGATTGCGCTCCTTGCCAATGCTTTCATAATTGCAGCAACATTCAGCGTCAGTTCAAATGTTTTTCTGTCCAACTCGTACTGCGTCACCCCCAACTGCTTAGCAACTTCCGAGATAAAGAAGTCGTCTTTGCTGCTGTAGGACAAAAATGCCTTCATCGCGTCCCCCAATCGAAAATGGCTTGCTTGGAGATGGCAGTGCTGCGCCGGGCGTAGGTCGAGATTCCTATCTCTTGTTTACAGAGAATTTCGGACTTGCACAGCTTCGGACCCCCATGTTCTCTATATGTTCTTGACGGCATCCCGGCCCGCTCGGTACTGTCGGGTATGTCGAGACGCCACACGAAGTCATCCTGGGACATCGATGCGAACTATCCGCATCAGGTCGCACTGCCCAACACAACGACGGTCGCGAGATGGAGCGAGCTGAGCGCCGCGGTCGAGGGAATGTCGCGCTCGCCGCTCGGCCACGCGTTCTTTCGCGATGGTGAGAGCTGGGTGGTGCTGTGCTTCGCGCAGCCCGAGGACGCGGCGCGCATTGCGCAACAATTCAATGGTGAGCTGATGTGCCCGGACACGAGACCGCGGTGGCCGTCGAAGCCCTCGCCGCGCGAAAGGCGCGAGCGGCGAAAGCGCCCGAGCGAATAGAAAAGGCCCCCGCGAGGGGGCCTTCGGTATTTCCCTACCCTACCCAACCCAGGCCAACCCAACCTAAGCCAACCGAGCCCAGGCCAACCCGACCCAGCGGGAGTCCTGTGGATAACTGATTCGCAATGGTCAGAGAAGCCTGTCCAGAGTGCGCAGCGAAGCTGATGCGCGCCGCCACAAGATGTCGGCGACGGCGCTGAATCCTGTGGACGGATTGTTGTAGGGTCACGACGACCCGTACAAGACGCCGATCGAATCTGGTCTGAAGATCAGCAGGCAGCGGGACAACCGTCTCGGCCCTCAGCTCGATAGAGCCCCATCGCGAAATTCGCAGGACGCGTGGGGCGTCGGGAGTGCGTGACTCGGTTCACGCAGCGAGGGAGTGGGGATGTTTATTCCGCTGCTCGCGGTGGTCGCCGTCCGGACGTATGTCCGGTGGCGGCTCGGCAGGCTGGAGCGCGTTCGCGCGCATACCCGCCGTTGGCCGAGGCGTTAGCCCAAGCCGCTTGATGGGGAGGGGTGGTCTAGCTTCCCGGCGACGGCCACCCCGACCTGCCCGCACAGTGATGCGATTTGAGTCGCGGCGGAAGTGAGTCAAAGTGACTCACCCTCTACGCCTTGACAGCGAATCGCGCGCGTCTCTCGGGCTTGGTCCGGCGCGGCACCGATGCGGCGCGAGCGTGGCTCGCACAGATACCGTATTAGAACCCCGTCTTAGGCGTCCCGTATTAGAAGAAACGCCATAAAACCCAGCATTTCCTTGGCTTCTCGCGTTGGGACTTATCTCTCCGATTTGTAAAGCGCAACGAGATGGCGCGCTCAGTCGCCGGCACCAGCCAGCACCCGTGTGGATAGGGCAATTAAAGTGAAAAGGCCAGCGTCCCGAAACTAACGGCCCGATAACCTGGCTTCGCTCAAAGCTTTCTCGACGGCTCGGGCGAGATCAGCTCTTTCAGTTGGCGAAAGGAACGCTCCGACCGAGATGCGCCGACCACTCTGCGAAAGCACCAGCCGGTTATGGAGCTGGCGGTCGTTGCTCAATTGGACGTTTACCCATCCCGTTGTGAACGAAGCCACGCTACGGCTGCCGTCGCTCGCGATCCTGTGGAGATGGACATTCGTCGGGCCGATCTCCAGGATTTCCCGAGCTCTCGCCGCCCGTATATTGCTGCCATACGCAACAGCAACGGCGATGAATGCCGCAGCGCAGGCGAGCACGATCGGCCAGAGCATGGGTTTCGGGACGCTATAGGCGGCGAACGCCCAGCTTGCCGCCAGTACTCCGAAAAGCGCGGCGATCCCCTTTGGCCCGATGGAGCGATGAGGCCAGATCTCGAAGCGCCGTATCACAGGATCCGGCGCGACGAGATCGGTCGCGATCTGCGCTGTCTGTGCCTCAGTGGTGCGCATCGTCTCTGAAGCGAGGCAACGTCTCGAAGCAATGATACGGCGGCGGCGAGGGAAGGGTCCATTCGAGCGTCGTTGCGCCCTCGCCCCACGGATTTCCTTCTGCCCTGCGCTTCTTTGCAAAAGCGACAGCGATCCCGATGAAGAAGACGAGCGCGCCCGCTGCAGAAATGTAGGAGCCGTAAGAGGAGATCTTGTTCCATCCCGCAAAGGCGTCGGGATAGTCGGCATAACGGCGGGGCATACCCGCAAGACCGAGAAAGTGCTGTGGGAAGAATGTCAGGTTGACGCCGATGAAGGTCAGCCAGAAGTGCAGCTTTCCCAAAGTTTCATTGTACATGTAGCCGCTCATCTTCGGGAACCAGTAGTACCAGCCCGCGAACAGCGTGAAGAGCGCACCAAGAGACATGGTGTAGTGGAAGTGCGCGACCACGTAGTACGTGTCGTGCAGCGCGCGATCGACGCCCGCATTGGACAGCATGACACCCGTGACGCCGCCGATCGTGAAGAGGAAGACGAAGCCGAGTGCGAACATCATCGGGACAGTGAACCGTATCGAGCCTCCCCACATGGTTGCGATCCAGGAGAAGATCTTGATGCCGGTCGGAACCGCAATCACCATCGTTGCGAACACGAAGTAGGCCTGAGCGTTCACCGAGATTCCGGCGGTGTACATGTGGTGGGCCCACACCACGAAACCGACCACACCGATCGCCACCATGGCGTACGCCATGCCGAGGTAGCCGAAAATAGGCTTACGAGAAAATGTCGATATGACGTGGCTCACGAGACCGAAGCCCGGGAGGATGATGATGTAGACCTCCGGGTGGCCGAAGAACCAGAAGAGATGCTGGTAGAGGACAGGATCACCGCCGCCGGCCGCCGTGAAGAATGTCGAGCCGAAGTTGCGATCCGTGAGAAGCATGGTGATGGCGCCCGCCAGCACGGGAAGCGACAGAAGCAGCAGGAATGCGGTTGTGAGGATCGACCATGCGAACAGCGGCATCTTGTGCAGCGTCATGCCCGGCGCACGCATGTTGAAAATGGTCGTGATGAAGTTGATCGCACCAAGGATGGAGGACGCGCCGGCAAGATGCAGGGCAAGTATGGCAAAATCGACCGCCGGCCCGGGATGACCCGAGGTGGAGAGTGGCGCATAGGCGGTCCAGCCAATGCCGGCGCCGCAGCCTGACAGGTTCCGCGTCGCCGAGTCGAGGCTCACGACGCACGGCCCCGAGCCTTCCACGAACAGCGACATGATGAGCAGCGTGAAGGCCGCGGGCAGCAGCCAGAACGAGATGTTGTTCATGCGCGGAAAGGCCATGTCCGGCGCGCCAATCATCAGGGGAACGAAGTAGTTCCCGAAGCCGCCGAACAAGGACGGCATGATCATGAAGAAGACCATGATCAGGCCGTGACCGGTCGTGAAGACGTTGAACATGTGCGGGCTGGAGAAGATTTGCATCCCCGGCTCCTGCAACTCGAGCCGGATCCCCACCGAAAGCGCCGCCCCGACGATCCCGCCGACCATGGCGAAGATCAGGTACATCGTGCCGATGTCCTTGTGGTTCGTCGATAACAGCCATCGGCGCCAGCCGTGTGGGTGATCCGACGCGTGGGCAACAGCGCTCGTCATGTCCCTCATCCCCCTCAAAGCATATCCACCACGGCCGTGGCAGGCGTGGCGCGTTCGCGGCAGGCTGCGGGATGGGCTTGTCTCGCGCTTGATCCAGATCAAGTTCGCTTGCGACGAATCGCGTCTATCCGCCTCATCTGACAGAGGAGATACATCGGTGCAGGATGAGCCCTCTGGTTGGAGAGAGGGGGATGCCAAGGAATAAATGCAGGACGTGCGCGATACGCAATGTCGCGCTATGCCGGGCGCTGCCTTCAGACGCGCTCGCGCAGCTCAACCGGATAGCTCAGCGACGAAAAGTGCCCGCAGGCCAGCAGCTCTTCGATCCGGACCAGCGGCCGCAATTGGTCGCGAACATCATCTCCGGTGTAGCTCGCCTCTCGCGGTCTCTCGCAGACGGACGAACGCAAATTGTCGCCCTCCAGTTTCCGCCCGAGTTCCTGGGGCGGCCGCACGCCATTGGCGGATCCATACTGATCGAAGCCGCGACCGATATGGAGCTCTGCTGCTTCACGCGGGCTCAGTTCGAGGCGCTGCTCCAGCATCATCCGCGGCTTCAGGAGCTCCTCGTCGAGCACATGGCGCACAAGCTCGATCAGGCGCGCGAATGGATGCTGCTGCTGGGACGAAAGACGGCAGAGGAGCGCGTCGCCAGCCTTGTCCTCCTCTGCGCTGAGCGGATGCTGACCGCAAGTTGCGCGCTCGCAGCGGACATCGAGCGAGTACACTTCGAGATGCCGCTATCGCGGACAGAAATGGCTGATTTTCTAGGCCTGACGCTGGAGACCGTCGGACGCATGATGCAGCGTCTGGCCCGATCCGGTATCATCGAGATCAAGCCGCGCCGTGGAATGGGCATCATCGATATCGCTCAGCTACGTCGTGCAGCCGGCATCAACGATACGCCGTAGTGCTGCCACTTCGTGGCCGGCGAGCGGACCGGCCATTGCGGCGCCACTCCCTGCTCCGAAGACGCTCGACATCGGCCGCATCCGACAACGTCCGGCGGAATTATGCCGGCGACCGTCAGTAGGCGCCGTCAACCGCCGGCCTTCACCTCGATCACTTCCGCGCCAACCGCTTCGGCGAGCTTCCGCGGATCGACCTCGAAGACGGCTTCTGGTGACCCGGCTGCCGCCCAGACGGTCTCGTATTGCAGGAGATCTTTGTCGAACCATGTCGGGAGCGGCTGGGCGTGGCCGAACGGCGGAATGCCGCCGATGGCGAAGCCCGTGACGCCGCGTACGAAGGTCGCATCCGGCCGGTCCAGCGCCTCGCCGATCGACGCCGCGACGCCTTTCTGATCGACCCGATTGGCCCCCGAGACGAGCAGGAGGATCGGTTTGCCGCTCTCTTTGCCGCGGAAGACCAGCGACTTGATGATCTGACCGACGGCACAGCCGCAGGCCGCAGCCGCCTCCTCGGCCGTGCGTGTCGATTGGGCCATCTCGACTACGGACACGGCAAGACCCAGCCCTTCCGCGGCCTGCTGCACGCGCCGCGGCGCTGGCTTCAACTCGCTCATGACGCTTTTTCCCTCAGTTCTCGGTCCGTAACGCCATTGTTGCGCAGCGGGAGGCCGGCGGCTATCAGTGCGGCAACGAAGTCCAACCCAATTCTGGCATGGGCCAGCACGTCAAGCAGGATAAGTCATGCAGGTCGACGAAGCGACCGTCCGCCGGATCGCGCGGCTGGCGCGGATCAGGATCACCGACGAGGAAGCCAAGGCGCTCGAAGGCGAGCTGTCGGGCATCCTGGCGTGGGTCGAGCAGCTCGGCGAGGTCAATACGGACAACGTTCCACCCATGACCCGCGTCGCCGACATGAAGCTCAAGAAGCGCAAGGACGAGGTCACGGACGGCAACAAGGCCGACGACATCATCGCTAACGCGCCGATGACCGAGGACCACTTTTTCGTCGTGCCCAAGGTCGTGGAGTGAGCGCTTGACCGACCTTACCAAACTGACCCTCGCGGAGGCCCGCGACGGTCTCACCGCAAAGAAGTTCAGCGCCACCGAGCTGACGCAGGCCTTCATCAAGGCGATCGATGCGGCTAACCCGCACCTCAATGCCTACGTGCTGGCAACGCCTGACCACGCTCTCGCCCAGGCTAAAGCAAGCGATGAACGGCTTGCCAAGGGTGATGCGCGCCCGCTCGAAGGCCTGCCGATCGGCAACAAGGATCTGTTCTGTACCTACGGCATCCGCACGACCGCGTGCTCGCGCATCCTCGACGATTTCAAGCCGAGATACGAGTCGACTGTCGGGCAGAATCTCTGGGATGCCGGGGCCGTCATGCTCGGCAAGCTCAACAACGACGAGTTCGCCATGGGCTCGTCGAACGAGACGAGCGCGTTCGGACCGGTCGTGAACCCCTGGCGGCGCACGCGCAACGGCAAGATCGACAACGCCAAGCTGGTGCCGGGCGGATCTTCGGGGGGCTCTTCGGCGGCCGTTTCCGCGGACCTCTGCCTCGGCGCAACCGCGACCGACACCGGCGGCTCCATCCGCCAGCCAGCGGCGCTGACCGGCACGGTCGGCATCAAGCCGACCTACGGCCGTTGCTCGCGCTGGGGCATCGTGGCATTCGCCTCCTCGCTCGACCAGGCCGGTCCGATCGCCAAGACCGTGCGCGATTCAGCGATCCTGCTCGGCCATATGGCGGGCCACGATCCGAAGGACTCGACCTGTGTCGACTTGCCGGTGCCGGACTACGAGGCGGAAATCGGTCGCAGCGTGAAGGGCCTGCGCGTCGGCGTGCCGAAGGAGTACCGCGTCGAGGGCATGTCCGCTGAGGTGGACGCGCTCTGGCAGAAGGGCATTGCCTGGCTCAAGGACGCGGGCGCGACCATTCACGACATCTCACTGCCGCACACGAAGTACGCGCTGCCAGCATACTACATCGTGGCGCCGGCCGAGTGCTCGTCGAACCTCGCGCGCTATGATGGCGTGCGCTATGGCCTGCGTGTACCGGGCAAGGATCTCATCGACACCTACGAGGCGACGCGGGCTGCGGGCTTCGGCAAGGAGGTCAAGCGGCGTGTGCTCATCGGCACGTACGTGCTCTCGGCCGGCTATTACGACGCCTACTATCTCAAGGCGCAGAAGGTGCGCACGTTGATCAAGCGCGACTTCGACAATGCCTGGAGCGACGTCGATGTCGTGTTGACGCCGACGACGCCGTCGCCCGCTTTCGGCTTCGGCGAGAAGGCCGGCGATCCGATCGCGATGTATCTCGAAGACATCTTCACGGTGACGGTGAACATGGCCGGTCTGCCGGGCATTTCGGTGCCGGCAGGGCTCTCCGGCGAGGGCACACCCATGGGGCTGCAGCTCATCGGCAAGCCCTTCGACGAGGGCACGCTGTTCCGCACGGCTCAGGTGATCGAGAGCGCCGCCGGCCGCTTTCCGGTGCCGAACCGCTGGTGGGCGTAATCACGCCCGCGGCAGCAGCGCCCAGAAATCCAGATCGAGGATCACGCCGGGCGCATACTTCCCGGGCGCCGTCTCGAGCGGGAAGCTCGCGCATGGCAGATCCTTCGTCGCGACCATGCGCAGGCGCAGCGCGCCGACATCCTTGCGGCCCGGCACCTCGGCCTTGTCGATGATCCCGGTCCACGCATAGACGGTGTCGCCCGCAAAGGCCGGCGCCACGTGACGCCCGCCGTTGATCGCCGCGATATGGAACGCGTTGGCGAGGCCGTTGAACGACAGCGCGCGCGCCAGCGAAATCACGACGCCGCCGTAGACCAGCCGCCGGCCGAAGCGGCCTTGCCCCTCGACATGCTGATTGAAGTGCACGCGCGCCGTGTTCTGATAGAGCCGCGTCGCGATCTGGTGCTCGGCCTCCTCGATGGTCATGCCATCGACGTGATCGATCTTTTCACCCACCGCATAGTCGTCCCAGAAGTGCGCCGACCCCGCGAGCGCCTTGTCCCACGAGGCCACGTGCAAAGACGGCACGGCCGCGCCGAGCTGATCGGCCATCACCGCCTCGGGCAGCTTCGGCACGCTTGGCGTCGGCGCAGGCGCCGACTTGTCGCGCTTCCGCACCATCACCCAGCGGGCATAGGTGAGCACGGTCGCGCCATCCTGGTTGATGCCGTTCGTGCGGACATAGACGATCCCGGAGTCACCGCTCGAGTTCTCGCGCAGCCCCAGCACTTCCGAGGTCGCGGTCAGCGTGTCACCCGGAAATACCGGCGCGAGGAAGCGACAGTCCGCATAGCCGAGGTTCGCGATCGCATTGAGCGAGATATCCGGCACGGTCTTGCCGAGGATCACATGGAAGACGATCAAATCGTCGACCGGAGCAGTCGGGTATCCGATCGCACGCGCGAAAGGCACCGAGGATTGCACGGCGAAGCGGCTGCCGTAGAGGCCCTGGTAGACCGCCACATCACCCTCGGTGATCGTGCGCGGCGTCGCGTGGGCAATTACCTGCCCGACCCGAAAGGTCTCGAAGAAATTGCCGGCGCCCGTCTTTGTCGTCGATGTGCTTGCTGTCATCGCTCGTCTGCCGATAGCATGAGGTCAAGCTGGCGCCGCTCCCGTCGAAAGCGCCAGCGCGATCATGATGCTGTCTTGAGAAATTCGATACCCTTTTCGCGACTTTGCGGACGTTGCAGCGGACGGGCAATCGCCAAGTAGTCGCACGAGGCAAGGAGGGCAGGTCGCAATGGCCTCCGAGATCGAACAGCAGGGATCGTCGATCGCCACTTCCGGCGCTCGCCAGGAGACGATGGATGCGTTGCTGGAAGCCTTGCGGCGGGCATTGTCGATGGGCGGCGCCGAGGCGGCGCAATCGCGCTTCATTGCGGCTGTCGATCAGGCGCTCGTCGATACCGCGGCCACCCCGCAGGACGCGCA
>Ga0182740_1000906_pt1 | contig 23030 bp, 21 predicted proteins | sample eDN5th37CKraftBY_FD_128872 | JGI IMG/M metagenome (GOLD analysis project Ga0182740, IMG submission 128872) | Enriched backyard soil microbial communities from Emeryville, California, USA - eDNA 5th pass 37_C Kraft BY (version 2) (version 2) | ecosystem: Environmental > Terrestrial > Soil >...
GGGAAGAATTCGATCGAGGTAGGGACGGCTCTCCGAGCCGTCCGGAGTTTGACGGACGCATGCTCCTGGCATTGAACCACAGATCGCACAGAGTGCACGGAAGGCGCGCTTCGCGCCGCAGCGCCGCGAGTTGAAGTTTAAGGCTTAAAGTTGAAGGCCAGGCTACAGGGCAGAGGCGAGGGGTTAGAGGGCCACCCTCTCGGCTCCGTCAGCTTGTCAGCTTTTCAGCGTTTCAAGAGGCTCTCAGCTCGGCGCGGCATAGCCGCGCCCCCCCGCTCCCTTGACCCTATCTTCTTCCCGCATTACTTCGTGCGCGATGAACGGCGCTCTTTCCTCTCATCGACCGGCGCTGGCCGAGTTATGCCGGCAGTTTCGCGTGCGACGGCTTGAGGCGTTCGGTTCGGTCTTGCGCTCCGATTTCAGCGGAAACAGCGATATCGACCTCCTCGTGGAGTTCGACCGGACGGCCCCGATGGACGCCTTTGAGCAATACTTCGGGTTCAAGGAGGCGGTCGAGCGGCTCGTCGGTCGAGAGGTGGACTTGGTCGTGGCGGATGCCGTGAGAAACGAGATCTTTAAGGCAGAGCTTCAGCGCACCAAAACCCCCGTGTATGTCTCCGCCTGATTCGGTCCAGAAACACCTGATCGATATTGAGACGATCCTGGCGGAGATCGGCGATTTTGGCCGCGGACGCACGCTCGACGATTTTCTCACCGATCGGGCTCTGCAGCGGGTTTTCGAGCGCGATTTCGAGATACTCGGTGAGGCTATGAACCGGCTCCTGCGCGCGGCTCCTGAATTTGAGACAAGAATCAGTCACGCGCGTCGAATCATCGGCCTGCGTAATATCCTGTCGCACGGCTACGACAGCGTGGATTACCGGATACTCTGGACTGCGTCAGTCGACCACCTGCCGTTGCTTAAAACGGAAATCGGTTTGCTCATTCGCGCACTCCGCAGGTGACGAGAGTGCCCGCGCTTCGCGGTGCGCGCTGGAGAGCCCAGAGCCCAGAGCCCAGGTAGCGGCCGGACGGCCATCACTTTCACTTTGCTCCGTCACTTTCACTCGCGCGTCAGAGCGTAAACCGCGAAGGACACGAAGCATTCGCGAAGACGGAAATTGAGTTAAGCGCAAAGACGCGAAGAGGCGAAGGACCGCAAAGGGAAGAATTCGATGAGGTGGCGGCCGTCGTCCCGACGGCCATTTTTCAGCGTTTCAAGCGCCTCTCGCCTCTAGCCTTTCGCCTCTAGGCACCTTCACTTTCACTTTGTTCCGATCGCTGCCCGAGGGGCACCCGCTCACGTCGCCCTTCCGCTTTGCTCCGGGGCAAAACGCTCCGCATTTTGCCATCTACGCCTCTCGGCTCCGTCAGCATCTCAGCTTTTCAGCGTTTCAAGAGGCTCTCAACTTTCACCCCCAAACTCGCGCGAAGCGCGTTGCCGATCCTGACAAAACGCGTATTTTCCAAACGATGTTCGAATCCGTTATCGCACCCGTAAAATCACAGCTCGTCGCCGCTGGCGTAACGCGGCTGGGGGTGTTTGGCTCGTTTGCGCGTGGCGAGGCACGACAAGATAGCGACGTCGATGTGCTCGTCGCTTTTTCGCCTGAGGCACGGACCTTCGACAACCTTTATATCGTCGGCGACACCTTGGAGAGGGCGTTTCAGCGCCGCATCGACCTGGTCACCGAGGATGCGTTGAGCCCCTATCTCGGGCCAGAGATCCTGCGTGAAGTTCGTTATGTCGATCTCAGTCCTTGAGATCCTGAAACACGTGCGAGACGAGGCTCGCTTTTTGGCGGAAGCATCGGCGGGCGTGACGCAGGAAGAGTTTATTAGAAATGAAGTGCTGAAACGTGCCTGCGTGCGAGCCATCGAGATTATCGGTGAGGCGGCCAAGAAGATCCCGGACGAGTTTCGGATGAAATATCCGTCGGTCGAATGGAAGAAGATGGCCGGGATGCGAGACCGGCTTATCCATGACTATTTTGGCGTGGACTATTATATCGTATATCAGGTGGCGTGCGATAAGGCGAAACGTCTGGAACAAGATATTGTGGAAATCATACAACGCGAACAGGCTGGAAATAACCACGGGCAGAGCTGACGCTTCGCGCCGCAGCGGCCGGGTAGCGGCGTCGTCCCGACGGCCAGGTCGGGTGTTAATCCCGCTCCTCACGGAGCGGGCCATAACTGAAGTAGCCCGGCGCGTGAGCGCCGGGACGAGGCCCGGCGACTTCGCGCGTTCTTCGCGGTTCACGCGCTGGCGCTCGGCGTTCCGACCGCCGCTCGCCTCTCACCTTTCCCCTCTAGCCTCGCGCCTTCCGTGTTTTTCGTGGTTTGGATTTCCGGCTCTCAGCTCTCAACTCTGGGCTCTCAGCTCGCCGCTGCTGCGCAGCGGCGTTCCGTGGGCAACTCGCCGCTTCAGCGCGCCGCCGCGGCTCACGCGGCGTTCCCCATCTCCGATCTTCCCTCTCCGATCTCCGCCGCGGCAAAGCCGCGGCCTGGTTCGCGGCTGATGGCCCTGACCACCTCCGACCACCTGCTCGCGTCCGGCGGACGCCAGACGACGGCGACCTGCACCGGCTCGAATCCTTTCAGCGGCAGCACACGGACGCGGCGAGGGGCCACCCGCCACGGCGCATCCACGTCGACCCCGATGTGCCGCCCGAGCGCCACGAGGTCGGCAATCAGTCCGAGCGGAGACACCACCGTCGGCGTCCAGTGAATCCCACCCAGGCGCAGCCCTTTTTGAAAAGCCTGTCCCACGGCCTCGTTCTCGGCTGGGCAGACCAGTGCCTGGGTGAGCCGCGGCTGAGTCCACAAAGCCTCGGCCGTGCGCACCGGACAATCCTTGGGGACCAGCAGCACCAGGCGGAGCGAGCCGAGTGGCTTCCACGCCAGACCCGCCGGCCGCTTGGAGCCCGTCACGACCAGGGCCAGATCGATCTTGCCCGCACGGAGGCCGTCCAGTGCGGTGGTGGCGGACACGTGGTGGGTGTCGACACGGCAGCCCGGCAGCGCAGCCACGACCGCGGTGACGACGGCGGCGATTTTCGGGCTGCCCAGGCAGGGATCGCCCGCGAACCGCACGCACGGCGCGGTGCGCTCGCAGAAAGCCGTGACCTCCTGATCGAGGCGTGCGAGGAGGGGCTCCACGATCGCGAACAACTCGGCCCCCGCCGCTGTCGGCCGGAACGGCTGGCGTTCGAACAGCTTCTGCCCAAGGCCCTCCTCCAACTGCTTCATCTGTTCGCTCAACGTCGAGGCTTGGAGGCAAAACGGCTTCCGCCCCGCGGCCCGGTTGATGCCACCGTGGCGGAAGACGTGCACGTAGAGCTGCAACAGGCGAACGCTTACCATGCTGCGATACGTTTGGAGCGGTCGAGGAAGGGTAACGGACAGCAGCGCCAGGCAATCCGCCCGGCAGCCGGAGGGTAGGGGATTGCAAGAAAATAACAAAACCCTTGGGCCGTCAACGTAAAATTCGGATCCGCTTGAGACTTAGGAAAGAACGGAATTTTAGGTTAGAGGCAAAAGGCTAGAGGCGAGAGGCGACGCCGCAGCGGCGAGTAACGCCGCCATGCGGCGAGCTGAGGGTTGAGAGCTGAGAGCCCAGAGCCAGGTAGCGGCGGTCGTCCCGACCGCCATCCTTTCAGCATGTCAGCTTTTCAGCGTTTCGGAAGGTTTCCCCCTTTGCTCCGCTCCGCTTCAGGGCCGCACCTTCGGTGCGACCAGCTACGCATCGCGGCGCCCCCATCTCCGATCTTCGATCTGCCATCTCCGCCGCGGCGAAGCCGCGGCCTGGCTCCGTCCCTTTCCCTTTCACTTTCCCTTTCACTCGCGCGCAGCGCGCGCCATCTTCGGCTTCGCCGACGCTCCGCTTCGGAACTACCGATTAACGCCTCCAACCGCGCATCGGCTATCGTGGACCTGCACCCGCAAAGGAGTCGCACTTCGTGGCTCCGGGCTCGGGTGAATCTCAAAGAAAGGTCCAGTATGTGTCAGAAATTACAGACACGTCTTGTTGATACGGACGCGGTGCAAACCGCGGGCCAGGAGTTGGTGAGGACGACGTTGCAGCGCAACCCCCTCGTGGCGCTCGCCGCCGCGGTGGTCGTGCCGCTGATTCGGTTGTTCCGCTATCGTCGGTCGGGTCAACCCGCCTCGGTGCGGAAGATGAAGGTGGAGAGCTACAGCTACCAGCCGATCGGCCCGGTGGCTGCCCGAACCGTTCCCGAACCTTACCCGAAGGAGAGCGAGCAGCCCCGGCCGCCCGTCCGGCGAAAGCCGGCGCGGTCCGATCTCCGACGGTCGGCCCCCGATCTCCGATCTCCGAACTCCGATCTGCGACGGTCGAGTTCCAATCCTCGACCGTTAGGCTCCGATCTCCGGCGCGCGCCGCGGGCGGTTCGCGCCCCGAAAGGAGGCGTTCGTCATGGCTAAGCTCCAACTCAACAGCGCCCTGTCCAGCATCAGCGGCGCGATCGACAACTGGGTGTATCGCCGGCGTGCCGGCCGGATGGTGATCGGCCGTCGGCCGATGTTCACCGACCCGCGCACCCCCGCGCAGCTGGCCACGCGCGAGCAGTTCCGGCAGGCGGCGTCGTATGCGCGTGCCGCCGGCGCCGATCCGACGCTCCGCGCGTTCTACGACGGCCTGGCCCGGACGCGTCAGCAACCGGTGTTCAGCCTGATGCTGACGGACTACCTGAAGCCGCCGGTCGTCGACGAGATCGTGCTGACCGACTACCACGGCCAGGTGGACGACCGCATCGTGATCCGCGCGTCCGACGACGTCGGCGTGACGGGTGTCATGGTGAAGCTCCAGGCGGCGGACGACTCCGTCCTGGAGGAAGGCGCGGCCGTGTTGGAAGGCGGCGCCTGGGTGTATCGGGGGACGACTGCCCCGCCGGCCGGCGATCCGGTGACGATCACCGCGACGGCCGTCGACCGCCCCGGCCACACCGGCGTGAAAACCGCCACGTGGAGTAGCTAGGACGGGGAAAAAGCTGAAAAGCTGAAAGTTAACACGCTGAAATCGGCGGGTGTCTGAGACTACGATCACCTTCCGACTGCAGTTCGACCTACAGCTGTCTTCAGCCTCCCCACCACGCAGACGCGGTTAACCGCAAAGTATAAAGCCAGTCGCCGGTCGGATCCACCGGCGGCTGTTTTCGCCGAGCGTGTATCAACCGCGAAGAACGCGAAGAACACGCGAAGACGGAAATCGATTTTAGCGCAAAGACGCGCAGAGGCGAAGGACCGCAAAGGACAGAATTCGATGAGGTAGCGGCCGTCGTAGGCGCCGCGTCGCCGCGGCGAGCTGAGACGAAGCCGGGAGGCGGAGATGGTCGCACCGAAGGTGCGGCCCTGAAGCGCAGCGGAAGGGTGACGTGAGCGGGTGCCCCTCGGGCAGCGATCGGAACAACTGAGAGTTGAGAGCCAGGTAGCGGCGGTCGTAGGCGCCGCGTTGCCGCGGCGAGCCCAGAGCCCAGAGCCCAGAGCCCAGAGCCCAGAGCCAGGTAGCGGCGGTCGTCCCGACCGCCATCCCTTAAACTTCACACTCTAGACCTTAACTCGCGCGAAGCGCGTTCCTTCGCGGTCAATCCCTTTCGTGTATTTCGTGTTTTTCGTGGTTTGGAATTCCGACTCTCAGCTCTCAACTCCGGGCTATCAGCTCGCCGCTGCGCAGTAGCGGCGTTATGCATCTTCTCATTCTAGACGGCGAATCGTTCTTCACCCCCAAGGTGGTGCGTTCGCTTGCGCAAACCGGGCGCTGGCAGTTGCACGTGCTGGCCCGCCGGACCCAGGCGCGGCAGCCGGGGCTGCGCTGGAGCCGGCATGTGAGTTCGTATCATGTTGCTGACGACGGAGACTATTTTGCGGCGGTCGATCGTGTCGTCCGTTCCACCGGTGCGAGCCTGATTCTGCCGGTGACCGAGCCGACCGTGCTTTGGACGATTCAGCATCAGGACGCGCTGCGGCGTCTCGCGCACGTCGTGCCCGTGCCTGCCGGGGAGCACTTTGAAACGGCCATCGATAAAGGGCGGCTCGCGGTACTGCTGGCGCACACCGGCATTCCGCATCCGCGGACGGTGCTGGCGACCGATCCGGCGGCGGGCGCGCTTCGTTTTCCGCTGCTCGTGAAACCCCGTCGTTCCTGCAATGGCCACGGCATCGCCAAAGTCCACAATCGCGAGGAATTGGACGCCGCGCTGCACGGGTTGAGCGACATCGCCGATTTCTGCGTGCAGGAGTATATCGAAGGCGAAGATCACGGGTGCTCGATTCTTGCGCGGGACGGCGAGGTCCTGGCCTGGACGACCCAGCGGGGACTTCGCCGGGCGAGGCCGTTTGCCACGCATGTGGAGATCGGCATCGAGGAGCATCGCCCCGTGCTCGAGGTCGCGCGCCGATTGTTGCGCGAACTGAAATGGTCGGGCGTGGCCAATATCGATTTCCGCGTCGAGACCGGCACCGGCCGTTCCCTCGTGCTGGAGGTCAACGGTCGCTACTGGGCCAGCCTGCTAGCGTCGACGGCGGCGGGCGTGAACTTTCCGGACCTGCAGGTGCGGACCGCGCTCGGCGAACGCATCGTATTTCCGCAGTCGCGCTCCGGACGTTTTGTACAGCCGCGCGCGTATGGCCGCGACCTCCTGCGTTTGCATCCGCGCCTCCTCCGCCGCCAGTGGACTGATTTCTGGGATCTCCTGGCTGACCCGCTGCCGGGACTCATGGCCCGCGCCTCTAGCCTCTAGCCTCTAGCCTCTAGCCTCTAGCCTCTAGCATTTGTTCCGTTCGCTGCCCAAAAGGGCACCCGCTCTCGCCACCCTTCCGCTTTGCTCCAGGGCCGCACCTTCGGTGCGACCATCTCCGCCTCGCGGCTCCGTCAGCTCGTCCCCATCTCCGATCTTCCATCTCCCATCTCCGCCGCCCGTCCGGGCGGCTTTCCTCCCATGTCCCGTCCAAACTTCAACGCCTTCCAAAATCGTCAGGAACAGATCGCCGTCATCGGTCTCGGCTACGTCGGGCTGCCGCTGGCGAATCTTCTCTCGTCCCGTTTCAAGGTCGTCGGGTTCGACATCAGCGCGCGCCGAATCGACGAACTGAAGTCCGGCGTCGACCGCACCGAGGAGCTCACGCGCGAACAGCTCGCGGCCTCGAAACTCAGCTACTCCTCCGATCCCGCCGTGCTCGGCCAGTGCCGCTTCATCATCGTCACGGTGCCGACGCCCATCGACGCCCACAACAACCCCGATCTCACGCCGCTCGTGAAGGCCTCGGAGATGATCGGCCGCCATATCCAGCCCGGCACGACCGTCGTCTATGAGTCGACGGTTTATCCGGGTTGCACCGAGGAAGACTGCCTCCCACTCATCGCGCGGGCCAGTGGCCTCGTCTGGAAGCAGGACTTCTTTGCCGGCTATTCGCCCGAGCGCATCAACCCCGGCGACAAGGAGCACACCGTCGACAAGATCCGCAAGGTCGTCTCCGGCGACACGCCGGAAACCGCCGCGCTCGTTCGCGACATCTACGGCGCCGTGATCACCGCGGGCGTCTTCGTCGCGGAAACCATTGCCACGGCCGAGGCCGCGAAGGTCATCGAGAACACCCAGCGCGACCTGAACATCGCGTTGATGAACGAGCTCGCGCTCATCTTCGATCGCATGGGCCTCAACACGATTTCGGTCCTCGAGGCGGCTGGCACGAAGTGGAATTTCCTGCCGTTCCGTCCCGGCCTCGTCGGCGGTCACTGCATCGGCGTCGACCCGTATTATCTCACGTTCAAGGCTGAGAGCCTCGGTTATCATCCGCAGGTCATCCTTGCCGGCCGCCGCATCAACGATGGCATGGGCAAGCGCATCGCCGAGCAGACGATCAAGAAACTCATTGCCGCGGATCGTCCCGTGAAGCATGCCAACGTCCTGCTGCTCGGCTGGACGTTCAAGGAAAACGTGCCCGACGTCCGCAACACCCGCGTGATCGACATTCACCGCGAGCTGACCGCGTATGGCTTGGAGCCGAAAGCCTTCGATCCGCATGCGAACCCCGACGAGGTTCGCCACGAATACGGCGTCGACCTGATCACGGATGTGGACGCCCACGGGCCGTATGATGCTGTGATCCTGGCGGTGAAGCACCGCGACTTGGCCAGCACGTACACGCTGGAGAAATTGAAGAGCATCGGCAACGGCCGCCCGCCGGTGTTGATCGACGTGAAAGGCTACTTCCGGCGTCCCGAAGCCGAAGCCGCCGGGTTCGTCTTTTGGCAGCTCTGAGCGGACGAAGTCCGCGACGAGCTGAACCACGAAACACTCGAAAGCGAAATTATATTAAGCGCGAAGACGCCAAGGCGCAGAAGATCCGCAAAGAAGAAGTCTTCCCACAGAACACACGGAATGCACGGAACCTCGACCGTGAAAGGCGTAGGTAGCGGCCGTCGTCCCGACGGCCATTCTAAAGTAAAGACGGCACGCGTGCGCTCGGGAGTTTAGGTCTAGGAACTAAGCCTCAGTTTCTCCGCTCTCCCTTCGCGAATCTTCGTGTTCTTCGCGGTTCACCCAAGTCCCTCCGTGTATTCCGTGGTTAATCCATCGCTTCCGCGGCGAAGCCGCTGGTGAATACGACTCTCAGCTCTCAACCCTAGACTCTCAACTCCGCGCCTCGCGCGGTCAGCCTTTCAGCTTCTCAGCGCTTCAGCGTTTCAGCTTTTCCCATATGTCTTCTTACGACGATCTCCAAACTGAGCTCAAGGCCCGTCCGCGCACGTGGCTGGTGACTGGCGTGGCCGGGTTTATCGGCTCCAATCTCCTGGAGACGCTGCTCAAGCTCGATCAGCGCGTGGTTGGGCTGGACAACTTTTCGACCGGCCACCGGTACAACCTTGACGAAGTGCAGACGCTGGTATCGGCGGAGCAGTGGACGCGGTTCCGCTTTATCGAAGGCGACATCCGCAACCTCGCTGACTGCCAGCGCGCGTGCGAAGGCGTCGATTACGTGCTGCACCAGGCGGCGCTGGGGTCGGTGCCGCGGTCGATCGACGATCCGCTAGCGACTCACGCGAACAATGTTGATGGCTTTGTCAACATGCTGGTCGCGGCGCGCGATGCGAAGGTGAAGCGGGTGGTGTATGCGTCGAGTAGTTCCGTGTATGGCGACGAACCCAATCTGCCGAAAGTGGAGGAGCGGATTGGGAATCCGTTGTCGCCGTATGCGGCGACGAAGCGGATGAACGAGATCTATGCCGACGTCTTTGCGCGCACCTATGGCATGTCGTTGGTCGGATTGCGGTATTTCAACGTGTTCGGTCCGCGGCAGGATCCGAACGGCGCGTATGCGGCGGTGATCCCGAAGTGGTTTGCGTCGCTGCTCCGCGACGAGCCCGTCTATATCAATGGCGACGGCGAGACCAGCCGCGACTTCTGCTACATCGCCAACACCGTCCAGGCAAACCTGCTGGCCGCGGCGGTGGAGCCGCAGCGGGAAAGACTGAAAACTGAAAAGCTGAAAGCTGAAATAGGTCAGCCGGCCTTGGAGAACCAGGTTTCCGATGTCAGCATTTCGGCGTTTCAGCGTCCCAGCGTTTCGACGGATGTCAGCGTCTCAGCATCTCAGCATTTCAGCATTTCTAGCGCCCAAATTTATAATGTGGCGCTTGGCCATCGCACCACGCTGAACGAACTTTACGCCAAGATCCGCGATCTGGTCGCTGCGAAGAAGCCCGCCGCTGCTGCGAAAGCATCGATCTTCCGTGGGGAGCGCAAAGGCGACGTACGTCACTCACTGGCAAACACAGCCCGAATCACAGGCGACGCTGGCTACGCTCCCACGCACACCATCGGCGAAGGTTTAGCCGAGGCGGCGGAGTGGTATCTGCGGAAAAGCTGAGGTCAGGGGGAGCGTAATCCAGAGGGCCTAATCGGCCGCAGAAATCCATTTCAGCATCTCAGCGTTTCAGTTTTCAGCATTTTAAAAGCATGTCCACTTACCTAGTTACCGGCGCGGCCGGCTTTATTGGCGCAAAAGTCTGTGAGTTCCTGCTAGCGGACGGTCACACGGTCGTCGGTATCGACAACCTCAACGACTACTATGACGTGCGGCTCAAGGACTACCGCCTTGGCCTGCTTCTTGGCGATGTGCGCTGGACGACGAATGAGAGTCCCAGCATTTCCGCCTTCGCGGGCGTAGGGCGCCTTAGCTCACGCAAGCGGTGGACCGTTGAAGGTGAGGCCTCAGGTCGCAAGTCCCAGGTGTCCGATGCGCTCTTCATTTTCGAGCAGATCGACATTGAAAATCTTCCAGAGCTAGAGCGGCTGTTCGCGGAGCACAAGTTCGACGCGGTGTTCAACCTGGCTGCCCGCGCTGGTGTGCGCTATAGCCTGGTAAATCCGCACGTCTACATGACGACAAATGCGCACGGCACATTGAACCTTCTCGAGTGCATGCGAAAATACTACGTGACGAAGTTCGTGCTGGCGTCGACCTCGTCGTTGTATGCGGGTTGTCCGATGCCGTTCACCGAGGACCAACCGGTAGATACGCCGCTCTCTCCATACGCCGCGTCCAAAAAAGCCGCAGAGGCAATAGCGTACAGCTATCATCATCTCTACGGAATCGATGTTTCCGTCCTGCGCTACTTTACAGTTTACGGACCGGCCGGAAGGCCCGACATGGCGCCATACCGATTTATTCATTGGATCGCGACTAGAGAGGCGATCCGGCTCTTTGGAGACGGTAAACACACGCGTGATTTTACTTACGTGGACGATATTGCGCGAGGTACCATTCTGGCCGTCCGACCTGTAGGATTTGAAATAATCAACATCGGGGGAGGAAACGATCCAATAACCATTGCCGTAATGATTACCCTTCTAGAAGGGATGCTGAAACAGCGTGCTAGAGTGAATTACATGCCCGCAAACCCCAGTGACATGCTAGAAACACAGGCGGATGTCAGAAAGGCTGAGCGTCTACTAGGTTGGAAACCTAAGATTTTACCTCAACAAGGATTTGAACGCGCCGTCATGTGGTATATAGAAAACGACGCGTGGCTTGCGAATGTTTCGGTAGAGCATACCCGGATGCACACGACATGCATTCCTAGGGTTTCGTGACTGAGGGGGGCAATTGCGGCGCTAGTGCGCCTTTTGCTGTTTAGCCAGAGCAAATAACATTAGGTGGCCGTAAAATACGGGCTTTTACAAAAACATTGCTGGGCAAATACTGACAAAAAATATTATAAAATATCAATATAATTGTCTGCATCTAGACAATGGGGAAGCGTAAAAAAAGCAGACGTGCTAAAACAAAATAAACAATGATAAAAGTCGGAATTCATGATTCTAGCGGAAGCTTCTCTGATCGATGGATTACGTTGTGCGAGCAGCGTAAAATTTCTTTCCGGCGGCTAAATTGTCTCTCGAGTGATATCATTAAGGACTGTGAGGGGCTTGACGCGGTACTTTGGCATTGGCCCCACTCGGACCCCGCCAGTCAGCTTCTCGCACGCCAAATAGTATTAGCCATGGAGGAAAAGGGTCTTCGGGTGTTCCCTAGTAGCGATACATGTTGGCACTACGACGACAAGCTTGGTCAAAAGTTTTTGCTGGAAGCAGTGGGCGCACCACTAATTCCTACATGGATATTCACCGATAGGCGACAAGCGCTGGACTGGGTTAGGCACGCCCGTTGGCCTAAGGTCTTTAAGCTGCGGCGGGGCGCAGGTTCTGCGAATGTGCGGCTAGTTCACTCTCGGAGTGAGGCTGAGAGCTTGTGCCGAAAGTCGTTCGGGAGGGGGTTTCACGCCGTCGGGTCCTACTTCGTTGACCTTAAGGCGCGAGTGCAACGAACATCTGGGATCAGGAATTGGGCAGCAAAAATGTTGCGGGCTCCGGTAGCGGTGAGGAATGCCCTTGCGGCGCAGCGTGAGATGCCGCGTGAGCGAGGCTACATCTACTTTCAGGAGTTTCTCTCTGGAAACGAATTCGACACCCGATTGACGATCATCGGTGATCGGGCGTTCGGTTTTCGAAGAATGAATCGACCAAATGACTTTCGTGCGTCGGGGAGCGGAAAACCCTGCTATGATATCGCCGCAATTGATCGTCGATGTATTGATATCGCCTTCGAGACCGCGGCTAAACTAAACACGCAAAGCCTCGCTTTTGATTTCCTGCTCGGGCCAAATAAGGATGTGATGATTGGCGAAATTAGCTATTGTTATTCGGCCTCGGCAGTGTACGCGTGTACCGGGCACTGGGACTCCAGGGGGAACTGGCACGACGGACATCTTTGGCCGCAGGAGGCAATATTGGACGATCTGCTGCTGAGTATTCGAAAATAAGCCAAGAGAGCGACGTCCATGGATGGATTCAAAAGCATCGGGCGGGAGACTTTGTTTAGCATAGCTTCGGGATTAATATACGCTGCAGGCCAATGGCTTTTGTTGAAGCTGTTTTTTGTCTTCTATAGCACAGAAATTGCGGGATGGTATGCGTACGCAATGTCGATCATTGCCCCTGTGGTTGGACTTGGTGGAATGGGTTTGCGGCCCATTTTAGTCACAGATGCGCGTGGTCAATATAGCTTTTCAGACTATTTCGCGTTTAGAAAAATTTGCTCTGCGATGACCTTCATCGCACTCGTTGTAATATATCTCGCGCTGCCCAATCCAAAAGTAGAAGCCGAGGGACTAACTCTAGGGTTCTGTATACTTGCGCTAGCTCGCTCGATCGAAATGGTTAGTGACATTGTACAAGGTGAGTACCAGAGGCAAGGGCGTCTTATAATAGTATTTGCAAGTAGCGTAATTAAATTGGTCTTCGGAGTTGGATTGTTTGGCCTAATGGCATATTACTTTAGTGATGTCCGGGCAGGGTTGCTAGTGCTTGCGCTTGCCAATATACTTACACTTTTCGCTTTTGAGTTTTCTCCTAAACGGTTAGGATATTCTCCGCGCGGAATCTTGAATGCCCGAACAGCATCAAGTATTTTTTGGTTGAGCTTACCAGCTGGCTTAAATCTGCTTCTTGTAGCGTTCCAATCGAGCATACCCCGTATGCTGCTCGCTAACAGCGCGTCGCTTCAGCTGCTCGCGGTGTTTGCGGCGCTGACATACCTCGGTGTGATCGGCGGATTTGTCTCCAATGCGATTGGCACAGCTATAGCGCCGGTTCTAGGCCGGCAGTGGGCCAATAGTGACTTTCGAGGATTTGAGCGGACGCTATTAGCGGTTTTAATTGTAGATACATTCATCGGCGTGGGCCTGCTCGGCATCTTCCTCCTGTTTGGGCAGCAGTTGCTCGCGACGATGTTTAGTCGAGAAGTAGCAACGTATAGCAGCTATCTACCCTGGGTAGCCGCGTATTCCCTGGCTACGTTTTGGAGCTCCCATCTGGGCTGCGGCCTTACCGTTTTGCGACGATTCAAGACCATGCTCGGCCTTAATGTCGCTCGGATTATAGTCGGTACATTAATTTGTTACGCATTAATACACTACGCCCCTCTAAAGGGTGCTCTAGCGGCGCTCGTAGCCTTCCCAATGATTTCAATACTGCCGATTTGTATTGTTATATTTGTGGATATAAAAAGCGCGCGCGAAAGAAACCATTCGTTGAAAGATCTCAGTGTGCAAACATCAAATGCTTGAAGCGCTGATTAGGGTTCCGCTCTGAGAGTATGGAATTTTGCGAGGTCTGAACTCGTAAAAATAGAATTTGGGTTCAGTTAAATTGTTTGGCCGATCCGGATAATGCACACGTTTTCAGATATAAAGATTGCACTCTTCATTCCTTCCTTAAGGGGCGGCGGCGCTGAACGGTCAATGATGCTGTTGGCAAATGGACTCGCCGAACGCGGATTTCATGTGCATCTACTATTGCTCGCCGTTGAAGGAGAGTACCTACCTCAGGTTAGTGCCCACGTGAGAGTCGTAAACCTGAAGTCTAGACGAGCCGCGACTAGTCTCTTCTCACTGGTTCGCTACTTGTGGGCCGAACGCCCTGAGTTTTTGATTTCAGCGCTAAATTATATAAACGTATTGGCTGTTCTAGGCCGGTTTTTAGCTTTGGAGCCTACGCGCTTAATCGTAAGTGAGCGCACTAATGTCTCATCGGAGCTAGAGAATGTAAGCAAAATTCACCGGTATCTTATGCTCAATCTCATGCGAGCAGCATACTGTCGCGCTGACGCTGTTGTCGCAATATCTAAAGGCGTGGCCGATGATCTAAGTAAAAGCATCGAGCTGTCTAGGGAAAGAATTCAGGTCGTATACAACCCGGTGGTTACACCGATGCTTTTCAAGAAGGCAAAGGAGCCACTGCCGCATCCCTGGCTGGGAGAGGGTGAACCGCCAGTTGTTCTAGGTGTGGGAAGACTTGCTCCGGAGAAAGACTTTCCCACTCTACTGCGGGCGTTTGCCCGAGTCAGAGTCAAGCGGCTATGCCGGCTCATTATTTTAGGGGACGGCAAATTACGGAGCCAGCTAGCGCTTCTGGCTAAGGAACTGGAAATCGAAGAGAGCGTGTGCTTTCCAGGTTTCACGAGCAATCCCTATGCTTGGATGAGTCGGGCCGCGGTGTTTGTGCTCTCTTCTGCTTGGGAGGGATTCGGGAATGTGGTGGTTGAAGCTATGGCATGCGGTGCTCCTGTGATTTGCACCGACTGCCGTAGCGGCCCTCGAGAGATTTTGGAAGATGGAAAATGGGGAGCGCTGACTCCGGTAGGGGAGGTAGCGGGCCTCGCTAAAGAGATCAATATCTGTCTAGATTCGCGAAAGCGCGGTGCCAGCATTCTGCGAGCATACGAGTTTAGTTCCTCCAGATCGGTCGACTGTTACATTGAAATATTAAGCAGGCTTGGTACACGCCGAAAGCAGGTGCTATAGTCCTGACCAATTCTTTACCGCACAATAAAATCTGGTGAAACCGATCTAAATGAGCGAAAAAGACGCAGAAAGAATTACACATATAATCACGGGTTTGTCTCAAGGTGGCGCAGAGGGTGCTTTGTATAAACTCATTGCAGCGGACTCAGATCCTTTACGGCACTCCGTCGTTAGCTTAACCGATGGAGGAGCATATGCAAAGCGACTACGCGCGCTGGGAGTTTCCGTTGAGTGCTTAAATATGAATAGGGTTCTGCCATCTCCATGCCCGCTGCTAAGGTTAATCGATTTGCTTGCTAAATCGCGACCTTCGGTGATTCAGACATGGATGTACCATGCAGATCTGCTGGGTGGTATCGCAGCAAAAATCTCCAGAATTCCGGTCTGTTGGGGAATAAGGCAGGGTAATATAACGATAGCCGTGAACAGCCTGAGAACCTGGTGCATCATTAAAATAAATGGAATAATATCTCATTTTATTCCCGATATAATTGTCTCCTGCAGCAGGCGAGCAGCTGAAGCTCATAGATCGTCACTCTACAAGAATAGGTTTGCGGTTATTCCTAATGGCATCGACCTAGAACAATTTGCCCGACGGTCGCCGCAGCGCTGCGCATCGCTCCGTCGGTCGTTAGGTATTCCCTCCGACGCATTGGTGGTCGGGCACTTGGGAAGGGCTGATCCACAGAAGGATCATCGGCTGTTATTGGAGGCTTTCATGACCGTCGCAAAGGCCAATCACCGAGCGTTTCTTGTTCTCGCAGGTCGAGGACTTACTCGCGAAAGTCCCTATTTATGTAGACTGTTGGGAGAGGGAGCCGAATGCGACCGAGTTGTCGCATTGGGACCTAGGGATGATGTGGTTGACCTATTAAGTATTATGGACGTGTTTGCACTATCATCCGTCGGCGAAGCGTTCCCCAATGTCGTTATAGAGGCGATGTCGTGCGGGGTGCCATGTATCGTCACAGATGTGGGCGACGCAGCGGAAATTGTGGGTAACACGGGGTGGGTTTGTAGGCCTCGAGATGTTAGCGGGTTTGTCGACGCTTTGTTTGTCGCTCTTAATGAGCTACATCACATTCGTATAAAACGGGGCGAGAAGGCACGACAGAGAGTTATTGAAAACTATTCAATTACTCGAATGTTTAAAGCGTATAATAACATCTGGAAGATGACAATAAAAGGCGATAATATATGTGCGGTATAGTCGGAGGTTTATCGGGTTCCAACGTCGGCGAATTGAAGAATTCGCTGCAAAGTATGACTAATGCAATACTGCATCGTGGTCCTGACGATTGTGGTAGCTGGGTAGATGAGTGTTCTGGCGTCGTGATGGGGCACAGGCGGCTCTCGATCCTTGATGTTAGTCCGCAGGGACATCAGCCAATGTTTTCACCATGTGGCAGATATGTCGTAGTGTTTAATGGAGAAATATACAATCATTTAGCGTTAAGAGAGGTGTTAGAGAGGACCATGACCGAGCATAGATGGAGGGGGCGATCGGATACAGAAACATTGATTGCGTGTGTAGTTGCTTGGGGTATTCATAAAACTCTCCAGTCCATGGTTGGGATGTTCGCTATAGCACTGTGGGATTGCCGCGATAGAACGTTGACTTTAGCGCGCGATCGATTCGGGGAAAAGCCGTTATATTATGGATGGCAGGGAGATACGTTTCTCTTTGGCTCGGAGCTTAAGGCTTTAAGGGCTTACTCTGGATTTGACTCGAAAATCAATACAGACGCAGTAGCACTGCTATTAAGATATAGCTACATTCCATCCCCGTGGTCAATTTGGAAAAATATATATAAGGTTCCGGCTGGAACCTACTTCACGGTTAGCATAAGGCAAAGGGAGTGCGTGCCAATATGTTATTGGAGCCTGAACGAGGTGGTGGCTGCGGCGGGGAGTAACCGCTTCCAGGGCTCTGAAAACGAGGCTGCACTCGAGTTGGATCGGCTGCTATCCTTAGCAGTGAAGGGTCAGATGCTCTCTGACGTGCCACTGGGCGCGCTTCTGTCAGGTGGAATAGATTCGTCTATGATCGTCGCTATGATGCAGGCGCAATCGCCAAAGCCAATTCGAACATTTAGCATAGGTTTTTCCGAAAAGCATTATGATGAATCCCGCCATGCGGCTCAAATTGCGAAGCATCTGGGGACCAGTCATACGGAGCTGATGATGACTCCCTCGGATGTCCTAGATGCGGTTCCACGTATGCCAACGTTATACGACGAGCCGTTTGCTGACAGCTCTCAGCTTCCGACGGCATTGGTGATGGCCTTGGCTCGTCGGCATGTCACGGTGGCTTTGACGGGAGATGGCGGAGATGAGGTATTTGGCGGCTATAATCGCTATTTTGTAGCGCCACAGATTTGGAAGTATCTTCAGGTCATTCCAGTCAGCCTGAGGAAAGTGTTCGCGGATTGGCTAACGGTGCTGCCTGCTCCGATGTGGAGTTCTTTCGCTCTACCGCTAAGACGTTGGCACAACCAGGCCAATGTAGGTGATAAAATCCATAAACTGGCGGACCGGATCAGGCACGCTGGGTCGATTGACGAATTATATTTGGCTCTAGTGACTGAGTGGCAGGACGCTGAGCAACATGTAGTTGGCGCTAATATAGCTCCGACGCTGTTAAGTGCCCGCAGAGATTGGCCGGCTGCGGGGGATCCCATTGAGCGGATGATGGCACTCGACACATTAACCTACATGCAGGACGATATTTTGGTCAAAGTAGATCGAGCGGCTATGGGGGCGTCTCTTGAAACTCGGGCTCCGTTTTTGGACCATCGGCTAGTTGAGTTCGCATGGCGGCTTCCATTGTCGTATAAAGTTCGTGATGGTAAAGGTAAGATCGTTCTTCGCCGGCTGCTTCATCGCTACGTGCCTAAAGGTCTTGTAGAGCGACCCAAGGTTGGATTCGGCGTGCCATTGAACGATTGGCTGAGAAGGGAACTCAGAGATTGGGCGGAGGACCTGCTTGCTCCCGCCGCTCTTGCGGACACGGGACTGTTGAATCCGAAGGTCATTCGCAACTGCTGGGCAGAGCATTTGTCTGGGCGTCGAGGCTATGGGTATCGTATGTGGCCGATCCTAATGTTACAGGCTTGGCTGCTGAAACGAGGTGCCTGATGTGTGAATAAATGGGCATAAGCTCCCGAGCGTAAGGCAACGTTGTAAATTTATAATTGTTTGCGTAGGTGTAAAGATTGTATTTCGCATGACATATAGTGTATTTTTAAGTCCGGAGGATAACATAATCGGTTGGGCTGCTTGCCTATTTCTGTTTGCCCCAATTACTATTTTCGTACTTCGCGATGCGCAGGTCCCGAGAAAAGCCGTAATTGCTTCGCTTGTGGTGCGAATCGTGTATATGATTTACAATACTTATTTTTCCACTCTGCTCGTAGATCCTTTTGAGGAGCTTGCTGCCTCCGCATCTGCCTTGGGTTGGAACGCGGTATGGTTGGAATTCGGTCCAAATTCGCAGCTATACCTGTTCTTTTGCTCTATCCTTTACCTGCTAATCGGGCGAAATCCAATCGCCCTTCAGGGGATAAATATCAGTTTGAGTGTTTGGACTGTCATTCTAGTTGCTCTCATCGCTAGACGATTCGGCGGTTTCCGTGCTGGTCGGATGGCGGCTTGGTTGGTGGGTATGATGCCGTCATCGGTTATCTTCTCTACAGTGATTCTTCGCGAAGCAGTCGTAGTGTTTCCAATGATACTTGGAGTTTACGTATGGCTAGTATATCTTAGGAGAAATACACCTTTTTCAAGCGCTGTCGCCCTGGTGTGTTTCACGGCATCGTTTGCATTTCATTATGGGTGTATAGCATTGCTTGTTGCCTGGGCCGCTATATTTACGTATAAACAAATACAGCAACAGCGAGATGCCCTTGGGAAAATGGCCTTTGTTTGCGTTGGTTGCATCGTATCCTCGGGCGTCCTTGTTTTATTATACTACGCCGGGGTTCTGACTGCGCTGATGCCTGGAAGCGCAAATATTTTGGAAATCAGCCCGGAGGTGGTTGGCGTAGGGTTGCAGGTCGCCGCTCGTGATAGGGCTGCATATTTACAGGATGTGGTTTTGTCGTCACCGGTCGATCTGCTTTGGCAACTTCCGATTAGAATAGTATATTTTGTGCTGGCGCCGTTTCCTTGGATGTGGACAAGTATGGTTGATGCGCTGGGTGCTCTTGATATGATGATCTATTTGTCCATGTTTATTATTGCCTATAGCACGCGACGTTATTGGGCGCGTAGCATCGAGATGTGCTCGGTTGCGATAACTTTCGCCATATGTGTCGCAATGTTCAGTGTCGGGACCAGTAATTACGGCACCGCTATCCGACATCGGGCAAAGTTTTTTCCGCTGATCGCTGTTGTGGCTGCTACTGGGCTGGCAATGCGTCAGGGGCGACTAAGTGGGCGATTACGGGGATGAGTCGAAGCTAGGAGTTGCTATCTTTGGACCGGCTTTTATGAAAATTTTTGTGGTTGCCAGCTTTGCACCGTCATTGTTGCGGTTCCGTGGTGAGTTGCTTCGTACGCTGGTTGCTGATGGGCACAGCGTCGTTGCCGTTGCGCCTGAAGCGGATGAGGGTGTTTTGTCACAACTTCGGCGACTGCGGGTCGCGTTTTTGCCGATACCCTTGGATCGATCTGGATTCGGCCCCTTTTCTGACCTTAAGTACGTCATTAAGCTAAGGGGGGCGATTAGCAAGGAGTTGCCTGATATAGTGTTTGCTTATACACATAAGCCTGTGATTTATACTGCACTTGCGGCATTTGCCGTTAGGAGGAGGCCGCGTGTTTTTAGCCTTATTACCGGGCTTGGCTTCGCATTTGTTGAAGGGGGAGGGTGGAAACAGCGTTCGGCACGCTTTTTTCTTGAGTTTCTTTATAGACAGGCGATGCGTCGTATTTCCGGGGTGATTTTTCAGAACCCTGACGATCGGGAATTGTTTAACAAAGCTGGATTTATTAGAACAGTCACACCTCAGATCGTTGTCCGTGGTTCTGGGGTAGATCTTCAATACTTCCCTTTTGTTCCGGTTGAGCTAGGCGGGATGTTATCCGCGGAGGCGGCGCGGGGCGGGGATGACGCTGCCGCGTCGGGTTTTATGCCGCAGGTTGGTAGGGTCCGCTTTCTTCTTATCGCGCGACTTCTTATAGATAAAGGTATACGCGAGTATGAAGCTGCGGCTCGCGTCATTAAACGCGAGTACCCACTATCGGAATTTTATCTTGTAGGTCCGCGCGACCCGAACCCGGCCGCAATCTCGGACCGGGAGGTTGCCAGGTGGCGAGATGAAGACATACTTCAGTATGTTGGAGAAACGGATGACGTAAGGGCGATGTTGCGCAGTTGCGCGGTTTACGTTCTGCCGAGTCTGTACCGCGAAGGTACGCCTCGATCAGTGCTAGAAGCAATGGCTACTGGCCGGGCAGTGATTACGACGGATGCGCCGGGCTGCAGGGAGACGATCTTTGGCGCCGCACCACAAGATGCTACACATCTTCGTGAGGGTATTAACGGATTTCTTGTTCCATTAAAAGATGTTGGGGCCCTCATTGCAGCGATGCGCCGCTTCCTCGATGACCCCTTGCTTGCTTCAAGAATGGGCGCTGAAGGGCGTCGTTTGGCCGAGGCGCACTATGATGTGCACAAAGTGAACCGACAAATTCTCGAATTCATGGGTCTGAGCGGTGGAACAATTAACGCTGAACGCTAGAGATATAATATTACAGCCGAGACTCAGTGTCGAAGGCTGAATACACCCCTCGGAAGATCGGATGCGCTAGAAAGCTTCGGGTTGGAGCTATTTACATTCATAGGTTTGGACGAGTTCAAGTCTGGTATTCTCGATGCCAATGTCTCAACTTAAAGTGTTGTTTTCGTCTGCCGGCCGTCGCGTTGAATTGGCGTCCTGCTTGCGAGCCGGCGCGAAACGGCTCGGTTTGAAGGTGAATGTATTAGCGGCGGATTTGCGCCCGGAGCTGAGTGCGGCGTGTCAGGCGGCGGAACGTAGCTTTTCGGTGCCTCGGTGCACAGAACCAGATTTCGTTCATGCGCTTTTGGAAATTTGCGGGCGCGAGAAGGTGTCGCTTCTGGTTCCCACGATCGACACGGAGTTGCCGATCTTGGCCGCGCATGCGGAGGATTTTTCCAAACTCGGAACACGGGTGGTCGTGTCTTCTCCGGAAGTCGTAAGCATCGCGCGCGATAAGCTACGGACGGCGGATGTCTTTGCAGCGGCCGGCGTCACTGTCCCGCGCACGGCCAAATTGGCGGATCTGCTGCACGCTACGAGCGATTGGCGCTGGCCGGTCGTGCTCAAGCCGATCGGCGGCAGCAGCTCGGTTGGACTGAAGATCGTCAAAACCGTCGACGAGGCGCGACGCGCGAGCGAGGAGCGCGACGATTATCTCGCCCAGGAACAGTGGTTCGGTCGCGAATACACCGTGAACATGTTCTTCGATGCTGGCGGGCATCTGCGCGCGGCGGTGCCGCATTGGCGGATCGAAACGCGCGGCGGCGAGGTGAGCAAGGGCCGGACCGAACGGCTGCCGGTCCTGATCGACGCCGCTCACAAAATTGCGGCCGCGTTGCCCGGGGCGCGCGGTGCCCTCTGCTTTCAAGCCATCGTCAACGAACGCGGCGAAGCAGGTGTGTTTGAGCTCAACGCGCGTTTCGGCGGCGGCTATCCGCTCGCCGATCGAGCCGGAGCTCCCTTCGCGCAATGGCTGCTGGAGGAAGTGGCGGGACTGCCCTCAAGCGCAAACGATAACTGGCGCGAAGGCGTCACCATGCTGCGCTACGACGCCGCGGTGTTCAAAGGGGCGAGCGGTTCCTGAAAGTGCGGAGCTGGTGGGCGATGGTATGCGCCGCGATGCCGCGTCACGTGGCGAGTTAAGGCTTAAGGTTTGAAGTTAAAGGGATGGTAGCGGCGATCGTCCCGATCGCCACCCTTTCAGCTTTTCAGCATGTCAGCTTTTCAGCGTCTCGAGCGTTTCCCATCTTCCATCTCCGCCGCGACAAAGTCGCGGCCTGTTCAGACTCCGACACGTTCCCTTTCCCTCTCACTTTCACTCGGCGCGAGCGCGCGCCGTGTATTCCGTGAGCAACGCTCTCCAATTTCGCCTCTAGGCTCGCCGCGGTAGCGCGGCTCCCGATCTCCGAAAAATGTGGAACATCCATACTCTGGTCTTCGATCTCGACGATACGCTGATCGCCGAACGCGATTACGTGGCGAGCGGGTTCGCAGTCGTTGGCGAGTGGGTGAACTCGAATTGGAACGCGGCCGGTTTCGCGCCGGCGGCGCTGGCGTGCTTCGCGGCCGGAATCCGGGGAAAGATCTTCAACGAAGCGCTCGCCGCGTGCGGGCTGGACGCGACGCCGGAACGGATCGCTCAACTCGTCCAAATCTATCGCGCGCATGTGCCCACGCTCGACTTGCAGCCCGACGCCGCCGACGTGCTCACGTGGGCGAAGGAGCGCTTTCGCCTCGCGGTGATCTCGGACGGCCCGCTCATCTCCCAACAAAACAAGGTGCAGGCGGTGAGACTCGCCGAGATCGTGCCGCAGATCATTTTGACGGATGCTTGGGGACGGGAGTTCTGGAAACCATCGCGACGCGCGTTCGAGGAAGTAATGGGGCAGGGCGAACGGCCGGCGCAGGGTTTCGTGTATATCGCCGACAACCCCAGGAAGGATTTCCTCGCGCCGCGTGCGCTGGGCTGGCGCAGCGTGCGGCTGCGGCGCCCGGGTGGTGAACACTGCGATTATGAGGCTGCGCCCCACGAAGCCGCGGATATCGAGATTTCCGATCTCCGAGCGCTCAAGCATCTCGTGACGCGCAGCGCGCGCGGCGCGAGTTGAGAGTACAGAGTTGAGAGCTGAGAGTTGAGGGTTGAGAGTCTGGTAGCGGCGGTCGTAGGCGCCGCGTCACCGCGGCGTTCCGTGCACTCTGTGCATTCTGTGGTTCAATTCGGAATTCGCCCGTCGAACCCAGGACGGTTCGGAGAACCGTCCCTACCTTCAATTCCTTCGCGAGTTTTCGCGTTCTTCGCGGTTCACGCGCTGGCGCTCGGCGTTCCGACCGCCTCTCGCCTCTAGCCACTCCGACAC
>Ga0182740_1000907_pt1 | contig 23016 bp, 20 predicted proteins | sample eDN5th37CKraftBY_FD_128872 | JGI IMG/M metagenome (GOLD analysis project Ga0182740, IMG submission 128872) | Enriched backyard soil microbial communities from Emeryville, California, USA - eDNA 5th pass 37_C Kraft BY (version 2) (version 2) | ecosystem: Environmental > Terrestrial > Soil >...
GAGTTTCAGCCGTCGCCGACCTGGCATATGACCATCGCATGACGCGGACCATGGCCATGCTGCGCCTGTGCTTCATCGTCCTGTTCGGGACGATGGCGGTCATGCATGGGCCGCTCATGACCTTCTCCACGGCGCATACGGCCGAGCACGGGCAAGCTGAACGGTCCCGTGACGCGATGCCGGACTGCCACGAGGACGAGGCTCCTCCGGCAAGGCACGCTCAGTGCAATGCGTTCGCCTGCTTCATGGCGGTCGAGCCGATCGGGGTAACGGCGCGTCCGCTCCATCGCATCCTGTTCGCGGTCATGGCCGCAGCGCCGGCCGCCAGTCTCGATCCGGTGCAGACGACCCCGGCACTGCCGCCTCCCCGCATCCTTGGCTGACCGATCGAGATCATCGTCCCGCGCGCGGCACGGCTGGCGCGCATGATTCAACTTTGGAGACATCAATGAGAACGAAAGTCATCGTCGGCCTCGCGGCCGGGACCCTCGCGCTTGGCACCGCGCTCGCCTTTGCGCAATCGCACCAGCACCACGGCCATGGCGCACCACAAAAGCCTGCCGCAGCGGCAGACCACTCCGCCCATGACAGCAGCAAACCGAAAGGCGATGCCGGCCCGTCAAGCCTCGCCTTTCATGCGATCAACGCGAAAATGCATGAAGGCATGGACATCACCTTCACCGGCAATGCCGATGTCGATTTCGTACGCGGGATGATCCCGCATCATCAGGGTGCGGTGGACATGGCAAAGACGGTCCTCGCCTTCGGCAAGGATCCGCAAATCCGGAAGCTCGCCGAGGAGATCGTCAAGGCGCAGGAAAGCGAGATCGCAATGATGCAGGCCTGGTTGAAGCAGAACGCGAAATAGTCTGCCGAAAACGAAACCGCCCGGTGCAGGCCGGGCGGCTTTTCATCGCGAGGCTGCTCAAACCGGGACAAAGCTGTAGCCGTTGCCCGCCTTCTCGATCCGGCCCAGCGCCGGGAACGGCAGATGATAGCCCGACATCGGCATCTTCTCGGCCGCAAGCATGTCGTAGAGTTTGCGCCGCGTCGCGACTGCTGTCGGCCCGTCCATGTCGCCGCCGGCGACCCAGTCCGGATTGCGAACAAACACCGTCGCGACGCCGGATGTCACATCGGCCTGCACAAGAAACTTGTCGGATCCCGACGAAATCACGAACGACGTATGGCCGGGCGTGTGACCGGGCGTAGCGATCGAAGTGATGCCGGGCGCGACCTCCTTGCCGGCCTCGAACTTCGTCAGATTCTTGCCGGGGATCGCGCTGAACACGCGGCGGACATTGGCGTGCCCGTTGCGCAGGTTCGATCCTTCCGCCGCCTTGTTCATGTTGGCGTCGTCGAGCCAGTAATTCCATTCGTCGAGCGGCACCGTCACCTCGGCATTCGGAAAGGCCGGCGTGCCGTCCGCCGTCACCAGGCCGCCGATATGATCGCCATGGAAATGCGAGATGATGATCTTTTCGACCTGCTTCGGATCAAATCCGGCAGCGGCGAAATTCGCAGGCATCTGCCCTGTGCCAGCCGGCAACGTGCGCGGACCGTTGCCCGTATCGATCAGGATCAGCTTGCCGCCAGTCCGGATCGCAAGCGGATGGAACGCCAATGAGACTTCGTCGCGCGGCAGTTTGTCCGCGGCCAGCGCGTCCTGGAATTGTTCGAGGCTCGCACTGCGTGACGGGCTCGCGGTGAGCTTTCCCGGACGGGCGCCGTCGAACAAGGCGGTGATTTCGATGTCGCCGACCTTCGTGCGGCGGAAACCCGTGCCAGCGGCGGGAGCCTCTGCCCGGGCCGTCGAGAGTTGGGTGCCGCCAGCCAGAGCAATCGCCGCAGCACCGCCAAGCACGTGGCGCCGTGTCAGATGTGTCATGACTTCCTCCCTTGTGGGTTGGACTTCGCACCTCAAACACAAAGGCCGCCCTTTCGGGCGGCCCTTGCCATCGCTCATCTCAGAGCGTCGAACTCCACTGCACCATGTGCTCGCGGTAGCCGGTCGGCGTCTTCTCGATATACGCCGCGGCGGGGAACGGATAGTGGAAGCCCTGCACCATCATCTTTTCCGCGGCGAGCATGTCGTAGACCTTGCGCCGCGTCGCCTCGGCCTGCTGCGGGTCCTGATCGAACATCAGATGCCAGCCGGGATTGCGCGCAAACAGATACGGCACGTGCGTCACGTCGCCCTGCACGAACAGAGACTTGTTGCCGGACGAGACCACCTGCGAGTTATGGCCGAGGGAATGACCGTTGGTCTCGACCGCGGTGATCCCCGACACGATCTCCTTGCCCGGCTCGTAGGGCTGTACGCGTTTGGCGATCTCGGGATTGCCGAAGATGCGGCGATTGTTCTTGAACAGGCCGGCCAGGCGTTCACTGCCCGAGGCCTTGCTCATCTCGCCGTCGTCCATCCAGTATTTGTGCTCCTTGGCCGGCACCTTGATCGCAGCATTCGGAAAGGCCACAGAATTGTCCTTGCGCAAGAGGCCGTTCACGTGGTCGCCGTGGAAATGCGAAATGATCACGGTGTCGACCGCCTTCGGATCGATGCCCGCCGCTGAGAGATTGTTGATGAAGTTACCGGCCGTGCCCTTGCTGGTCTCGATGCCGGCCTCGCCGAAGCCGGTGTCGATCACGACAAGGTTCTTGCCGGTATTCACCACGATCGGCGTGTAGGTATTGTTGAAGATCTCGGTATCGATGAAGTTCGCCGCCAGTTGCTTCTTCACCTCTTCGGTCGGGACATTGGCGACGAAGGTGGGCGGCAGCTTGAAGCGGACGACACCGTCCGACACGACCGAAACCTCTGTGTCGCCGACCTTGTAACGATAGAAATTGGGCGCCTGCTTGCCGATCTGCGGCGCTTCGGCGCGCGCGGACGACATCCACGAAAATTCGCCCATCATCGCGGCTGCGGATGCGGTTACAGCACCACCCAGTACCGTGCGGCGTGTCAGTTGGCTCATCTGTTCCTCCCTGGATCGGCTGACCTTCGCTCTCATTCCATCGGCCAGACCTTGGGCAGACCTTACCGCAGCGGGTTGAACCGTGGAACGTCGCAGCGCACAAAGACGATGGTCACCTAAACACCGGTGACGCCTTGTTATTCCCGGACTCTCGACTTTCATCTTTCGAAAAAGGCGTGCCCGGCGCTCAGGACGCGGTCGCCTGAAGGCCGGCGCTGACGTGATCAAATAAGGCGACGCAGGTGACGAGGCTCTGCCGCCATCGTGGCAGAGCTAACTCTCGATGCCCGGAATATTCGTGAAATAGTGATCGATATATTCGGTCTTGAGATAGCGATAGCCGTGCCGCGCGAACAGCGCCTTCAGCTCTTCGAAGCGATCCGAATAGAGCTCGACCTGGGCATAGCATCGGTTGTCGCGCAGCGTGCGCTCCATGCCGGCGAGCGCGTGAAACTCGGAGCCTTCGACATCCATCTTGATCAGGATGGTCTTGCCCGAGAACGCGAACACGTCGTCGAAGCGGATCTGCCGCACCACGTGCGAGGCGACGCCGGGCGCTTCTTCCGGCGGCTTGTCCGGATGCGCGATCCAGGACTCGCCGCGGTTGTGACTGCCGGCTTCCATCAGCACGACCTCGCTCGCCTTATCGCCGACCGCCTCCTCGACGACGCGGATCCGGTCCTGCAAGTTGTTGGCAGCGATATTGGCGCGCAGGCGGGCGCGATTGCCCGGATCGGGCTCGAACGCGATGATCTCGCCGCCCAGATTCTTCATCGCCAGCAGAACCGAATAGACGCCTGCATTGGCGCCGATGTCGAGAAAGCAGGCGACGTCCTGCGTGCGGCAGATCGCGGCGAAGTCTTCGAGCTGCGCCGCCTCCCAGATCGCATTGATGGCGATTTCGCGGTCGATCAGGTCGGTCGTGTCGACAACGAAGCGCGCACCCTGCGCGCGCGCCACATAGGGCACCCGTCCCAATCCGCGCATGGCCTGATCGTAAAGGCTGCGGAGCTTTCGCTCGAATGCTCCGATCGGATGACGAAATGTGGGGGCGATGGTCATATGGCGGAGCGATACCCGTTCAGTCGAACCACGGTGCCAGCCCGAACCATTTCGCAATCCCCATGCCGACATCCCCGAAGGCCAGCAGCACATAGGCCCACACCAATGCCGAAAGCACATTGGCGGACTGGAATTTCCAGTAATCCATTTCCAGGATACCGGCGATCAGGGGCACAACGGCGCGCAGCGGACCGAAAAACCGGCCGATGAAGATGCCCGGAATGCCCCATTTCTCCATGAAGGCGTGCCCACGCGGCAGCATGTCGGGGTGGCGCGATAACGGCCACATATGGGCGATGCGGTCCTTGAAATGAAATCCGAACCAGTACGAGACCCAGTCGCCGGCGGCCGCCCCCGCCGCGCCCGCGAGCCAGATCGGCCAGAAGACCAGCCCGGACGCGTTGATCAGGGCGCCGATCGCAACCAGCAACGCCCAGGCCGGAATGAAAAGCGAGATAAAGGCCAGCGACTCGCCAAATGCGAGCGCGAACACGATCGGCAACGCCCACCAGTGATTCTGGCGAACGAAATCGATGACAATCTGCGAGTATTCCTGCATCCGGTTTGTGACAGGCCCGACGGGGGCCATGGTCTAGCCCGCCCGAGGTTAATGTTCCAGCCGCACGACGGTAAAATCGTCGGCAAGCCTATGCTGTTTCAAGGATTCGCCACGGGCGTGGCATAGTGACCGCTTCCCTCGATTCGAGCACCGCACTATCAGCCCACGATCAAGCATGGCCAAGACGACCAAGCAAACCCGGACTGTGAACAAGAACGCCAAGGCCGAGAAGAAGACTCACAGGTCCGACGATCTTTTCGCGGCTGCACCGGCTGCCAAAAAGCGGGGGACTGCGGGACGCGCTTCGGCCGCGCGCGGGGGTGACGATAGCGGATACACCGCCCATCACATCGAGGTGCTGGAGGGTCTGGAACCCGTCCGCCGCCGCCCCGGCATGTATATCGGCGGCACCGACGAGAAAGCGCTGCATCACCTCTTCGCCGAAGTCATCGACAATTCGATGGATGAGGCGCTGGCCGGCCACGCTACTTTCATCGAGGTGGAACTCGAGGCCGACGGCTTTATCGCGGTGACGGACAACGGGCGCGGCATGCCGGTCGATCCGCATCCGAAATTCCCGAAAAAGTCTGCGCTCGAAGTCATCATGTGCACGCTGCATGCGGGCGGCAAATTCGACTCGAAGGCTTACGAGACCTCGGGCGGCCTTCATGGCGTTGGCGTCTCGGTGGTGAACGCGCTTTCGGAAAAGGTGGAAGTCGAGGTCGCGCGCGGTCAGCAGCTCTACCGCATGACCTTTGCGCGCGGAAAGCCGAAGGGCGGGCTGGAAAAGCTCGGCAAGGTCGCGAACCGCCGCGGCACCAAGGTCCGCTTCAAGCCTGATCCGCAGATCTTCGGCGACAAGGCGAAGTTCGATCCGGCGCGCCTGTTCCGCATGACGCGGGCCAAGGCCTATCTGTTCGGGGGCGTGGAAATCCGCTGGTCGTGTGATGCCTCGCTGATCAAGGACGATACGCCGGCCGAAGCCGTGCTGCATTTTCCAGGCGGGCTGCAGGACTATCTTTCCGCCTCGATCGAAAGCGCCACCCGCGTTCATCCCGACATCTTCGCCGGCGGGTCCGAGAAGAAGGCCGGCCACGGTTCGGCCGAATGGGCGATTGCATTCGTCGCCGACATCGACCCATTCGTCTCCTCATACTGCAACACGATCCCGACCCGCGACGGCGGCACCCATGAGAGCGGTCTGCGCACCGCGTTGTTCAAGGGTCTGCGCGACCATGCCGCCCGCACCAATCAGGAAAAGCGCGCCGCCGTCATCACCAGTGACGACGTGATGGCCGGCGCCTGCGCGATGATCTCGGTCTTCATCCGCGAACCGGAATTCCAGGGCCAGACCAAGGACCGGCTCGCGACACCGGAGGCGGCACGCGTTGTCGAACAGGCGATCCGCGATCCGTTCGATCACTGGCTCGCCGGCAATCCGATGCAGGCGAACAAGCTGCTCGACTTCGTAATCGAGCGCGCCGAGGAACGCGTTCGGCGGCGCCAGGAAAAGGACGTCGCGCGCAAGAGCGCGGTGCGCAAGCTGCGCCTCCCCGGCAAGCTTGCCGACTGCACGAACACTGCGGCACAGGGCTCCGAACTGTTCATCGTCGAAGGTGACAGTGCCGGTGGCTCCGCCAAGCAGGCGCGCGACCGCGCCTCGCAGGCTGTGCTGCCGCTGCGCGGCAAGATCCTCAACGTCGCCTCGGCCGGCAAGGACAAGCTCGCGCAGAACCAGCAACTCGCCGACCTGATCCAGGCGCTCGGCTGCGGCTATGGTTCGCACTATCGCGAGACCGATCTGCGTTACGACAAGATCATCGTGATGACCGACGCCGACGTCGACGGCGCGCATATCGCATCGCTGCTGATCACCTTCTTCTACCGGCAGATGCCAAAGCTGATCGAGGACGGCCATCTCTATCTCGCAGTCCCTCCCCTGTACCGGCTCTCGCATAACGGCAAGACCTTCTACGCACGCGACGAGAAGCATCGCGACGAGCTCCTCAAGAAGGAATTCCACGCCAACGCCAAGGTCGAGATCGGCCGCTTCAAGGGCCTCGGCGAAATGATGGCGGGGCAGCTTAAGGAAACAACCATGGACCCCAAGAAGCGAACGCTTCTGAAGGTCGTGCTGCTCGATGAGGAGAAATCCGGGACCGCAAAATCGGTCGATCAGCTGATGGGCACAAAGCCCGAAGCGCGCTTCGCCTTCATCCAGGAGAAGGCCGAGTTCGCAAGCGAAGACATGCTCGACGTGTAGCGCCCGCCGCTACTTCAGCCCGAACATGTGCGGCACGAACAGCGTGATCTGCGGAAACGCGATCAGGAGCAGGAGCACGATCGCGAGCGGCAGGCAGAACAGCCATATTTCGCGGTTGATGTCGCGCATCGGCACTTTGGTCAGCGACGACAGCACGAACAATATGAGCCCGTAGGGTGGCGAGATGATCGCGATCATGAAGTTGACGATCACAACGACGCCGAAGTGAACGAGGTCGATGCCGAGCGCCTTGACCGTCGGCAGCAGAACCGGGACGAAGACCAGCAGCATCACTGCGCCGTCCAGCACCGTGCCGAGAACAAGAAACATCACGTTGACGAGCAGCATGAAGGCGAGCGGCGAGAGGTCCAGCGACGCGATCCAGCGCGACAAGCCCTCCCCGATCCCTTCATTCGTAATCGCGTAGTTCACGATGAACGAGCTGATGAGCAGCAGCATCACCACCGCCGATTGCCGCGACGACTCGCGAAAGGCCTCGACGATCCCCGCAAAGGTCAGGCTGCGGTACCAGACCACGCCGATCAGGATCGCCCAGAATGCTGCGACCGCGGCCGCTTCGGTGGGCGTGAACACACCGCCCCAGATGCCGCCGAGCAGAACCACCGGCAGCGTCAGCGGCACGAAGGCCTGCCCGAATGCCTGGGGCATGAGCCGCAGCGGCACCGGCTCGCCGCGGGGCAGATTGCGCCGCTTCGCGATCGCAAGGATCAGGATCGAGATCGACAGCGCCATGAGGAGGCCGGGCACGATGCCGGCGAGAAACAGCGCCCCAATCGAGGCTCCCGAAATCAGCGCATAGAGCACCATCGGGATCGACGGCGGGATCAGCGGTCCGAGCAGCGACGAGGCCGCAGCGACCGCGACTGCAAGGCCGCCCGGATAATGGCCCTGCTTGCGCATCATCTTGATCGCGACCATGCCCGCGCCGGCGGCGTCGGACGCCGCGGAGCCGGTCATCGATGACATGATCAGGTTCGTCATGACCGTGACATGCCCATGCCCTCCCGGCAGACGGCCGACGATCGCATTCGCGAATGTCCACAGCCGCTCCGAAATGGTCGAGGCATTCATGATGTTCGCGGTCAGGATGAAAAGCGGGATCGCGAGCAGCACGTTCAAGGTGATCGTCGAGTTGAGCGTCTGATCGACCAAAAGGCCGATGTCCTGCTTGCTGACCCACAGATAGACGATGCCGGCGGCGAACATCGACAGGACGATCGACAGCCGCAGCGCCGCCGCGACAACGAACACGATCAGCAGTGAGATAAACGGCCAGCTCATCGGATCATCACGGCAAGGCTGGCGCGCATCGTATCAGCCGATCACATTGGGTGCGGCGGGCGGCACATCGTCCTCCACCTCTTCCCGCCAATGCGAGCCGAGAAGCGTGACGAACTTTGCGGCGAGCCGGACGATCACCATCGCGAAATAGATGATGAAGCAGATGTAGACGAGGTCGAGCCGCCATTCGAGTGCGGAGGTCTGCTCGCGCCACAGGAACATCACGTAGTCGACGATGGTGGGAAATGCGACAGCGAACAGGATGCCGAACAGCCCGGTCTGGAGCAGGCCGACCACGCGCTTTCCACCTGGTGGCAGCCGTTCCCACAGGATATCGAAGCCTACGTGATCGCTCTCGCGGTTGACGAAAGCGTCGGTCAAGAACATGCACCAGAGAAACACGATCATCGCCAGTTCGTCGGACCACGCTATCGGCGCGGAGAACACGTAGCGTGCGGTGATGCCGGCGAGATAGATCAGGAAAACGACAAGGAACATGGCCGTCGTCACCCACTCCGCGACGATGCGGAACCGGGTGGCGATGGCTGTCAGTTTCTCGCGCAAGGCCGGCCTATTTCGTATCGGCGATGCGCTGGGCGAGCCCGGCCCGCCACTTCTGCGAAATCCCCGCCTCCGCATATTGCTTGTCGACGGATGCCTTGAAGGCCGCGAGATCGGGCTCGGTCACCTTGAGGCCCGCCTTCTTGAAGAACTCGACGAGTTCCTTCTCGTCCGTCAGGCGGCCCTTGTCGTTGAACTCAGCGGCACTGCGCGCATGCTTGCGCAGCACCTCTTGCTGGGCGGGCGTGAACTTGTCCCACACCGGCTTTGCGATCGCAAAGGCAACCGGCTGCACCAGATGGCTGGTCAGGACGAATTGCTGCGAGACTTCCTGCAGGTTGTTGTAGCGCGCGAGCGCGAGCGGATTTTCCTGCCCGTCGATCGCCCCGCTCTTCATCGCGAGATAGACTTCCGGCATTGCCATCGGGGTCGGCGTGACACCGAGCCCGCGGCCGAGCGCAGTCCAGCCCGCGCCCGGCGGCATGCGTAGCTTCACGCCGGCAAGGTCCGCCGGCGTCTTCACCTCGCGGAACTGGCGCAGGTTCACCTGCCTTGTGCCGAGATAGATGAAGTCGATGATCTGGATGCCCATCTTGGATGCGACCGCGGCGATGTATTCCTTGCCGATCGGGCCATCCATCACCTTGCGCATGTGGTCATAGTCGCGGAACACGTAACCGCCCGAGAAGATGCCGTATTCGGGCAATTGCTGCTCGATCTCGAATGTCGTCATCGTGCTCATTTCGAGATTGCCGCGCTGGATCGCGGGCAGTTCGGTGCCCTGCCGGAACAGCGAGGAGTTCGGATGCACCGAGATCGCGATCTGACCGGGCAGGTCCTTCTCGACATTCTCCTTGAACTGGTAGAGCGAGCGCGCCAGCCAGTCCTGCTCGGCGCCGGCAGTGGAGATGCGAAACTGGATCGGCTGTCCCTGCGCGAATGCAACGCCGGGCGCCGAAAGAGCAAACGCGGCTGCTGCCGCCATCATGGTCCGTCTGGTGATCATGTCGACACTCCCTGTGTTGCGCCGTTCACCCGATCAGCGGCTCCTGAACCGTCACCGACAATGCGCCAATGCCTTCGATCTCCGCCTCGACGCGGTCTCCGACCGAAAGGAAAGTCTGCTTCGGCGCACCGACGCCGGCCGGCGTGCCGGTCAGCACCACGTCGCCCGGATCGAGCGTCATGATGTGCGACAGGATTTCGATCTGTTCCGCGATCGAGAAGATCATGTCGGTGGTGCGTGCATCCTGTTTGACGGCGCCGTTCACCGACAGCTTCAGGCCGATATTCTGCGGATCGGAAATCGCGGATGCAGGCACGAAGCGCGGCCCCATCGGGCAGCAGGTGTCGTGCGCCTTACCGGCAACCCAGTCGAGCTTGTAGAAGGTTTCGGGCGCGCGGTTGTGGTCGCGCGCGGAGAAATCGATGCTGACGGTGTAGCCGGCGATATGAGACAGCGCATCGGCGGCCTTCACCGCCCGCGCCTTGCGGCCGATCACGGCGGCGAGTTCGATCTCCCAGTCGAATGCCTTTGTGCCAATCGGCATATGCACCGTCGCTCCCTCTCCGACCACCGCATTGCGCGGCGGCTTGAAGAAGAAGAACAGACGCTGCGCCTCCTTGCGCGTATCGGGGACGCCCATCTCCTTGAGGTGGTCGTAGTAATTCGCGCCTGCGCACAGCACCTTGCCCGGATAGAGAAGCGGCGCGAGCCGCGGCGTGCCGGCAGGGATGCGATCTTCGGCGCGCACGAGCGTCGCCGCCTTGTCGAGCGCGGCCCGCGAACGGTCCCAGTCTGAAAACAGGTCGACGACGGTCGCTGCGCCCGGAAGGCCCGCCCGCGCCAGCGAGGGCTCCAGCCGGTAGAGTTCGCCACCGACCTCCAGGCACGCCGTCGGTCCGTCCAGCGCCACGGTTACGAGCGACCAACTCATCGACACCGTCCCCCCATTGTCACCGCCGCCGGCGGAATTTATAAATTCGAGTGGATCAAAATTTATAAATTCTGTCAAACCGTCCGACGACCGATGCAAGACCCCGCCCTCACCTTTGGCCTCGAGCCGCGTTCGGAAGCTGAGCGCGCCTACCAGACGCTGCGCCGGGAAATCCTGAATGGCGAGTGGATTCCGAACGAACGGCTTCGCCCGCAGGCTCTGCAGCAGCGCTTCGCGCTCGGACTGACGCCGATCCGGGAAGCCCTGATGCGGCTCGCGGTCGACGGACTCGTGCTCGGCGAGTCGCAACGCGGCTTCCGCGCCTGCGGCGTGTCCTCGGAGGAATGGCACGACCTGATGTCGGCGCGCCGCGAGCTGGAGCGCAGCTGTCTCAGGCGCGCGATCGAACGCGGCGGCGCGGACTGGGAAGCGCGCATCACCGACGCAATGGAACAGCTCGCACGCACCCCGCTTCCCAGGAGCGCGAGCGACCGCAAGGCCGCCGAGCTCTGGGAGGTGCGTCACCGCAACTTCCATTTCGCCCTGGTGTCAGCCTGCGGATCGTCGTGGCGGCTGCGCTTCTGGAACACGCTGACCGATCATTCCGAACGCTATCGCAAATTGCGCCTCCTGCGCCGCAAGGAGAGCGCGGCCAAGGTGCGCGATGCGGTCGGCGACCACCGCGCGATCATGGAGGCGGTGCTGTCACGCGACAGCGCGCAGGCGGCAAAGCTGATGGATGCTCACCTCGCGACGACCGAACAAGCTATTGCGGGATTGCTGAAGCTTGCAGCCGAGCACGGCGGAATGGCTGCGAAATAGCGCTCGCAAAGCAAAACGCGAGACGATTGCTCGCCTCGCGTCAGTGGAAAACGGTACTGCTTGTCGTTGCGTTCCGGGCACCGCCCGTGTTGCGCTTCTAGTTTGCGAATTTCAGATTGCCGGCCTTGATCACCTCGGCCCACAATTTCTGCTCGTCGGCGATGATCCTGGAAAATTCATCCGTCCCGGACCCGCGCGGCACCACCGCCATGCCGCGCAGCTTGCCGGTCACCTCGCTGTTCATGATGACGGCATTCAGTTCCTTGTGCAGCTTGTCGACGATCGCCTTCGGCGTCCCGGCCGGCACGAAGAAGCCGCTGAACAGACTGACATTCACATCCGGAAAACCGGATTCCGTCATGGTCGGAACGTCGGGCAGATCGGGGAAGCGCTCCTTCGCCAGCACCGCAAGCGCACGCATCTTGCCGCCCTGCACCTGCGAGACCAGCGGCGGCGGATCGACGACGGTCATCGCCGCGTTGCCGGAAATCACGCCAAGGATCGATTCCGCAGAACTCTTGTAGGGGATCGCGGTGCCGTTCGCGCCGGATCTCAACTTGAACAGCTCGGACGGCAGCGTGAAGGCCGGCGACGACGTCGCGTAATTCGCCTTTCCGACATTCGCCTTGGTCCACGCCACGAGATCCTTTGCTGTCTTGGCCGGATGGTCCGCGGCGACCGCAAGGAACAGCGGGAAGTCGCCGATCATTGTCACCGGCGTGAAACTCTTCAGCGTGTCGTATTCGGTCTTGTAGATCAGCGGTCCGATCACCATCGCGCCGCTGGCGCCGACGAGGATCGTGTAGCCGTCGGCCGGCTCGCGCGCGACCTGTTCCGCCGAAAGCCGTCCGCCCGCTCCCGGCTTGTTTTCGATGACGACAGTCCAGCCGGTGCGCTTCTGCAATTCGTTCTGGATCAGACGGGCAAAGATGTCGTTGCCGCCGCCGGCAGCGAAACCGACCACCATGCGGATCGGCTTGTTCGGAAACGAAGCTGCGGGGTCCTGCGCGGAGGCTACCCCCGCGGTTAGCCCGAGCGTCAGTAACGCAAGCGACGCCCGAAGGCCCCACCGAGTTGCCATGCCAACCTCCCTGTGCGGCCTTGTCTCCGGCAGACTCTGCCGCGCGGCCCTTGAACTCCAACCATAACGGTCGGGCCATGGGACGCGCAAGCATGGGCTGTTCTGCGCGCAAGGAGCGCGGGAGGTCGAAACCTAAGCGATGGGCAGCCCGGTATATTGTTCGGCGAGCGAGGTCTGCGCCGCCGTCGAGTGGGCGATGTAATCGAGTTCCGCCAACTGGCGGCGGCGATCGAACGGCACCTCGTCCGGGAAAAGGTGGAAAATCTGCGTCATCCACCACGAGAAGCGCTGCGCCTTCCAGATCCGGTCGAGACAGGTTTGCGAATAGCCCGCCAGCAGATCGCTATTGTTCTTCTTGTAATAGGAATCGAGCGCGCGCGAGAGCATACGCACATCCGCAAGCGCGAGGTTCATGCCCTTCGCGCCGGTCGGCGGCACGATATGCGCGGCGTCGCCGGCGAGGAACAGCCGGCCGGTCTGCATGGGCTCGCAGACAAAGCTGCGCATCGCCGTCACGCCCTTCTGCAGGATCTTGCCCTCCTGCAGCTTGCGCGTGCCACCGAGCCGCGTGTGCAGTTCCTCCCAGATGCGGTCGTCGGACCAATTGTTCACATCCTCGTCGTAAGCGACCTGAATGTAGAGCCGTGACAGCGTCGGCGAACGCATCGTGTAAAGCGCAAAGCCGTTGTCGTGATAGGCGTAGATCAGTTCGTCGTCCGGCGGCGGCGATTCCGACAGAATGCCGAGCCAGCCGAACGGATATTCGCGATCGTAGAAGGTCAGCGTGCCTGCCGGGAAACTCGGTCGGCAGATGCCATGGAAGCCATCGCAACCGGCGATGAAGTCGCAGTCGATGCGCTGCTCCTTGCCACCCTGACGGAAGGTGATGGACGGCTTGTCGGTTCCGATATCGTGGACCTTCGTATCCTCGACTTCGAACAGGATCTGCCCGCCATCGGCGAGTCGCCGCGCGACGAGGTCCTTCACCACTTCCTGCTGGCCGTAGATCGTGATGCCCTTGCCGACCAGCTTGCGGAAATTCAGATGATGAGTTGCGCCGTTGAAGCAGAGATGATTTCCGTCATGGAACATTCCCTCGCGCGCCATGCGCTCGCCGACGCCGGTTTCGGTCAGCATGTCGGCGGCCCATTGCTCGATCAGGCCGGCGCGGATGCGCTGCTCGATATATTCGCGGCTGCGATTCTCGATGATGATCGACGAGATGCCGTTGAGATGCAGCAGGTGCGACAGCATCAGCCCGGCCGGGCCTGCACCGATGATTCCGACTTGTGTGCGCATGAACGATCTTGATCCTGTAAAGGCACTTTCGCGCGCGTGTTAACGAGCTTCGCAGACGCGGCAAAGACCGTTTTGCAGGAACCGATAGCACAGATGCGGTCGTCCGGGCGCAGGCCCGGGAGGATGTTCCGGAGGCCCCCGCTTTCGCCGGGGCGACGTCGATCGAGAGCGTCTGCGCTTACCGATTGCCGCGCGGGTCCGCCCTGAAGGTCTTGACCTCGGAGGTTGTACCGTCGCGATAGGTCAATTCAACCGACATCACCTTCGTGCTCGCAGGCAGCTTCATATAGGACTGGGCGTTGTTCGGTATCGAGGACGGATCGCGCGGATCGCAGGGCGGGATCGCAAGCTTCTTGTCCGGCACCGTCGAGTCGATCCCGATCTTCACCTCGCGGATCGCGCAGCGATACGAGAGGAGGTGCGTGTAATAGACCATCAGCCCGTTGAACTCGCGGAAGGACAGCCAGTTGCTCGACGTCATTTCCAGAATCTCGCGCTGGCTGCGTTCGAGCGCGCCTGCCGGATCGAACTTGATCGGAAACGGCTCCGCCCACTGCCCGCGCTCGTCCGCATAGCGCACATAGATCGTGCCCTCCGGCGCATCCGCGTCGAGCTGGATCGACGGGTTGGGCATGCGTTTGCGTGTGCGCGGATCGAGGGTGTTGAGGTGACCGGTCTCCTTGAAGTTGCCGCTCTCGCCGAACCGCCACGAGATCGCGGTGACCGGATCGGCGAACGAGAGCGTCACCGACCAGCCGCCATTGTGGCGCATGAAGCTCGCCAGAGGTGCATTGAGCTGCTCGGGCTCGCTGCGGCGGCTCGGCAGCGGCGACGGCTGGACCGGCGTCACCGCTGCGACCTGCTGCGGCACCGTCTCTTTCGCCTTCGCTGGATCGAGCGTGCCGTTCAGTACGACGTCGCCGACGATCTCGTCGTAATAGGCCGGGCGCTGCGCGTGCTTGTACTTGCGCGCGAGCTCGGTAACGTTTGCCTGGGTGCGCTTTGCGACCTGCACCAGCGAAAGGCCCGGCGTCTCGAGTTCCTTCACGAAGAAGCGGGTGAAGACCGAATTGGGATCCTTGTCGTCATCCGAGGTATAGTCGAGCGCTGTCTGGTTCTCCGACGCCGAATAGATCACGAAGGCGCCGTCCTCGCTCATCGCCGCAAGGCCGCCACCGCCGCGGACGCTGCGGGTGCCCGCGCGCTCGAACGGATTGTTGCGACACGCGTCAAGCACGACCACGGTGGTACGCGCGCCCTTGGTCTTGACCCGCTCCATGATGCGTCGTGCGAGGAACGAGTTCTCGTGAACCTTCTCCTCCTCGCCGTCGAGCGCCAGCGGCACGTCGGTCGGCAGCAGGTAGTTCTCGCCCTTGATCTGAAAGCCGTGCCCCGCAAAGAAGAAGAAGGCGGTGTCGCCCGGGCCGAGCGCGCGCTCGAAGGCCGTCAGGCTGTTGCTCATGCCGCGCCGGTCCTGATTGGTCGCGGCGATGACCTGGAAGCCGAGTCCTTTCAGCGTCTTCGCCACGCGGTCGGCGTCATTGGCTGCCTTCCGGAGCGGAGAAACGTTCTGATAATTGTCGTTGCCGATCACGAGCGCGACGCGCTTCTGCGCCATGACGGGCGACACCATGGCCGGCGACACGGACAATGCGAGGCCGAGCACGGCCAGGAATAATATCCGTTTCATCGAAGCGCTCCCCCCTGACTGGCAGGCAGTATCCAGGCCCGGGCATACCGGTCAGCCATTGTCGCATGAGGCGACCATCCGGTTCAATTTGGCGACCGAACCAACCCCGTCCGCAAGAATTGTGACCATGCGGAATCGCAGCTATCAATGGTGCCAATGTGAAAATTGGCTGTGAAGTCACGATGGCGGGAGGACGGGAATGACGATGGGAGCGAAGCGCTCGCGGACCACACGAAGGGGATGGCTCGCAGCAGCACTCGTCGCCCTGCCGTTGCTTACTGCAGTCGCGCCCGCCTGCGCGCAGACGCCGGCCTGGCCGCAGCGCGCGGTAAGATTCGTATTGCCCTTCGGGGCCGGCAGCGCGACCGACGTCGCCGCACGCCTGATGACCGAAAAGCTGCAGGCCAAATGGGGCCAGCCGGTTGTGATCGAGAACAAACCCGGCGCCGATGGCCTGCTCGCCATCAACGCGTTCCTGCAGGCCAATGACGACCACACCCTGCTCTATTCATCGAGCGCCTCGTTCATGGCGCACCCCTATACGCTCGACAAGATGCCCTATGATTTCGTACGCGACATGACGCCGATCGCGCGCGTGACCGATACGGTCCTGACCGTCAACGTGCCGGCGTCGTCCGCCAACAGGACGCTTGGCGAGTTCGTCGCGGAAGCGATGGCGCGGCCGGGCAAGCTCAATGTCACGGGGGCGCCGGGCGTCCCGGATTTCACGCTCGACTATTTCATCAAGACGCGCGGGCTGAAGGTCCAGAAGATCCCGTTCAAGAATATCGTGGAGGCGGCGACCGCCCTCGCCGGCAACCAGATCGACTTCCTGCTTACGTCGGCCGCGATCGTGCAGCCGCTTGCGAGCGCCGGAAAGATCCGCGTCCTTGCAGTGACAAGCCGCGAGCGCGCGTCGTTCGCTCCGGACATTCCGACCGTCCATGAACTTGGCTGGGGCGGCCTTGCGGTCGAGACGACCGCGGGACTCTATGGTCCGAAATCCATGCCGCTCGCCTTGCGCGAACGCATCGCACGCGATGTCATCGACGTCATTTCCGACAAGGCCATCTCAGACAGGCTGCTGGCGACCGGCCAGGTCATCAATCCCGGTGGACCTGCCGAACTTGCCGCAACCATCAAGGAGCAGTCGGAACTGACTGCGCGGATTGCAAACGTGCTTGAGCTCAAACCGAAGAACTAGCTGACGCGATGCGCCGCAAATATGCATGGACTTCGCTGCCGGATGACAAGCTCCTGAAGCTCAGGCTCAAGGACCTGAAGCTGACGATCGAGGGCACCTGGCTTGAAGACTGCATGGACGATCTGCAGGCCGAGCTCGAGGAACGCAATCTGCGCATCCGCCCTCATGTCTGGCTGTCGGACGAGTGGTTCAGCCCCGATACGACACCCGGCATCGCCATCCCGTTCTATCTCGCGCATCCGCGGCTGATGCGCCTCGAACGCAAGATGATCATCGACGTCGAAGGCGGCACGCGGCACGAATGCATGCGCATCCTGCGGCACGAGACCGGCCATGTCGTGCAGAATGCGTTCAAGCTGCAACGCCGCCGCCGCTGGCAGCAATTGTTCGGCCGCTCATCGACGCATTACCCGCGCTATTATCGGCCCAATCCGGCGAGCAAGAACTACGTCCAGCATCTGCGATTGTGGTATGCGCAAAGTCATCCCGACGAGGATTTCGCGGAGACCTTTGCGGTCTGGCTCAAGCCGCGCTCCGACTGGAAGAAGCGCTATGCCGGATGGCCCGCCCTTCGCAAACTCGAATATGTCGACGAGGTCATGAACGAGATCGCCGGCCAGCGCTCGCAATTGCCGCGCGGCGCCGCCGTCCATCCACTCAGTCAGATCGACGTCACGCTTGCCGAGCACTACCGCAAGAAGAAAGCGTTCTACTCGGTGAACACGCCACGGACCTATGATCGCGAGCTGCATCGTATCTTTTCGACCGATCCGAAACACCGCACGGCTCCCACCGCGGCGTCTTTCATCCGCCAGCATCGCTCCTATTTTCGCCAGACGGTTGCGCGATGGACCGGTGAATATCAGCTCACACTTGACTCTCTGCTCGATGATATGATCGACCGTTGCCGCGAGTTGAAATTGCGCGCTTCGGGTCCGGAGCGGCAATTACTTACGGATTTCACTGTTTTGTTAACGGCAAAGACGGTTCACTCGCTCTATAGTCCGTCGCGCCGACAATGGTTCGCTCTATGAAAAGAACCCGCGTTCTGGTGTTGCTGCATCCGGAACAAGTCCCGCCCGACTCGATCAAAGGTTACAGCGAGCAGGAAATCCTCGCTTTCAAGACGGGCTATGACATCGTCAACACGCTGAGGAAGGCACGACATGAAGTGCGCGTGCTCGGCGTGCAGCACGAATTGCGTCCGATCCGCGCCGAGATTGACTCGTTCCAGCCCGACATCGTGTTCAACCTGCTGGAGGAATTTCACGGCGAGCCGGCCTATGACCAGAACGTCGCGAGTTATCTCGAACTGATCCGCATTCCCTATACCGGCTGCAATCCGCGTGGATTGATGCTGTCGCGCGGCAAGGACCTGTCGAAGAAGCTGCTGCACTATCACCGCATTCCGGTGCCGGCCTTCGCCGTCTTCCCGATGCACAAGAAGATCAAGCGGCCGCCGCGCCTGTCCTTCCCGCTGATCGTGAAGAGCCTGAGCGAAGATGCGTCGCTCGGCATTGCGCAGAAATCGATCGTCGACAACGACGAGAAGCTCGCCGAGCGCGTCACCTTCGTTCACGAGAAGATCGGCACCGCGGCGATTGCGGAGCAATATATCGATGGGCGCGAACTCTATGTCGGTGTCCTCGGCAATGACCGCATGCGCGTATTGCCGATCTGGGAGCTGGAATTCGGCGACGCCGCAAGCAAGATCGCGACCGCGAAGGTTAAGTTCGACGTCAAGTATCAGGAAGAGCGCGGCATCCTGCAGGGACCGGCGATGGACCTTGCGCCGGACGTGTACAAGCGCATCCAGAACCTGACCCGCCGCATCTGCCGCACGCTCGAACTCGATGGCTATGCGCGCATCGACTTTCGCCTATCGGCCGATGGTATCCCGTATTTTCTGGAGGCCAATCCGAATCCCGAAATTGCGCGCTACGAAGTCTTTGCCGAAGCCGCAGCTTATGACGGGATGAAATATTCGGAGATGCTCCGGCGCATAATCGCCCTCGGCATTCAGCGCGCACGCGCTAAAGCGCGTTAGTAAAGCGATCCTGCTCTGCGCGGAAACCGGGTGGCCTTCGCGGCACGATGCAGGCATGGTGTGGCCTGATCGATCCTTTTGCTGTCCGACATCATGAACAAACCGACCGGCCACATTGACCGGACCGACGCCGCTTTGCTCGTATTCCTGTCGCTCCTGTGGGGCCTGGGCTTCGTATTCGCAGGCGTCGCGCTCAAGGAGCTTCCGCCGGTCACGGTCGTGTTCGGCCGCGTCGGCTTCGGTGCGTTGTTTCTGCTGCCCTTGGTGCTCCTTTGGCGGGTCGACCTGCCGCGCAGCGTGGCCGGCTGGGCTCCCTTCTTCGTCATGGGGGTTCTGAACAACGTCGTACCCTTCGCGCTCGTTGCCGCCGGTCAGGCAATGACGACAACGGGCCTGATGTCGATCATCAATGCGACGACGCCGCTTTTCACCGCGCTGGTCGCGGCGGCCTTCGGCGAAGAGAAATTGACAACGCACAGACTTGTCGGCGTGCTGATGGGCCTCGCCGGCGTCGTCATCCTGCGCGGCGCAGGATTCGACCTCGCATCGGCGCAAACCGTCGGCATCCTTTTGTGTCTCGGCGCAGCGCTGTCTTACGGCTTTTCCGGTCTTTGGGGCCGTCGCATGCTGAAGGGCGCGTCGCCGCTGACATCGTCATTTTGCCAGGTGGCCAGTTCAAGTGCAGTCCTGCTGGTGCTGGCAATCATCATCGACCGCCCGTGGACGCTCGCGATGCCGGGTCCGGCGACATGGGTGTCGCTGGTCGGACTTGGCCTGTTCGCGACCAGCATCGCCTACCCCGTCTTCTACCGGATCCTCGCGCGATCCGGCGCAACCAACGTCATGCTGGTCACGCTGCTGATGCCGGTGAGCACAATCGTGCTCGCGCATTTCGTGTTGGGAGAGACTCTCGGGCTGCACGAGGCGGTCGGCGCGCTGGTGATCGGCGCCGCATTGCGGTGATAGACGGACGCGTGTTCGGATGGACCGCGAAGCTGGCGGGCCGCTAAGCGCGCATCCAGTCCATCAGCGCTTTCGTTACGGCATCGGGACGCTCCAGAGTCGACAGGTGGCCGCAGTCCGGCACCACGACGAGCTTGCTGCCGGGAATGAGCCCCGCCATTTCTTCGGACAAGGCCGGCGGCGTGAGCTGGTCGCCGTCGCCGACCAGAACAAGCGTCGGGCACGTGATGCCCGGCAGACCGGGCCGTGAATCCGGCCGCGTCAGGATCGCGGTCTGCTGACGCGCAAAAGCTTCCGCCCCCGCCATCAGCGTCATGCCGCCCGCGATGGCCTTCAGCGCGCTGTCGCCCTGGCGATCCTTGTGCACCAGCACCGGCCACAGCATCGCGTTGATTTCATCGAGTTTTCCCGCCCTGGCGTGCGCGATCGAGGCCTTGCGCCGCTCCGCCGCCTCGGGTGTATCGCTGCGCGATCCGGTGTCGAGCAGCGCGAGCTTTTCCACCCGCTCCGGCGCAATCCGCATGATGGCGAGTGCGATGTAGCCGCCCATCGACAGGCCCGCGAGCGCAAACCGGCGCGGCGCCTGATCGAGGATCTGCCGGGCAATCGCGTCCATACTGTCGGCGCGGCGATGGTCGGCCACTGTCACTGGGCCGTATGTCCACAAGGCGGCCACCTGCTCGGTATAGAGGCGGGCGGTGCAGCCGAGGCCCGGAATAAGCAGGATCGGCAGGCTGGCAGCGTCGGTCATGTCATCCTTCCGTCATCGTCTGAGAGCCAAAAACGCTTGTATTTATTTAACTTAACGGCCTTCTGGAGCATTGACTTTCGGGCTCTCGCCCCTATTTTCGCGGGCGACGGTCCGATAGACAGATTCGACCGCCCCCTCTCGCGCGAAACGTCATCCTTTGGAGGTCCGGCGCGAGCCCAGATTCCGGGCGGCGTTTAGAGGTTATATGTCCTTTTCCCAACTCGGCTTGTCCGACAAAGTATTGGCCGCCGTTAAGGCCGCAGGCTACGAAAACCCCACTCCCATTCAATCCGAAGCTATTCCGCACGTTCTCGCACGTCGCGACGTCTTGGGCATTGCGCAAACCGGTACCGGCAAGACAGCCGCTTTTACCTTGCCGATGATCACGATGCTTGAGACCGGCCGCGCACGGGCGCGCATGCCGCGAACGCTGATCCTGGAGCCCACGCGCGAACTCGCCGCGCAGGTTCAGGAGAATTTCGAGAAATACGGTGTCGGCCAGAAACTGAATGTCGCCCTCCTGATCGGGGGCGTTTCTTTTGATGACCAGGACGCCAAGCTCACCCGCGGCGTCGACGTTCTGATTGCCACTCCGGGCCGGTTGCTCGACCATTTCGAACGCGGGCGCCTGCTGCTCACCGGCGTCGAATTGCTGGTGATCGACGAAGCCGATCGCATGCTCGACATGGGCTTCATCCCTGACATCGAACGCATCTGCAAGCTGGTTCCCTTCACCCGCCAGACGCTGTTCTTCACCGCGACGATGCCGGCGGAAATCCGCCGTGTCACCGAGCAATTCCTCTCCAGCCCGGTCAAGGTCGAAGTCGCAAAGCCCGCCACGGCGGCCGCCACCATCACCCAGCAGCTCGTCAAATGCGGCCGCGAACCGCACGAGAAGCGCGAGATGCTTCGTCGGGTGATCCGCAACACCACCGAGAATTTCAAGAACGCGATCATCTTCTGCAACCGCAAGCGCGAGGTCGCTCTGCTGCACCGCTCGCTGGTGAAGCATGGCTTCAACGCCGTCGCCCTGCATGGCGACATGGACCAGCCGGCGCGCATGGCCGCGCTCGACAAGTTCCGCAAGGGTGAAGCCGATCTGCTGATTGCGTCCGATGTCGCCGCGCGCGGTCTCGACATTCCGGATGTGAGTCACGTCTTCAATTTCGACGTGCCGTTCCATGCCGACGACTATGTCCACCGCATCGGCCGCACCGGCCGCGCCGGCAAGTCAGGCACCGCTTACACGATCGTGACCTCGGCCGACCAGAAGGCGGTCGCTGCGATCGAGAAGCTGATCGGGCAGCAGATTCCAGTCGCGCCGTCATTCGGCAAGCCCGACAGCGTCGAGCCCGAGGAAGCGCCGGTGCGAACCGAGCGGCCGCGCGAACGTCAGCGTGGCGAGCGGCGCCGCGGTAGTCACAGCCCGGCCCCCACGGCTGCAAGCCCGGCTCCGGTTGCGCGGATCGATCAGGCGCGGCGCCGGCAGCAGACCGCCGCCGATCTTGAGCCAGACCATTCCCACCTTCCCGCTTTCCTGCTGCGCCCGGTTCGGGTCAAGGCTTGATCCGGGACGGCGCACTACGGCGCACTCATTTACCTCTCATTCACCTTAGTGACCTAGGGTCAGGTTCCATCCCGGCCGCGCGTCGACGGCGCGCGGCTGAAGTTTTTTGCGTGCCTTCGGGAGGCCAACAATGGCGACCAGCGGCGACGAACACGAACGAACGATGGCGTTCGCGGAAATCGCAATTGGGCAGATCAAAGCACTCCGCCAGCCAGCAACACCGCGAAATTTCGAAGTCTGGTACGCCTACGCGACCGGCTACCACCCTTCGCTCAATGAATCGATCAACGAAATCCTCTCGCGGCGCGGCCGGCTGACCGAAGCCGAGGTCGAACACATCTGCAATTCGTTCCTATCGCCGACCCGTCTGAGCGAACGCATCGACGTCGTCGGGAGCCGTGTGGTCGACGAGATCGACCAGGTCATGGCGATGGTCGATGTCGCGATCGGCTCGACCAATACCTGCTCCGAAAGCCTCGCCGGCGTATCGAACGAGCTAACCCAGGCAGACCGCGAGGGACTGCGCGCGATCGTCGAGAGCCTGGTCCACACCGCCAAGGAAATGGAGTCTGTGAACCACACGCTCGAGGAGCGGCTCACCGCGTCCAAGCTCGAGATCAACCAGTTGCAGCGGCACCTCGAGGTGGTTCGCAATGAAAGTCTGACGGATCCCCTGACCTCGCTGTCGAACCGCAAGTTCTTCGACGAAGCGATCACCAAGGCGGTTCAGGAAGCCACAGCCGAGAACGAGGTCCTGTCGCTTCTGATGACGGACATCGACCACTTCAAAACCTTCAACGACACCTACGGCCATCTCACCGGAGATCAGGTGCTGCGCCTCGTCGCTCAGTCGGTGAAGGCGAACGTCAAGGGGCAGGATATCGCGGCGCGCTACGGCGGCGAGGAATTCGCGATCATTCTCCCGAATAC
>Ga0182740_1000908_pt1 | contig 22991 bp, 16 predicted proteins | sample eDN5th37CKraftBY_FD_128872 | JGI IMG/M metagenome (GOLD analysis project Ga0182740, IMG submission 128872) | Enriched backyard soil microbial communities from Emeryville, California, USA - eDNA 5th pass 37_C Kraft BY (version 2) (version 2) | ecosystem: Environmental > Terrestrial > Soil >...
CGGCAGCGCCTATGCGCTGTCCGGCGCGCAGGAGCCGGCCGTGCTGGCCGACGCGATCCGGCAGGTCGCGCAGGGGCGCGGCAGCGCCGCGTGAGCGTTTCCCGTTTTCCACATTTCATCACCTCGCAAGGGAGGGCCGCCATGGCCGCAACATCCGTGATTCCGAAACGCCGGCTCGGCCGCAACGGCCCCGAGGTGTCGGCCATCGGCGCCGGCATGATGTCGCTCTCCGGCATCTACGGCGCGTCCTCCGACGAGGACGGCGTCAAGCTGATCCACCATGCGCTCGAACGCGGCGTGAACTTCCTCGACACCGCCGATGTCTATGGTTCCGGGCATAACGAACAACTCGTCGGCCGCGCCATCAAGGACCATCGCGACAAGGTGTTCCTCGCCTCCAAATTCAGCCAGTTGTTCGGCCCCTCCGGTCCCGGCATCGACGGCCGCCCCGAATATGTCGCCAGCGCCTGCGAGGCGAGCCTCAAGCGCCTCGGCGTCGACACCATCGACCTTTACTTCCAGCATCGCGTCGATCCGAAAGTGCCGATCGAGGACACCGTCGGCGCGATGGCGAAGCTCGTGAAGGATGGCAAGGTCCGTTATCTCGGCCTGTCCGAGCCGAGCCCGGAGAGCATCCGCCGCGCTCATGCCACCCACCCCATCACGGCGGTGGAGAGCGAATATTCGCTGATGTACCGCAAGGACGCCGAGGAATCCCTCGTCACCATGCGCGAACTCGGAATCGGCTATGTCGCCTATGCGCCGCTCGGCCGCTCCTTCCTCACCGGCACGCTGAAGAGCGCCGACGAAGTGATGAACGACCGCCGCGCCGACCATCCGCGCTTCAAGGGCGAAAATTTCGCGCACAACCTCAAGGCCGTGAGCCCGCTGGAGGCCATGGCGCAGCAGAAGGGCTGCACGCCGGCGCAGATCGCCCTCGCCTGGGTCCTGGCCCAGGGCGACGACATCGTGCCGATCCCCGGCACGCGGCGCATCGAGCGAATGGAGGAAAATCTCGGCGCGCTGACCGTGAAGCTCTCCGCCGACGATCTCAAAACGCTGTCCGATGCCTTCCCGCCCGGCGTCTCCGCCGGTGCGCGCTATCCGGAAGGGCAGATGAAGTCGATCTATGTGTGATCCGCCTGAGCAGAACTGAAAGTGAAAATGCCCGGCCTTACGCCGGGCATTTTGTTTTATCAGAGACCGACATGTCGTGGGGCAGCGAACAGGTGCCGCAGTCACGCCGCCTTCGGCTTCTTCTCCGCAATGGCGGCGAGCCGGCGCAGGATCGCCATGGTGCCGCTGAGGCGGTCCTTCGGCTCGTCCCATTCGTCGAGGATGACGACCTTCATGTCCGGCCGCACCTTGGCATAGGGCGCCTGCTCACGAATGTAAGCGACCAGCCCGTCCGGATTGGCGAAGGCATTGTCGCGGAAGGAAAGCACGGCGCCCTTCGGCCCGGCATCGACCTTCTCGACATTGGCGCGACGGCACAGGCTCTTGATGGTCACGACCTTGAGCAGGTGTTCGACCTCCTGCGGCAGCTTGCCGAAGCGGTCCACCAGCTCCGCGCCGAAGCCCTCGATCTCGCGCTCGTCGTCGAGATCGGACAGGCGGCGATAGAGCGCGAGCCGTACGGACAGGTCCGCCACATACTCATCCGGGATCAGCACCGGCGTGCCGATGGTGATCTGCGGCGACCAGCGGTCCGCCACCGGCTCGGCGATGCCGGACTTCAGCGCCGCGACGGCTTCCTCCAGCATCTGCTGATACAGCTCGAACCCGACTTCCTTGATATGGCCGGACTGCTCGTCGCCCAAAAGGTTGCCCGCGCCGCGGATGTCGAGATCGTGAGAGGCGAGCTGGAAGCCCGCACCCAGCGTATCGAGGGATTGCAGCACCTTGAGCCGGCGCTCCGCCTGCGGCGTGATCTTGTGCTCCGCCGGCAGCGTGAACAGCGCATAGGCCCGCGCCTTGGAACGGCCGACGCGCCCGCGCAACTGATAAAGCTGCGCAAGGCCGAAACGGTCCGCACGATGGACGATCAGCGTATTGGCGTTCGGAATATCGAGGCCGGATTCCACGATGGTGGTGGACAGCAGCACGTCATACTTGCCTTCGTAGAAGGCGGACATGAGGTCCTCCAGCACACCCGCCGGCATCTGGCCATGGGCGACGGCGACGCGCATCTCCGGCACATGCTTGTCGAGGAACTCCTTACGCCCGGCAAGGTCCTCGATGCGCGGCACGACATAGAATGCCTGCCCGCCGCGATAGCGCTCGCGCAGCAAGGCTTCACGCACGATCATCGGATCGAACGGTGAGACGAAGGTGCGCACCGCGAGCCGGTCCACCGGCGGCGAGGCGATGATGGAGAGTTCGCGCACGCCGGTGAGCGCAAGTTGCAGCGTGCGCGGGATCGGCGTCGCGGTCAGCGTCAGCACATGCACCTCGGCGCGGAGCTGCTTCAGCTTCTCCTTGTGGGAGACGCCGAAATGCTGCTCCTCGTCGATGATGAGCAGGCCGAGGTCCTTGAACTTGATGGCCTTGCCCAGCAGCACATGAGTGCCGATGACGATATCCACCGTGCCGTCCGTGAGGCCGGCCTTGGTGGCTTTCAGCTCCGCCGCGCTGACGAGGCGGGAAGCCTGCGCGACCTTCACCGGGAACGGCTTGAAACGCTCGGTGAAATTCTTCGCATGCTGGCGCGCCAGCAGCGTGGTCGGCACCACGACCGCGACCTGCTTGCCGGCCATCACCGCGTCGAAGGCGGCGCGCAACGCCACTTCCGTCTTGCCGAAGCCGACATCGCCGCAGATCAGCCGGTCCATCGGCCGGCCGGCGGCAAGGTCGTCCAGCGTCGCGTCGATCGCGGCCTGCTGGTCCTCGGTCTCCTGATGCGGGAAACCGGCGGCGAATTCGTCATAAGCGCCATGGCCGATCTCGAATCGCGGCGCCTCGCGCAACTGCCGCTCCGCCGCGATCTTGATGAGTTCACCCGCGATCTCGCGGATGCGGTTCTTCATCTTCGCCTTGCGGGTCTGCCAGCCGCTGCCGCCGAGGCGGTCGAGTTCGACCTCCATGTCCTCGGAGCCGTAGCGCGACAGCAGCTCGATATTCTCCACCGGCAGATAGAGCTTGGTGTCGCCGGCATAACGGATTTCGAGGCAGTCGTGCGGCGCGCCGGAGACCTCGATGGCCTGCAAGCCGACGAAGCGGCCGATGCCGTGGTCGACATGCACGACGAGATCGCCGGTCGAAAGGCTCGTCACCTCGGCGATGAAATTCTCCGCCTTGCGCGAGGCGCGGCGCGTGCGCACCAGGCGGTCGCCAAGAATGTCCTGCTCCGTGAGCACGGCCATCTCGTCGGTCTCGAACCCGCTCTCGATGCCGACGACGGCAAGCGCGATCTCGGGCCGCGGCATCGCCTGCCGCTCGCGCCATGCGCCGATGTCGTTGAGGTTCACCAGCCTGTGGTCGACGAGCACATGGCGCATCCGCTCGCGGGAGCCGTCGCTCCACAGCGCGATGGTGACTTTTCTGCGCTGCTGCTGAAGATCGGCCACATAAGCCGCGACAGCCTCGAACACGTTGCCGCCGGCGGCGCGTTCCGGCGCGAAGTTGCGGCCCTGCCGGATGCCGATATCGATCACCGCACCGTCACTCTCCGGCTCGCTGAAGGGCGACAGCCGCGCGGCCCTGCGCTTGCCGAGAATGCCGGACCACTCGTCTTCGGTGAGATAGAGCCGGTCCGGCGGCAGCGGGTGATACGGCGTGCCCCCCGCGCCGCCATCAAGCGGGTTCTTCCGGGCCTCGTAATAATCCGCGATCTGCCTGAAGCGCTCGGCCAGCGCGTCGGCCGCCAGATGCTCCAGCACGACAGGCGTATCCGGCAGATAGTCGAACAGCGTGTCCAGCCGATCGTGGAACAGCGGCAGCCAATGCTCCATGCCGGGGCTACGGCGGCCCTCGCTCACGGTGTGATAGAGCGTATCGGCCGGCGTCGGCGCGCCGAAGGCTTCGACATAGCTGGTGCGGAATTTGCGGATCGTCTCCGTCGTCAACTGAAACTCCGCGACCGGCACGAGGTCGAGCCCGCGCAACTGGCTGCGGGTGCGCTGAGTCTCCGGATCGAACGAGCGGATCGACTCCAGCGTGTCGCCGAAAAAGTCGAACCGCACCGGCTCGTCCATGCCCGGCGGAAACAGGTCGAGGATGCCGCCGCGCACGGCATAGTCGCCCGGCTCGCGCACCGTGGAGGCGCGCAGATAGCCGTTCAGCTCCAGCCAGCCGATGATGCTCTCCATGTCGAGCCGGTTGCCTGGCGCGGCGGAGAGCGATTGCTTCTCGACGAGCATGCGAGCCGGCACGCGCTGGGCCACGGCGTTCACGGTGGTCAGCAGCACGGACGGCTTCTCGCGGCCCTTGAGCCGCGCGAGCCGCGACAGCGCCGTCATCCGCTGGGCGACGATGGCGGCATGGGGCGAGACCCGGTCGTAGGGCTGGCAGTCCCAGGCCGGGAATTCGTGCATCTCCACATCCGGCGCGAAGAAGGCGAGCGCGCGGGCAAGCTGCGCCATGCGCGGGCCGTCCCGGCAGATCACCAGGAGCGTGGTCGCCGCCGCGTCCACCTGCGCGGCGATGGCGCGGGCGAGATCGCCGGCGACAAGCCCTTCAGCGCCATCGGCCACCCCGGCCAGCGTCACGACGCGGCCGGTGGCCAGCGCCCCGGCGGGGGATTTTCCGGAGGATTTCCCCGCCATCACAGCCCCTCGGGCCGGTGGCTGTCCCGCATCCGACGGAACAGCACGGTGTCGTATTCGGCCGGCACCGGCCGCGCGCCGGTGACCCAGGCGAGCAGATCCGGGTCGGGCAATTCGATGAGTTGTTCGAACATGTCGAGTTCGGCATTCGACAATTCGCCGATCTCGGCATCGGCGAAGCGGCCCATCACGAGGTCCATCTCGCGGATGCCGCGATGCCAGGCGCGGAACAGCAGCTTGCGGCGGCGCTCATCCAGCCCCGCGCTCGATCGTCTCATTCCGGTCATGGTCCCGTGCCTTCGCCCAATGCGGAGTTCCGCCCGCTCAACGCCAAAAGCCCGGACAGGCCGGGCGGGCCTGATATAGTGTGCCCCGCCCGCCTTGTCAGCCGCCGAAAGTCGATCCGTTTGCGCCCGTCCCTGCTCGACCCCCTGTTTGCCGAACTGACCAGCCTCACCGGCGTCGGCCCGAAGCAGGAGAAGCTGTTCGCCCGGCTGCTCGGCCGCACGGACGACGCACCGCCGCGCATCCTCGACCTGCTGCTGCATCTGCCGACCGGCGTGATCGACCGCCGGGCGCGGCCGCAGCTCGCCGATGTCACGCCCGGCGCGGTCGTCACCGTCACGGTGACGGTCGGTCGGCACCGGCCGACCCCGCCGCGCTCCCGCGCACCCTATCGCGTGGAGGTGTTCGACGACACCGGCGAGATGACCCTGGCCTTCTTCAAGCCTCGGCCGGATTATCTGATGCGCCTGCTGCCGCCGGGCGAGCGGCGGCATGTCTCCGGCACCGCCGCGCTCTATGACGGTATGTTGCAGATGGTCCATCCCGACCGGGTGGTGGACGACGAGGGTTTTGCGAAGCTGCCGCTGGTCGAGCCGATCTATCCGCTGACCGAGGGACTTGCGCTCGGCGCCGTGCGCAAGGCGGCAGACCTCGCGCTGGCGCGGCTGCCGGAGCTACCGGAATGGCAGGACCCGGCCTGGGCCGCCCGCGAGCGCTTCCCCGCTTTCGCGGAGGCGCTGCGGGTGATGCACCGCCCGCCGGACCCGGCGAGCCACGCCATGGATGGGCCAGCCTGGTCGCGCCTCGCTTATGACGAATTGCTGGCGAGCCAGCTCGCGCTTGCGCTGATGCGCGCGCACCAGCGCCGCCCCGCGGGCCGCGAACATGCCGGCACCGGCCAGCTCCGCCGCAGGCTGATCGAAGCCCTGCCGTTCACCCTCACACCGTCGCAGGGCCGCGCTGTGGCCGAGATCGTGGAGGACCTGTCCAAACCCGAACGGATGCTGCGGCTGGTGCAGGGCGACGTCGGCTCCGGCAAGACCGTGGTGGCGCTGCTCGCGGCCGCGAGCGTGATCGAAGCCGGGCGGCAGGCGGCGCTGATGGCGCCTACGGAAATCCTCGCGCGCCAGCATCTGCAAACCATCGCCCCGCTGGCGGAGGCCGCCGGCATCGAGGTCGCGATCCTCACCGGGCGCGAGCGCGGCAAGGAGCGCAAGGCGCTGCTGGACAGGCTGGCGCTCGGCACCGTCCAGCTTCTCATCGGCACCCATGCGGTGTTCCAGCATGATGTCGGCTTTCACGACCTCGGCCTCGCCATCATCGACGAGCAGCACCGCTTCGGCGTGCATCAGCGCCTTGCCCTGTCGCAGAAGGGCGAAGCCGTCGATATGCTGGTGATGACCGCGACGCCGATCCCGCGCACGCTGGTGCTCACCTATTTCGGCGACATGAACATTTCGGAGCTGCGCGAGAAGCCCGCCGGCCGCAAGCCCATCGACACGCGCACGGTCTCGCAGGCGCGCATGGAGGACGTCATCGCCGGCATCGGCCGCGCGCTCGCCGCCGGCCAGCGGGTCTATTGGGTGTGTCCGCTGGTGGAGGAATCCGAGACGTCGGACCTTGCCGCTGCCGCGGACCGCCATGCCGACCTCAAAGCCCGCTTCGGCGACACGGTCGATCTCGTCCATGGCCGCATGAAGGGCACGGACAAGGACGCCGCCATGGCCCGCTTCGCTGCCGGCGAAACGCGGCTGCTGGTCGCGACGACGGTGATCGAAGTCGGCGTCAACGTGCCGGAAGCCACCGTCATGGTCATCGAACATGCCGAGCGGTTCGGCCTTTCGCAGCTTCACCAGTTGCGCGGACGCATCGGCCGCGGCGCGGAACAGTCGAGCTGCATCCTGCTCTATCGCGGGCCGCTGGGCGAGACCGCCAAGGCGCGCCTCGCCATCATGCGCGAGACCGAGGATGGCTTCCGCATCGCCGAGGAGGACCTGCGCCTGCGCGGCGAGGGCGACGTGCTCGGCACGCGCCAGAGCGGCCTGCCGGGCTTCAAGGTCGCGCGGCTGGAAGTGCATGGCCGCATGCTGGGCGCGGCGCGGGACGATGCCGCGATGGCGCTCAACGCCGACCCCGGCCTGACATCCCCGCGCGGAGAAGCCTTGCGCAACCTGCTCTATGTCTTCGAGCGCGACGAAGCGATCCGCCTGATCCGGGCCGGATAATCTCCAACATCCGGTAATAAAAAAGGCGGAGCCGAAGCCCCGCCCTTCAAACTTTCAGCCAGACACGCTGTTACTTGGCGCGGGTCGCCTGCCACTTGTTCTCCGGAACGATCGTCTTGCTCACACCCTCGATGGTGTCGCCGCTCACGGTGCCGGTATATTCGGTCTCGCCGGCCTTGAAGGTGAACTGGTCGCCGCGCAGCCTGCCTTCCACCGGCAGGCTCTTGCCGCCGGCCTTCAGCGTGCCGGTGACGAACTGATAGCTCTGCTCAAGAGACAATTCGCCATCGGGAATCTTCCAGTTGCCTTCCACCTTGGCCGGAACGACCCAGAAATAGGCCCGGCAATAGGATGTGCAGCCCTCGCGCGCCTGCACCATGTCGTCGGACTTCCAGTCTCCCATGTCGAAGGTGTTGGAGACGATGCGCGTGCCCGGCTTCATATCGAGAATCTTCGGGCGCAGCCGCAGGTTGATGTCGGACAGCAGGAACATCGTGATGACGCTGGCCTGGGAGAAGTCGGTCTCGAACAGGTCCGCCTTCACGAAGGACGCCTTGTCGCTGACGCCTTCCTTCGCGGCGTTGCGCGTGGACAGCTCGACCATGTCGGGATTGTATTCGATGCCCATGGCCTTCACGCCGCGCTTGGCGGCGGTGATCACGGTGCGGCCATCGCCCGAACCAAGGTCGATCACGAAATCATCGACCGTGACCCTGGCCATGTCGAGCATCCGGTCCACCAGCGCCTGTGGCGTCGGCACCCAGATCACGTCCTTGCCGCGCTGGCCGACCTGCGGCTTGAATTCTTCCGATTCCTTCGCCGCCGGCGATTCCACCTTGGCGGCCGGTGCCGGTTGCGCAAAGGCGGGAGCTCCGGCCAGCCCGGCGCTGAGCAATGTCGCAAAACACGTCGCGGCAACGGCCCGCGGGAGCGACTGCGGCAGATTCATACGTTCTTCCTCCACTGATGCGCAAAACATCGCGTCCGACGGGCGGACCAATCTCCAAATCCTATAGGCGCAGCGTCGCCTTGTCAGTATCGGATGGCGCCCACCGGGACGGAGAAGCAGGGCATCCGATCACGACAGCGCGATCACCGGTTCGTGACAATCCCGGGGCGGAGAGCCGCCGCAGACCATATGGCAGCAACGCTGGCTTCGCGTCGCCAACCGGCACGGGAACCCTATTTGCCGCCCCCTGCCCCGCGCATCAGCGCTGCGGAGCGCGCGGCGCGCGCCGCCTCCGCAAGCGCGGACAGGTTCTTCTGGTCCTTCGCGCCGGGCTGCACCATGCCGGCGGACATGATCAGCGTGGCGGCGGCTTCCGTGTTGATGTCGATCTCGATCAGCTCGCTCTTGCGCACGAAGAAATAGAACCCCGTCGTCGGGTTGGGGGTGCAGGGCAGGAATACAGAATGATAGTCATCCTCGGACGGCAGACGCGCCGCGATCTCCGCGCTCGGCGGCTGCGAGATGAAAACCAGCGTCCACATGCCGGGCCCCGGAAACTCGACCAGGCCGACGCGCCGGAAGCTGGTGCCGGACTTGGAGAACAGCGTCTCGAAAATCTGCTTCAGGCCCTTGTAGATCGGCCGCACGATCGGCATCCGGTCGAGGATCATCTCGCCGAGTTCGACCAGCGAGCGGCCGACGAGATTGGCCGTGAGAAAGCCGAGCAGCGTCAGCACGACAAAGGAGATGATAAGCCCCGTGCCGGGAATGCTGACCGGCAGATAGCTTTCCGGGCGGTAGGGCAGCGGCAGAAGCGGCCGCACCAGATCGTCCACCCAGGTGACGAAAGCCCAGACCAGATAGGCCGTGATGGCGACCGGGCCCGCGACGATCAGGCCGGTGAGAAAATAATTGCGGATACGGCTCATCACGCCCTGAGGCTCGGCCGCCTTGGGTTCGAGACTTTCAACGCTCGCGAGCGGGTCCGCGCCCGCGGAGCGAAGTTCGCTTTTGTCGTCGTCAGCCATCGAAGAACCATCCGCTCAAAGAAAACCGAGCCGCATGCCGCGAAACGTCCTGAGGCGGCATTTGCGCCATCTGCACCACGCCGGTTTCCCGGCTATTCCACCGTGACCGACTTGGCGAGATTGCGTGGCTGGTCAACATCGGTCCCCATCACGACAGCCGTGTGATAGGCAAGAAGCTGCACGGGCACAGCATAAACCAGCGGCGTCACCGTCGAGGGCATCTCGGGGAGCGTCAGTGTCAGCACGGAATCGATCTCCGCCGCAGCGGCGCCCTTCGCGTCGGTGATGAGGATGATCCGCCCGCCCCGCGCGGCGACTTCCTGCATGTTGGACACGGTTTTCTCGAAGATGCGGTCGAACGGCGCGATGACGATGACCGGCATGCTCTCGTCGATCAGCGCGATGGGACCGTGCTTGAGTTCGCCGGCGGCATACCCTTCCGCATGGATATAGGAGATTTCCTTGAGCTTGAGCGCGCCTTCCAGCGCCAGCGGGTAGCTGGTGGAACGGCCGAGATAGAGCACGTCGCGGCTCTTGGAGAGTTCACGGGCGAGATGTTCGATCTGCGGTTCGAGCTTCAGCGCCTCCGCCATGTGGCGCGGCGTCTCGATCAGCGCATGGACGAGTTTGCGCTCGTCCTCCTCGGACAGGATGCCCCGCGCCCGGCCGGCCGCCACGGCGAGGCAGACCAGCGTGGCGAGCTGGCAGGTGAAGGCTTTGGTGGAGGCGACGCCGATCTCCGGCCCGGCCAGCGTCGGCATCACGACATCGCTTTCGCGGGCGATGGTCGAGGTCGGCACGTTCACGACCGACAGGATGTGCTGCCCCTGCTCCTTCGCATAGCGCAGCGTCGCCAGCGTGTCGGCGGTCTCGCCGGACTGGGACACGAAGATCGCAAGGTCGCCCTTGCGCGCCGGCGCCTCGCGGTAGCGGAATTCGGATGCGACATCGATCTCCACCGGCAGGCGGGCGAAGCGCTCGAACCAGTATTTCGCGATCAGACCGGCATAGTAAGCTGTGCCGCAGGCAGCGATGGAGACCCGCTCCACGGTCCTGAAATCGAACGGCAGGTCGGCCGGCAGCAGAACGCGCTCGTTCGCCATGTCGAGATAATGCGCGAGCGTATGGCCGACGACCTCGGGCTGCTCGTGGATTTCCTTGGCCATGAAGTGGCGGTGGTTGCCCTTGTCCACGAGGAAGGCGGACGCCTGCGACCTGATCACCGGCCGCTCGATGACGGTGCCGTCCTCGGCGCGAATTTCCGCGCCGGTGCGGGTCAGCACCACCCAGTCGCCGTCGTCGAGATAGCTGATGACGTCGGTGAAGGGGGCCAGCGCGATGGCGTCGGAGCCGAGATACATCTCGCCGTCGCCATAGCCGATGGCGAGCGGCGAGCCCTTGCGCGCGCCGATGATGAGGTCTTCTTCACCTTCGAACAGGAAGCCCAGCGCGAAAGCGCCGCGCAGGTGCGGCAGCGTGGCCTGCACCGCCTCCGCAGGGCTGCGCCCCGCCTTCATCTCGCGGGCGACAAGATGGGCAATGACCTCCGTGTCGGTCTCGGACGTGAATGTCGCCCCGCTGCCCTTCAGCTCTTCCCGCAATTCGCTGAAATTCTCGATGATGCCGTTATGCACGACAGCCACCCGCGCCGCCGCATGGGGATGGGCATTGGCCTCGGTCGGCCGGCCATGGGTAGCCCAGCGGGTGTGGCCGATGCCGGAACAGCCGTTCAGCGGCTCCTTCGCCAGCCGGTTTTCCAGGTTGCGCAGCTTGCCCTCGGCGCGCCGGCGCGCCAGACGGCCGCCCTCCAGCGTCGCGACGCCGGCGGAATCGTAGCCGCGATATTCCAGCCGCTTCAAAGCATCGACCAGTTGAACCGCAACGGGTTCACGGCCGAGGATTCCAACGATCCCACACATATTGTCTTCCGCCGCCTCGTGCGCCCTGATGTCCGCAATCCGGCGGGAGGCCGCGAGCCGGCTTCCCCCCCAACGCCTTCCTGCGGGGACATTCAGGCGGATTTCAGTACCATCCCGGTCGGAATGGCGGGACAGCCGGCGGGATGGCCGGCTGTTATGATGGCTTCTTGCCGCCACCGCGGCTTTCGCGCAAGCGGGCGGCCCAGCCGTCCTTAACGCTTTGCCGGGCCCGGCCGAGCGCCAGCGCGTCCGCGGGCACGTCCTCGGTGATGACCGAGCCGGACGCGACATAGGCTCCGGCCCCGATCGTCACCGGGGCGACCAGCGCCGAATTGGAGCCGACAAAGGCCCCTGCGCCCACCGTGGTCAGGTGCTTGGCCGCGCCGTCATAGTTGCAGAAAATGGTGCCCGCGCCGAGATTGGCCCCTGCGCCCACCGTGCCGTCGCCGATATAGGCAAGGTGGTTGGCCTTGGCACCGGGGCCAAGTTCGGCCGCCTTCACCTCGACGAAATTGCCGACCCGCGCGCCCGCGCCCAGCTTCGCGCCGGGCCGCAGCCGGGCATAGGGACCGACCGAAGCGCCCTTGCCGACATGGGCGCCGACAAGATTCGAAAAGGCGTGGATCACCGCGCCGTTCTCCACCGTGACGCCCGGGCCGAACACCACATAGGGCTCCACGGTCACGTCGCGGCCGAAGGCGGTGTCGGCGGCGAGGAACACCGTCTCGGGCGCAGTCATCGTGACACCGGCGGCCAGCGCGGCCTGCCGCAGCCGGCGCTGGAGCACGGCCTCCGCCTCTGCAAGCTGGGCCTTGTCGTTGATGCCGCGGATATCGTCCTCGGCGGTCTCGATGGCGACCGTGCGCAGTTCTTGAGTGCGTGCAACGGCCACCGCATCGGTGAGGTAGAACTCGCCCTTGCGGTTGTCGTTGCCGATGCGATCGAGAATGGCGAGCGCGGCGTTGCCGGACAGCGCCATCAGCCCGCCGTTGCAGAAATCCGTCGCCTTTTCAGCCTCGGTCGCGTCGAGTTCTTCGCGGATGGCGACGAGATCCGCACCCTCCATCAGCAGGCGGCCATAGCCTTTCGGATCGGCGGCGCGAAAGCCCAGCACGGCGAGGCCGGCGCCATCCGCCAGCGCCTCGCGCAGCGCCAGCAGGGTCTCGGCGCGGATCAGGGGCGTATCGCCGAAGATCACCAGCACGTCGTCATATCCCCGCGCGATGGCCTCGCGTGCCGCCAGCACCGCATGGGCCGTGCCGCGCCGCTCGGCCTGGGTGAAGATGCCGGCATCCGGAATCTGCGCCCTGGCCTCTCTGGCCACCACGGCGTGGTCCGGCCCGACCACCACGGCGATATCCCCCGCTCCCGCCGCGCGCACGGCGGCGAGCACGTGAGCGAGCATCGGCACGCCAGCCAGCGGATGCATCACCTTCGGCGGCGACGAGCGCATGCGGGTTCCCTCACCGGCGGCGAGAACGATGGCGAGGCAGGTACGGTCCGTCATGGAGGATCTCGCGTCGGTTGGTGGCTTGCCCGGGACGTCCGGCAGCGCCGGCGGACCTGAAAGCACGGCTCTGCCACAAGTCTGTTAATGTGTCGAAATTCTGATTCGTGAAAGCCGTGCCGGCATGGCGCCTCGTTCCTTGCGCTCAACCTCGCCCGACACGCCGGCGGAACCGTCCGGGACCGGTGCCGTGTTCGGCTGGGCGCTGGCGGCGGTCATTGCCGGCGGCGCGGCCTTGCTCATCCATTGGTCGGGCACCGCTCCAGCGATCGGCAAGGTGGTCGGCTCCCGTCCACTTCCCGTTACCGCCCCAGCATCCGAGCCGGCCCGGCCTGCCGCCGCCGCGGTCGGGCAGCTTGCCGAAACGGAGAAAACAGTCCGCGCGCTGGAAAGCCGGCTGGCGACGCTGACCGCCACCGCCGATGTGCTCCTGAAACGCATCGACACGCTGGACGGCCAGTTGACGGACGTCACCGGCACGGTGCGGCGGCAGGATCACCGGGTCGCGGCGCTGGAGGCGGTGCCGGAACCAGCCGCTTCCGCACCTGCACCTGCCGATCCCGGGCCGCCCGATGCAGCGCGCGTCCCGCTGCGCAGCACCTCCACCCTCATCGCCGATCCGGCCCCGGCCCTGCCCGAAGCACAACCGGCGGCCCCGCCCGCTTCACGTCCCATGGTGCTGGCCGTTCCCTTCGTGCGCGAGGCCATCAGCCTGCCGCCGGCAGTTCACCGGCTCCACCACGGCGAGAGCGAAACCGCGGCCGCAGAGGCCCCGCGCAGCGGCACGCAATTCGGAATCGACCTCGGCGGCGCGATGACGATGGACGGCCTGCGAACCCTCTGGAACGAGACGCGGCGCACTCACGGCCGGGCGCTGCAAGGATTGCGGCCGATCATCGGCATCGTCGAGAATGCCCGTGCCAAAACCACGGAATTCCGCCTCATCGCCGGCCCGCTGGTCAACGCCACCGCCGCCGGACGCCTGTGCGCGGAGCTGATGGCCAGCGGCCGCGACAGTTGCCAGGCCACGATCTACGAGGGTCAGCGCCTCGTCAGCCGCTGAACCGAACCGGCGGTCTCCGCCGCTGGTTGACTTCACCGCCGCCACGGGGCGGAATCCTGCGCATGACACTGAACCCGTCCGGCATCTCCGACGCCGCTCCCCGCACGCTGTTCCAGCCGACGCCCCGGCAGATCTATCTGCTGATGACGGTCGGCTTTCTCTCGGTCGGCTATGCCATCTATCTGCGCTATCTCGCCATCGAGCACGCGCCGGTTTCGCTGGCCTGCCAAGCCGGGCTGGAGACCTGGCTGTGCCGGACCTTCCGGCTTGTCGTGGTGCTCTACAACAACAGCGTGTTCGGCTGGGTCGCGCTTGCCGCCGCCGCGCTGAATCTGGTGCGGCCGTCCATCGTGTTCTGCGTCATCGCCCTCGCCGCCGCCGGCTTCGGGCTGGTGTTGCAGAATGCCGGGCTCTCCGGCCTTGCCGTCGCCCTGCTGATCCTCAGCCTGGCGCGGCGCGCACCCGCAAAAGAATTCCCGTGACCAGCGCCAGCCCCGCGCAGAACCACACCGAGGTCCAGTTCGCGAAGCTTTCGTTGAACACGATATAGAGCGCGGCCAGCGCCAGCGTGACGGCGGCGACGGTCTCCGCGCGAGGCCGGATGCCGACCTGCTTCTCCCTGAACAGCGATAGCACCATGAACGGCACCCCGGCCGCCGTCAGGGCGGCGAAGGGAAAGTCGCGGTAGCGGGGATCGAATGTCAGCCCCATGGCGGCATGCACCGCCAGCGCCGTCAGCGCGATCAGCAACCCGCCGAGCGCCAACGAGAGCGGAGAGACGCCGATCCTGCCCGCGCCGGCGAGCACCTGCGCAAAATTCGCAGGCCGCTCGCCCCGCGTCATGGCCGCGCCGGCCGCCAGAGGCGCCAGCAGCGCGACGAAGACCCATGCTCCGGAGCGCAGCCAGCCGCCAAGCCCGAGGCTTTCCAGCGGCGCCTTGGCAACCGCCCAGCCGGCAAGGCAGCCCGCGACCGTCGCGATCACGCCGACGCCCGCCCAGACCGGCAGATCGTTCCGGCGCGGTTCGCGCGCCGAGGCCGCCGCCCCGAACACCAGCAGCGCAAGCACGATGCCGCCCGCGGCCTGCCACGGCCAGTGGGGATGGTCGGAAACGCCCGCGCCCCAGTTGAATTTCGGCTCGCGGGAGGGGTCGTCGTAAAGGCCCCAATGGCCGCCGACAGTCCCCTCCTGCCCGCGCTTCCAGGGCTGGTCGAACGCCTCGATGACGTTGACGCGGAAATTCTCGGTCCGCGCCAGCGCCAGAACCTCGGAAATATAGCGGCCCTGATTGACCGGCGACGGAAGCGCGCCTTCGCGCATGCGGCCCGCGCTCGGCCACCCGGTCTCGCCAATCAGAATGTCCTTGCCCGGAAAGGCGGCGATCACCCGCTTGCGGATGTCGTTGAGATGCGGCACCGCCTTGTCCACGGCGATGGGCTCGTCCTCCCAGTAGGGCAGGATATGCACGGTGACGAAATCAACCGCCGCGGCGAGATCGCGGTTGCGCAGCCAGAACTCCCACACGTCCGCGTAGGTGACGGGCATGGCCGGAACGGCGGCCTTCACTTCGCGGATGGTCGCCAGAAGCTGCGCGGCAGACATTTCGCCACGCAGCAGCACCTCGTTGCCGACCACGATGGCCTGAATGATATCGGGATGGCGCCTGGCGAGATCGATCGCGCCGTTGATCTGGATGCGGCTGAGGTCCGGCCGGCTCGACAGCCACAGGCCCTGAATCACCTTGAGCCCATGGCGGCCGGCAATGGCCGGAATCTGGTCGAGGCCGTGGTCGATGGAATAGGTCCGGATGCAATCCGTCACGTTCTTGAGGCGCGAGAGGTCCTCGTCGATCTGCGCGGCCGTGACGTCCACCCCCATCCAGGGCGTCTGCCGGCCCCGGAACGGCGCATAGGACACGCACTGGAGCTTCTCACCCGCCGTCAGCGGTGACGGCGGCAGCGGCACGGTGGCCCCCAGCCACGCCCACCAGCCGAGGATGATGGCGAGGGACAAGCCGAGAAAGCCCAGTGCGGAAATCGGAAACGAACCAGAAGTCAGTCGCATTCGGTAACCTGAACCGGCGCGGGCGTCCCGCGGAATTAACCCCATCAAGACCTCATGCCGGCGGCGGTGGCAAGGTTGCGTGGGCGCTCTGGACAAACCCTAGAACTCTGGCAATCTCCGCGCCGGCAATCCTGTCCGGAACATGTCGCGATACCGGCCTATCCCGATGGCAGGTGCGGCGCCCGGACCAGCGCCCAACCAAAGAGAGATCATGACCTTCCGTCGATGCCTTATCGCCGCTTTCGTTCTGCTGCCGCTGGCCTGCGGGACTTCCGCCGTCGCCCAGTCTGGCGATCCGAAAACGGGAGAACAGGCGGCTGCGGCAGCGGAAGCCGCCAAGGAAGCCACCCGCAAATCCGACGAATATGCGGAAGCCGCCAAGACCATCACCGGCCCTGCCGGAAATGCCGAATGCGTCTGGCTCGGCCGGCGCGTGGTAAATCTGCTCTGGCGCGACGACCTCGACACCGCGTTCCGGCACATCGATCTCTATGACCGGTTCAACTGTCCGGGCATGCACGTCCAGAACGCTTTTCGCTGCCTCGTGAAGCAGGGTCATATCGACCCGAAAGCGGCCGACACGCTGGCTGCGCGCATCCATGCCTGCTGGCTCAATCCGACCAGCCCGCCGGCTTCGGCGGCGGCCGCCGCCGCCCCGGCCCCAGCGCCGGCCAATCCTTAACATTCGTTCAGCGAAACGGCGTGGTATCACCTTTTGGACGTCATCAATTCGCCATGCCTCACAACTACTTGAACGCCTGCCTCAAGCTGAGATAGCCTTGCTTTCGGGCAAGGGCTCGGCGTGACCCGAGGGGAAGGGTCCGGGCCAGTGTATCCGCCCCCACATTGGTAGTGTGTGAGATGCGCATCGTCGCCGCAGTGGTCGCGCTTGTTGCCTTGGTCCATGGCGCGTTCTGGGCGCTGGGCGACCGTACCGTCACCGCAGCGGATGTCACCGAGCCGCTGGCGAGCATGTCCTACACGCCTTATGCGCGCTCCCAGCATCCGGACCATGGCGACCGCCCGACGCTCCAGCAGATCAACGCCGACCTGCACGCGATCAGCCCCTATACCAAATCGATCCGCACCTATTCTTCGACCGCTGGCGTCGAGCAGGTCGTGCCCGCCGCCGCCAACTATGGCCTGAAGGTCACGGTCGGGGCGTGGATCGACAAAAACGAGACCCGCAACGAGGCTGAGATCCGCACCGCGCTCGATCTCGCCAAACGCTATCGCAACGTCGATGCCATCGTGGTCGGCAACGAGACCACGCTGCGCGCCGAAAAGTCCGTCGACGAACTGATCAAGATCATCCAGCGGGTGAAGCGCCAGAGCCCCGTGCCGGTGACCACGGGTGAAATCTGGAACGTGTGGCTCGACCATCCGGAGCTTGCCTCGGCGGTCGATTTCATCGCCGCGCATATCCTGCCCTACTGGGAAGGCATTCCGGCCGACCGCACCGTCGATCAGGCCATTCAGATCTATGACAAGCTGCGCGCCGCCTTTCCCGGCAAGCGCATCGTGATCGCGGAATTCGGCTGGCCGAGCGCCGGCTACAACATGCATGCCGCCGATCCCGGCCGCGCCATTCAGGCGAAAATCCTGCGCGACTTCGTCTCCCGCGCCGAAGCCTACGGCATCGACTACAACATCATCGAATCCATCGACCAGCCGTGGAAGACCAACGAAGGCGGCGTCGGCCCCTATTGGGGCATGTTCGACGCCTCGCGCATCGCGAAATTCGCCTGGACCGGCCCGATCAAGGACCCCGACCACTGGAAGCTCGCGGTGATCGCCGTGCTCGCCGGCCTGCTGCTCTCGCTTCCGTTGCTGGCGATGCGCGCCACCGCCGCCCAGACCGCCCTGCTCTCGTCCGCCTGCCACGTCGCCGGCATGTGGGCGGCCATGGTCTTCGCCTTCTATCAGGGACACTATTTCGTGCCGGGTGCGGCCTTCGCGCTGGGCCTCGGCGTGCTGCTGCTGGTCCCGCTCCTCATCATCGCGCTCGGCCGCATCGACGAAATCTCCGCCATCGCCTTCGGCCGCGAACCGGTCCGGCTGGTGCGCCGGCCCGTGCCCGCGCCGGCCGGCTACGCGCCCAAGGTGTCCATCCACATTCCGGCCTATCGCGAACCGCCGGAGATGCTGAAGGCGACCCTCGATGCGGTCGCGGCGCTCGACTATCCGAATTTCGAATGCGTCGTCGTCATCAACAACACGCCGGACCCTGCCTTCTGGCAGCCGGTGCAGGAGCACTGCCTGGCGCTGGGCCAGCGCTTCAAGTTCGTCAATGTCGACAACATGGCGGGCTTCAAGGCCGGCGCGCTGCGGCTCGCGCTCGATCACTACACCGCGGAGGATGCCCAGATCATCGGCGTCATCGACGCCGACTATGTCGTGCAGCCGGACTGGCTGAAGGACCTCGTTCCGCTGTTCGCCGACGCCAAGGTCGGACTGGTGCAGGCGCCGCAGGATCATCGCGACGGCCTGCGCTCGCCCATGCATCATGCGATGAACGGCGAGTATGCCGGCTTCTTCGATATCGGCATGGTCCAGCGCAACGAGGCCAATTCGATCATCGTGCACGGCACCATGTGCCTGATCCGCCGCGCCGCCATCACTGACGCCGGCGGCTGGTCGAGCGACACCATCTGCGAGGATACCGATCTCGGCCTCGCCATCGTCGAACGCGGCTGGCAGACCCACTACACCAACATCCGCTACGGCCATGGCCTGCTGCCGGACAACTACGAATCCTACCAGAAGCAGCGCTACCGCTGGGCCTATGGCGGCTTCCAGATCATCAAGAAGCACTGGCGCAGCCTGCTGCCCGGCAGCTCCGCCCAACTGACGCGCGAGCAGAAGCGGGGCTATGGCTTCGGCTGGCTGAGCTGGCTGGGCGCGGAAAGCCTTGGCGTCGTGGTCGCGGGCCTCAACCTCGTCTGGGTGCCGATCGTGGCTTTCGCCGAGATCGCGGTGCCGGATCGAATCCTGACGATCCCGATCCTGGCGTCCTTCGCGGTCTCGCTGATCCATTTCCTTGTGCTGTATCGGCTGCGCGTCTCCACCACCGCCGGGCAGATGGCCGGCTCCGTCATCGCCGCCATGTCCGTGCAATGGACCGTGGCGCGCGCCGTGGCGACCGGCCTCGTCAAGGACCACCTGCCCTTCATGCGCACGGCCAAGGGCGGCGCGACCCGGCGCGGCGCGGATTTCCCCGCCTTCTGGGAGGCCATCTTCGGCTCGCTGCTGGTGCTCGGCGCGGCCGTCCTCGTGATGACGAACTACAAGCAGATTCACGAGATCAACATCTTCGCCATCGTGCTGATGGTGCAGAGCCTGCCGTTCTTCGCAGCGGTCGCCATCGCGGCGCTGGACGGCACCCGACTCAACGACTTCGCCTTCTGGCGCGAGGGCGTCGAACGGCTGGGGCGTCTCGTGGCCCTGCCCGGCGGCCGCCAGGCTGTGACCGCCGGCGAGATCGTTATGCCTCTTCCAGCAGCGGCGCCGCCGTCCGCACCGTCCCAGGCCGAGAACCGCACCGACGTCACCTCCTGAAGCCGTTTGGATCGCCTGAGAAAACACGAGCGGCCGGGGCCTAACCGCCCGGCCGCTCGCGCTTCTGTGCCGAAGCGACTTGTGACGAAGCCGCTTGGCCTCTTCAACGTCTCACCGCACTTCTGCGAGCCTTCAGAACGACCATCGCGGATGCGCCCGAGCGCGCTCGGGTCATCCCCCATGCGGTTCCGCGAGTGTAGCGTAGCAAGCCGCTATTGCAGGCGTTGCAATGGCAGACGCTGGAACAGGAGGTGTTGCAGGAGAAGCGCCTCAACGGAAGGCCGGCAGCTTTGCTGCGTGTTTCAGCACGGCGGGGCTGATCATGACCTGCCCGCCCAGATCTTTGGGACGGCGGCGCTTCTGGTCCGCTTCACGCAGGCTGTCGCCTTCGGGCAGCAGTTACCGCCTTCGGGCAGGCTACTGCCTTCGGATAGTTTATCGCCTTCGAGTTGGGCGTGTTCGCAACGAGGAAATCCCGCCACGGCAAGGTCGCAGCGCCTCGCCCAGCCGCACCGCTGCACCCTGCGAGATACCCGGAAGGAACGCCTGCACGGAACACGGAACACCCCGCCAAGCCACGCGCCCCGGCGGCCCTTGTTACGGGGGTCGTCCGCCGGCAAGCCGCCCGCGGGCGCGCTACCGTCACGCCGGCAGCGCCGTTTCCACCAGCTTCGCCCAATAAGACATGCCGATCGGGATGATCTCATCGTTGAAATCATAGGCCGGGTGATGAAGCTCGGCGCTGTCTCCGTTGCCGATGAAGATCATCGCGCCCGGCCGCGCCTCCAGCATGTAGGAAAAATCCTCGGCCGCCATTCGCGGAGGCGTATCCGCATCGACCTGCGAGGCGCCGACGATGCCAGCCGCGACGCCGGCGGCAAAGCGGGTCGGCTCCGCATGGTTCACCGTGACCGGATAGTTGCGGATGTAATCCACCCTGGCCGTCGCGCCATGGAGCCGCGCTGCGCCTTCCACGATCGCCTTGAGGCGCTGCTCCACGAGGTCGCGGGTCGCGGGTCGCAGGGTCCGGATCGTCACCTCCAGATGGGCGGTCTGCGGAATGACGTTGTCGGTCGTGCCGGCCTGGAAAACACAGGTCGAGACCACGGCGGAATCCAGCGGATCGACATTGCGCGACACGATGGTCTGAAGCTGGGTGACGATGAATGCGCCGGCCACGATGGGGTCTATGGCCGTGTTCGGGCGCGCCGCATGGCCGCCCTTGCCCTCGATCTCGATGACCGCCTTGTCGACCGAGGCCAGCATCGCGCCCGGCCGGATCGCGAATTCGCCCACCGGCAGGTTGGGCATGTTGTGCATCCCATAGACCTCCTGGATGCCGAAGCGATCCATCAGGCCATCCTCGACCATCGCGCGGCCGCCGCCGCCGCCCTCCTCAGCCGGCTGGAAGATGAACACGGCGGTGCCCGCAAAATTGCGGGTCTCGGTCAGATAGCGCGCCGCGCCAAGCAGCATCGCCGTGTGCCCATCATGCCCGCAGGCATGCATCAGGCCGGGAGTCTGCGATTGGTAGGGCAGCCCCGTGGCCTCCTTGATGGGAAGCGCATCCATATCGGCCCGCAGGCCGATCACCTTGCGCGCCTGGTCCGCCGCGCCGCGGCCATGCACAACGCCGACCACGCCGGTGCGGCCAATCCCGGTCACGACCTCGTCGCAGCCGAAATCGCGCAGCTTCTCGGCGACCAGTCCCGCCGTGCGGTGGACGTCGTAGAGCAGTTCCGGATGGGCATGAATGTCCCGCCGCCAGACGGCGACCTCATCCTGGATTTCCGCAATGCGGTTGACGACGGGCATGGCAGCTTCCCTGGCAGATTGGCCGAACGGCCGAAGGCGAATTCTACCATGAATTCTGCCGGCCGGCAGCGTCCCGAAGCCGCAGGCCGGGCGGATATCGACGATGATCGCCCGGCAATCTCCAAGGCAGACAACACCGCCGGTCCCCTTGACCCCATGCCTCCACGCCCTTACACAGCCAGCTTCCGACGCCGGTTTCCGGCCTCGCGAGCGCGTAGCTCAGCTGGTAGAGCAATTGACTTTTAATCAATAGGTCCTGGGTTCGAGCCCCAGCGCGCTCACCAAAAAGCCAAGACCTTTCCGATACTTACATCTTCCGCGAACCTCGCCATAACCGACCGGTTTCCTATTTTGGCCGCGCGGTTTCCAAACTCGCGTTCACGCACCGTTCGTGGAACCCATTCTGCGCTTTGTTCTCGTCTCGTTCTCATGCTAGAGCGCCCGCCCCGCAAGGTCTCTGGCAATGGCAAACCGTGTCCGCTCCCGCTACCCGAACCCGCTCACCAACAAACCCCTGCCGCCCGGTGGCGAGGGCTCCAAGCCGCCGCGGCCGCGCGCGGTGTCTGCGCCACCTCCGGGCGGCGACGAGGCGTGGTGGGCGTCTCTGGGCTGCCAGGCGGAGCAACCTACGCCGCCTGCATCTCCGCCGCCTCCGTTGGCACGCCATTTGGATGAGCGTGATTTCAACTATCAGGTCGACGAATGGAGCGCGGGCTGGAGCACCGTGCAGCGGACCATTGCCCTGATCAACGACCTGTTCATGGCCCGGAAGGTGTTCGAGATGGCGGCGGCTGCCCAGCCTGACAGATGGTTTACGCTGCGCCAACGCGCTCGGGTGCTGGAGCAGCATCGGCCCAAGCGATAGCCTATAGTCCGCTCAGATCGGCCGGCACATCCGCATAGCTGCCCATCACCTCGGCATCACCGAACTCCCCCACGGCCGGGTCGCCCGTCCGGGCAAATGCGACCGCCCCGACATACTTCGGATCCCGAGCCATGGCTTCGGCGCGGCGGATCGCCTGCGTGGCGCTCTGGCATTCAGTGGCCTCGGCCGGGGCCGGGCCATCCTCAGAATCCACGAATGGGAGTGCGACGTAATAGGTGACCGACATGGCGGGCCTCCACTGAGGCTCGAAATGTGAGAACAAATTCGGAACATCGTCAAGAGGTGACCAAGACGGGCCGAGGCCGATCCAAAATTTCCGAATCACCGCAACCATTTGTCTCGAAAGGAATCATCAGAGGCCAAGTGTTGCGTACCGGAGTATTTCCATGGCGCCGCGCCCCTATTGGAAGGGATACCTGAAGCTTTCCCTGGTCTCCTGCCCCATTGCCCTGTTTCCCGTCGCCTCGAGCACCGAACGGGTGTCCTTTCGCCAGATCAACAAGCTGACAGGCAATCGCCTCCGCCAGCAGCTCGTCGACGAAGTGACTCGCGAGCCGGTCGAAAGCCAGGACAAGGGCAAGGGCTACGAGATCGCGAAAGACACCTATGTCCAGATCGAGGATGAGGAACTGGAAGCCATCGAAATCGAGAGCAGCCATACCGTGGAAATCGACAGCTTCGTGCCGCGGGTCCAGATCGACGAGCGCTATATCGACAATCCTTACTACATCGCGCCGAACGACACAGTCGGACAGGACGCGTATGCTGTCATCCGGGACGCCATGAAGGGCAAGGAGATGGTGGCGCTCGGGCGGGTCGTCCTCAACAAGCGCGAGCGCGTGATGATGCTCATGCCATGGGGCAAGGGCATCCTGGGCACGTCTCTCCGATATCCCTATGAGGTGCGCGACGAAGGCGCCTACTTCGAC
>Ga0182740_1000910_pt1 | contig 22939 bp, 14 predicted proteins | sample eDN5th37CKraftBY_FD_128872 | JGI IMG/M metagenome (GOLD analysis project Ga0182740, IMG submission 128872) | Enriched backyard soil microbial communities from Emeryville, California, USA - eDNA 5th pass 37_C Kraft BY (version 2) (version 2) | ecosystem: Environmental > Terrestrial > Soil >...
GGCGCGCTGTGGCTGGCGCCGCGGCTGGGCGGCACGCCGGAGAAACAGATCCTGGCGCTGGGCTGGGCGGTGCTGGCCGCCGGCGTGCTGCAGTTGCTGTTCCAGCTGCCGGCGCTGCGCGGCATCGACCTGCTGACCCTGCCGCGCTGGGGCTGGAACCACCCGGACGTGCGCCGGGTGATGACGCTGATGGTGCCGACCCTGTTCGGCTCGTCGGTGGCGCAGATCAACCTGATGCTGGACACGGTGATCGCCGCGCGGCTGGCCGACGGCTCGCAGTCGTGGCTGTCGCTGGCCGACCGCTTCCTGGAGCTGCCGCTGGGCGTGTTCGGCGTGGCGCTGGGCACGGTGATCCTGCCGGCGCTGGCCCGCCACCACGTCAAGACCGATGGCGAGGGCTTCTCCGACGCGCTGGACTGGGGCCTGCGCATGACCCTGCTGATCGCGGTGCCGGCGATGCTCGGCCTGCTGCTGCTGGCGCAGCCGCTGATCGCCACCCTGTTCCAGTACCGCGAGTTCACCGCGTTCGACACCCGGATGACCGCGCTGTCGGTCTACGGCCTGAGCGTCGGGCTGCCGGCGTTCGCGCTGCTGAAGGTGGTGCTGCCGGCGTTCTATTCGCGGCAGGACACCCGGACCCCGGTGCGCGCCGGCGTGATCGCGCTGGTCGCCAACATGGTGTTCAACTTCGCGCTGCTGGCGGTGCTGTACCAGTGGATGGTGCCGGACGAACTGAAGGCGCAGGGCGTGATGCGGGCACTGGCCGGCGTGCCGGGCCTGCACCTGGCGCTGGGCATCGCCAGCGCGCTGTCCAGCTACCTGAACCTGGCGCTGCTCTGGTACTGGCTGGGCAGGACCGGCGTGTACCGGCGCCGGCCGGGCTGGGGCGGCTACGTGCTGCGGCTGCTGCTGGCCTGCGCGGCGATGGTAGCGGTGCTGCTGGCGCTGCTGCACTGGCTGCCGGGTTTCGACGGCATGGGCAAATGGGAGCGCGGCGGCAGCCTGGCGCTGCTGGTCGGCGGCGGCGGCCTGACCTACCTGCTGGCGATGCTGGCGCTGGGTTTCCGCCCGCGTGACCTGCGCGGGCGGTGAGGCGGGCATGGCCGCGCCGCCGCTATACTTCCCGGCTACACATGGCAAGGCGCCGGCCTGCAAGGGCCGGTTTTCCGGGTTTGAATGAGCAGGCTGTTTAGGGACGTCGAAGGCGGGGTGCTGTTCCCGCGGGGAAGCGTGGTCTGCATCGGTGCCTTCGATGGCCTGCACAGGGGCCACCGGGCGTTGGTGCGGCATGCGGTCGAGCGCGCGCGCGCGCTGGGCGTGCCGGCGGTGGCGCTGGCCTTCGAACCGCTGCCGCGCGAGTTCTTCGCCCGTGACAACCCGCCGCCGCGGCTGATGCTGGCGCGCGACAAGGTGGCGGCGCTGCGCGCGCTGGGCATCGACAGCGTCGGCCTGCTGCGTTTCGACGCGAAGATGGTGGCCACGCCGGCCGAGGATTTCGTCCGCGACACGCTGGTGCGCCGGCTGGGCGTGCGCGAGGTCTGGATCGGGCCGAAGTTCCATTTCGGCAACCGCCGCGGCGGCGACCTCGCGCTGTTGCAGCGGATGGGGCCGGAGCTGGGCTTCGCCGCCGGCGAGATCGCGCCGGTGCACGTGCACGGCGAGCGCGTCTCCAGCACCCGCATCCGCGAACTGCTGGTGGAAGGCAACTTCGCCCATGCCGCCGACCTGCTGGGCCATCCCTACGCCATCGGCGGGCGCGTGGTGCGCGGGCGCCAGCTCGGGCGCACGCTGGGGTTCCCCACCGCCAATCTGCGTTTTCCGAAAACGCCCGCACTTTCCGGCATCTACGCCACCTGGGTGCACGGCGTGTTCGAGCAACCGTGGCCGTCGGTGTCCAGCTTCGGCACCCGGCCCACGGTCGAGGGTGTGGAGCCGCTGCTGGAAGCGCACCTGTTCGACTTCAAGGGCGACCTGTACGGCCGCCACATCGAAGTGGAATTCGTCGCCAAGCTGCGCGACGAAGAGAAGTTCAACGACCTGCCGGCCTTGACCGCGCAGATGCACCGCGACGCGCAGCAAGCCCGTCGCATCCTCAACGAACAACGACTGCGAGCCACCGCGTGAGCCAGGACTACAAAGCCACCCTCCACCTGCCGGCGACGGAATTCCCGATGCGCGGCGACCTGCCCAAGCGCGAGCCGGGCATCCTGGCGCGTTGGGAAGAGCAGGGCATCTACGCGCAGCTGCGGCAGAACGCCAAGGGCCGGCCGCTGTTCGTGCTGCACGACGGCCCGCCCTATGCCAACGGCCAGATCCACCTCGGCCATGCGGTCAACAAGATCCTCAAGGACATCATCGTCAAGTCGCGTTACCTCGATGGCTTCGACGCGCCCTACGTGCCGGGCTGGGACTGCCACGGCCTGCCGATCGAGATCGCGGTCGAGAAGAAGTGGGGCAAGGTCGGTACCAAGCTCGACGCCGCGCAGTTCCGGCAGAAGTGCCGCGAGTACGCCGAGGAGCAGATCAACCTGCAGCGCGGCGACTTCAAGCGGCTGGGTGTGGTCGGCGACTGGGACAACCCGTACAAGACCCTGAGCTTCGATTTCGAGGCCAACGAGATCCGTGCGCTGGCCAAGATCGTTGCCAACGGCCACCTGCTGCGCGGCGCCAAGCCGGTGCACTGGTGCTTCGATTGCGGCTCGGCGCTGGCCGAGGCCGAGATCGAATACCAGGACAAGACCTCGCCGGCGATCGACGTGGCCTACGCCGCGCGCGATGCGAAAACGCTGGCCGCCAGCTTCGGCGTCGAGCTACCCGAAGGCGTGGAAGTGGCCGTGCCGATCTGGACCACCACGCCGTGGACGCTGCCGGCCTCGCTGGCGGTGTCGCTGGGCGCGGACATCGACTACGCGCTGGTCGAAGGCCCGGCTCATGACGGCAAGCCGCGCTGGCTGGTGCTGGCTTCGGCACTGGCCGAGCGCGCGCTGGCCCGCTACGGCGTGGCCGAGGTGGTCGTGCACGGCCATGCCAAGGGTTCGGCGCTGGAAAACCAGTTGCTGGCGCACCCGTTCTACGCCGAGCGCGACCTGCCGCTGCTCAACGGCGAGCACGTGTCCGATACCGATGGTACCGGCGCGGTGCATACCGCCCCCGGCCACGGCCAGGAGGACTTCGCGGTCAGCCAGCAGTACGGGGTGATGGATCGCTACAACGCCGGCCAGATCAACCCGGTCGATGGCCGTGGCGTGTATCTGCCTTCGACGCCGGCGGCGGGCGAGGTGGAGTTGGCTGGACAGCACCTGTGGAAGGCGCAGCCGTTGATCGTCGATGTGTTGCGCGGCAACGGTTCGCTGCTGGCCTTCGCCGAAATCCAGCACAGCTACCCGCACTGCTGGCGGCACAAGACGCCGGTGGTATTCCGCGCCACGCCGCAGTGGTTCATCTCGATGGACAAGGCCGGCCTGCGTGCCGATGCCATGGCCGCCATCGACTCGGTGGGCTGGTTCCCGGCGTGGGGCAAGGCGCGCATCGCCAGCATGGTCGAAGGCCGCCCGGACTGGTGCATCAGCCGCCAGCGCACGTGGGGCGTGCCGATCGCGTTGTTCACCCACCGCGAGACGGGCGAGCCGCACCCGCGCACCGTCGAGCTGATGCAGCAGGTGGCCGACCGCGTGCAGGCCGAGGGCATCGACGTGTGGTATTCGCTGGACCCGGCCGAACTGCTGGGTGATGAAGCCACGCAGTACGAGAAGGTCACCGACATCCTCGACGTCTGGTTCGACTCCGGCGTCACCCACGAGGGCGTGCTGCTGGCGCGCGGCTTCGGCAAGCCGGCCGACCTGTATCTGGAAGGTTCCGACCAGCACCGCGGCTGGTTCCAGTCCTCGCTGCTCACCGGCGTGGCGATCGACAAGGCGGCGCCGTACAAACAGTGCCTGACCCACGGCTTCACCGTGGACGAGCACGGCCGCAAGATGTCCAAGTCGCTGGGCAACGGCATCGAGCCGCAGGAAATCATGCGCACGCTGGGCGCGGACATCCTGCGCCTGTGGATCGCCTCGGCCGATTACAGCAACGAGATGTCGCTGTCGCAGGAAATCCTCAAGCGCAACGCCGACGCCTACCGGCGCCTGCGCAACACCGCGCGCTTCCTGCTCGGCAACCTCGATGGCTTCGACCCTGCCGTGCACCTGCACCCGCTGGAAGACATGGTGGCGCTGGACCGTTGGATCGTGCACCGCGCGTGGGAATTGCAGGAGAAGATCAAGGCCGCCTATGCCAACTACGACATGGCCGAGATCGTGCAGCTGCTGCTGAATTTCTGCTCGGTCGACCTTGGCTCGCTGTACCTGGACGTGACCAAGGACCGCCTGTACACGATGCAGGAAGATTCGCGCGGCCGCCGTTCGGCGCAGAGCGCGATGTACCGCATCGCCGAAGCCTTCGTGCGCTGGGTCGCGCCGATCCTGACCTTCACCGCCGACGAACTGTGGGGCTACCTGCCCGGCGAGCGCGCCGGCAACGTGCTGTTCACCACGTGGTACGACGGCCTGGCGCCGCTGCCGGCCGACGCGCAGCTGTCGGCGGCCGACTTCGAGCAGTTGCTGGCGGTGCGCGAGCAGGTGGCGAAGGTGCTGGAGCCGATGCGTGCCAATGGCGTGATCGGCGCCGCGCTGGAAGCGGAAATCACCGTGGCCGCCAGCGAGGAACAGGCCGCGCGCTGGCAACCGCTGGCCGACGAACTGCGCTTCCTGTTCATCAGCGGCGACGTCAGCGTGCGCCCGGCGACCACCGACGAGGTGTTTGTCAGCGCGCAGCCGACCGAGAAGCCCAAGTGCGTGCGCTGCTGGCACTACCGTGCCGACGTCGGCAGCGTGGCCGCACACCCGGAACTGTGCGGCCGCTGCGCCGGCAACATCGACGGTGCCGGCGAAGACCGTCGCTGGTTCTGACCGCTCTGCATTCCCTGTAGGAGCGACGTCAGTCGCGATGGGCTTTCCCGGTGAAGCTCCATCGCGGCTGACCGGTCGCGGCATGCCGCGACCACTCCTAACAGGGGCCCTCCGCCGCTTTCATTGGTAGAACGACGCGATGACCGCAAGACCCAAACCCAACGCCCTGATCTGGCTGCTGCTCTCGGCCGCCGTCATCGGCCTTGACCAGTGGAGCAAGGCCTGGGTGCTGTCCAGCCTGCCCGAGTACACCCCGGTGCCGGTGATCGACGGCTTCTGGAACTGGTACCGCACCTACAACACCGGCGCGGCGTTCAGCTTCCTCAGCAATGCTGGCGGCTGGCAGCTGTGGTTCTTCACCGCGCTGGCGGTGGCCATCAGCGGGCTGATGGCGTTCTGGCTGTCGCGTACCGCGCGCGGCAACTGGCGCAGCGCGCTGCCGTACGCGCTGGTGATCGGCGGTGCCATCGGCAACGTCATCGACCGGCAGATCCACGGCCATGTGGTCGATTTCATCCAGTGGTACGTCGGCGACCACTACTGGCCGTCGTTCAACATCGCCGATTCGGCGATCGTCGTCGGCGCCATCGGCATTGCCCTGTCGGGGCTGTTCGATGGGAAGAAGCGGGAACAGGGAACGGGGGACGGGGAATGACACGGTACGGTTTCGTTCCCGTTTCCCTTCTTTTCCGTTCCCGCCCTTAGAATCCCTGCATGGACGTACTGCTCGCCAACCCCCGCGGCTTCTGCGCCGGCGTCGACCGCGCCATCGAGATCGTCAAGCGCGCCATCGAGACGCTGGGCGCGCCGATCTACGTGCGCCACGAGGTCGTGCACAACCGCTTCGTGGTCGACGACCTGAAGCAGCGCGGCGCGATCTTCGTCGAGGAACTGGACGAGGTGCCCGACGGCAACACGGTGATCTTCAGCGCCCACGGCGTCTCGCAGGCGGTGCGCGACGAGGCCGGGCGACGCGGGCTGAAGGTGTTCGACGCGACCTGCCCGCTGGTGACCAAGGTGCACTTTGAGGTCGCGCGCCACTGCCGCGCCGGCCGCGACGTGGTGCTGATCGGCCACGAAGGCCACCCCGAGGTCGAGGGCACGATGGGCCAGTGGCGGCAGGAGGCCGGCGGCGGCGCGATCTATCTGGTCGAGGACGAGGACGATGTCGCCGCGCTGGAAGTCGGCCAGCCCGGCAACCTCGCCTACACCACGCAGACCACGCTGTCGGTGGACGACACCCGCAGCGTGATCGCCGCGTTGAAAGTGAAATTCCCGGCCATCCAGGGGCCGAAGAACGACGACATCTGCTATGCCACACAGAACCGCCAGGACGCGGTGCGCGAACTGGCGGGCAGATGCGACCTGGTGCTGGTGGTCGGCTCGCCGAACAGCTCCAACTCCAACCGGCTGGCCGAGCTGGCGCGCCGCGAGGGCGTGGAGTCCTACCTGATCGACGGCGCGCACGAGATCGACCCGCAATGGGTGGCCGGCAAGCAACGCATCGGCCTCACCGCAGGTGCCTCCGCGCCGCAGGTGCTGGTGGACGGCGTGATTGCGCGCCTGCGCGAGCTGGGTGCCAGTAGCGTCGCCGAACTGTCCGGCGAACCGGAGTCGATGGTGTTCGCGCTGCCCAAGGAACTGCGCCTGCGTCTGGTCGATTGACCGCGCTGGCGGCCAACCCTACAATTCGCGGCTCCGCCGGAATAGCTCAGTTGGTAGAGCGGCGCATTCGTAATGCGTAGGTCGTAGGTTCGATTCCTATTTCCGGCACCAGCATCAACGGGAAGCCAGACGCTTGCGTCTGGCTTTTTCGTTTCCGCAGTGGGCAGTCACCGGAACTGCAGGGTCAGCAGGAAGTAACGGCCCAGCGGGTCGTCGAGGCCCACGGCCTGGCCGCCATTGCCGGGCAGGTAGTTGACTGGTTGGGTATTCAGCAGATTGTGGATGTCCAGCGCGGCGGTCAGGCGCGGGCCGATGGGACGTTCCAGATGCAGGTTCCAGCGCAGTTGCGCGGGGTTGCTGCAATGGCCGATGCCGCTTTGCGCGGGCGGGCAGGCGGCTTCGGGCTGCCAGGCGCGGGTGCTGCCGGTGTAGAAGGCCTGCAGGGCGGTATCCCATTGCCGGCCTTGCCATTGCACGGTGGCGGTGACCGCCGTGGCGGGCGTGGCGTGCCCGCGCAGGTTGGTCCATTGCCCGCTGCCGTGACGCTGGCGGCGCAGCTGCTGTTGCTGGATGGCGTCCAGCGAGAACCGCCAGAGGCCGGAGGTCGCGGTGGCGTGGCGGTAGTCGCCGTGCAGGGTCCAATTGCGCGAAACGGTGCGGCCGATGTTGTCGAAATACAGCTGTAGTCCCTGCAAGCGGCCGTTGTCGTCGAGCTGCCAGGTGTCCGGGTTCCAGAGGGCGTCTTCCGGGCGCAGGTCGAGGATTTCGTCGTGCAGGTCGATGCGGTTGTGGGTCAGCGACAGGGTGAAATCGGTGCCCGCCGGCGCCCACAGGAGGCCCAGTGCATGGCTGCGCGAGGTTTCCGCGGACAGTGCGGGGTTTTCCATCACCTGCACTTCGACCATGCAGTTGTCCTGCACCGGATGCGCGCAGGCCGGCAGCGTGGACGAGGCCGGCAGGGCCACCACGCCGAAATAGCCGGGCGGGCGCCGGCGCTCGAACAGGCTGGGCGCGCGGTAGCCGCGTCCGCTGGACAGCAGCAGCGACCAGGAGGGCGACAGGTTCCAGCGCAGGCCGGCGCGCGGGGAGAAGGCAGTGTCGCCGGCGTCGCGGTCCAGCCGTGCGGCCAGGTCCATGTGCAGGCCGGTGGCCAGCGGCAGGCCGAGCTCGGCATAGGCGGCGCTGGCCTGGCGCGAGAGGCGGCGGCGCTCGGTGGGCAGGCCCAGTGCCAGTTCGCCGTCTTCGAGCAGTTTGTCCGGACGTGCGGTCCACGTTTCGCGGCGCAGGTCGAGGCCGCTGGCCAATTGCGCCGGGCCGCCGCGCAGCTGGCCAAGCTCCCGATGCTGCCCCCACCAGCCCAGCCATTGGTCGGTGCGGCCGCGGTTGCGGGTGGTGGGGAACAGGTCGTCGTACAGGGCCGGGTCCAGTGCCGTGAAACCGGGAATGAAGCCGTCCGCCACCGCGTCGAGCAGGCGCGAGCTGCGTATCGCGCCGGAGGTGGTCAGCATGACCTGGCTGCGCTGCCGGCTCAGGCCGGCTTCCCAGCCATGGCCGGTGCGGTTGCGGCCGATGCCGGCGCTGAAGTCGGCTTCGATGCCGTTTGCCGCCGAGCGCGCGTTGCCGGCTTCTTCGAAAACATGGTTGATCAGGTCACCGTTGTCGAAGCGCAGTGCGGCGGCGGTGGGGCCGAGGTCGAAGCGCTGGCGGCTGTGGCTGGCGCGCAGTTCGGCATGGGCGTACATGCCGTCGCCGATGTCGTGGTTCCAGTGGCCGTACACGGAGGCGGTGGTGCTGGCCGGTTGCAGCGAGCGTGGGCGCGAGCTGTCGTACCAGCAGCCATCGTCGGCGAGCAGCGATGGCGGGCAGCGGAAGGCGGGCAGGTAATAGCCATCGTGGGTGAGCAGGCCGACCGGGTAGCGTGAGGCCTCGCGGTGCCAACTGCGGCGGTCGCCGGCCACGTGCCGGCGCTGCTGCAGGTCGATGCCGAGGAACCAGCGGTTGCGGCCGTCGGCGTGGCCGGTGGCCGCCTGCAGGCGGTACTGGCCGCCATCATCCTGGTTGCTGATGCCGGTTTGCAGCAGGGCTTCGGGACCGTCGGCCTGTTCGCGCAGCACGATGTTGACCACGCCGGCGATGGCGTCGGCGCCATAGATGGCCGAGGCACCGCCGCGGACCAGTTCGATGCGTTCGACGAAGCTCAGCGGAATGCCGCCCAGGTCGGTCAGCGCGCCCTGCTGCAGCGACACCATCGGGTAGCGCGGCAGGCGCCGGCCGTTGACCAGGAACAGGGTGGCACGCGGGCCCATGCCGTCCAGGCTGGTGGTAGCCGCGGCGCCGGCCGGCAGGTACAGCGAGTCGCCGTCGCGCGCGGCGTCCACCGGCGGGTGGCCGTTCATGCCGGGCAGGTGGCGCAGCAGGTCGAACAGCGAGCCATAGCCGCTGCGCTGGATGTCTTCGCGCTCGATCACGGTGACCGCGATGGTGCTTTGCAGCGAACTGCGCGGCAGGCGGCTGCCGGTGACGTGGATGGGTGCCAGCTCCACGTCCCCCCGTGTTTCGCTGGTGGCCGTGGTGGCTGCCGCCGGGCTGGTCGGTGGGTGGCGCGACGGGGATGCCGTGGCCGCCTGCCGGCGCACCACGAACACGCCCGCGGGCGTGCGCAGCAGTTTCACCGGCAGCCCCTGCAGCAGCTTTTCCAGCGCGCCGGCGGGTGTGAAGCTGCCGCTGACGCCGGCGCTTTGCAGATCCTTCAGTTCGCGGGCATCGAACAGCAGCGCATCGCCGCTTTGCTGCGACCATTGCCGCAATGCCTGCGCCAGCGGGCCATGTGCGATGTGGTAGTCGGCATCGGCGGCGAGGGCGCAGGCGGGCGACAGCAGGAGCAGGTACAGGCCGGTCCGCCGCAGCCGGCGCAGCAACTGGCCCGCGGTGGGCATCAGTGCCTGCCGCGCAGTTCGAGTGCGCCGTCGGCCCGTGGCCGGCTGCCGACCGACCAGCCCAACTCCAGTGCGGAAAGAAGGGCCTCCTGGTCGCCGGCACGGAAGCTGCCGCTGACGGCGAGGTTGGCGATGGCCGGGTCGGCGATGACCAGCGGGGTGGGCGTGTAGCGGTTCATCTGCGCCACAGCGGCGGACAGCGGCGTGGCGTCGAACAGCAGTTGGCCATGCAGCCAGGCCTCGGCCTGCGGCCGCAGCAGCACCGTGCTGGGCTCGATGTGCCCGGACCGGCGTACCTGCAACTGCTCGCCCGGTTGCAGTTGCCGGTGCATTTTCTGCGGGCCCTGGCTGGCTACGTCGAGCGCGCCCTCCAGCAGCGCCACGCCGACCTCGCCATCGTCCAGCAACTCGACCTGGAAGGTGGTGCCGATGTCGCGCAGGGTACTGTTGCCGGCCTGCACCCGCATCGGCCGGGAGGCGGCGGCCACCCGCAACTGCATGCGGCCCTGCTGCAGTTCCAGCCGGCGTGTGCGCCAGCCGAAACGGGTGGTCAGGGTGGTGCCGGCGTCCAGCACCACCAGGCTGCCGTCCTCCAGTATCTGCGGCTGCGTGGCCAGGCCGCTGTTGACGTAGGTGTGCGGCGCGGGGTTGCCGTCTGTGGCCAGCAGCCAGCCTGTGCCGACGGCCAGGCACAGCGTGGCGGCGATGGCGGCGCGGAACAGCGGGTGCCGGTGGCGTGGGCGCCGGGTTATGCGCTGGGCGCCTGCGCGCAGCCAGGGATCGTCGCGCAGCCCGGCGGCGTGCCGGTGCAGGGTTTCGGCCTCGGCCCAGGCGTGGACGTGGGCCGGGTCCTGCGCCAGCCAGTCCTCGAAGCGGGCGCGTTCGCCGGCGGTGCAGTCCGCGGCTTCCAGCCGCGCCACCCAGGTCGCGGCCTGGTCGAAGTGGGGATTCGTCGGGGTGTTGCGCATGTTCACTCTATCGGCCGTCCACGTCCATGTTGAAGGCATCGCTGCCCAGTTCCCGGCGCAGCCCCTGCAGGGCGCGCGCGATCTGCTTTTCCACGGTCTTGGCGGTGATGCCGCGGTGGCGCGCGATCTGGCTGTAGCTCATGCCACTGATGCGGTTGAGCAGGTAGGCCTCGCGGCAACGCTCGGGCAATTTCAGCAGTGCCTGGCGCAGGGTGTTGAGCATCTGCCGGGATTCGGCCTGGCGCAGCGGGCCCGGCGTGGAGGAGGAGGCGTCGGCGGGGACATCGTGCTCGGCCAGCGGCAGGTGCGGCCCGGCCTGCGCCGAGCGTCCGAGGTCGGCGAGGCGGTTGCGGGCGATCCGGTACAGCAGCAGCCGCAGTTCGCCCTCGGCGTGGCCGCGGTAGCGCATCAGCCGTTCCATGCAGTCCTGCGCGATGTCCTCGGCGTCCTCGGGGCTGGTGCCGCGCGCGCGCAGGAACGCGCACAGCGGCGAACGCTGCGCCTGCACGAAGTCGGCAAAGGCGTCTGTGCCGGGCATGCCGGGTGGATCGACGGGGGCCAAAGGGGCGGGCGTGGACAGGGCCGGGGCTCGGTGGAAGGAATGACGCGGATTCTACGCAGAAGGGGCCGGCACCGGGGGTATTCGCCGGCCCGCTTGCGGCAGGTCCTGGCCCTCGATGGGGGTGATCGGTGCGCTGCCGCGTTGTGCTTGGGTCCCGCATGGTGCGGGCCTGCTGAACCAAGGAGAGAGAAGTGCGAATCAAGCGATCGGTATTGAGTGTTGCGCTGTCCGGCCTGCTGACCACGATGGCCCTGGGCACGGCCGGGGTTGCCAGCGCGCAGGACGCGGCGGCCGGGGACGGCAAGGTCGGCGACCCGGACAGCTGGGTCGATGACGAATTCAAGGCCGACTGGGGCCTGGCGGCGATCAATGCCCAGTATGCCTATGCGCGCGGGCTCAGCGGCAAGGGCGTCCGCCTGGGCATCTTCGACAGCGGCGTGGGTGCCGACCATTCCGAGTTCGCCGGCAAGGACCTGCGCAGCATCCACATGGCCGACCCCGGTTGCGTCAGCGAGGAGATCCTGGGCGGCCCGGATGGCTGCTTCATGACCGATGGCAACACGGTGGCGATCGACTATCTGGATTACACCGACAACGACAAGGCGCTGGTGGAATGGCTGGTGGACATCGGCTTCCTGATCCCGGACGCCGAATCGATCATCGCTTCCTGGGCGGGGCTCAGCTACAACACCCACGGCACCCACGTGGCCGGCACGATGGTGGGCAACCGTGATGGCGAGGGCACCCACGGCGTGGCCTGGGCCGCCGACCTGACCACCGCGCGCCTGTTCGCCAACAGCTACGAGGACATGAGTTCGTACCTGGGCGGAGCCTTCGGCTACGACTTCGGCGATTTCGGCTACCCGGGTACCCAGTTGTCCCAGGGCCCGTATTCCGAATCGGTCGCGGACATGTACGAGCAGATGGCCGCCGATGGCGTGCGTGCCATCAACCACAGTTGGGGCCTGGCCACCGAGCCGACCACGGTGGCCGACATGGACATGCTGTATGGCTACAACGTGGACTATTTCGATACCTACATCCAGCCGTCGCTGCAGCACGGCATGTTGCAGGTGTTCGCCGCTGGCAACAACTACGGCGAAATCGCCGGCATCTATGCCACGTTGCCGCGCTACGTGCCGGAACTGGAGAAGTACTGGCTGAGTGTGGTCAACATCAACCTGAGCGGTGCCATCGACGGCAGTTCCAGCATCTGCGGGCAGACGATGGACTGGTGCGTGGCCGCGCCGGGTACCGACATCACCTCCAGCGTGGTTGAGGGCGACATCGAAGGCGAGGCGATCCGTGACGACGACGGCAACGTCATCGGCTTCAAGGTCGTCTCCGAATCGCCCGAATACGGCTATGGCGACATGACCGGCACTTCGATGGCGACCCCGCACGTCACCGGTGCGCTGGCGCTGCTGATGGAGCGTTTCCCGTACCTGGACAACCCGCAGATCCGCGACGTGCTGCTGACCACCACCACCGACTTGGGCGCGCCGGGCGTGGACGAAATCTACGGCTGGGGCCTGATCGACCTGAAGAAGGCCATCGACGGCCCGGGCATGCTGCGCGTGGATACCGACGTGGTGATGAACCAGCGTGCCGGTGGCGTCCAGGTGTGGGAAGGCGCGGCATGGGATGACTGGAGCAACGACATCGGCGGCCCCGGCAAGCTGGGCAAGGACGGCATCGGCTGGCTGCGCCTGAGCGGCGACAACAGCTTTGCCGGTGCCAGCGTCAAGCAGGGCATCCTCGAACTGACCGGCGACAACGCCCTCACCGGCGATGTCAGCGTGGATGGCAAGGCCGGCGTGTTCTACCTGACCGATACCGGCAGCCTCGACGGCAGCAACCTGTGGGTGAACCAGGGTGTGGCGATGATCAACGGCACCCTCACCGGCGGCAGGACCGTCGTCGGTGCCGCAGGCACGCTGGGCGGCAACGGCACGCTGGGCGACCTGGAAGTGCGCGGCACGCTGTCGCCGGGCAACTCCATCGGCACCCTGACCATCAACGGCAATTACCTGCAGAAGGCTGGCTCGACCTATCAGGTCGAGCTGCTGCCGCCGTCCGCTTCCGACACCGTCGTCGTGACCGGCAGCGCCAATATCGAAGGCGGCACGCTGAAGCTGGTGCAGGTGGGCAGCAACCTGCTGCTCGGCCAGCAATACACGCTGCTGACTGCGGCCGGTGGCCTGAACGGTGCGTTCACCACGTTGGATACCTCGGGCCTGTCGCCGTTCATCAAGCCCAACGCGATCTTCTCGGCCAACGCCTTGCAACTGGCGATCACGCGCGGGCAGGCGCTGGCCAGCGTTGCGGGCAGCGCCAACCAGCGGGCGGTCGCCACCGCTGCCGATGGCTTGGCCGACGACAACAGCCTGCTTCAACGCTTGGTAGTACTGCCGGCCGAGCAGGCGCCGGCCGCGTTCGACCAGTTGGGCGGTGAACTGCATGCCAGCGCCAGGTCGTTGCTGGCGCAGGATTCGCGCCAGCTGCGCAACAGCGCACTGGCCCGTGCCCGCCACGGGCAGGACGCCTTCACCGCGCAGGGGGATGCCGAATCCGGCGTGGGCGCGTGGGCGGAGGTGCAGCATGGCAGCAGCCGGCTGGATGCCGATGGCAATGCCGCGCAGGCCAAGGCAAGCGGCAGCACCACGCTGGTCGGCGCCGACCTGCAGCTGGATGGCGGCTGGCGCTTCGGCGTGCTGGGCGGCACCGGCCGTTCCGACATCGCCATCGCCGGCCGCGGTTCCAAGGCCGACGTGGATGGCAAGCATGCCGGCGCCTACGTGGGCCAGCACTGGAGCGGCTTCGGCGTGCGCGCCGGCTACGCCCAGTCGTGGCAGACTCTGAAGACCCATCGCAAGGTGGACTTCACCGGCCTGCAGGACAGCACCTATGCCAAGTACGACGGCACCACGCAGCAGGCCTTCGTCGAGGCCGGCTACCGCTTCGGTTTCGGTCGTGGCGGGGTGGAGCCGTTCGCGCAGTACGCCCAGGTCCGGGTGAAGACCGACGCCGCGCGCGAGAGTGGCGGGTTGTCGGCGCTGGCGCTGGCCGGCGACACCTTCAAGACCGACCTGGCCGTGGCCGGTGTGCGTTTCAACGCCGACCTGGCGGCCAGCGGGCAGGCGCAGAGCTGGCTGAGCCTGCGCGGCAGCCTGGCCTGGCAGCGTGCCAATGGCGATCGCGTCCCGGTGAGCAACGCGTCGTGGAACGGCGGCGGCAGCTTCGCCGTGACCGGTGCGCCGCTGGTCCGCAACGCGACGCTGGCCGAGCTGGGCGTCGCCGCACGGCTGTCCGCCAACACGCTGCTGGAGCTGGGCTACACCGGCATGCTGGCCGACGAAGGGCACGACACCGGCCTGAACGCGCGGTTCTCCGTGCAGTTCTGATCCGCATGGCCCCTCTCCCGTTGGGGGGAGAGGGGTGCTTGCGAACCACCGGTTCGCTACCCCTCGAACGCCCTTGCGCCAGCGCAAGGGCGGGGGCGTGGAGCGGGGGTTGGGGAGAGGGGCAATGGAGTCCCGACGGCTCAGGCATCATGGACTCCGTTCGCCCCTCAACCGCCCTTCGGGCACCTTCTCCCGAAGGGAGAAGGGAGCGTTTCCACTGCCACCGGCTTGGAGATGGACATGCTTGCCAACTACCCGATGCAATTGGGGCTGCTGCTGGCGGCCACGCTGGCCGGTTGCGGCAGCCATGCCGAACCCGTCACCCAGGCTTCGATGAAAATGCCCCCCATGCTGGAACCGGCCCGCCCCACCGAACGCGCCACCGCCACCGTCAGCCTGCCGCGGCAGGTGGCCCCCGGCACCGCATTGAGTGGGCGCGTGCCCCCCGGCTCGCAGGTCACGGCCAACGACGAGGCCGTGCCGGTGGACGCCGATGGCCGCATCGCGTGGCCGGTGCCGGCGGACGTGGCGGAGCTGCGCATGCGCGTGCAGCGGCCCGATGGCCGGGTCATCGTCCAGCGCGTGCAGGTCGGGCCACGCTGAACCGCGGCTTGGGTGCGACATCATGTCGCAGGCGAAAACGGGCTTTCCTTGCGCGGAATCATTGTCAACGTCTTTCTAAAGTGCATCGGCACGGCCTAAAATTGCCGCGCTGAATCTGGCAGTCCCAAGTACGTTTTCTTCCGGTGGGCAATCCCCGGGCGGTCGTTCCGCGCAAGTCGCGCAAAGGGTGTCGGACAAGGCGCTCCCCCGCAATTGGATCGACCGATGATTCCGTTGAAATCGCCTGGACGCTGGCTGCGTCCAGCACTGCTGTCCGTGTTCGCCGCATTGCTGACTGGTTGCGATGCGGCCATCCTCAACCCCAAGGGCCAGATCGGCCACGACGAAAAGACCCTGCTGATCACCGCCACGGTGCTGATGCTGCTGGTCGTCATCCCGGTCATCGTCATGACCTTGGTGTTCGCGTGGAAATACCGCGCGTCCAACACCAAGGCCCGCTACGAGCCGGACTGGGCGCACTCCACCGCCATCGAGGTGGTGATGTGGTCCATCCCGTGCATGATCATCCTGGTGCTGGCGGTGCTGACCTGGCGCTCCTCGCACGCGCTGGACCCGTATCGGCCGCTGGATTCGGACAAAAAGCCGGTGGTGATCGAGGCCGTCTCGCTGGACTGGAAGTGGCTGTTCATCTACCCGGAAGAAAAGGTCGCGGTGGTCAACGAGCTGACCTTCCCGGTCGATACGCCGCTGAACTTCCGCATCACCTCGGACACGGTGATGAACGCGTTCTTCATCCCGCGCCTGGGCAGCATGATCTACTCGATGGCCGGCATGCAGACCAAGCTGCACCTGATCGCCGACGAGACCGGCCGGTTCGAGGGCATGTCCTCCAACTACAGCGGCCACGGCTTCAACAAGATGCACTTCACCGCGCATTCGGTGACCGAGCCGGAATACCGGCAGTGGCTGGACACGCTGCGCGGCGACGGCAAGGCGCTGGACCTGGCCGCGTTCGACGCACTGGGCGCGGAGAAGAACCACGACTGGTACCCGGTCACCTACTACGGCAGCGTCGAGGACGGCCTGTTCGGCACGGTGATCCGTCGCCACGTCGGCGACAACCGCCATCTGGGCATGAAGCACGATGGCCATGGCGCCGCACATGAAGGCCACGACGGCCACGCCGCCGAAGCAACGGCATCGACTGCCGAAGACGCGGCTGGCGAACACGCTGCCGAAGCGCACGCCGGACACGCCAATGACGAACATGTCGCTGAAGAGCACGCTGCCCATGCCGGGCATGGCATGGCGGGAGAATGACAATGCTGGGCAAACTGACTCTTGAAGCCGTCCCGTATCACGAGCCGATCGTCATGGTCACGCTCGCGGCGGCGGGCCTGATCGGCCTGATCATCATGGCGCTGGTCACCCGCGCCAAGCTGTGGGGCTATCTGTGGAACGAGTGGTTCACCTCGGTGGACCACAAGAAGATCGGCGCGATGTACCTGATCGTCGCCTTCATCATGCTGCTGCGCGGCTTCGCCGACGCGGTGATGATGCGCATGCAGCAGGCGGTGGCCGCCGGCGGCGCGGAAGGCTACCTGCCGCCGCACCACTACGACCAGATCTTCACCGCCCACGGCGTGATCATGATCTTCTTCGTGGCGATGCCGCTGATCACCGGCCTGATGAACCTCGTCGTGCCGTTGCAGATCGGCGCGCGCGACGTCGCCTTCCCGTTCCTGAACTCGCTCAGCTTCTGGCTGTTCCTGTCCGGCGCGGCGCTGGTGATGATCTCGCTGGGCGTGGGTGAGTTCGCGCAGACCGGCTGGCTGGCGTTCCCGCCGTTGTCGGGCAAGGAATACAGCCCCGGCGTCGGTGTCGATTACTACATCTGGGGCTTGCAGGTGTCGGGCCTGGGCACCACGCTGAGCGGCATCAACTTCCTGGTCACCATCTTCCGGATGCGCACGCCGGGCATGAAGCTGATGACCATGCCAGTGTTCAGCTGGACCGCGCTGGTCGCCAACGTGCTGATCGTGGCCACCTTCCCGGTGCTGACCCTGACCCTGGTGCTGCTGACGCTGGACCGCTACCTCGGCATGCACTTCTTCACCAACGATGCCGGCGGCAACGCCATGCTGTATGTCAACCTGATCTGGATCTGGGGCCACCCCGAGGTCTACATCCTGGTGCTGCCGGCGTTCGGCGTGTTCTCCGAGGTCATTGCCACCTACTCGCGCAAGGCGCTGTTCGGCTACAAGGGCATGGTCTACGCGACCGCCTGCATCGGCCTGCTGTCGATGCTGGTGTGGCTGCACCACTTCTTCACGATGGGCTCGGGCGCCAACGTCAATGCCTTCTTCGGCATCACGACGATGATCATCTCGATCCCCACCGGCGTGAAGATCTTCAACTGGCTGTTCACCATGTACCGCGGGCGCGTGCACTTCGACACCCCGGTGCTGTGGACGATCGGCTTCATGGTCACCTTCGTCATCGGCGGCATGACCGGCGTGATGCTGGCGATCCCGGCCATCGACTTCGTGGTGCACAACTCGCTGTTCCTGATCGCGCACTTCCACAATGTCATCATCGGCGGCGTGGTGTTCGGCATGTTCGCCGGCATCACCTACTGGTTCCCGAAGATGTTCGGCTTCAAGCTGGACGAGACGTGGGGCAAGCGCGCGTTCTGGTGCTGGTTCATCGGCTTCTACCTGGCCTTCATGCCGCTGTACGCGCTCGGCTTCATGGGCGTCACCCGCCGCCTGCAGAGCTATCCGAACGCCGACTACCAGCCGTATTTCGTCGCCGCGATGATCGGTGCCTTCATCATCGGCGCCGGCGTGCTGTGCCAGATCATCCAGATCATCGTCTCGATCCGCGACCGCAAGAAGAACGCGGACCTGACCGGCGACCCGTGGGACGCGCGCACGCTGGAGTGGGAAACCGCCTCGCCGGTGCAGTTCTACAACTTCGCGACCCTGCCCAAGGGCGAGGAACTGGACGACTTCTGGCGCCGCAAGCAGCGCGGCGAGGCGTGGCCGAAGCCGGTGCAGTACAGCGACATCCACATGCCGAAGAACACCGCCGCCGGCGTGTTCATGGGCGCCTTCAGCCTGGTGCTTGGCTTCGCGATGATCTGGCACATCTGGTGGCTGGCCATCGTCGGCCTGGTCGGCATGATCGGCACCTTCATCGCCCGCAGCTTCGTCAAGGACGTGGACTACTGGGTGCCGGCCGCCGAGGTCGAGCGCATCGAGAACGAACACCGCCAGCACCTGATCGCGCAGGGCCTGGTGAAGGCAGAGGTGAAGGCATGAGCAGCATCGCCCACATGAACCACGACGCCGCCGCGCACGCGGCGGACCACCACCACGAGCACCACGACAGCGGTGGCAACACCGTGCTGGGCTTCTGGATCTACCTGATGAGCGACCTGCTCATCTTCGCCTCGCTGTTCGTCACCTACGTGGTGCTGGCCGGCGGCACCAACGGTGGGCCGGACGCGAAGGAGCTGTTCGACCTGAAGTTCGTCGCCGGCGAAACCGCGCTGCTGCTGGTGTCCTCGCTGACCTTCGGTCTGGGCATGATCGCCATGCACCAGAAGAAGCTCGGCCTGATGTTCGGCTGGCTGGCGGTCACCTGGCTGCTGGGCGCGGGCTTCATGGTCATGGAGATCTGGGAGTTCAATCACCTGGTCCAGCACGGCCACGGCCCGGACCACAGCGCCTTCCTGTCGGCGTTTTTCGCGCTGGTCGGCACCCACGGCCTGCACGTCAGCGGCGGCCTGCTGTGGCTGCTGGTGATGTTCATCCAGCTCAAGCGCGATGGCCTGACCTCGACCAACACCACCCGCATGGCGTGCCTGAGCCTGTTCTGGCACTTCCTCGATCTGGTCTGGATCGGCGTGTTCTCTGTCGTCTACCTGTCGGGAGCCCTGTGATGTCCGCACATGACAACCATGCCCACGGCGCGGGCGGCGAGAGCCACGGCAGCGTCAAGTCCTACCTGACCGGCTTCGTGCTGGCCGCCATCCTGACCATCATCCCGTTCTGGGTGGTGATGGCCGGTGGCCTGTCCAGCGGCCTGGCGACGGGTCTGGTGATCCTCGTCTGTGGCGTCCTGCAGCTGCTGGTGCACCTGGTGTTCTTCCTGCACCTGGACCGCTCCTCGGCGCAGCGCTGGAACGTCAACGTCGGCCTGTTCACCCTCATCATGATCGGCATCATCGTCGCCGGCACGCTGTGGGTGATGTGGAATATGAACTACTTCATGATGATCCACTGACGCCACGCGCCATCGGCGATGCCAGCGAAAGCCGCCTCCGGGCGGCTTTCGTCTTCATGGCCGGTACTACCGGTTCCCGGTGCCGCCGCCTGCGGTGGTTTCAACCGGCACGGCGCAGGAATTCGTCCGCATCCATCGGCTTGCCGAGGTGGTAGCCCTGTAGCACGTCGCAACCCAACTGGTCGAGGTAGTCGCGCTGGGCCGCCGTCTCCACGCCTTCGGCCACCACCTGCAGTTGCAGCGAACGGCCGAGGGCGACGATGGAGGACACGATGGCCGCGTCCTCGGTGTTGTGTTCCAGGTCGTGGACGAAGGCGCGGTCGATCTTCAGCTCGGTGGCCGGCATGCGCTTGAGGTGGAGCAGGCTGGAATAGCCGGTGCCGAAGTCGTCGATGGCGATCTTCACCCCCATCGCGGTCAATGCGTTGAGCAGTTGCAGGCTGGCCTCGACGTCCTTCATCGCGGTGGTTTCGGTCACCTCCAGGGTCAGGGACGACGGTTCCAGTGCATGGCGCCGCAGCGTGTCGCGCACGTTCTCCACCAGCGCGGGCGAGGCGAACTGCAGCGGCGACAGGTTCACCGCCATCGTCCAGTCCGGGTGGCCGGCGTCGTGCCACGCGCGCAGCTGCGCGCATGCACGGTCCAGCACCCAGTCGCCGATGGGCAGGATCAGGCCGCTGCGCTCGGCGATGGGGATGAAGGTGTCCGGGCCGAGCAGCCCCAGTTCCGGGTGGCGCCAGCGCAGCAGCGCCTCGGCACCGCTGGGGGCCTGCCCGCTGGCCGGGAACTTGGGCTGGTAGTGGAGCACCAGTTCGTCGCGCGCCAGCGCCTTGCGCAGGTCCTGCAGCAGCCGCAGGCGGTGGCTGGTGCCGGCCTGCATGGACTGGGTGAAGAAGGTGTAGCCGTTCCGCCCGCCCTGCTTGACGTGGTACATCGCCGCGTCGGCGTGGGCCATCAGCTCGCGCTGGTCGGTGGCGTCGTCAGGGTACAGGGCGATGCCGAGGCTGGCGCTCAGCTGCAGTTCGGCGTTGTCGATCACGAACGGCTCGGCCATTGCCGCGATGATGCGCTCGGCCACCAGCACCGCGTCGTCGGGCGCTTCCACGTTCAGCACCACCACGAACTCGTCGCCGCCGAGCCGGGCCAGCGTGTCGCGCGGCCGCAGCAGCGCGCGCATGCGCTCGCCGACCCGGACCAGCAGGCGGTCGCCGAGCGGGTGGCCATAGGCATCGTTGACCAGCTTGAAGCCGTCCAGGTCGCAGAACATCACCGCCACCAGCGTGCCGTGGCGCTGCGCCTTCTCCAGCGCCTGTTCGATGCGGTCCTGCAGCAGCATGCGGTTGGGCAGGCGGGTCAGCGGGTCGTGCAGCGCGGCCTGTACCAGCTCGTGGTTGGCGCGCGCCAGCGAACTGGCCAGGCGCCCGGTGCGGCTGTGCATGCGCTGCTCGAACAGCGAGGCGATCAGGGCAATGCCGATGATGCCCAGGGTGGTGATGATCACCAGCACCGCCAGCCAGCGGCCTTCCAGCCCGCCGTCGATGGCCGCGGCACAGACCGCGCCGTCGGGGAAGCGCGCGGCGGCCATGCCGGTGTAGTGCATGCCGACGATGGCCAGGCCCATCACCAGCGAGGCGATCATCCGCAGCGGGAGGGTATGCCGGCCTTCGCCGCGCAGGCGCAGGGCGATCCACAGCGCCGCGCCGGACGCGCCGATGGCGACCGCGATCGACAGCGCGAGCCACAGCGGGTCGTAGTCGATGCCCGGCTGCATGCGCATCGCGGCCATGCCGAGGTAATGCATGGCCGCAATGCCGAGGCCCATCAGCACCGCGCCGGCCAGCAGCCGCGGCAGCGGCAGCTGCGGGCGCGACACCAGCCATAGCGCATAGGCCGAGGCGCCCACGGATACCGCCAGCGAGTACAGGGTCAACGCCAGGTCGTAGCCGACCGGGACCGGCAGCCGGAACGCCAGCATGGCGATGAAGTGCATCGACCAGATGCCCAGCCCCATCGCCAACGCGCCGCCGGCCATCCAGCCATGCACGCCGCGGCCGCGGGCGGTGGCGAGCCGGCCGGCCATGTCCAGGGCGGTATAGGACGCCAGGATCGCGACCAGCAGGGAAGCGGCCACCAGGGCCGGGCTGTAAGTACCAATCATGGGAAGCGGAGCGGGAGGCCGCGCGATGCTGAAGAAGTGCACCGGTATCGGAGCGGCGGCCGCGGTTCTTGAACGGTGGCCGTGCCGGCGGTGGGGATTCCTTCAGGATGTGCCGGGGCCTGCCGTGGTCTCGGCTGCTGCGAATGCGGCAGGCTAGAGTAATGGGCCCCTTCCCCCGGAACCGATCATGGCCAAGACCCCCGCCAAGGCGCGCACCGCCTATGTCTGCAGTGAGTGCGGCGCCGAATACGGCAAGTGGCAGGGGCAGTGCACCGAGTGCGGGGTCTGGAACGTGCTCAGCCAGGTGGTGCTGGAAAGCGCCGCCGCCGCGCCGGCGCCGGCCGCGCGCCGCAGCGGCTGGGCCGGCAAGGCCGAGGCGCCGAGAATCACCGCGCTCAAGGACGTGCAGCAGAGCGAGCACGCGCGCGTGTCCACCGGCATCGGCGAGTTCGACCGGGTGCTGGGCGGTGGGCTGGTCGAAGGCGCGGTGGTGCTGGTCGGCGGCGATCCGGGCATCGGCAAGTCCACGCTGCTGTTGCAGGCGCTGGCGAAGATGGCCGGCACGCTGCCGGTGCTGTACGTCACCGGCGAGGAATCGCTGGCGCAGGTGGCCGGCCGCGCGGTGCGGCTGGACCTGCCGCTGGACGGGGTCAACGCGCTGGCCGAGACCGGCATCGAACTGATCCTGCAGCACGCCAGCGCGGCGCGGCCGAAGCTGATCGTCGCCGACTCGGTGCAGACGCTGTGGACCGAAACCCTGACCGCCGCGCCAGGCTCGGTCAGCCAGGTGCGCGAGAGCGCGGCGCGGCTGGTGCGCTACGCCAAGGAAACCGGCACTGCGGTGTTCCTGGTCGGCCACGTCACCAAGGAAGGCGGCATCGCCGGCCCGCGCGTGCTCGAGCACATGGTCGATGCGGTGCTGTATTTTGAAGGCGAGAGCGGCAGCCGCTTCCGGGTGCTGCGCGCGTTCAAGAACCGCTTCGGCGCGGTCAACGAGCTGGGCGTGTTCGCGATGGGCGAGAAGGGCCTGAAGGAAGTCCCCAACCCGTCGGCGATCTTCCTGTCCGGCGGCAGCACCCGCCAGCCTGGCAGCTGCGTGATGGTCACCCGCGAGGGCACCCGGCCGCTGCTGGTGGAAGTGCAGGCGCTGGTGGATTCATCGCCGCTGTCCAACCCGCGCCGGGTGGCGGTGGGGCTGGAGCAGAACCGGCTGGCGATGCTGCTGGCGGTGCTGCACCGCCACGGCGGGGTGATGGTCGGCGACCAGGACGTGTTCATCAACGTGGTCGGCGGCATCCGCGTGCAGGAGACCGCGGTCGACCTGCCGGTGCTGCTGGCGGTGCTGTCGAGCCTGCGCGACCAGCCGCTGGCCGAAAAGACGATTGCGTTTGGCGAAGTGGGCCTGTCCGGCGAGATCCGCCCGGTGCCCAATGGCGAGGA
>Ga0182740_1000911_pt1 | contig 22937 bp, 24 predicted proteins | sample eDN5th37CKraftBY_FD_128872 | JGI IMG/M metagenome (GOLD analysis project Ga0182740, IMG submission 128872) | Enriched backyard soil microbial communities from Emeryville, California, USA - eDNA 5th pass 37_C Kraft BY (version 2) (version 2) | ecosystem: Environmental > Terrestrial > Soil >...
CGATCAGGTGTTCTCGACGCCGGAAAGCTTCCGCGGGCTTTCCAACAAGGCCGGCGAAACGCACACCATTCACACCGCGATCCGCAGCGACGCGCCCGCGCTCGTCGAAATCTGGGACGCGGTGCCGGCACCGAAAAGCGAAAGCGACGAACTCGGATGGGACGCCCCGCTCGATGCCGAGCGGCCATCGAGCGCGCCCCTGATGCTGGCGCAAAAGATCGCCAAGGCGGTGCGGAGCTGGCTCGACAAACCGCAGATTTTAATCGGCGATCCCGAAACAGAGACGCCGCGGCCGCCGAACGCGGGCGACATCATCGTTCTTGTCCGCTCGCGCGGCACGCTGTTCGACGCGATTCTGCGCGAGCTGAAACAGGCGGGCGTGCCGGTCGCGGGCGCCGACCGCATGCAGCTCGCTGAGCACATTGCGGTCATGGACATCGCGGCGCTTTGCGATGCGCTGCTGCTTCCGTCCGATGATCTGGCGCTGGCTTGCGCGCTCAAAAGCCCGCTGCTGGGCTTCAGCGAAGATGAACTCTACGAGATCGCCTATGGCCGGAGCGGCACGCTCGCCGACGCACTTGCGGCGGCGAATTCAGCCAAGTGCCGGGAGGCGGCCGAAAAGCTCGCGCGCTGGCGGGACGACGCCCGCGCATTACGGCCGTTCGATTTTCTCTCGCGCGTTTTGAGCCGCGATCGCGGCCGCGCGCAGATTCTGGCGCGGCTCGGCCTGGAAGCCGCCGATGCGCTCGACGAGCTGCTCGCGCATGCGCTTGCCTATGAAGCGACGGAAACGCCGTCGCTTGCGGGCTTTTTGGTGTTTCTGCGCCGCGGCGGATCGCAGGTAAAGCGCGACCTTGAAGTCGAAAGCGACGCAGTGCGCGTCATGACGGTGCACGGCGTGAAGGGGCTGGAGGCGCCGATCGTCCTACTTGCCGACACTGCATCGCCGCCCGACAGCAAGCGCCACCATCCCAAACTCATGCCGCTCCCCGATGGCCCCTTTGTCTGGGCGAGCGGTGATGACAGCAAAGCGATTGCCCGCGCCCGGGAGATGGTCGTACAGGCCAACGAAGGCGAACACCGGCGCCTGCTCTATGTGGCGCTGACCCGCGCGCGCGATGCGATTGTTGTTGCCGCCGCCGAGAACCGCGGCCGGATTCCGGAGGGCAGCTGGTATCGTCTGGTGCGCGGCGCGCTCGAGGGAACCGGCGGTGATTTCGTCGAGATCGAAGATCACGGCTATGGCTTCAGCGAAAAGGTTTTCCGCTGGCGCTACCAGCCTGCGCAGGTACCGCCGCAACGCGCGTTATCGAAACCAGAGACGATTGCCGAGCCGGACTGGTTGCGCCGCCCGATCGCCGGAATCTCCTCTCGCGCACCGGCGGCGCCGCGCAAGGACGGCGAAAGCTCCACCGCGCGCGCCGAGGCGCGGCGGCGCGGCGTGCTGATCCACCGCTTGTTGCAAGAGCTGCCGCGCTTTCCGGCTGAGCGCGAGAAGCGCGCGAGGCAGTATCTTGCGAACGCGGCCGCCAATCTTCCGGAAGCAACGCGCGAGACGATTGCGAACGAAGCGCTCAAAGTGCTCGCGCATCCCGAACTCGCGGCGCTCTTTGGCGCGGAGAGTCGCGCCGAGGCCGCCATCGCCGGCCGATGGAATGAAGGAGAAAAAACTTTTGCCGAGCTCGGCCGGGTCGATCGTTTCGCCGTCACGGCCGGCGAAGTGCTCATCGCCGATTTCAAATCCGACGCGGCTCCGCCTGGGGAAGTCACCGGCATCCCCTTCGCCTATCTCACACAGCTCGCGCGTTATCGGGCGGTGCTTGCCCGCATCTATCCCAGCAAGGCCATGCGGGCTTTCGTGGTCTGGACTGCGAATGGCGCAGTCCATGAGATACCAAAAGCCTTATTGGACAAGGCTTTTGCCCATCTCACGGGCTCGTGAGACATCTTGACCCAGGCGGAGCCCGTCCCTACGTTCCGCGTCTCCCGATCAATCCCTGTTTTACGAGGCTGCACCATGGTTGCTCCGGTATCCGACAAATCCTTCCAGGCCGACGTTCTTGAATCCAAGGAGCCGGTGCTGGTCGACTTCTGGGCCGAGTGGTGCGGACCGTGCCGCGCCGTTGCCCCCGTGCTCGAAGAGGTCGCGGGCGAGCTCAACGGCAAACTCAAGATCGTGAAGCTCAATGTCGATGAGAATCCGGAGACAGCCGCCAAATACGGCATCCAGTCGATCCCGACCTTGATGATCTTCAAGAACGGCGAGCTGGCATCGCGCCAGATCGGTGCTTCGCCGAAGGCGAAGATCGTGCAGTGGATCAATACTGCCGTCGCTTAAACTTTACGCATAGTCTTGATTACGTCGGCGGCGTGCCGTTCAACTCGAGCACTTCGCCTGCGAGATAGAGCGATCCGGTAATCAGAACGCGCGGCGGCGCTTCCCAGGGAAGCGCCGCTATTTTTTTCAGCGCATCCTCGATCCCCGAAGCCGCCGTCGCCTCGAGGCCTGCATGCGCGGCCGCACCGGCGATGTCTTCCGGTTTGCGTGAGGCCTCACCCGGCACCGGCACCGCGAACAGTGCGCGCGCCATGCCGGTGAAACAGGCAAGGAAACCTTCCGAATCCTTGGTCGTCAGCATGCCGGCAATCAGCACCAGCGGGCGCGAAACACGATCTTCAAGCTCCGCGAGCGCTGCCGTTACGGCCATGCCGCCCGCTACGTTATGGCCGCCGTCGAGCCAGAGCTCGGCGCCCTCCGGCAGGAGACGAATGAGTTTGCCCGTCCCCAGCCGCTGCATCCGCGCCGGCCAGTCGGCGCGCTGCAAACCTTCTTCATAGGCCGAAACCGGAATTTCCAGATGATCAAGCGCGCGCAGCGTTGCAATCGCCGTGCCCGCGTTTTCGATTTGATGCCTGCCGATCAGACGCGGCCGCGGCAGGTCGAGAAGGCCGTTGTCGTCGGAATAGACGAGCCGGCCGCTCTCCTCATGGGCATGCCATTCCTGACCCGAGATAAAGGTTTTGACGCCGAGCTTGCGCGCGGTGCGCTCCAGCACCTCGAGCGGCACGGTTTCCTGCCGCGCGAAGATCGCAGGTGCGCCGCGTTTCAGGATGCCCGCCTTCTCACCGGCGATAACTTCAAGCGTGGCGCCGAGATGCTCGGTATGATCCATTGAAATCGGCGTGATGACCGACGCGACCGGCCGCTCGACGACATTGGTGGCGTCCAGCCGGCCGCCGAGGCCGGTTTCGAGCAGCAGCATATCGGCCGGTTCCCGCGCGAACAGCAAAAACCCTGCCGCCGTGGTGATTTCGAAGAAGGTGATCGGATCGCCGGCGTTTGCCTGCTCAGCGGCCGTAAGCGCCTCGAACAGCCGCCGGTCGTCGACAATGACGCTGCCGCCGGCATGTGCGAGGCGAATGCGCTCATGGAAACGGACAAGGCTCGGCGAAGTGTAAACATGCACGCCCTTGCCGGCCGCCTCCAGCATCGCGCGCAGGAAAGTGACGGTCGAGCCCTTGCCGTTGGTGCCGGCGACATGGATCGTCGGCGGCAACCGCTTCTCGGGATTGCCGAGCCGGTCCAGCAGCCGCTGCAGCCGGCCGAGCGACAGATCGATCTTTTTGGGATGCAGCGCGCCGAGCCGTTCGATCAGGGCATCGGTGGGATTGTTCGCGCCCGCCGCGGGGCTCACATCGCGCTCGCAGGGGCGGGCAGTTGCGCGGCCGCACCGCGCGCAGGCGCTCGCGTCAGCAGCCCGCACAAGCGCGCCAGCGTCGCGCGCATGTCGTGGCGGTGCACGACCATATCGACCATGCCGTGATCGCGGAGATATTCGGCCCGCTGGAAACCCTCGGGCAGTTTCTCGCGTATCGTCTGTTCGATGACGCGCGGCCCGGCAAAGCCGATCAGCGCGCCGGGCTCGGCAATGTGCACATCACCCAGCATCGCGTAGGAAGCGGTGACGCCGCCCGTCGTCGGATTGGTCAGCACGACGATGTAGGGCTTGCCGGCTTCGCGCAGCTTCTGCACCGCGACGGTGGTGCGCGGCAATTGCATCAGCGACAGGATGCCCTCCTGCATGCGCGCGCCGCCCGATGCCGCGAACAGAATGAACGGTGTCTGTTTTTCCATCGCCGTTTCGAGGCCTTTCACGACCGCTTCGCCGGCAGCCATGCCGAGCGAGCCGCCCATGAAATCGAAATCCTGCACGCCGATCACCACCGGCAGGCCGTCGAGCTTGCCGTAACCGAGCTTGATCGCATCCTTCATGCCGGTCTTGGCGCGCGCATCCCTCAAGCGGTCCTGATATTTGCGCTCGTCGCGGAATTTCAGCGGATCGACCGCGACATCAGGCACCGCGATGTCGAGCCAGGTCTCGCCGTCGAACATCGACTTCAGGCGCGCGGCGGCGCTCATCCGCATGTGATAGTTCGAGCTGGGGATGACCCACTGGTTCGCCTCGACGTCTTTATGAAAGACGAGCTGGCCGGTATCGGGGCACTTGATCCAGAGATTTTCCGGCACGTCCTTGCGCGCGAGCAGCGAGCGGATTTTCGGACGGACAACGTTGGTGATCCAGTTCATGACAGCCTTCGCGAGATTTCAGCTCATCCATAAGCGTTTTAACGCCTCGCCGGAAGGCGCTGTTTTTCGCTTGTTTAACAGTAGCTTATTCAGCCGCCGCGCGGCGGGCCGAGCGCACGCCGCCACTCAAGGCGGAGACAAGATCGGTAACAGCGCTCAGCGTTTTTTTCGTGGCGCGGCCGTCGCCATCGAGACTCTTGCGAATCTCCTCAACCAGCGCCGAGCCAACCACCACGGCATCGGCACCGGCAGCGATGGCGCGGGCGTCGTCCGCCGTCCGGATGCCGAAACCCACGGCGACCGGCAGCTTGGTGTGGCGCTTGATGCGCGCCACCGCCGCGGTGACGCGATCAGCCTCGGGTGCCGCGGCGCCGGTGATGCCAGTGATCGAAACGTAATAGACGAAACCCGAAGTATTCCTGAGAACCGCGGGTAACCGCCGATCGTCGGTCGTCGGCGTCGCGAGCCGGATGAAGGCGATGCCCGCGTTGAGCGCCGGGATGCAAAGCTCGTCATCTTCCTCGGGCGGCAGATCCACGACGATCAGGCCATCGACGCCCGCGTCCTTCGCATCCTTCAGAAACCGGTCGACACCGTAGATGTAGATCGGGTTGTAGTAACCCATCAGGATCAGCGGCGTATCCTTGTCCCCCGTGCGGAATTCGCGCACCAGCGCTAGCGTCTTCTTCACCGTCGCGCCTGCTTTCAGCGCGCGCTGCGAGGATGCCTGCACCGCCGGGCCGTCGGCCATCGGATCGGTGAACGGCATGCCGAGCTCGATCAGATCGGCGCCCGCTTTGGGCAGCGCCTTGACGATCGCCAGCGACGTGTCGAAGTCGGGATCGATCGCGGTGAGGAATGTGACGAGCCCCGCGCGGCCTTGCTGCGCGAGCGCTGCGAAACGCTGTTCGATACGGGCGGTCATTGCTTGAGACTCGGCTTGCGGCTCGCGAGATAAGTTGCAACCGAATCGAGATCCTTGTCGCCGCGTCCGGAAAGATTGACGACGACCAGATGATCCTTCGGCTTGCCGGCGGCGACATCCTTCAGCCGCGCGAGCGCATGCGCGCTCTCCAACGCCGGAATGATGCCCTCGAGCTTGCTGCACAGCTCCAACGCCGCCACGGCTTCGTCATCCGTCGCCGACAGGAAATTGACGCGGCCGATATCGTGCAGCCAGGCGTGCTCGGGGCCGATGCCCGGATAATCGAGGCCCGCCGAGATCGAATGCGCTTCGGCGATCTGCCCGTCGTCATCCATCAGGAGATAGGTCCGGTTGCCGTGCAGAACGCCCGGGCGGCCGCCGGCGACCGAAGCCGCGTGCTGTTTATCGAGACCGTGGCCCGCCGCCTCGACGCCATAGATCGCAACGCCCGGATCGTCGAGGAACGGGTGGAAAAGGCCCATGGCATTGGAGCCGCCGCCGATGCAGGCCAGAAGCGAATCCGGCAGGCGGCCTTCGGCCGCCATCATCTGCTCGCGCGTCTCGTTGCCGATCACGCACTGAAAGTCGCGGACCATCGCGGGATAAGGATGCGGGCCTGCAACCGTGCCGATGCAATAGAAGGTGTCGGCGACGTTGGTGACCCAGTCGCGCAGCGCCTCGTTCATGGCGTCCTTGAGCGTATTCGAGCCCGACGTCACGGGCTTCACTTCCGCTCCCAGCATGCGCATGCGCAGCACGTTGGGCTTTTGCCGCTCGACATCGAGGGCGCCCATATAGACGACGCAAGGCAGGCCGAACTTCGCGCACAGCGTCGCGGTCGCAACGCCGTGCATGCCCGCGCCGGTCTCGGCGATGATGCGCTTCTTGCCCATGCGCTTTGCCAGCATGATCTGGCCGAGCACGTTGTTCACTTTATGCGCGCCGGTGTGATTGAGATCTTCGCGCTTGAGATAAATTTTGGCGCCGCCGAAATGCGCGGTCATGCGTTCGGCAAAATAAAGCGGCGACGGACGGCCGACGTAATGCGCGAGATAGCCGTCCATCTCCTTCTGGAAGGACGGGTCGGCTTTGGCATCGTTGTATGCCTTCTCGAGATCGAGCACGAGCGGCATCAGGGTCTCGGCGACGAAGCGGCCGCCGAAAATGCCGAAATGCCCGTGCTCGTCGGGGCCGAGACGCAAACTATTGGGCCGCGTAGGCGCGCTCACGAAACTTTCTCCTGCAATGCTTGCGCGGCAGCGCGCGCGTTCGTGACGAATGAGTCGATCTTGGCCGCGTTCTTCACGCCGGGCGCGTCCTCGACGCCTGACGAAACATCGACGCCGCCGGGACGTACGATGCGGATCGCTTCGGCGACATTACCGGGCGTGAGCCCGCCGGAGAGCATCATCGGCTTCTTGCGCGAAACTTTCGCAAGCAAGGTCCAGTCGAAAACGCGGCCGTGGCCGCCGGGCCGGTCGGCATCTTTCGGCGGTTTCGCATCGTAAAGAATGCGGTCGGCGACGGCTTCATAGGCCGGCACTAGCGCCAGATCATCGGCGGAAGATACCGCGAGCGCCTTCATCACCGGCTTGCCGAAACAGGCGCGAATATCGGCGACGCGCTGCGGCGTTTCCCGGCCATGCAATTGCAGGAGATCAGGGTTCACGCGGCTTACGACATCGCGGATGAACTCGTCCTCGGCATCGACGAGAAGCGCAGCGATCCCCGCGCGGTCGCGTGCAATCGCGGCAAGGTCGGCGCCGCCGAGCGGCGTCACGGCGCGCGGGCTTGGCGGGAAAAAGACGAGGCCAACGAAGTCCGCGCGCGCTGAAAGCGCGGCGTTCATCGCTGCCAAGTCCTTGATTCCGCAGATTTTGACCTCAACCATGCCCGTTCGATGGCACGGCGCGGCCCATCTTGTCCACCGCTTCGGCGGGCGCCAGTTTTTCCCACAGGAGGGCCGCCGCCGCGAGGTCCTCGATCGCCGTTCCCACCGACTTGAACAGGGTAATCTCGCCAGCGCCTTCCCTGCCCCCCGCCTCGCCGCTGCAGAGCCCGGCGAGATCGCCGCGGATATTCCCGGCGCGCAATATGCCGCAGGCCACCGGCCCGGCGAGATCGCCCGCCTCCGCGATCGCGGCGCGCGTATCGACGTAAACGTGGGCGCGGGCAAGCGCCGCATCGTCGGCTTCGCGCATTGCCGGCGTGAAGCCGCCGACGAGATCGAGGTGCGCGCCCGCTTTCAGCCAGCCGCCTTTAATGAGCGGTTCGGTCGAGAGCGTCGCGCAGGAAATGATATCCGCCGCGCGCGCGGCCGCTTCGAGATCGGTCACGGCTTCGGCGTTGAAGCCCCCGGCGCGCAGTGCCGCCGCGAGCTTTTCGGCGCGCTCAGGCGTGCGGTTCCAGATCGCAATGTCGCGGATCGGCCGGACGCCGGCATGAGCCCGCGCGAGATAGGGCGGCAAGGAGCCCGCGCCGACGATCAACAACCGGCTCGCATCGGTGCGCGAAAGATAACGCGACGCAAGTGCCGAGGCCGCCGCCGTCCGCCAAACGGTGAGCGCGTGGCCGTCGAAGCCGGCGAGCGGAAAGCCGGTCTCGCCCGACATCAGGAAATAGGTCGCCGTCGTGCTGGCGAGGCCGCGTGTGGTGTTATCCGGATAGACGGTGAGTATTTTCACGCCGAGGAAGCGCTCGCTTCGAGCGTTCGTCCAGGCCGGCATCAGCAGCAACGAGTTGCGCTCATCGCCGGCAATGGCATGGCGATGGCGAAGCGGCGCCTCGATGCCGCCGCGGAACGCGCGCGACAGCGCTTCGATCAGGCGCGGGAAATCAAGCGCCGCGTCGATTTCTTCAGCGGTGATAAAACGCATAGGTCAGGATGGCGGTGCAAGCGGCGGGAATTCGGGCTGCAAGGCTTCCGGCTGCAAGGCCTCGCGGGCACGGCGCTCGCGCGCGGCTTCCATTTTATGATGTTCGGCCTCTTCTTCGGCTCGCCGTACGGCGCGCCACATCTTGTAGCGATGCGAAAGCGAAGCCAGCCCGCCGATCAGAAGGCCGATGATGGTGCAGCCGATCATCACCAGAAAAAGCGGCGCGGAGAACGCGAGTGCGGAGTTCTCGCCGGAGAACGGATCGAGCGAAACGACGACAGGCGCGCGATTGGCCACCGCGAACAACACGACGAGGGCCCCGAGCGGAACGAGAACGATCCAGAACAGGAGTCTGTGCATCAAGGAAGACTCCGCTTACGGAAGATCAGCGCTGCGGTTCGTTCAACCGATCGCGCATTTCCTTGCCGGTCTTGAAATAAGGAACGACCTTTTCCGAAACATTGACCTGCGCGCCGGTGCGCGGGTTGCGCCCCATGCGGGCCGGGCGCGCCTTCACCGAAAAGGCGCCGAAACCTCTGAGCTCGACGCGGTCGCCGCGGGCAAGCGCCATGGTGATCTCATCAAGAATTGCCTCGATGATGTTCTCAACGTCGCGCTGATAGAGATGCGGATTGGCTTCGGCGATCTTCTGAACGAGTTCTGATTTGATCATCGGTGGTGGCGGCCTCGGAGCGAAAATCTCGAATAATCAAAAAGACTTGAGCGGGTTCTAGCCCTATGACGGAGGCTGCCAGAGCGCCAAAAGCCCGTCAAGGCGCGCGGCACCGCCCAGGTTGGCCACGGTGCCGCTCGCGAGCAGCGTGGCAAGCGAAGGTAACCCCATCTCGCCCGCTGCCCAGCTCAGCGCCGAAAGCCAGCGAAACGAGGAGCCGAGCTGGCGGGTTTTCCAGTCGCGCACCGGCAGGCTCTCGCTGACGTTCTTGTTCTTCGCGAGCCAGTTACGCGCGGCCCGCTCGTCGCCGATCTGATCGATCATGCGGAGCGGCAGCGCCTGGCTGGCGGTAAAGACACGGCCATCGGAGGCGGATTTGAGTTGCGCGTCGTTCAGCTCGCGCCGCTCCTTCACGAGGTCCTTGAACCAGCCATAGCTGTCCTCGACGAGACTCATGATAGCCGCGCGCGCTTCCGGGCTCGTCGGCGAATAGCCGTTGGGGGATGCCTTGAGCGGCGACGATTTTATTTCCTCGACGCTGACGCCGATATGTTTCAGCGCCTCGCCGAAATTCGGATACTGGAAAATGACGCCGACCGAGCCGATCAAGGCATTCCTCGGCGCGAAGATGCGGTCGGAAGCGAGCGCCACGATATAGGCGCCGGAAGCGCCGATGCCCTCGACGACGGCGACGACCGGTTTCTTTTCGGCGAGCCGCCGGATCGCGTGATACAGCGCCTCGGAACCGGCGACCGTGCCGCCGGGACTGTCGATCGAAAGGATCACGGCTTTTGCGCCCGACTTCGAAATATCGTCGAGCATCTTGATGCGGTCGCGATCGTTGCGGATGAGGCCGCCGATATTGACGCGCGCAACGTGCGCGCTCGAAGTCGAAGCGAATCGCTTGCCGCCGTAAGCAAAGCCGAGTGCACCGAGCGCCGCCACCACGGCGACCAGCGCGAGGACGCGCCAGAAGGTCACCTTGCGGCGCAGCCGGCGGCGATCAACGATCGAATCGATCTCTTGTGACATGGGGCCTTTCTCCATCGGGCGAAAGCGCGCTCGCAGACTAGCCTTCTCGAAGTGGCGGCATCAAGGCGCTCACTGAAACGCAAACGGCCGGCGCATTGTGCGCCGGCCGCTCGCCGGTCGATAAAACGCGTGTGTTGATGCGCCGCGTTTACTCTTCCTTTTCCTTGCTGCGATTGAGCGCCTTGCCGAGGATGTCGCCGAGCGTCGCGCCCGAATCGGACGAGCCGTACTGCGCGACCGCTTCCTTCTCTTCGGCGATCTCGAGCGCCTTCACCGAGACGGTGATCTTGCGGCTGCGCTTGTCGTAGGAGATGACGCGAGCGTCGATCTTCTCGCCCACCGCGAAACGGTCGGCGCGCTGTTCGTTACGATCGCGCGACAGCTCCGAACGCTTGATGAAGGTTACGATGTCGCTGCCGGCGATCTTCACATCGACGCCGGCATCCTTGACGTCGACGATCTCGCAGGTGACGACCGCGCCCTTGCGGAACTCGGCGCTGGCATCGTCGCCGCCGGCATCGCCGGAAAGCTGCTTGATGCCGAGCGAAATGCGCTCCTTCTCGACATCGACGTCGAGCACCTGGGCGCTCACCATATCGCCCTTCTTGTATTCCTCGATGACCTGCTCGCCGGGGCGGCTCCAGTCGAGATCCGAAAGATGGACCATGCCGTCGACGTCGCCATCGAGGCCGAGGAACAGACCGAATTCGGTCTTGTTCTTGACCTCGCCTTCCACGGTCGAACCGACCGGATGCTTCTCGGCGAAGGCTTCCCAGGGATTGGGCAGCGTCTGCTTGAGGCCGAGCGAGATGCGGCGCTTGATCGGATCGACCTCAATGACCGAGACCTCGACTTCCTGCGAAGTCGAGACGAGCTTGCCCGGATGGACGTTCTTCTTGGTCCAGGACATTTCCGAAACGTGCACCAATCCTTCGATGCCCGGCTCGAGCTCGACGAAAGCGCCGTAGTCGGTGATGTTGGTGACGCGGCCCTTGACCCGGGCGTTGACCGGATACTTGCCTTCGATGCCTTCCCAGGGATCGCCCTGCAGCTGCTTCATGCCGAGCGAGATGCGATGCGTCTCGTGGTTGATCTTGATGATCTTGACCTTGACCGTTTGTCCAATCGTCAGCACGTCGGTCGGATGATTGACGCGGCGCCACGCGATATCGGTGACGTGCAGCAGGCCGTCGATGCCGCCGAGATCGACGAACGCACCGTAGTCGGTGATGTTCTTGACGACGCCGTCGATCACCTGACCTTCTTCCAGCGACGAAACGAGTTCCTGACGCTGGCCGGCGCGGGTCTCCTCGAGCACCGTGCGGCGCGAGACGACGATGTTGCCGCGGCGGCGATCCATCTTCAGGATCTGGAACTGCTGCGGCGAGTTCATCAGCGAGCCGAGATCGCGGATCGGGCGGATGTCGACCTGCGAACGCGGCAGAAACGCGACGGCGCCGTCGAGATCGACGGTGTAGCCGCCCTTCACGGAATTGAAGATGACGCCCGTGACCTTCTCGTTGGCGTTGAACGCCTTCTCGAGCTTGACCCAGCTTTCCTCGCGGCGCGCCTTGTCGCGCGAGAGAACCGCTTCACCGAGCGCGTTTTCGACGCGCTCCAGGTAAACCTCGACCTCGTCGCCGACCTTGAGCGAGGAATCGCGGCCCGGACCCGAGAATTCCCGCACCGGCACGCGGCCTTCGGTCTTGAGACCGATGTCGATGACGGCGATGTCCTTCTCGATCGCGACGACACGGCCCTTGACGACCGACCCTTCCTGGACGTCGTGCGAGCCGTAGGATTCTTCGAGCAGTGCCGCGAAATCTTCGCGGCTCGGGTTCTGAGCGGTAGCAGCGGGCATTGGTTCTCCTGGTTGCGTTAAAACGATGAATGTCGAATGCGTGAAACCCGGCGCGCGCTCGGACCAAGCCCGAACCCCGCCGGATGAATTTCGTTGCCCGGCTTGCCGCCGGGCGGATGTCCTTGATCGTTCCGGATCGCCGCAAGCGGACGGCGCGGGGCGGGCTTGCCTCCAACAGACGAGAACAGGTTAACGCCGCTCTCGGCCCGCCCGGGCAGCCTCCACAATGGAAAGCGCGGCCCGGAATACGGCTTCTATATCCAAATGGGTGGTATCGAGCAAGACGGCGTCCCGCGCGGGCATCAATGGGGCGACGGACCGGCCGGAATCCCGGGCGTCACGGCCCTTGATCGTCGCGAGAACCTCCTCAAAGCGCACGTTTTCGCCCTTTTGGCTGAGCTCGCGAAAACGGCGCTCGGCTCGCACTTCCGCGGAGGCCTCGATGAAAATCTTAACGTCGGCATTCGGCGCGATCACAGTGCCCGTATCGCGGCCGTCAAGGACGGCACCGCCCGGCTGGCTCACGAAATCTTTTTGCAGCTTGAGCAGCGCTTCGCGCACGGACGGCATCGCCGCGACTTTGGAGGCGGCATCGCCAACGCCTTTTTCCTTCAGGCGAGCCGGATCGAGTGCCGCGAGTTTCAATCCGCGGGCGGCCGCGGTTGCGGCGGCGACATCGTCGAGCGGCGTCGCGGTATCGATGAGCGCGCGGGCGACCGCGCGATAGAGCAGCCCGGTATCGAGATGCGGCAGGTTGAAATGCGCGGCGAGGCGGCGCGCGAGCGTTCCCTTGCCGGATGCCGCAGGACCGTCGATCGCGATAATCATCAGGCGATGTCCGCGCCGAGCGAGCGCATGAGACCGGTGAAATCCGGGAAGCTCGTCGCGATGAATGCCGAGTCGTCGATCCGCACCGGCGTGTCGCTCGCAAGCCCCATCATCAGGAACGACATGGCGATGCGATGATCCATGTGCGTTTCGACTTCGCCGCCGCCGGGCGCGCGGCCCTTGCCGTGGACAATCAGATCGTCGCCGTGAATTTCATGGGAAACGCCGTTCGCCTTGAGGCCCGCGGCGACCGCTGCAAGCCGATCCGATTCCTTGACGCGCAGTTCCGAAAGCCCGCGCATGACGGTGTCGCCTTCGGCAAAGGACGCGATCACCGCGAGGATCGGATATTCGTCGATCATCGACGGCGCGCGCTCGGCAGGCACCTCGACGCCTTTGAGTTGCGATGCGCGCACGCGCAGATCGACAACCGTTTCGCCGCTCTCGTCGCGGCGCGCGAGTTCTTCGATATTCGCGCCCATTTCCTTCAATGTGGCGAGCAGGCCGGTGCGCGACGGGTTATCGAGCAGCCCTTCGAGCACGAGGTCGGAATCCCTGACGATGAGCGCCGCGGCAATCGGAAATGCCGCCGAAGAAGGATCGGCAGGCACGCGAATCTTTTGCGGCGTGAGTTCGGGACGGCCTTTCAGCGTGATGCGCCGGCCATGGGCGCCATGCGGCGTCACATTCACTTCGGCACCGAAATGCGTGAGCATCCGCTCGGTATGATCGCGCGTCGCTTCGCGCTCGATCACCGTCGTCTCGCCGGGCGCGGCAAGACCGCAGAGCAGCACCGCCGACTTCACCTGCGCCGACGGCACGGGGGATTCATATTCGATCGGCATCGGATCGCGCGCGCCGCGAATCCTGATCGGCAGCCTGCCGCCATCGGCCTGTTCGAGAATCTCGGTGCCCATCTTCGCCAGTGGATCGAGGACGCGGCGCATCGGGCGAGAGCGCAAGCTCGCATCGCCGTCGAACACCGTCTCGATCGGGTGGCCCGCGACGAGTCCCATCATCAGCCGCACGCCGGTGCCGGAATTGCCGAAGTCGATTTTATCCTGCGGCTTGAGAAGCGAGCCCAGTCCCGCGCCGGCGATCCGCCACGCGCCTGGCCCCTTGCGTTCGACGACAGCGCCCAGCTGGCCGCAGGCTTTGGCGGTGGCAAGGACGTCCTCGCCTTCCAGCAAGCCCTCGATCTCGCTTTGGCCGACGGCGAGCAGCCCGAACAAAAGCGCCCGGTGCGAAATCGACTTGTCGCCGGGGATACGCAGACGCCCCCGGATGGGGCCGGACCGGCGAGCGGTAAGCGGGGTTTTTGATGCGGCGCGATGGGTCACGATGCGTTCACGATGTGCGGCAGTTTGTTGCCGCGAGGCTCTAGCATGGGCCCGATAGGCCGTCACGGCGCGGCGGGAGCGCATTTTCAGGCGCAGCGGGCTTGACAGGGGTTGGGGCTCCGTTCAATGGGAACACCCGATTTTCATGAACAAGAAGGAGCGATGGCTGTGGCGAAGCCGGAGCTTGGCATCAAGCGTCAATGCGCAAATTGCGGCGCAAAATTCTACGACCTGGCGAAGACCCCGATCGTCTGCCCGAAGTGCGGTACGGTCTATGAGGTGACGGCTGCAGCGCGCCGGACGGCAGCGAAAGCAGCGGCCTCGGAAGCCCAGGAAGCACCGGTTGTGGATCCCGAGACGGTTTCGCTCGAGGAGGTCGCCGAACAGGAGAAGCGGAAATCTTCCGCCAAGGGCGCCTCGCCCGATGTCGATGCCGATAGCGAGGACGACGTCGAGGACACCGATGCCGATGACGATACTTTCCTCGAAGAGGAGGAAGAAGAAACCGGCGATGTTTCCGACCTGATCGGCGAAGGCATCGACAAAAAAGAAGAAGAGACTTGAGCGCGGCCGCGTGCCGTGCTTGAGAACTGCCCCGGCACCGAATTCCGTGCCGGGTGCCGCCGAAGCGATGAGGTCGCTTTCCTGAACGAAAGCCTTCATCGTTCCCACACCGGAAGATAACCGGATTTGGCGGCCGCGTGGGGCCATAGCTCAGCTGGGAGAGCGCCTGCATGGCATGCAGGAGGTCGGCGGTTCGATCCCGCCTGGCTCCACCAATTCCTTTCATCCGGCCTTGATCCAGCCGGCCCTGCCCGGATACCCGATCCGCCAATCCACACGCCTTTTCTGCCTTTAGCCGGGGTCTTCTGGCCTGCTCTTGTGGCCTGCTCTTGCGGCGGGTTCCCGCGACCCCATATTTAGGCAGTAGGAAACCCGATGTTTTCCGCCGGGGCGCCTTCAAGGGCCCCGCCGACAAAGTCGCTTGATGAGGGCTTTGCAATGAGCAGGATGCCTACGCTTTCCAGCCCGTTTCTTCTCGGCTTCGAGGAGATCGAGCGGGCGCTCGACCGGGTCGCCAAGGCGGCTGACGGTTACCCGCCCTATAACATCGAGCGCATCGCGCGAACCGGCAGCCATCCCGAACGGCTGCGGATCACGCTCGCCGTCGCGGGATTTTCCCGCGAGGAAATCGACATCACGGTCGAGGAGAACGAACTCGTGATCCGCGGCCGTCAGAAAGAACCGGAACAAACGCGGGTCTTTCTCCATCGCGGCATCGCCGCGCGGCAGTTCCAGCGCACGTTTCTGCTTGCCGATGGCATGCGGGTCGCGGGCGCGGATCTCGCCGACGGATTGCTGACGATCGATGTCGAACGGCTCGAGGAAAAACGTTCCATCCGCCGTATTGAAATTTCGGCGGCTGCAACGAAGTAAGTGGAAAGGAGTTAGCGTGTCATGACCGAGAACCAACACGACGCTGCTGTGAAGCTGACGCCCGAAGCATTCGCCGTTTTGGGCGGCGGAGAGATTGCCTATGTCAAAACCGTCCGTTCCGAGGACGTGAAGGGCATGTTCCCGCAGGCGCCGACGATGGCGCCGGGCATACAGCTCTTTGCGCTACATGCGGCAGACGGCACGCCGATCATTCTCACCGATAGCCGCGAATCGGCGATCGCGAGCGCGCGCGAGCACGAGCTCAGCACCGTCAGCTTGCACTAAATAAAATCAAGCCGCGCTGGATACCGGCGGCGCGATCAGAACCTGGTAAAGTTTCTGAGCGTCGCCGGTGGCGCGCAATTTCTCCGCCGTCTTGTCGTCGCGCAGAAGCCGCGCGATCAGCGCAAGCGCCTTCAAGTGATCGGCGCCGGCATCTTCGGGCGCCAGCAGCAGGAAAATCAGATCGACCGGCTTGCCGTCGAGCGATTCGAAATCGACCGGCGTTTCGAGCCGCGCGAACACCCCATGAATCCGTGAAAGATTCGGCAGCTTGCCGTGCGGAATCGCGACGCCATTGCCGACGCCGGTCGAGCCCAGACGCTCCCGTTGCAGGAGGGTCTCGAAAATTTTCCGGCTGTCTTGTCCCGTGAGTCGAGCGGCGTGCGCCGCCAATTCCTGAATCGCAGACTTCTTGTTGTTTGCTTTCAGCGAGGGGAAGACCGCATCGGATGTGAGAATATCAGCGAGCGGCATGGCCTTTGTTTCCTGCGATCCCGTCGTTGGAACCGCATTTTACGTACGACTGCTGCTTGAAAGCGCGGGACCATAAGGGGGGTCTCCCAAAGGGTCAATGGGCTTGTCCGCCATCAACTTCGAACCGCTCCAAATGTTGCGGCGAAGCGATCATGGCGCGCTTAACCGCCTGATTTCGCCGCCTGTTTTTCGCGGCGGCGCTGCACCGACGAGGGAATTCGCATCGCTTCGCGATATTTCGCCACCGTGCGGCGCGCGATGTCGACGCCATCGCTTTTCAACTTCTGCACGATCGTGTCGTCGGACAGAATATCGTCGGCGCTTTCGGCATCGATCATGCGCCTGATGCGGTCGCGCACGGCTTCCGCCGAGTGTGCTTCGCCGCCGTCGGCCGCCGCGATCGACGACGAGAAAAAATATTTCAGTTCGAAAATACCGCGCGGCGTCGCCATGTATTTGTTGGCGGTGACGCGCGATACGGTCGATTCATGCATGCCGATGGCGTCGGCGACGATGCGCAGATTGAGCGGGCGCAGATGCTGCACGCCATGCGCCAGGAACGAATCCTGCTGGCGGACGATTTCGGTCGCGACTTTCAGGATCGTGCGTGCACGCTGATCGAGCGAGCGCGTCAGCCAGTTCGCGGTTTGCAGGCACTCGGCAAGGAACGTCTTTTCGGTATCGCTCTTCGCGGTCTTCGAGACGCTCGCATAGTAACTCTGGTTGATCAGGACGCGCGGCAAGGTGTCGGAATTGAGTTCGACATTCCACTCGCCATTCGGGCGCGCGCGCACGAATACATCGGGCACCACCGGCTGGACGATGCCGCCGCCGAAAGCCAGACCCGGCTTGGGGTTGAGGCGGCGGATTTCGCCGATCATGTCATGGAGGTCTTCCTCATCGACACCGGTAATGCGTTTCAGTGCGGCGAAATCGCGCTTTGCGAGAAGATCGAGATTGGCAACGAGCGCCGCCATCGCGGGGTCGTAGCGGTCGCGTTCCTTGAGCTGGATCGCAAGACACTCGCCAAGATCGCGCGCGCCGACACCGGGCGGATCGAAGGTTTGCAGAATGCCGAGCACATGCTCGACCTCCGCGACCGAAGCGCCCAGCTTCTCGGCGGTTGTTTCCAGCTCGCCCCGCACATAGCCCGCTTCGTCGACGAGGTTGATGAGGTATTGCCCGATCAGGCGCTCGCCCGGATCGAGCGGCGCGAGCGAAAGCTGGCGGCCGAGATGATCGGCAAGCGTCGTCTCGGCGGAGACAAAGGCTTCGAGATTGTAATCGCTGTCGGCGCCGCCGCCGCCGGAGCCGACATTCGCCCATTCGGAGTAAGGGGCCTCAGCGCCGGCAGCACGCGGCGCCTCCTCGCCCTCGTCGCTGTCGCGGATCGATTCGGTGCGCACGCTCTCGTTCGCGCCTTCGTCGTCGCCCGGCTCGCTCTCATCGGCGCCCTGCGCGCGCTCGGGCGCTTCCGCCGATTCCTCGCCGGGCGGCGGATCGGCGCGCTCGAGCAGCGGATTTTTTTCGAGCTCGGCTTCGACATAGGCCGCAAGATCAAGGCTCGATAGTTGCAGGAGCTTGATCGCCTGCATCAACTGCGGCGTCATCACGAGCCCCTGGCCCTGCCGTAGCTCCAATTTTTGCGAAATGGCCATTTCGCCTGTCGATCTCTCGGGCTTTTTCGGTCCTGAAACGAATCCGGCGCTATTCTACAGCCGGAATTCCTCGCCGAGATACAGCCTTCGTACATCCCGGCTTTCGACGATTTCCTCGGGGCTGCCCTCCATCAAGATGGTGCCCGAATGGACGATATAGGCGCGGTTCACGAGGCCGAGCGTTTCACGCACATTGTGGTCGGTGATCAGGACGCCGATGCCGCGCTGAGTGAGCAGCGTCACGAGCTCCTGGATGTCGCCGACCGCGATCGGGTCGATGCCGGCGAACGGTTCGTCGAGCAGCATGAACGACGGATTGGTCGCGAGCGAGCGCGCGATCTCGCAGCGGCGGCGCTCGCCGCCCGAAAGCGCGATCGACGGGCTCTTGCGCACTTTGTGCAGCGTGAACTCATCGAGCAGCGCGTCCAACCGCTCCATGCGCTTGTCGCGATCGGGCTCGACGAATTCGAGAACGGCAAGGATGTTGTCTTCGACGGAGAGGCCGCGGAAGATCGAGGCTTCCTGCGGCAGATAACCGATGCCGAGACGCGCGCGGCGATACATCGGCAGTTGCGTCACGTCATTGCCGTCGAGTTCGATGCGGCCGGCGTCGGCTTTGACGAGTCCGGTCACCATGTAGAAAACCGTCGTCTTGCCGGCGCCGTTGGGGCCGAGCAGACCCACGGCTTCGCCGCGCGCGACATTGAGGTTCACGCCATTCACGACACGGCGGCCGCCGTAACTTTTCTGCAGATCGGCGGCGGCGAGCAGGCCGCGCGCATCGAGGTTGCGCGGCAATGGCGGCGAGCGAACTCCGCGCGGCGGCGCGTTGCGCATGACCGGCTCACGCATCACTTGCACCGCAGGCTGCATCGGCTCGCGTACAGGTTCGCGCACGGGTTCTTCAGCCGGCGGGGCGCGGCGCAAAAGCTCAGCGGGACGCTGCAGTATCTGCTGGAAGCGTTCCGCGAGCGAAAGTTGCGCGCGTTCGGAACGCGGCGGATCGGCAGGGCGCGGCGCGGGCGGGCGCTCGGCAAGACGAGAAGCATCAAGACGAGAAGCATCAGGACGAGAAGCACCGGGACGCGGAACATCAAGACGTGCCGGATCCGGACGCCGCGCATTTTGAACGGCCCCCTGCTGATCGGCGGTGCGTTCGAGCAGACGGCGAATGTCTTGCACTTTCGGCGTTTCGTTCCGCGGCGTTTCGTTCCGCGGCGTCTCAGCGTGCGAGGCTTCGCTGCGCGACGGCTCGGGGCGTAACGGACGCGTGTCCCTGTTCCGCATCTCCGGCTGGCGCTTTTCCTGACGCGGCTGCAGGCGCGGCTCGGCGGGCGGTCTCATGCGTGACGGCGGCACGGCCTCGTCGAGCCGCCACGAATCCGCGAGCGGTTCGGGCTCGGTATCATCCGCCGTTTTCGTACGAAACCAGGACAGGACTTTCAGGTTGCGATCTCCAGGCCGGTATTTTGCAACGAGAACATCTGCTTACCTGCGCCAAATAAGCTTTCCGGCCGGGAGTAGCAATGCCGGGGCCGCATCCCAAACATTTGAGCCGAAAACGCTTGCCGGACCGCCCAAAATCAATTCTGCCCGACAAATGGGCAAACGGGCCGCGGTTTTCTACTTCTTCTTGCCCGATTCGGCCTTACCCTTCTTGTCGTCCTTATCGCTCGGCAGGAACAGGCCCTGGACGCGGCCACCCTCCATATGCGCCCGGCTCGAATTCAACTCGACCACCAGCCGCTCGCCGCGCATGACATTCTGACCCTGGCTGACGACAACATTGCCGCTCAGCACGACGACATTTTCCTTCATCATGAAGTCGGCGCGATGGCCGGTCGCCTTCTGCTCCTTGCTGGTGACGATGACGCCGCCGAGCGCTTCGATCTTCTTGATCTTCTGCGAGACATCCTTTTCGGTCGCCGCGACCTTGCCGCCGTCGGTCTTGGTGGCGGCGACCGGCGTTGCATCGGCCGTCGCGGGCTCCGAAGTTTTCTTGCCCTTCGATTTCGCGGTGTCGGCTTCGTAATAGACGCGAAGCTCGGGGCTGCGCATCGTCGTGTCGCCCTGCTGGACAAAGACGTTGCCGGTGAAGATCGCGAGCTTCTCCTTGTCGCGCACTTCGAGCTTGTTGGCTTCGATTTTGACCGGCTCGTTCTTGTTGCGCGAGAAGCCCTGCAAGGCGTTCGGCATGCCGCCGCCTTCATCCTTGTTTTTTTTCTGCGCGAAAGCGCCGCCTGCCGCGAGCATCGAAAGAGAGGCGGCAAGCCCGAACGACAGCAGGATACGGTTCAGTTTCATTGTGTCGCTGTTTCTTCCGGCGTTGCCGCCATGCGCGATTCGGAGCTGAGCGTCATCTTAACGCCGCCCTCAAACACGATCAGCTTGCCGTGGTCGAAGGCTTCCATGCGATCGCTGCGCAACGTGCCGCCCTTGAAATAGAGATCGACCGGCTGTTCGGTCGTGAGATGGCCCTTCTTGGTCTCGATCGTCGCGTCGCTCAAACGGCCGCCCTGGCCATCGTCGGAGTGAAAATCGATGCCGTCGAAGATACGCATCTGGTCGGCTTTGGCGTCGTAAATGCCGGATTTCGCGTTCAGCACCGTCTTGCGGCCGCCAAGATCGAAATTGCCGATGATTTTCGAAAGCTCGATCACGTTCGGCTTCTTCAAATCCTGCGTCGCGGCTTCCGCGGTGACGCTGTAGGGATTGCCCTCCTTGCTGAAGCCGGTGAGCTTCGGTGCTTCCATCTTCAGCTTCGAACCCGAAATCGTCAGCTTGCCGACGCTGACCGGCAATTCGCCTGCCGCCTTGAACGGATCGAGCCAGAGCCACAGCCCCGTCAATACGACGCTGCCGACGAGCAGCACCGGGATCAGCCGGCGCAACAACCCGACGAGCCGGCTATGCCGGACCGCGGCGCCGAAGGCGGCTTCGCGGCGGACGAGCAAGTCCGGATCCGCGAACGGGTCGGGCGCAGCCGAATAGGCCGGCGGAACGGGGGTGTGGCGGTTCATCGCGATAGCCATATGGCGGCGAAATACGGCTTTCCAGCGGTGGCGTCAGCCGCGCGAAGCCCGGATTCGCGCGATTTTACGCGATTTACGAGTGGGAAAAAATATCCTGTTCCGCCCAGCCGTCGAGGTCGAGCCGGGCGCGGACGGGCAGGAATTTGAAACAGGCTTCGGCGAGATCGGTGCGATGCTCGCGGGCGAGCATCGTATCGAGCTTCTCTTTCAGCGCATGCAGATGCAGCACATCGGACGCCGCATAAGCGATCTGCGCTTCGGAAAGATCCTTCGCGCCCCAGTCGGAGCTTTGCTGCTGCTTCGAGACTTCGATGTTGAGAAGCTCGCGCGACAGATCCTTGAGGCCGTGCCGGTCCGTGTAAGTGCGCACGAGACGCGAAGCGATCTTGGTGCAATAGACCGGCGCCGCCATGACTTTAAATGTGTGAAACAGCACGGCGAGATCGAAGCGCGCGAAGTGAAAAATCTTCAGCCGGTTCGGATCGGAAAGGAGCTTCACGAGATTGGGACTCGCAATGCCGCTCGCCGGAATCTGGACGACATCCGCCGTGCCGTCGCCGGGCGACAGCTGCACGACGCACAGCCGGTCGCGGTGCGGATTAAGGCCGAGCGTCTCGGTGTCGATCGCGACCGAAGCGCCGTAGGCCGAAAGGTCGGGGAGATCCCCGCGATGCAAGCGGATCGTCATGAACGTTTCGTTAATTGCGACATCCCGCGAAACTGGCACATCGCGGTTAAAAATTTGGTGCCCAGGAAAGGACTCGAACCTTCACGCCTCGCGGCACAGGTACCTGAAACCTGCGCGTCTACCAATTCCGCCACCTGGGCATCCGGTGCGCAATCCGGCGCTAGGTAGGGCGGCGGCTTGCGGATTGTCAATCAGCGAACCGCGAAAATGCGCTATTACTGGACGCCGCCGGCTCATTCGAGTATCGCTCCGGCAAACTTCTGAGGGCATTTGGCGATGACCGACACCCCCACCGACCGTCTGGTAACCGTATTTGGCGGCTCCGGCTTTCTCGGCCGCTATACCGTCCGGGCGCTCGCCCAGTCGGGCTTCCGGATCCGCGCCGCGGTGCGCCGCCCCGACCTTGCTTTCGACCTCCAGCCTCTCGGGCGGGTCGGCCAGATCCATCCGGTGCAAGCCAATCTGCGTTTCCCCGATTCGGTGATGCGGGCCGCCGAAGGCTCGGATGCCGTCGTCAACCTCGTCGGCATCATGAACCCGTCGGGCGCGCAGACGTTCGAAGCCGTGCAGGCCGAGGGCGCCGCCACCGTCGCGCGCGCCGCGAAAGAAAACGGCGCGCGTCTTATTCATGTCTCCGCGATCGGCGCCGACGCACAGTCCGATTCAGCCTATGCCCGCACGAAAGCCGCGGGCGAGCAGGCCGCGCTCGCCGAGAAGGCCGTCGTGTTCCGCCCGTCCGTCGTGTTCGGGCCGGAAGACGATTTCTTCAACCGCTTCGCCGCGCTCGCGCGCATCATGCCGGCGCTGCCGCTGATCGGCGGCGGCGAGACGAAATTTCAGCCGGTGTTCGTCGGCGATGTCGCGGCCGCGATTCTGAAAGCGGCCGAAGGCAAGGCGGCCGCGAAAACGATTTACGAACTGGGCGGGCCGGAAGTGAAAACGTTCCGCGAGTTGATGGAGCTCGTCCTGCGCGAAATCGGCCGCAAGCGGCTGCTCCTGCCGATTCCGTTCGGGCTCGCGAAATTGCAGGCGCTCTTTCTCGAAATGCTGCCGGGCAAGTTGCTGACACGCGATCAGGTGGAACTCCTGAAATCCGATAACGTCGTCTCAACGGAAGCCGAGCGCGAGGGCCGCACCCTCAAGGGCCTCGGCGTCCGGGCGACGTCGATGGAAGCGGTGCTGGAAGGCTATCTGTGGCGCTTCCGAAAGGCCGGCCAGTTCACACGGCTTGTGGCTTAATTGA
>Ga0182740_1000913_pt1 | contig 22919 bp, 20 predicted proteins | sample eDN5th37CKraftBY_FD_128872 | JGI IMG/M metagenome (GOLD analysis project Ga0182740, IMG submission 128872) | Enriched backyard soil microbial communities from Emeryville, California, USA - eDNA 5th pass 37_C Kraft BY (version 2) (version 2) | ecosystem: Environmental > Terrestrial > Soil >...
AGGATGACCGCGCCGAGGAACAGCCCGTGATGCTCGGTGCCGCGCGTGATCACGTCATTGAGAACCGAGAGAATGAGCGCTCCGGCGGCGGGGCCGATGAACGTTGAAAAGCCACCGAGCATGATCATGAAGATGCCTTCGCCCGACATGGTCCAGTTTACGAACTCGGGATAGGCGCCCGAGACGAAAAGCGCCATGACCATGCCGCCGATCGCACCGAATACGCCGGCGATCATGAAGGCGGTCAACTTCGCGCGGAAGACGTTGATACCGAGGAACGTCGCGCGCTCGGTGTTGTCGCGGATCATGCGCAGCGTATAGCCAAAGGGCGACTCGACGATCTGGCGGAGGATGAGCAGGCCGACCACCATGACCGTGACGGCGAACGCATAGCGGTGCGATTCGATCGAAAGATCGATACCGAGAAACGGCGGGCGCGGGATGCCGCCCATGAGGCCCTGGTCACCGCCGGTCAATGGCACCCACGCGATCACCGTGCTGTAGAGCAGCATCTGGAAGGCGAGTGTGATGAAGGAGAAGTAGATGTCCTTCAGGCGAATGCTGATGGCGCCGACCACGAGGCCGAGGAGCGCGCTCGATACGATCGTAATGAGGAAGGCGACTGGAATCGAAACCCCGAGCCGCTGCATGGAGAGCCCGAAGGCATAGGCGCCGAAGCCGAAGAACATGCCATGGCCGAATGAGACCATGCCGGTGTAGCCAACGAGCAGATTGAGTGACGTCGCGAACAACGCGAAGGCCGATACGCGGATCACGAGATCGTTGATCATTTTGCTCGGCCACACGTACGGCAACAGCAGGAGGATGACCAGCACGGCGGCGGCAATGGCAACGTCGCGCGCGAGATTAGGACGGGCCGACAGCATGGCTTCAACCCTCCTTGCCGAGCAGGCCGCTCGGCTTGAGGATGAGGATGATCGCCATCAGCATGAACATCAGGCCTTCGACGAACAGCGGAAAGCCGATCGAGCCAAAGGACCGCACGAGGCCGATCAGAACCGAGCCGAGCAGCGCACCGGGAATGGATCCCATACCGCCGATGACGGTGACGATGAACGACTCGATCAGGACCGAGAAGCCCATGCCCGCGGTCAGCGATCGCACCGGTGCCGCAAGTCCGCCCGCGAGCCCTGCGAGCATCCCGCCGAGGACGAATACGCCGCTGTAGACAAGCCCCGTATTGATGCCGAGCGCGGAGACCATGCTCGGGTTGACCGCCGCGGCGCGGACAACCGTGCCGAACCGCGTCCGCGTGATGATGAGCCCGAGCGCGACCGAGATGATGAGCGTGACGATGATCAGGAAAAGGTAGAACACCGGCACGATGCCGCCGGCAAAGAAGATCGGCGGACGCTGGAAGACCGTGGCCATGCCCATCGACTTGAATTCGGGACCCCAGATGATCTTCACGGCATCATCGAGGATGAGGATGAAGGCGTAGCACACGAGAAGCTGCATCAGCACGTTCGAGCCGTACACCTTGCTCATGAAGAACCGTTCGAACACCAGCGCAAACAACCCGACGCCGGCGGCAGCGGCCAGAACCGCAAGGAAGTAGCTATCCGTCAGGCCATTGACGGTGAGCGCGAAATACGCGCCGAGCATGTAGAACGAGCCGTGCGTGAAGTTGACGACCTTGAGCACGCCGAAAATAAGGGTAAGCCCCGCCGCAACGAGGAACAGCAGCATCCCGATGATGAGGCCGCTAGTCGTCTGAGTGACAAGGCAGGACGCGGACGTCAGGCAATCCGTGAGGGCGTCGAGATTCAAGCGTCACCTCGGGTGGTGGTCTGATAAAATCGGTCGCAGGGCCCAGGTGTTTGCCTGAGACCCTGCGACGTTAGCTCGGATGGGGCGCAGCTCAGGTGTAGTTGTTGCGCTTCTTCCACTCGGCCTCGAGCTTGAGGATCGTATCCCAGTTCGCACCGGTCACCTCCGGCACGTAGGGCTCGCCTGAAATCGTGGTTCCCCAACCAATAGCGTAGCCGATCACGGTCTGGTCTTCGGCGCGCATCGTGACGGTGCCATCCGCACCGAATGGGCAGTCGATCTTGAGACCGCGCATGGCCTCGGCGATCTTCTTGCCGTCGGCGGAATTCGCCTTCTTCGCGGCCTCGGCGATGAAGTGGATGCCGACCCAGTTCTCCCACGACCAGTTGGTGGGATACTCCTTGAAGCGCGCGCGATAGGCGTCGCCCCACTCGGCGTTCGCTTTCGTCTTGGGATAGGTCTTGATATAGCGCGTCGCCGAGTGGATGCCCTTCGGCAGGTTCTTCACGGCGGTCAGCACCGTGTAGTCCGCCATATTGATGGCGAACACTTCCATCTGCGAGAACAGTGCGTAGATGTTCGCCTGATCGACCCACGACGTCAGGTCGCCACCCCACAGCGCCGAGTAAAGCGCCTGCGGCTTGTTCTGCAGCACGCGCGTAATGACCTCGGTGTAGTCTGGCTGGAAGAGCTTCGGCCAGGCTTCGGTGGTGACCTCGGCCTGAGGATAGAAGTGCTTCAGATACTCGACGAAAAGCTGTGTGTTGTCGCGGCCGTACGCATAGTCGGGAGAGCACGTCCCCCAGCGATTGAACTTCTTCGCCTTGGCGATTTCGGCAGCGTAGGCACCGCTCACCACGGCGTCATGAATACCCTGCCGGCATGAGCGGAAGGCGAGCGGAATGCGGATCTTCGGATCAGCCGTCAGCGAGGATGTCTCGGAGTTGGTGTGCATCACCAGCACGCCGAGATCCTTCGCGACTTCCTGCACCGCGAAGGAGCCGGACGAGGCTTCCGCGTCGAGCAGGATCTCGCAGCCGTCGCTATTGACGAGCTCGCGCGAAACACGCGCCGCTTCCTGGGGCTGACCCTTCGAGTCGCGAATGACCATTTCGATCTGCCGGCCGGCAAGACCGCCCGCGGCATTGATCTTCTCGACTTCCATCTGGATGGCGTTGCGCGACGACGTGCCGAGCTGCGCGACGCGGCCCGACAGGATCGTCGGCATGCCGATGCGGATGACTTTATTCTGGGCTGCGACGATGTTGGGCGCGAAAATCGTAGCTGCAGCGCCGGCCGCGGCGCCCTTCAGAACTGTGCGGCGGTCGAGATCGACACGCTTGCGAGCCATGGGCTGTTCCTCCTGACCAATTGTCAAACTCTTGACCGGACGGATCGGTCTTATTGTTGGCCTGAGTGTGCTTCAGGCAGCCGATCATCGTCAAGGTGATTTGCGACTCATGATTCATCTTGCTCCGTCGAGCGGCGTTCGGTCTCATAGACGGCCTGGGCCGCCGCGATCGCGCGCGCGACCCCGTTGACCGCTTGGACGTCGATGCTCACGTGAATGGCGCCCCCGCTCCTCTGCGCGCGCGCGACGGCGACGAGATCCTCGTCGCCTGCGGCGTGCGGAAACGTCGTGGAAAGGCTGAGGAGGCGCGGCGGAGCCTCGGAGATTTCAGAGGCAGAAGCCGTTGCCGCCGCCTCGATGAGCTTCAACAGAATGCCCCGGCGTATCGCGCCATCCGCATCAAGGCACGCGTCGGTCACTTCGAGTTCGACGCGCGCTTCTCCAGGATCAGCCGACACGGAACGGAAATGAGCCGCATCACTGTCGAGGGCGCTCTTCGCCGATGGCGCGCTGCGGCGACCACGCCGGGGCCGCTCGGCCGTCCCGCCGTACATCATGCCGCCCGTCATGAGCTTCATATAAGCGCGGTCCACCCAGGCCGGGAGGCGACGAGACCGGCCATCCCGGAACAGATAGCGATAGCTGATGTAGTTGCGCGCCGCGAGCATGGTGTAGATGACCACCTCGAGCTCGCGCCGCTCGAAGCCGGGCAGCTCGCCCTTGGCATGGCTGCGCGAAAGCGCGCGCGTATAGCCCTCGGCCATGTTGCGCATGTGATCGTGGTAGGCCTTGGGCGCGAAAGTCTCTGCCTCGTTCAGAATGCGATAGAACTCCGGCCGCTCGGCAAGGAAGTCGAAGAAGGCGCGAAAGCCGATCTCCTCGCGCCTGAAGCTCCCACTCTCACCGGCGATGCGGTGGCGAATGAACTCGAGCAGCTCGGTGCCGAGCTCGGGCAGAAGCTGGTCGAACAGATCCTGTTGCGAGGCGAAATAGTTGTAGAACGTGCCTTGCGCGATCTCGGCAATGGCCGTGATCTTGGCGACCGAAGCATTAGCATAACCCTCTTCGCCAACGACTTTGGCTGCCGCATCCATGAGTTTTCGCCGCGTCTCGATTGCGCGGTCGGCGCGCCGGCGTCGTCCCGGCGTCGCATCGCCGCCGCTCTCCGGAACATCCGCGCCTTTTTTCTCGAGCATCGCAAGCCTCGCCATCGTCAGCTTTTAGCGCAGCGCTCCGGCGTGCGTCAACGGAATACGAATCATGGCTCACTATTCATTTTCCTTGACAGCCTCGGCATGAGCTGCCGAGAATAGCGCGATCTTGGGCCCTAAATCTCGGGAGATCCCCCGGTTGACCGCGGCGGACATGGCTTCACCCCTCGATCTCTTGCGGACCATGCGGCTGATCCGCGAAGCCGAGCTGCGTCTCGCGCAGCTCTTCGCCGATGGCGAAGTGCCCGGCTTCATTCACCTCTCAGTGGGGCAGGAGGGCGTGGCAGCAGGCGTCTGCGCGGCGCTTGCGCGCACGGATACGCTCGCGTCCAATCATCGTGGTCACGGCCACGCGCTGGCCAAGGGGCTCGATCTCGAGCGCTTCTTCCTCGAGATCATGGGCAAGGCCGAGGGCATGTGCAAAGGCCGTGGCGGGTCGATGCATGTCGCCGATGCGGCCGTCGGCATGCTCGGAGCGAACGGCATTGTCGGTGCCGGGCTCCCGATCGCCGTCGGCAGCGCGCTTGCGCACCAGGTCAAGCGCACCGGTGCGGTGGCGGCCGTCTTCTTCGGCGATGGTGCGCTGGCCGAGGGCGCCATGCATGAGAGCTTCAACCTCGCATCGGTCTGGCGCCTGCCCGTGCTGTTCGTCTGCGAGAACAACGGCTGGTCCGAGTTCTCGCCGACATCGCGCCAGCTCGCGGCCGATCCCTGCGCGCTCGCATTGAGCCACCGCATCGAAGCGCGCTCGGTCGACGGCAACGACGTCATTGCCGTTTCCGAAATGGCGCAGACGCTGGTGACGGAGATCCGGCGCGGCAGTGGTCCGCGCTTCCTCGAATGCCGCACGACACGCGTGCGCGGCCACTTCGAGGGTGATCCGCAGAAGTATCGTGATGCGGCCGACGCGGCGCGCAGCGAGGACGATCCGATCGGCCGGCTCGAGCGGCGGCTCGCTGCAGATGGTGTATCCGCCGACGAAATCGAGGCAGCCGAGAGCGATGCCATTGCGCGCGTCGATGCCGCGGTTACGCGCGCGCGATCCGGCACGGCGCCGACATTCGGCTCCGCACTCCGCGACGTCTATGCCAATGCGGAGGTCCGGTCATGAGCGAAGTCCGCTTCGGCCAGGCCATCAATCGCGCCCTCGCCGACGCCATGGCGGCAGATGAAAGCGTCGTGCTTTTCGGCGAAGACGTGGCGGCGCCGGGCGGCCCCTTTGGGGTCACGCGCGGTTTGCTCGATCGTTTTGGTGCCGAGCGCGTGCGCGACACGCCGATTTCCGAAGCCACGATCGTCGGTGCCGCCGTGGGCGCCGCCATGAGCGGGCTCAAGCCCGTCGTTGAAATCATGTTCATGGATTTCGTCACGCTCGCCATGGACGCGCTCGTCAATCAGGCGGCGAAGGCACATTTCATGTTTGGCGGGCAGTATCAACTGCCGATGGTCGTGCGGCTCCCGCATGGCGGCGGCATCAATGCCGGGCCGCAGCATTCGCAGTGCCTCGAAGCCTGGCTTGCGCACGTGCCGGGGCTCAAGGTGGTGTGTCCAGCGACCGCCGCCGACGCCTATGCGCTGACGCGCGCCGCGATCGCCGATCCTGATCCGGTCGTCGTCGTCGAGAACAAGAGCCTCTATGCTCTGAAAGGTGAGTTACCTGAACCATTGCCCAGCGTGCCGATCGGCAAGGCGGATCTCGCGCGGCCAGGGCGCGATGTGACAATCGTCACCTACGGCGCCATGCGCGATGTCGTGCTCGCCGCGGCCGGCGTCCTTGCTAAAGATGAAATCGAGTCCGAGGTTATCGACCTTCGCTCGCTTCAGCCCTGGGACGACGGCGCCGTACTCACGTCGCTCGCGCGCACACACCGCCTCGTCATCGTGCACGAGGCGGTCGAGGCCTTCGGCGTCGGAGCTGAAATTGCAGCGCGCATGGCTGACATCGGTTTCGATGAGCTGGACGGCCCCATCGTTCGCGTCGGCGCGCCCTTCATGCCCGTGCCGTTCGCGAAGGAGCTCGAGGCCCGCTATCGTCCCGATGCTGCGCGTGTCATCGAAGCCGTACACCGCACGCTCGCCTAGAGAAGATCGAGGAACGCCCATGACCAGTGACGCCATTCTCACCGAGATCTCGGACGGCATTGCTGTCGTCACCATCAACCGGCCGAAGGTTCTCAACGCGCTCGACATCCCGACGCTGCTCGCGCTCGAGAGCGCATGGAGCAGGATAGAAGCCGATCCGGCGGTCCAGGTGATCATCATCACCGGCGCCGGTGATCGCGCATTCGTTGCCGGCGGAGATATCGCGGACCTCAAGTCGCGCGACGGCCTGCGCCACTACGAGGAATTCGGCGAAATCGTCCACCGCGTATTCCGCCGCATTGAACTCTGCGACAAGCCGACGATTGCGGCTGTCAACGGCTACGCGCTCGGCGGCGGCACGGAGCTCATTCTGGCGACCGACATTCGTATCCTCGCGGATAGCGCCCGCCTCGGCCTGCCCGAGATCACGCTCGGTCTTTTCCCCGGTGCCGGCGGAACTCAGCGCATGATCCGCCAGATCCCGCTCTGCCGCGCCAAGGAGATCATGTTCACGGGCGAGCAGATCTCGTCCGACGAGGCGGTGGCGATCGGCCTCGCCAACAAGGTCGTCCCCAAGGGCGAGGTCATGGCTGCAGCGCGCGACATGGCGAAGCGGATGGTTTCGAAATCGCCGCTCGTGCTGAAGCTCCTGAAGCGGACGCTCAACAGCGGCGGCGAAATGCCCCTGTCCGCCGCGCTCGCTCACGAGCAGGCCATGATCGGCCTTGTGCTCGATACCGCGGACTCCAAGGAAGGCTGCGGCGCGTTTCTCGAGAAGCGCGCACCGAAATTCACCGGCCACTGACTCATGGGCGACATCGCCGACCTGCTGATGCCGAAGCTTGGTCTCACGATGACCGAGGGCACGGTCGCGCGCTGGCTCGTCGGCCCGGGCGAGCGGTTCAGCGCGGGCGATATCGTCGTCGTCATCGAGACGGACAAGATCGCGAACGACGTCGAGGCGCCCGCATCAGGCGAAATGACGGCGCATCTCTCATCGGAAGGCGATGTCGTACCGGTGGGCACACCGATTGCGCAGTGGCGGCTCGAGGGCACGCGCACGACAGATCGCGCGACGCCCGGTGTCGCGCCAGGAGCAGCGGAGATCGAGAGGCCCGATGCCGTGCCACTTGCGGCCGTCTCACCTGCAAGCTCGCGAAGCTCACCAGCGCGCATTGTCGCGACGCCCTACGCGCGGCGACTGGCCCGAGAAGCAGGTCTCGACCTCGGGCAACTCAGCGGATCGGGCCCGCGCGGCCGGATCAAGGCCGCGGATGTCCTGCGCGCCAAGGAAGCGCCGGCAACGAACCGACAGCTCGTGCCGACCCCGCTTGGCGCGGAGCGCGCGACGGGAACTCCCCGATTACTCGCGTCACACGCGTTCCTGAGCGCCGACGTGGATGTCAGTGCCTTGCGTGCTCTCGACGCGCGCCTCGCCACAGCACGCGAACGGCCGTTCGAGCGCCTGTCGTACATTGCACTTGCCTGCACGAAAGCTTTCGTGGGCGATGGTGATGAGTCCGTACGCCTCGGCTTCGAGTCGAATCGGACCCTGGGGATGATCGAATGCACGGCCCGCGACACGCTATCCGCTGTCGTCGCCCGCTCGGCGCGCGCACAGCCAGATACCGCTGGCGGCGACATTGCGATCTTCATCGTCGAAGGGAGAGCAGGTCTTTTTCTGCCCGTGATCCCACCGGGCTGGCGTATGGCCATCGGCGTCGGTGGCGTTCGCACGGCGCGCCGTGGCGAGACCACCCACGAGATGACGCTGGCAATCGCGTATGACAGCACTGCGCTGGATCACACATCGGCCGCACGACTTCTCAACCGCATTGCCGCACTGCTGGAAGAGCCGCTCCATCTGCTGGCCACCTGAGCCCAACGGAAAGTGTCATGGATTTCGATCTGACTGACGAGCAGAAGATGATCGCGGAGAGCGCACGCAAGGTTGGCGAGCGCTTCGGCCTCGACTACTGGCGCGATCTCGACGCGCGCAAGGCTTTTCCGCAGGAGCTGTGGCGCGCCGTATGCGAGGCAGGCCTCTGCGGCGTCGCGCTGCCCGAGGCCCATGGCGGCAGCGGCCTCGGCATGGTGGAGATGGCGCTCATCATCGAGCAGCTCGCGGCGAGCGGTGCCGGCTGCACTGTCGGCCAGCTTTTCATGATCAATCCGATCTTCGGCGGCGTCTCCATCTCGCGCTTCGGCAGCGAGACCATGCGCCGCGAACTTTTGCCGAAGATCATCTCGGGCGAGATCAACTGCTGCATGGCGCTGACGGAGCCGGATGCGGGCTCGAACAGCCTCGAGATCAAGACATTTGCGACGCGCTCGGGCAACGGCTGGCGGCTTTCGGGGCGCAAGATCTGGATCACGGGCGTCGAGTCCGCGCAGAAGATGCTTGTCATCGCGCGCACGACCAAGGTCGAGGACTCGCCGAAGCGCACGCACGGCCTCACCATGTTCATGATCGACGTCGCGCGGAAGGGACTGACATACACGCCGATCGAGAAGGCCGGCACCAATACACTTTCGGCCTGCAATGTCTTCTTCGACGACGTCGAGATCGACGGTAGCGAGCTGCTCGGCACGCTCGATGGCGGCTGGTACGAGCTACTCGATGTGCTGAATACCGAACGCATCGTGACAACGGCCGGGCTCGTCGGTGCGGCCGATCTCGCCATCCGCCTCGCGGTCGACTATGCCAAGGAGCGCCGCGTCTTCGGCGGCAAGCCGATCGCAAGCTATCAGGGCCTGCAGTTTCCGCTCGCGCAACATTGGGCGGAAGCACAGTGCGCGCGACTGATGAACCTCAAGGCGGCCGCTCTTTTCGATGCGGGGCAGCCGTTCGGCACCGAAGCCAATGTCGGCAAGCTCATTGCCTCTCAGGCCGCATCGGCCGGCATCGAGCAGGCCATGCAGACCATGGGCGGTATGGGCTTTGCCAAGGACATGCATGTCGAGCGACTATGGCGCGATGCGCGCCTCTTCCGCTTCGCACCGATCTCCGAGGAGATGATCCTGAACTTCATTGCCGGGCAGAATCTGGGGCTGCCGCGTTCGTACTGAGGGTGCAAGGAGCTTGTGCGATGCTGAACCTCTCGAGCTTCATCCGCTTCCATGCCCGCCGCACACCCGAGGCGCTCGCACTCGTCTACGGCAGCACGCGCCTCGACTATGCGACGCTCGCGGCACGAATTGAAAAGACGGCAGGACTTCTCGTGGCTCGCGGGATCGGCCCGGGCGATATCGTTGCGGTGGTGATGAAAAACAGCGCCGCCTTCATCGAGCTCGCTTTTGCGACGAGCCACATCGGCGCGGTCTTCCTCCCCGTGAATTATCGTCTTGCGGCCGAGGAAGTGAGCTACATCACAGGTCATGCAGGAGCGAAGCTCGTATTTGCCGATGAGGAGCTTTCCGCTCTCGTCGCCGGGCTCGACAATGTGATGCTCCTCGATGCGGCCGCGCAATCGGATGCGACGAGGCTTGCGCGCGACGCGGTGCCCGCACCCATGCATGTCACCGGACCGGATGATCTGTTTCGGCTGATGTACACGTCGGGCACCACCGACCGGCCCAAGGGTGTCATGCACACCTACGGCAATTTCTACTGGAAGAACGCCGATCATGTTATCGCGCTCGGCCTGACGGCCGCAGATCGCCTGCTCGTGACCGGGCCGCTCTATCATGTCGGCGCTTTCGATCTTCCCGGCATTGCCGTGCTCTGGGTCGGCGGCGCGCTCTGCATTCACCGCGATTTCGATCCGGTTGCCGCCATTCGCGCCATCGAGCAGGAGCGACTGACGGGGGCGTGGTTCGCACCGGTCATGCTGAGCGCCATTCTCGCGCATCCGCATCACGACCGGCACGACGTCACGAGCATCAAATGGGTCGTCGGCGGCGGCGAGCGCACGCCCGAGCCGCGCATCCGGGCCTTTGCCGGTTATTTCACGAAGGCGCGTTATATCGACGCCTACGGCCTGACCGAGTCCTGCAGCGGCGACACCATGATGGAGGCAGGCCGCGAGATCGAGAAGATCGGCTCGGTCGGCCGTGCTCTCGCGCACGTCGAGGTCGAGATCCGCGACGATATGGGACGCACGTTGCCCGCGGGAGAGAGCGGCGAGATTTGCCTGCGTGGCCCCAAGATTACGCGCGGCTATTGGAAGGATCCCGAGAAAACACGCGCCTCGTTCTTCGGCGACTGGTTCCGCACGGGTGACGTCGGACACATCGACCCGGAAGGCTTCCTCTATCTGACCGACCGGAAGAAGGACATGATCATTTCCGGCGGCGAGAACATCGCTTCCTCAGAGGTCGAGCGTGTCATCTATCAGATGGCCGGCGTGCGCGAGGCCGCCGTGATCGGCTTGCCGGATGAGCGATGGGGTGAACGGCCCGTGGCGGTCGTCGTTCTCGAGAAGGACGCGTCACTCGATCTCGCGGCATTGACCGCCCACTGTCGTGCCAGCCTCGCAGGCTTCAAAGTGCCGAAGGACCTCATCATTCGCGAGCAGCTTCCGCGCAATCCCTCGGGTAAGATCTTGAAGCGCGTGTTGCGCGAGGAGCTTTCGAGCTGAGCAACTGACGCTCAGCTCAGGCCGGCGATCACGGCATCGACTTTCGTCACGAGCGCGACGTTCTGCATGGCGTACTCGATCGAGGCGCGATGCCAGTCCGCGTTCATGGTCGAGCAGCCGTCTTCCGGAATGATCATGACGTAGCCTTTGTCGGCGCCCGTCCGCGCCGTGTGCTCGACGGACATGTTGGTCCAGGCGCCCGTCTCGATGATGATGTCGCGACCCTCGGCGCGCAGGATAGTCTCGAGATTCGTCCCCTCCCAGGCGCTCATGCGGGTCTTGCGGATCACGTGATCGCCCGGCTGAGCCTCGAGCCCCGGCACCGGCTCCGCGCCCCAGGTGCCTTCGACCAAGGCGTTAGCATCAAGTGCGCCTTCGAACAGCGGCGCGTTGAGCGTCATGTTGCGGCCGTCCGCACGCCGCGAGAACCAAACGTGGATCACCGGCACGCCGCGCCGCCGGCAGTGCTCGGCGAGGCGACGCACATTCTCGATCGCATTCTGCTCGCGGCAGTGGATCGGCGAACCGGAGCTCGCGAACGCACCGCCCTCCATGACCACGTCGTTCTGCATGTCCTGGATGATGAGGGCGCAACGTGAAGCGTCGAGCTTGAGATCGCCTGACGTGGACATGCCGCTCGCTGCTGTCGCCGCCGGTGCAGCCTTGGGGGTCGATCCGCGGGCGCGCATGAACGGCTCGTTGCGCGGTCCGACCTTCACGTCGATGGCGTAGACCGAGGTCGTCGCGCAGATATAGAGCGTGCGCCAGTCCGGCCCACCCCAGTGCAGGTTCGCGCTGAGCTCGGGCACCGCAACCTTGCCGATATGCCGGCCGTCCGGCGCATACACCCACAAACCGCCCGGCGCCGTCACCCAGATATTTCCCTCAGCGTCGCACTTCATGCCGTCAGGCACGCCGGGCTTCATCACATCGCGAACGCCGCTCGCGAACACGCGCGCGTTCGCCAGCGTGCCATCGGGGCGGACATCGAAGATGCGGATGTTGGCTTGCTCCGTATCGTTGACGTAGAGCTTCGACTCGTCGGGCGAGAAGCAGAGCCCGTTCGGCTGCGAGAACATATATCGATCGACGAGCAGCTTGGGCTCGCGGCTGCCTGGGGCGAGGCGGAACACCCCCTGCCAGCCGAGCTGCCGTGGCCGCTCCACGCCGTAGTGCGGCATGCGCCCGTACCAGGGATCGGAAAAGTAGATGGCGCCGCTCGAATGGATGCAAAGATCATTCGGACTGTTGAGCTCGCGCCCTTCGAAGTGACTCGCGAGAACGTCGCGCGAGCCATCGGGGCGAAAGCGGGCAACCGAGGACGTCGCGTGCTCGCAGGCGATCAGGTTCAGCTCGGCGTCATAGGTGAGCCCGTTGGCCTTGTTCGACGGCCGCAGTACTTCGCGCACGCCACTACGATCGAGGCGGCGGCGCACGTCAGCCGGCATGTCCGAGAACAGCAGGTATTGCTCGACGGGATGCCAGATCGGCCCTTCGGTGAACGTGAAGCCGCTACCGACTTGTCGGACGGGAGCGTGCTCGTCGATCAATCGCCGAAACGCAGGATCGAGCGCTTCGTGGGCCATGGCTGCAACCTCCCGAGATTCATTTTCTGCTTACGACGGCGCGAGCAGCGCACTCACATCGGGAACCACTCACGCCGATGAACGGTCTGGCTGACTGGGCCGGGCACCGCGTAATCCATGCGTCCGACGACCTGTCCGCGCTCGATCTTCGCGGGTTTGTCGTGAATGGGCAGGAGGAATTTCGACGAGTTGAGCAGCTTCTTGATGGCGGCCTTCTCGGCGCGCTTCGTGGCGGCATGGTTGCCCGTCACCTGAACCTCGTGAGAGTAAATGACGTGGTAGGGCTCGATGATCTGATCCTGGAAGTCGTAGATGACGTCGCCGCAGATGGTGGCGATCCCCTCCGCCGTCTCCACATGGATGTTCATCGAGCCTTCGGTGTGGGCGTTGGCGGCCTCCATCACGACGCCGGGGATCAGCTCGATCGGGCCGGAGAGCTCGAGGTCCTCGAGCCGCAGCGCGTGGCGCGTGTGCAACCGCTCGATCAGATGCTGGATGTCGGGCTTGGGATACTGCGGATGCATCAAGCCCGAGACCGAGCATTCCAGCTCCCGCCGGTTCATGACGACCGTCGTGTTCATCGGGAAGTGATCGTCCTTGCCCGCGTGATCGATGTGCGCGTGCGTATGGCAGACATATCGGACATCACCGACCTTGACGCCATGCTGCGCGAGTTGACGCTCGATCATGTTCTCGTGGTGCTGCAGCCCGCGCATGCCGAGCGTTTCCATGATCGCGTTGTCGCGATAGCCGGTGTCGACGACGACCGGATACTGCCCGCCGAGGATCAGGAAGCCGTAGACAGGCACCCGTTTCGTCCGCCCGCAGCCTCGCCCGAGCACGAGGAAGCTCGACTCGAGCTCGATATCGCCGAAGTCCAGCAGCTTGATTTCCAGCGGCATACGTTCACTCCCTGATCTAAAGCCGGTAGACCCGGCTCGCTGTGTCGTAAAAGATCGCGCGCGCCGTCGCCTCGGTGACTTCCACCAATCCGAGGTCCAGCTCGTTGACGCCGCGCCGATGGGCAGCGATCAGACTCGCGTAGTCCGTCCAGAGCTTTTCGATCGGGAAGTTCGAGCCCCACAGGCAGCGCTGTGGCCCGAACAGGCTCACGGTCTCCTGGATGAGCCGCGCGATGTGGCGTTCGTCATTGCGATGGATGAACGTGCCGAAGCCGGAGAGCTTCGCGCAGACATTCGGCTCATTGGCAAGGACCGCCATGCCTGTGCGCCATTTGGACCAGCCGGCCGGCGATGTGTCCGTCAGCATGCCAGCGTGTTGCAGGACGAACGGGACGCCGGGACAAGCGCGCGCGAGCTCGGCCGCACCCTGCATCTGATCGTCGAAGACCTGCAGATCGAAGGACCAGCCATAGTCCGCCAGCCGGGCGACATTCTTCTGGACAGCTGGCCTGAGACAGAGATCAGGATCGGCAGCAAAGCGATAGAGCGTGTTCTCGTGCCAGTGGAATTGCTGGCGCACACCGCGCACGCGCGGATATCGTGCAAGCCGATCCAGCGCCGGACGCACATCCTCGACCGTCATGTCGGCATAACCGACAATGCCGTGCGGCCAGCCCGTCTCATGCGCGACGGTCTCGACCCAGGCGACTTCGGCCTCGCCCTTCTCGACGGGCCAGTTGGCCTGCACATAGACCGCCTTCTCGACGCCGACCGCCGAGGCTTCTGCCTTGTATTCGGACATGGGGTAGTCGCGGCGTATGGCCTCGTAGGGACCGAAGATGCGCGGCTGCATCGGACCGACGAGCCACGGCAGATCGGCCTGACGCCAGATATGGAAATGCGCATCGATCGTTCTCATCGCCGGCCCCCTTTGGCGAAATGAAGGATCTCGCCGGCAATCGCCTGCGGGCTGGAGCCATCACCGAGCCTGTCGATCGTGGGCGCGATCGCGCGCAGCGCTTCTGTCCGGGGCTGGAAGTGAGCGTCCGCGGCGAGCGGGGTCAGCCACAGAACGGACCAGGCGAGGCCATCGAGCCGCGTCATCGCCTGGCGCAACACCTCGGGACCGCCGCGCTCGAGTCCATCCGAGATCACGATGACAAACGCGCCGCGAGCAAAGCCCGCAAAGCGCGGCACGGAAAGGAACACCTGAAGCGCCTCGCCGAGACGCGTGCCGCCATCCCAGTCCGCAACGAGGCCGGAAGCCATCTGCAGCGCCTGCTCGCGGTTGCGCCGTACGAGCGCGCGCGTGACGCGGGTCAATCGCGTGCCGACCGTGAAGACCTCGACCTGCTCGCCGGCTTGAACCAGCGCGTGCGCCAGCCGCAACGCGCCGTCGGTGTTGGACTTCATCGATCCGGAGATGTCGATCAGCAAGAGCACACGGCGCTGGCGCTCCTTCCGCGCTCGCCGCAGAAGGCGCGCGACTTCGCCGTCACGCCGCATCATATGGCGGAACGTGCGCCGCGGATCGGCGAGTCGGCCCTTACCGCGCATCAAGCGGCGCGCGCGCCGACGGGGCAGTGCTTGCGGAAGGCGCCTGGCAAAGACGCGCAGCGCCTCGCTCTCATCATCGGCGAAACGCCGCGCGAACAAGCGCTCCGCGACCGAGGCATCCGCACCGGAAGGCTCCTCATCCTCGGGAGCAAGGATCGGCTCGAAGGCGCCGGCGTCGAAGGCGTTCGGCATGTCCTCGGGTTCGCCCGGCGCCGGAGCCGTCAGGACGCGGCCGAGAAAGATCTCGTCGAACAGCGCGTCGAACTCCTCGTGCCGCTCCGGTGGCGGGCCGAACGTTGCGTGCGCTGCGCGGCGCACGTCCATCAGGCTCTTGGGGCCGACGAGACCGACGGCGGCAATGAATGACTGCGTCTGCTCCGGCGCGGCCAGGAAGCCTGCTGCCCGCAGCGCCTGCGCGAAATTCAGAAACGGGGCGAGCGGCCGCGGCAGCGTCATGCGGCGCTCCCCATGATCAGCCTGTCGATGTTCGGCGCGACATAGGCAAGATCGTCCTGATCCTTCAGCACGACGCCGATGGCACGCGCGAAGGCGCGCGGCCACGGGACGCCCTGCTCGTTGAGGATGGTCGCTGCTTCAGCCCACTCCACGGTTTCGGCGACACCCGGCGGCTTGGCGAGCGGTTCGGCACGAAGCCGGCCGACGGCAGCGACGACACGATGAGCCGTGTCGCGCGCGACGACACTCGAGCGCATCATCACGATCTCGGCCTCGAGCGCGGGATCCGGATAGCCGATCCAGTGATAGATGCAGCGGCGCCGTAGCGCCTCGTGTAACTCGCGTGTCCGGTTGGACGTAATGATCACGACCGGTGGCTCGCTCGCGCGAATAGTGCCGCGCTCGGGAATCGAGATCGAGAAGTCGGAGAGGAATTCCAGCAGGAACGCCTCGAACTCGTGGTCGGAGCGGTCGAGCTCGTCGATCAGAAGGATGCGATCACGCGGGGTTTGCAGTGCAAGCAGCATGGGCCGCGCGATCAGATACTCGTCGGCGTAGAGATTGACGTAGTCCGAACCGGCCTGCCGGATGGCGAGCATCTGGCGGGGAAAGTTCCATTCGTACATCGCGGCCGATGCGTCGATGCCCTCGTAGCACTGCAGCCGCACCAGTTCGCGGCCCATCACGGAAGCGATCGCCTTCGCTGCCTCCGTCTTGCCGACACCGGGCGAGCCCTCGAGCAGCAGCGGCTTGCCGAGCGCCAGAGCCAGATAGGCGGCCGTCGCGAGACCCTCGTCGGCAATGTACTGCGCGTCACGCAGCGAACGAGCCAGCGACTGCGGACCATCGATACCGAGGATGGAACGACGCACCGGCATCGGTTAGCGCGCTCCTCGGGCGAGCCGCTGACGCGGCTTCACACCACCGTTGGCGCGGATGCCGCGCAGGATCTTCTCCGGCGTAATCGGGAGCTCGTCGATACGCACGCCGACGGCGTCATAGACGGCATTCGCGACTGCCGGCAGGACCGGGTTTGCGCACATCTCGCCCGGACCCTTGCCCCCATACGGGCCATCCGGCGCGGGACGCTCCAGGACCGAGATATGATGTGGGGCGATGTCGCCGGGGCCTGGCATCAGGTAGTGGTTGAAGTCCACCGGCCCATGACTGCGATCGGGATAGTACGGCTCGGTCGTCTCCCATAGTGCGTGGCTCATACCCATCCACGCGCCGCCGACGAGCTGCTGCTCGACGAGCTTCGGATTGAGCGCGCGGCCAAGCTCGTAGGCCGACTGCATATCGCGCACCGATACCTCGCCGGTCTCGTCATCCACCTCGACCTCGACCAGCAGCGCCGCGTGCGCGAAGCATGAGACGGGTGTCATCTCGCCGGTTTCCGGGTCCACCTCCGACAGCGGAATGAGGAAGATTCCGCGCCCGGAAACCGTGCGACCCTGCTTGAACTGGGCAGCCTGACAGGCCGCCATCGTGGTGATCGAGCGTGACGGCGCGCCATTGACGTGAATGTTGCCTTGCCCGTCCGTCACGAGATCGGCGGCGTCGACTTCGAGCTCCTCGGCAGCCGCTTCGAGCATCACCGCGCGGGCTTCCTTGGCCGCCTGAATGACGGCATTGCCGACGCGGTGCGTACCGCGCGAAGCAAACGAGCCCATGCAGTGAGGGCCGGTGTCGCTGTCGGCCGTGTCGACATAGACGTCGGCGACCGGCACGCCGAGCGTCTCGGCCGCGATCTGCCGCGTGACGGACTTCATGCCCTGGCCGAGATCGATCGAGGAGAGCGCAACGGTGAACTTGCCGTCGGGATTGGAATGCACGAGCGCCTGGGAGGGATCGCCACCGAGGTTCATGCCGATCGGATAGTTGATTGCCGCAAAGCCGCGGCCACGGTGCAGACCCATCAGCGCCTCCTGAGGCCGGAGATCGAGGAGAACCGCATGGCGCCCTGGCGCGGACGGTCGCCGGCATTGGCCGGTGCTGCAGGCGGCGGAGGCGGCGTGGTGCTCGACTGCGAGGGAGCGGCCGATGTCGCAGCCGCTGCGGGGCGCGGCGACGCCTGCGCAGGAGGCCGCGCCGCGCTCGCCGCTGCCGGCATCGAATAGCCCGGCATGGAAACCGGCTGCCGCGAGGCGCCGCCACCCTTGCGCGCATAGCCACCCGTATCGATGCCGGTCACCATGCCTTTCTGATCGAGCGCGGTATGGGCCGGCAAGCGGGCGCGCTCGCCGCCGCCATCGCGCAACGAGGACGCGCCGCGAGACGTGGCTTGCAGGGCGACGCCGGCCTTTTCCGCCACCACCTGACAGCACTCGATGAGCGCACAGTTCTTGGCTTCGCGCCGATGCGCCTTCATGTCACCGTCGCGGTAGGCATTGAGAATGCGCAGGTCGATCGGGTTCATGCCGACGACGTCGGCGACCTTGTCCATGTGCGCTTCGATGGCGAAGTCGACGCCGGTGATTCCGAAGCCGCGCATGGCCGTCGCCGGCGTGCGGTTGGTGTAGACGCAGTACACGTCGGCATACACGTTCGGGATCGTGTACGGCCCGGGCAGATGGCCGACGCCCTTGATGATCGCGTAGGAAGAAAGCCGCGTGTAGGCGCCGCTGTCGAAGTAACCGGTGAACTTGCGCGCGACGATACGGCCGTCGCGCATCACGCCATCCTTGATGTACCAGCGCTCGGCACCGCGCGGCGCGCCAACCTGCATCTCCTCCTCGCGATCCCAGGCGAACTTGCAGGGGCGCCCCGTGAGCATCGCGCCGAGGATCGCGAGCGGCTCGTGCAGGCTGTCGACCTTACCGCCGAAACCGCCACCGACCGTGCCGCCGACGAAATGCAGGCGGTTGGACGGCATGGTCAGCAGCTTCGCTGCCGTGCCGAGCGAGAAGAACAGGGCCTGGGTCGAGGTGTAGCAGACATAGCGGTCGTTGGTTTCCGGCGCCGCGATGGCGCCGCAGGTCTCGATCGGCGCCTGCTCGATGGGCGACATCTGATAGCGGCCTTCGACGATGTGATCGGCGCGGGCGAATGCGGCCTCGACATCGCCGTAGCGCAGCTTCTGATGGTCGTACTTGCCGTGGTAGATGAACTTGTTCCCCGGATAGACCTCGCAGACGACGGGTGCGCCCGGCTTGATCGCCTCCTCGACGTCGAGCACGTGCGGGCGCACATCCCAATCGACGCGCACCTTGGCGACGGCCGCGCGCGCCTGCGCCTCGGTCTCGGCGATGACGGCAGCGACCGGCTCGCCCTTGTAGGCAACCTTGGTCTCGGCGAGCAGCGGCTCGTCGTCGATGCCGAAATCGAGGAGGCTCAGCAGCGTGTTGAGATTGCGCGGCACATCGCGCCCGACCAGCACGCGCACGACACCCGGCATGCTCTGCGCTTCGGTCGTGTCGACCCGGCGAATGCGCGCGTGATGGTGCGGACTGCGCACGCAACGGATGTGGAGCAGGCCGTCGAACAGGTGGTCGTCGAAATAAGGCGAGCGGCCCGTCACGTGCCCCAGGATGTCCTGGCGCCGGGTCGGCTTGCCGATCTCGTTCAGGTTGTCGTCGCGCTCGTCGGCAAAGAATTCCTTGCGAAACCCCATCGTCATGCCCGCGCCCTCCCCTTCGCTACGGCAAGAATGGCCTCGATGATCGGTTCATAGCCCGTGCAGCGGCAAATATTGCCCGAGATCGCCTCCACCACCTCCTCGCGCGTCGGCGTCGGATTGCGGTCGAGCAGCGCCTTCGCCGAGACGAGCATCCCCGGCGTGCAGTAGCCGCACTGCGCGGCGAAGCCCTCCATGAAAGCTTCCTGCAACGGATGGAGCTGATTGCCGGTCGCAAGCCCTGCGGCGGTTCCGACGCGTTTGCCGGCAACGCTCTCGGCGAGCGTGAGGCACGACAGATGTGTCTCGCCATCGATGGTCACAGTGCAGGCGCCGCACGTGCCTTGGCCGCAGCCGTACTTGGGACTGAGGTCTCCGACACCGCGACGCAGGAACTCGAGCAGGTTCTGCCCGGGCTCGGCGAAGGAGGCCCGCTCGGACCCATTGAGCACGAATACTACGGGTGTCTTCGCCATCAGCCGCGCACCATCCGTTCGAGCAGGCGCTTGAGGTGCACACCCGCAACCTCGCGCCGATACCACGCCGACGCGAGCGCATCGGTCGGTGGATCGAGACCCTCGACCGCCACCTGAACCGCGCGTGCGATCGTGGAAGCATCCAGATTCTGGCCATCCAGCACGCGCTCTACGGCCGTCGCCTGAAGGGGCGTTGCCCCCATGGCACCGAAGGCCACACGCGCACCGCGGATGCGTCCGCCTTGGCGCGGCAGATGGGCAGCGATCGAAAGCACAGAGACGCCCTTGGGCTTGATACGGCTCACCTTCAGGAAAGTGAAGTCGGCAGGTGACTGTGGTCGTGGCACGTGCACCGATGCGACGAGCCCGACGCGGCCCCGCTCGCGCAAGATATCCATGATAGGGCGTGGCGCGCCGCTCTGGCTGACGACGGCCACACGCGCACCGAGTGCGAGAAGCGCAACCGCGAGGTCGCCATAAGGATGCGGCGCGAACAAGTTGCCGCCGACGGTCGCCATGTTGCGGATCTGCGGACCGCCGACGGCGCGCGCGACCGGCGCCAGGAACGAGAGGTCGCGATGCGTCGCAATGGCCGCCATGGTAACGCCGGCGCCGATTGTTACACCGTCGCCGGAAAGGCGGATGTCGCCCAGCTCCGGATCGCTGCTGCGCACGATCCGCGTCGCCGTCGCGCCGGCATTGACGTCCCGCATGACGAGCGTGCCGCCGGCCATGAATATCGCATCCGATCCCATGGCGCGCTGCGCCTCGGCAAGCGTGGCGTGCGTTTCGACGGATTGAATCATGGACGGCCCCCCTGCCGCGCCGCCGGGAGGCCCATGTGTTCTCGCACGGCGTCGAAGCCGGCCCGGTAAATGTTGTTGGCGACCATGTCGCGCAGCTCGGTCTCGCGCCCCGTCGGTGTGTCGAAGCGGCACTGCCAATGCCAGAACGTACGATCGCCATCGGTCACCGGCGCGAGCCGTACATGGGCGACGTAGTTCAGCAGCGGCACCGGCGTTTCCATGAGGCAGTACGAGAATGCCATATCGGCATCGGAGAGCGTCAGAAGCTGCTCGCGCAGTTCCGAGCCGTCCGCCAGATGGAAGCGGCGCACGCAGCCGATCTTGTCCGATGCGTAGCCGCGCTCGATGTGGCTGTCCGCGACGGCCGGATGCCACTTGTCGTGCCCGTTGAAGTCGCGCAGCACGGCCCACACCGCTTCGACAGGGGCGTCCAGGATCGTGCTCTCGACAATGCGCACCATGTCAGCCTGCCATCTGCCGCTTCAGCGCGTCGAAGCCGGCCTGAAAGACGCCGCTGCCGATGCCGTCAACGAGATCGGCGGCCACTTCCGCGGCACAATCGAACTCGGCGGTCCACTCGATGAAAGTCCGATCGCCATCGCTGATCGGCGTCAGCCGCAGCGTAGCAATATAGTCGGTGAGCGGCATCGGCGATTCGAGGATCGCGTACGTGCAGAACATGTCGTAGTCCGAAAGTCCGAGCAGCTTCTCACGCAGCCGGTCACCGTTCTGCAGGCGGAAGTCGCGCACGCAACCGACCTTGTCCGACGGCTCGCCGTTCTCGATGCGGCTTTCCCGGATGCGCGGATGCCAGCGCGGCAGTGCATTGAAGTCGCGGATCTTCTCCCAGACCCTCGCGGCCGGGGCATCGATCACGGAGGAGGCATAGACGCGCGGCATTTAGGTGCTGCCTCCCGTTTCACTTTTCGACCCTTCCGGCTTGGGCTTGCCGCCATCGCCACCACCACCCGACGAGGACCGGCGGGCTTCGGTGGCTATGCGCTGCATATCGGATGCCTCGCGCATGAGACCACCCTGCCGTGCGAGGTTGGCACCATCGATACCGATGTCGGCGAGCAGGCTGTCGATCATCGGCGCTTGCACACGATAGCGCAGCGCCGAATTGATCACCTCGTCGGTCGGACTGCCCGAGCGGCCTTCGCCGCCGGGACCGTTCATGCCGTCGAGCTGCATGATGCGGATGTCCTGGATCTTCTCCAGCGGCTTCACGGATGCTGCAACGATACCTTCGACATGTTCGAGCAGCTTGCGGCGGAAGAGCGACACGCGCGCCGGATCGGTGAGGACGTTTTCCGCTTCGTTGAGGAGACGCTGTGCCTCGGCCTCGACCGTAAGGCGGACCTTCTCGGCACCGGCCGCGATCGTGCGCTCGGCAGCGGCCTTTTCGGCCAGCAGCACGTCGATCGCCTTGCGGCGATTGGCGACCTCGGTCTCACGGGCCGTCGCGATCCGCTCCTCGGCAGCAGCCGCGTCGGCGCGCGCTCTGTCGGCGTCGAGCCGGGCGGCGGATTCCTCGAGCGACTTGCGATAGAGCGTGATGGCCTTGTCCATCTGCGCCGTCTCGACCGCCTTCTCACGCTCGACCTCGAGCCGGCGACGCTCGGTCTCGTGCGAGATCCGCACCTCGTCGAGGCCACGCTCGGACGCGACGCGGGCGCGCTCGATATCCTCGCGGCTCTCGATCTCGGCTTCGCGCAAGGCCTGCACGCGCGCGATCTCGAGCTGCTCGAGCGACTGGCGGCGCGCGACTTTCGCGGCCTCGACAGTGCTGTCGCGCTGGACTTCCGCCGTCTCGACAGACGCCTGTGCACTGATCTGGGCGCGGCGCACATCGGCCTCCGCGGCCGCACGTGCTGCCTTCGTCGATGCGAGCTCGACGACACGGGTCTCCTCGGCTGCTTCGACCTCGCGCTTGCGCTGGATGTCGATCACCTCGCGCGTCTGCTGGCTCGCGATGCGCTCCTGCTCCAGCTTGAGCTCGGCGGCGATCCGCGCCCGCTCGACGCTCTCACGCCGCGCGATGTCGGCCGCCTCGATCGCCTTGTCGCGGGCGATTTCTTCGGAGCGCGTCGCGAGCTCGGCTTCGATACGCTCGGCCGCAATGCCCTTCTCGCGCGCGATGCGCGCTGCGTCGATGGCGCGGCCGGCGGCGATCTCGGCGGCTTCCACGGCCTGCTGGCGCTCGATTTCGAGCGCGCGAATGCGCTGGTCCTCGCTGATGCGCGACTCGGAGATCTTGGCCGCTTGTGCGATACGCTGGCGCTCGGTCGCCTCGCGCGCCGCGATTTCGGCCTCTTCCAGGCCCTGCTGACGGGCGATCTCACGCCGACGTACGTCCTCCTCGCCGCGGATGCGGGTCTGCGCGAGAATCAAGGTCTGCGCCATGCGCGCCTTCTCGGTCTCCTCACGGGCGGCGATCTCCGCCTGTTCGATGGCGCGCTGGCGATCGATCTCCATGGCCTGCGTCTCGCGCTCCTTCTGGAT
>Ga0182740_1000916_pt1 | contig 22853 bp, 22 predicted proteins | sample eDN5th37CKraftBY_FD_128872 | JGI IMG/M metagenome (GOLD analysis project Ga0182740, IMG submission 128872) | Enriched backyard soil microbial communities from Emeryville, California, USA - eDNA 5th pass 37_C Kraft BY (version 2) (version 2) | ecosystem: Environmental > Terrestrial > Soil >...
CTGGACGGTCACGACCGCGGAGCCAAGATCGTCGCGCGCACGTTGCGCGACGCCGGTTTCGAGGTCATCTACACCGGCATCCGGCAGCGCATCGAGGACATCGTGTCCATCGCGTTGCAGGAAGACGTTGCACTGGTAGGCCTTTCGATCCTGTCCGGGGCGCATGTCGCGCTCACGGCGCGCACCGTCGAGGCACTGCGGGCCGCCGACGCCGGTGACATCGCCGTCGTCGTCGGCGGCACCATCCCGCAGGGCGACGTCCAGAAACTGCTCGACGTCGGGGCGGCCGCGGTGTTCCCCACGGGCACGCCGCTGGACACGCTGGTGACCGAGGTGCGGGCTCTCACGGAGAAGGTGGGCAAATGAGGCTGGGCGTGATGATCGGGGCCGAACGCGGCGACATGACGCGCAAGGTCAACAAGCTCGCGGCCGACATCCAGTGGGCCGAGGCCGCGGGCCTGGACAGCGCGTGGATGCCGCAGGTGCCCGACGATTTCGACTGCCTGTCGATGGTGGCGCTGATGGCCGCGCACACCTCGACCATCGAACTCGGCACGGCCGTCGTGCCGCTGCAGGCACAGCATCCGGTAGCCCTTGCGCGCCAGGCGCTCTCGGTGCATGCGATCGCCGAGGGTCGGTTGGCGCTCGGGGTGGGCCCGTCGCACCACTGGATCATCCGCGACATGCTGGGTCTGCCCTACGAGAAACCCGCCGCCTACACACGCGACTACCTCGAGGTGCTCAACGCTTCCCTGGCCGGGCCGGGACCCGTCGACGTCGAGAACGACACGTTCACGGTGCACAACCCCACCGCGCTGGCCGCCGAGACACCCCTGCCCGTGCTGGTCGCCGCTCTCGGTCCGGTGATGCTGCAGATCGCAGGCGAACTCGCCGACGGCACGGTGCTCTGGATGGCCGACGAACGCGCGATCGGTGACCACATCGCGCCGCGCATCAACAAGGCCGCCGACAACGCGGGCAGGCCCGCTCCTCGGATCGTGGCCGGAATCCCGGTGTGCCTGTGCGCCAACTCCGAGATCGACACCGCCAAGGAGCGGGCCAACCGGATCCTGGCCGAGGCCGAGACGTCGCCCAATTACCAGCGCCTGCTGGACCGCGGCGACGCGCGCAATGTCGGTGATCTGTGCGCGGCCGGTGACGAGGACGCGATCCTGGCCCGGTTCAAGCGGTTCGCCGATGCGGGCGTGACGGATCTGTCGGTGCGGCTGCTGCCCATCGGCGACAACCGCGACGAGTTGGTCGCCTCGAAGTACCGCACGCGTGAGGTGATCGCCGAACTCGCCAAGGCGGTGCGATGAGCGCTTGCGCGAGCGCTCCGCTGGCCGGTATCCGCGTCATCGAGGTCGGCGTGATGCTCGCAGGCCCGTACGCCACCATGATGCTCGCGGATCTCGGCGCCGAGGTGATCAAGATCGAGCCGCCGGGCGGCGAGATCTCGCGCCAGGTGGGGGACAGTTACTTCGCGAGCCTCAACCGCGGCAAGCGCAGCCTGTGCCTGGACCTCGCGACGGCAGATGGGAAAGCGAGACTCGCTGAGCTGGTGGCGGATTCACACGCGCTGCTGGTGAACATGAAGCCTTCGGTGATCCGCCGCCTCGGTCTGACCTACGACGCGCTCAAGGAGTTCAACCCCGAGATCGTGTGCGTCGCGATGACGGGGTTCGGGCTCGACGGCGGTGACGATCCCGCGTTCGACTACGTGATCCAGGCCGCGACGGGGGTCGCGGCGATGACGGGGGACCCGGATGGTCCGCCCACGCTGCCGGGGTATTCGTCGGCGGACAACTCGACGGGTCTCACCGCGGCGCTGGGTCTGCTGGCGATGATCGTGTCCGGGCGCGGAGGGCAGGTGGATGTGTCGCTGCGCGATGTCATGCTGTCGCAGTTGAACTACCGCGCGTCGGCGTATCTCAACGACGGTGCCGAACCGCGCCGCCACCCGAACGGCGCGCATTCCTATTACGTTCCGGCGCAGCTGTTTCCGACGGCGGACGGATACCTGGCGCTGTTCATCACGCACGACGGGTTCTGGAGGTCGTTCGCCGGCGAGGCCGGTATCTCGGGGTTCGAGACCATGGCCGAACGCGCGGCGCGCCGTCACGAGGTGCTGCATGTGGTGACTGCGACACTGGCGACCGACTCGGCCGCGAGTTGGGAGAAACGGCTCAAACCGCTGGGCATCCCGGTCGCCGCGGTGCGCACACTGCCCGAAGCGCTTTCGGAGACACCCGAGGCGCTCGTCACCGCAGGCGATTTCCGTCTGGTGGGCAGTTCGATCCGCATCGCCGGGTACCAACCGGACTATCGCCCGCCGCCGGCGTTCGACGAGTATGCGGGCCGGCAGGCTCAGGCTCGATCTCAGTCGTCGTCGTAGGAGACCGTCACGGTGTCGCAGTCCGGGACCGCCTGGCACGTCAGCACGTAACCCTCGGCGACCTCGTCGTCGTCGAGGGCGTCGTTGACGCGCATCGTGGCGGTGCCTTCGAGGAGTTTGGCCATGCACGTGCCGCAGTTACCCGCCTCGCATGAGAACGGAGGTGTCATGCCCGCCCGTCGCGCGCTCTCCAGCAGCGTCTCGTTCGGCCTGCGCGGAACCGACACCCGCTCACGCTCGAACAGGATGGTCACCTTCCCGCCGGGCTCCGCGGTGGGTACTGGTTCTGCCGACATCGAGCTCCCCTGCGCACTAGCATTCTGATGTAACGAGAATAGCATTCTCCGGAAACGATAGTATCTTCTCGCCGCCGCATCGCTGCGGCGGGTACGCGTCACGAGAGGCCAGCGCTGGTGGAAACGGCAGGTGAGGCTCATGGGTGAGTCCGCCGTGCTGGCGTTCGGCGACCGCGAGTACACCCTCACCGAACTCGACGCGCTCGCCGGCGGCATGGCCGCGACGTTGGCGCAGCGTGGCGTCGGACCGGGAGACCGGGTCGCGATGATGTCGTCGAACCGGCCCGAATTCGTCATCGCCCTACGCGCGATCTGGCGCCTCGGTGCCGCCGCGGTCCTCATCAGCCCGGCGTGGAAAACCACCGAGATCGCCCATGCACTGGAACTCACACGCGCAAACCACGCGGTCGGCGACCAACCGCTGCTCACCGAACACCTGCCGATGGTGCACCTCGACGAGCCGATCACACCCGGCGAACGCCCCGGCCCCGCAGTGGCTCCCGATGCCGACGCGCTGTTCGTGTTCAGCTCCGGCACCACGGGCATGCCTAAAGCCGTGCGCCACAGCCACGCCGGGTTCGCCGCGGCCATCGAGCACTGGCGCGACGCGCTCGGCCTCACCGCGGCCGACCGCATGCAGATCATGACCCCGCCGTCGCACATCCTGGGCCTGCTCAACATCGCGATGGTGCTCGACACCGGCGCCTGGATGCGACTGCACCCCCGGTTCGACGTCGAAACCATGTTGCGTCACATCGAATCCGACGGCATCACGATCGAGATGGCCGTCGCGCCCATCGCTCTGGCGCTGGCCGCACATCCCGGCCTAGAGCGGTTCGACCTGTCGTCGCTGCGGTACGTGATGTGGTGTGCTACGCCGGTCACGCGCAGCGTCGCCGAGGACATCACCGCGCGTACCGGGATCCGGTGGCTCACCGCATACGGCACCACCGAACTGCCCGTGATCGCGTGTAACCCGCTGGACGACACCAGGATCGAGACCGTCGGCAAACCGGTGCGCGGCGTACGGGTGCGCATCGCGGATACCGGCGAGATCCAGGTGTGTTCACCATCGGCCATGTGCGGCTACCTACCCGAGTCCGCCACCGGGGGCGCCTTCGACGACGGCTGGTACCGCACAGGCGACATCGGATTCCTCGACGACGACGGGTATCTGCACATCACCGACCGTGCCAAGGAGATGGTCAAGGTGCGCGGATTCCAGGTCGCCCCGGCCGAGGTGGAGGCCGTGCTGCACGGGCATCCCGCCGTCGCCGACTGCGCGGTGTTCGGCGAACCGCACGACACCGACGGAGAGGCCGTGGTCGCGGCCGTGGCCACGTGTGCCGAGGTGTCCGCCGAGGAACTCATCGACCTCGTCGGGTCGCGGCTCGCGTCGTACAAGCGGCCCCGCCGCGTCGAATTCGTAACCGAGATACCCCGCTTGCCTTCCGGAAAGGTATTGCGACGAGTGCTGAAGGAGCGGCATGGACGTCCGTCTGACGGCTGAACAGCAGCAGCTGCGAGAGGCCGCTGCCAAACTGGCCGACGACCTCGGACCGGGCTCGGTCCACGAACTGGAGGACCGCGGCCGCATCGCGCGGTTGGAGAACACGGTGGCCGCCACCGAGTGGCGCACGCTGCGATCCGACGGCGCGTCCGGTGTGGAGGTGGCGATCGTCGCGGAGGAATTCGCCCGCGGGCTCGTCGACGTGCCGTTCCTCGGGCCGATCCTCGCCGACGACCTCGCACAGCGGCTCGGCCGTGCGGTCGCGGTGCCCGACGCTGCCGCGGGCACCGCGGGTGTCGACCTCACCAACAGCGCTGCGGGCGTGCTCCAGTCGCCTGCCGAGCTCTCGGAGTTGCGTGCCGGCGACGCGGCCCGCTGGCATGCGCTGGCGCTCGCGGCGACGAGCGCGGATCTGGTCGGTGCCGCGCGCGGCGCCCACGCCCTTGCCGTCGACTACGCGAAGGTGCGGGAACAGTACGGCTCGACGATCGGTTCGTACCAGGCCGTCGCGCACCTGTTGGCCGAAGGTCTCGCGCTCATCGAGGGTTCGATCAGCGTGCTGCGCCACGCCGCTTGGGGTGTCGACGAACTCGAACCCGATGAGGCCGTGCGGGCCGGCCGGATCGCGAAGGTGTACTGCGCGCGTGCGGCGCGCACGGTGTGCGAGACCGCCATTCAGGTGCACGGCGGTATCGGCAACACGTGGGAATGCCTGGCACACGTGTATCTGCGCCGCGCGCTGACCTCGACTGAACTGTGGCCCGTCGGACTGGAGGACTTGGAGGTTTCGGATCTTGGATTTTCGTGATTCACCCGAGGAAGCGGCCTTCCGCGACCGGTTGCGGTCCTGGCTGGCCGACAACGCCGCGTCGTTCAAGGCCTCCGGCGACGACTACTGGGCCCGTCAGGGGGAGTGGCACCAGGCCCTGTACGGCGCAGGGTTTTTCGGCACGTCGTGGCCCAAGGAGTTCGGCGGGCAGGATTTGCCGCCCGTCTACGACGTGATCGTCGACGAGGAACTCGCGCGCGCCGGTGCGCCGCCGCGGCCCAGCCTCGGCTATCTCGTCGTCGGCCTGGGACACCACGGCAGCAAGGAGCTGCAGCAGCGGTTCCTGCCCGGCATGATCAACGGCACCGAGCGGTGGTGCCAGGGCTTCTCTGAGCCGGGTGCCGGGTCGGACCTGGCGTCGCTGATCACCACGGCCACGCGCGACGGCGACAACTACATCATCAACGGCCACAAGATCTGGACCAGCTACTCCGACGTCGCCGACTGGTGCCTGCTGCTGGCGCGCACCGACAAGGATGTGCCGCGCCACAAGGGCATCTCGGCGTTCATCATCTCGATGCACCAGGACGGCATCCAGCAGCGTCCGCTCAAGATGATCAACGGCGTCACCACCGAGTTCGGTCAGGTGACATTCGACAACGCGGTGGTGCCCGCGTCGCACATGGTGGGAGCGCCCGGTGAGGGCTGGGCGCTGGCGATGACCGTCGTCAGCCACGAACGCGAACCGTCGACGCTCGGCTACTCCGCACGCTACGGAAAGCTGGTGCGCGAGATGGCGTCCCGCGTCGAGGGACGTGCGCCCCAGGATCTGGCGTGGGCCGCGGTGCAGGCCGAGATGCTGCGCCTGCACGTGCGGCGCCGGTTGTCCGAACAACTCGACGGGCTCAAGCACGGTCCGCAGGGGTCGCTCGACAAACTGCTCATGACGTGGGTCGAACAGTCGGTGGGGCACGCCGCGCTCGCGGTCAGCGGGATTTCGGATCCCGAACTGCTCAGTGCCTACCTGTACAGCCGCGCCCAGAGCGTCATGGGCGGCACCTCGCAGATCCAGAAGAACATCATCGCCTCACGGATCCTCGGATTGGGAGTTTGACCGAATGTACGGAATGCCAGACGAAATCGAGGTGCGCGCCGAGGGGGACATCCGCGTCATCACCCTCAACCGGCCCGAGGCCCTCAACGCCGTCAACGACTCGTTGCACGAGGGCCTCGCGCACCTGTGGACGCGTTTGTCGGAGGACTACGACGCACGCGCGGCGGTGATCACGGGTGCGGGTCGCGCGTTCTCGGCAGGTGGTGATTTCGCGTACCTGCAGGAGCTCGGTGAGGATCCCAAACTACGGGCCAAGACCATCCTGCACGGGCGTGAGATCGTGCTGGGGATGACGCGCTGCCGCGTGCCCGTGGTCGCCGCGGTCAACGGGCCCGCGGTCGGATTGGGTTGCAGCCTCGTGGCATTGAGCGACATCGTCTACATCGCGCCGCAGGCCTACCTCGCCGACCCGCACGTGCAGGTGGGTCTGGTCGCCGCCGACGGCGGTCCCATCACGTGGCCGCTGCACATCAGCCTGCTGCTGGCCAAGGAGTACGCGCTGACCGGTGCGCGCATCCCGGCGCAGCGGGCCGTGGAACTGGGCCTGGCCAACCACCTTTCGGACGATCCGGTGGCCGAGGCCATCGAGGCCGCGCAGAAGATGGCCAAGCTGCCACGGCAGTCGCTGGAGGCCACCAAACGGCTGCTCAACCTGCACATGGAGCAGGCCGTGCTGGCGACGCTCGACTTCGGCAACACCGCCGAGGAGCAGTCGTTCCGCACCGAGGACTTCAAGGCCATCGTCGCGGGCCTCAACGCGCGTAAGAACTAGCGGTTCGTCAGAGCGTGAGCGCCTCGGAGCGCTGCACGGTGCCGGTCACGCCGGTGCCGTCCTGTTGTGCGAGCAGCACGGCCGCGCGCGCCATCGCCTCGGGCGGTTCGATCATTTCGGGCGGGATCTTGAGCCCGCCGCCGCCGGCCTGCCAGCCCTCGGTCAGCACGACGCGCGACGGGCTCAGGCAGTTGACCGCGATGTTGTCGTCACGCAGATCGGCTGCGAGACCCGTGTAGAGCCGTTCGGTGGCGGCCTTGGACACCCAGTAGGCGTTGGATCCGTGCTCGACCATGTCGACGCCAGTGGTGGTGATGGCGATGAGCGATCCGCCGCCGCGGGCGCGCACGTGGGGGATCACCGCTTTGGTCACCAGGAACACCCCGGTGAGGTTGACGTCGAGGCACAGCTGCCAGCGTTTGAGTGGGGTGTTCTCGATCGGTCCGAGCCACAGCACACCGGCGTTGGCGACCAGGATGTCGATGCCGCCGAGTTCGGAGACCGTCTGGGCGACAGCGCGTTCGACGGACTGCTCGTCGGTGACGTCGCATACGACCGGGAGGGCGTGGCCGCCTGCGTCGGTGACGGCCGACGCCACCGAGTCGATCGTGCCGGGCAGCTTGCCGGGACGCTCGGACCGGGCCGCGACCGCGACGGCCGCACCCTCGGCCGCGAGTGCGGTCGCGATGGTGGCCCCGATACCGCGGCTGGCACCTGCGACGAACGCGACCTTCCCGGCCAGACTGCCGGGTGTTGACGGCTTCGGCGTTTCACGCACGTTCGTCATACACCGAAGGTGCGTGAAGTGCTGCTTGCGGGCGGCGTTTCGGCAGGCAGGCGCGCACGCTCGCGGTGCAAGAGGGTCACTTGGTCACTTGGGTGGGAAGCGGAGCGCGCCGTCGAGGCGGATCACCTCGCCGTTGAGATAGTCGTTCTCGACGATGCTCTGCGCGAGTTGGGCGTATTCGGTGGACCGGCCCATGCGCTTGGGGAAAGGCACCTGCGGGCCCCAGTACTCCTCGAGCTGATCGGCGGCCTGCCCGTAGGCGGGTGTGTTGATGGTGCCGGGGGCGATGGTGACGACGCGGATGCCCAGTGGCGACAGGTCGCGCGCGGCGACGAGCGTCATGCCCAGCACACCGCCCTTGGCGGCCGCGTACGGCAACTGGCCGATCTGGCCCTCGTAGCCCGCGATCGACGCCGTGTTGACGATGACGCCGCGGCCACCCTCTTCGAGGGGTTCGGTCCTGGCGATCGCGGCCGCCGTCAGGCGCATGACGTTGAACACCGCGGTGAGGTAGAACTCGATGGTCTTCTTGAACCCGTCGAGGTCCAGCGGGGAACCGTCCTTGCCCACCAGCCGGCCACCGCTGGCCGGGCCGCCGTGCGTGTCGACCGAGATGCGCAGCGGCGCGAGCGATTCCGCCTCGGCGATCGCGGCGAGCACGGATTCCTCCGAGGTCGCGTCGGTGCGCACGTATCGGATACCGAGTTCTTTCTCGAGCGCCGCGCCCTTGTCGTCGGCCACATCGGCGACGACGACCTTGGCGCCCGCGCCGTGCAATCGGCGCACGGTCGCCTCACCGAGGCCACCCGTGCCGCCCACGACGAGTGCGGAGGTACCGGCGATCTGCATGAATTGCCCTCCTTGCAACTATCACTCTCAGGAGGGGAGAATAACATTCTCGTACCCGGTGAACCAGGAGAAAGAATGCCCCACGGCGTCGTCGATGTACCCGAGCTCATCACCGCGGCCAGGGGCGGATCGATGCGCGCGGTGGGTCGGCTGCTCACGCTGGTCGAAAGCGACCGTCGCGGTGAGGTGCTCGCGGCGCTCGGGCCCGCGACGCCGCGCGTCATCGGTGTGACCGGACCGCCGGGAGCGGGCAAGTCGACCACGGTGGGCGCCATGGTGGGGGCCTATCGCGAACGCGGGCTGCGGGTCGCGGTCCTCGCGGTCGACCCCTCGTCGCCCTACAGCGGCGGGGCACTGCTCGGTGACCGCATCCGCATGGCCGCCCACATCAACGACCCCGACGTGCTGATCCGGTCGATGGCCGCACGCGGGCACCTCGGCGGGCTGGCCGCGGCCGTCCCGGCGGCGATCCGCCTGCTGGCCGCGCTGTCGTACGACCTGATCGTGCTGGAGACCGTGGGGGTGGGACAGTCCGAGATCGAGATCGCCGCGATCGCCGACCCCACGGTGGTGATCCTCAACCCCGGCGCGGGTGATGCCGTGCAGGCCGCCAAGGCCGGTGTGCTTGAGGTGGCCGATCTGGTGGTGGTCAACAAGGCCGACCGTGAGGGCGCCGATCAGACGGTCCGCGATCTGCGCGCCGAAACCGACGTCCCGGTTCTCAAACTCGTCGCCGCGCAGGGGGACGGCCTGCACGAACTCATCGAGGCCATCGAGGCGCACCAGCGCGCCGACACCCCCGAACGGCGCCGCGCGCGGGCGCGCAGCCAGATCCTGTCGCTCGCGCAGACCCTGCTGCGCAACCACGCCGACCTCGACCGGTTGTCGGCGGCCGTGGCCGACGGCAGCAGCGACGCCTACACCGCGGCCGAGCGGCTGTTCGCCGGATCAGTCGACTGATTTGCCCGTGGCCGCGGCATATCCGCTGCGGTAGCCGAACACCAGCGCCGGGCCGAGCGTGCCGCCCGCGCCGCCATAGGCCTTGCCCGTCACGCCGGCCATGGCGTTGCCCGCGGCGTACAGACCGGGGATCGGTGAGCCGTTGACGTGCAGCACGCGTCCGTCGCGGTCGGTGCGCGGGCCGCCCTTGGTGCCCATCGCGCCGACCTTCACCGGCACGGCGTAGAACGGGGCGGTGTCGAGCGGCCCGAGGGTCTGTCGCGCGGGGGTGTCGGCCGACGTGTCGCCCCAGTAGCCGTCGTAGGCGCTGGCGCCGCGGCCGAAATCGGGGTCGACGGGATCGGTGTCGCGGCCGACGTTGTCGTTCCACCGCCGCAACGTGGCCGCCAGGCCCGCGGTGTCGATGCCGGTCTTGGCGCTCAACTCGTCCAGATCGGCCGACTCGCAGAACCAGTCCGGCGCCTGACCGCCGGGCTCGACGCCGAGGAACCCGTAGCGCTGCAGATGAACCGAGTCGAACACGATCCAGGCCGGATCGTTGGCGTAACCGGCCTTGGGATCGAGGTACTGGAACGGGCCGGCCATCGAGTTGTACTCGCCGGCCTCGTTGACGAACCGGTTGCCCGCGCGGTTGACGATGACGCTGCGGGGCCGGGTGCGTTCGAGACGGACGCTGCGGCTGCGGGGGTGCCCGTCGATCGTGTCGCCCGGGATCTGGACCACCGGAACCCACCACGCCTCACCCATGTTCGCCAGATCGGCGCCGTGGGCCATCGCCATGCGTAGGCCGTCACCCGTGTTGTTCGGGGGTGACACCGGACCGTGCATGGGTCCGCGCAGGAACGCCTCGACGAGCGTGGCGTCCCACTCGAACCCGCCCGTGGCCAGGACGACCCCGCCGCGTGCGCGAACCCGGATGTCGTTGCCGTCGAGGCGGATTCGCACGCCGGTGATGCCGTCGGCCGATCCGAGCAGTTCGACCGCGCGTGCCGAGGTGACGGGCTTGACGCCCCGGTCGAGCAGACCGCGCAGCAGGCCCGCGACCAGCGCGGTGCCCGCGACGCACAGATCGGCGTCCGGATCGTCGTACGCCGCGTGGATGCGCGCGCGGGTCTCGGCGTCGATGCCGACATTGCTGAAATCGGCGGGGAACGAGGTGATCCGGTCGCGCCACTCGCCGAGGCGGGCCAGGTCGATGGGGCCCGCGCTCAGCGAGCGTCCGCCGCCGGGCCGCCCGCCGGGCAGCTCGGGTTTGTAGTCGGGGAAGCCCTCGGCGACGGCGAACCGCAGTTCACTGTGGGCCTCGACGAAGTCGAGCATCACCGGACCGGTCCGCACGAACGTCTCGACGAGTGCGGTGTCCATGTACCCGAGGGACTGCGCCGCAAGGTACGCGAGCGCATCCTCGACGGGCAGCGGTTCGCCGGCCCGGTCGTGGGCCGGGATCCACACGATGCCACCGGACACCGCTGTCGTGCCGCCGACCGTGGCCGCCTTCTCGTACACCGCGACCGAGGCGCCGTTGACCGCGGCCGTCAGCGCCGCGGTGAGCCCGGCGCCGCCGGTGCCGAGCACCACGACGTCGACCTCGTCGTCGAAGGAGTCGTGGGGGCCGTTCGAATCAGTCATGTGTGCAGGACCTTTCAGTGCAGAATTGCCGAGAGTTCGCGTGCGGCCCGCACCACCGCGTCCTTGCCCCCGAGGACGACGTCCTCGCGGTGCGAGATGAGGTTGATGCAGGTGGGTGGTGACGGCGGGCGCCGCCGCACCGGTACGGCCAGGCCGTAGGTGTTCGGTTCGATCTCGCCGTGGGTGATCACCCAGCCCTGTTCGCGAGTCTGCCGCACGAGGTCGCGCTCGCCGGGCCGCGGCGGCATGCTGGCCAGCAGAGCGACACCCGCAGCACCTCGTTCGAGGGGGTGGCGACTGCCCTCGTGGAACGAGAGCTGGTAGTACACCTGCGAGGGCACGATCACCGCGATCGCGACCTGCTGATCACCCTCGGCGACGAGCAGCGACACCGTGGTGCCGAGTTCGTCGGCCAGCGCCCGCAGGGTCGGGATGGCCAGTTGGCGCACGTTGTTGTCGAATGACGATCCGAGTACCGCGAGTGCCGCCGCGGGCCGGTAGCGGCCGTCTTCTCCCTTTGCCACGTAACGGAACTGGCTCAGCGTGGCCAGCAACCGGTAGGCGATGGTCCGGTGCGCGCCGAGGTGGTCGGCGACCTGCTGGACGGTGAGCCCGCCCGGCGCGTCGGCGATGGCCTGCAGAGCGCTCAGGCCGCGCGCCAGGGTCTGTGAGCCGGGGGCGACGCTGGGAGCGCCCTCGACTCGTGCGCGTGCTGCCGACTGTGCTGCGTTGGCGGGCATCGCGTCCCTCCTTGACAGATAGAACCGCGAGAGTGATGCTCTGATAATAATGCACTCTTATGTGCGATAACTGAGCAAAGTGCTTACGAAAAAAGAGAATATGATTCTCCGGTCGTCAGGAGAGGGGACCATGACAAGCACTGCCGCGGCAGGCACCGCGTCGGCCGTCGAGTTCGAAAGCATCTGGAGCGACCTGCAGGGTGTCGCGTTCTCGCAGGGCTACCTCGATGTCCCCGTGGGCGACAAGAAGATCCGCACGCGGTACCTGCACGCCGGGGATCCGCACGCACCCTCGCTGCTGTTCCTGCACGGCTCGGGCGGACACGCCGAGGCCTACGTCCGCAACCTCGCGGCCCACGCCGAGCACTTCTCGACATGGTCGATCGACATGCTCGGGCACGGCTACACAGACAAACCCGGCCACCCACTGGAGGTCGCCCACTACGTCGACCACGTCATCGCCTTCCTGGACACCATCGGTGCGCAGCGCGCGCACCTCTCGGGGGAGTCGCTGGGCGGTTGGGTCGCCGCGCGCGCCGCGGTCGACCATCCCGACCGGGTGGAGAAGTTGGTGCTCAACACCGCGGGCGGATCGCAGGCCGATCCCGAGGTGATGAAGCGCATCATCACGCTGTCGATGGCGGCCGCCGAGAACCCCACGTGGGAGACCGTGCAGGCACGCATCAAGTGGCTCATGGCCGACAAGAGCAAGGATTACGACGACATCGTCGCGAGTCGCCAACGCGTGTACCGCCAGCCGGGTTTCGTCGCCGCGATGAGTGACATCATGGCGCTGCAGGATCCGCAGATCCGCGCGCGGAACCTGCTGGGACAGACCGAATACGGTTCGATCACCGCGCCGACGCTGGTCGTGTGGACCAGTGACGACCCGACGGCCGACGTCGCCGAGGGGCGGCGCATCGCGTCGATGATCCCCGGAGCCAGGTTCGAGGTGATGCCCGGGTGCGGGCACTGGCCACAGTACGAGGACCCGGCGACGTTCAACCAATTGCACCTCGACTTCCTGCTCGGGCGGTGAGGGCGTGACAACCAGCCCTGGGGTGGTCGACGTCGTGATCGTCGGGGCCGGGCCCGTCGGCCTGACCCTGGCGAACATCCTCGGCGCACAAGGCGTGCGGACGCTGATCATCGAGGAACGCGAAACCCTCATCGACTACCCGCGCGGTGTCGGTCTCGACGACGAGTCGCTGCGCACGTTCCAGTCGATCGGGCTCGTCGACGCGATCCTGCCGCACACCGTGCCCAACCAGATCCTGCGTTTCTACGACGCCAACCGCAGGCTGCTTGCCGAGATGGCGCCGCCGGACGCGCGGTTCGGCTGGCCCAAGCGAAACGGATTCGTCCAGCCCATGGTCGACGCCGAGCTGCTCGCGGGACTGGACCGGTTCGACCACGTCGAGGTGATGTGGGGCCGGCGCATGCAGACCATCGCCGAGGACGCCGACGGCGTCACCGTCGAGGTGTCGGGACCCGACGGGCCGGCGTCGGTGCACGCGCAGTACGTCGTCGGGTGCGACGGTGGTCGCAGCGCCACGCGCCACCTCATGGGTGTCTCGTTCGACGGCACCACGTCGTCCACCCGATGGGTGGTGATCGACCTGGCCAACGACCCGCTCGGGCATCCCAACAGCGAGGTCGGCGCCGATCCGCAACGCCCGTACGCGTCGATCTCGATCGCGCACGGCATCCGGCGTTTCGAGTTCATGATCCACGCCGACGAGACCGACGAGCAGGCCGAGGATCCCGAGTTCGTCGCCGAACTGCTCAGGCCGTTCGTACCGCATCCCGACAGGGTCGACGTCATCCGCCGGCGGGTCTACACCCACCACTCCCGCATCGCGGGATCCTTCCGCAAGGGCCGCATGCTGCTGGCGGGCGACGCCGCGCACCTCATGCCGGTGTGGCAGGGCCAGGGCTACAACAGCGGCATCCGCGATGCGTTCAACCTCGGGTGGAAGCTCGCCGCGGTGGTCAGGGGCCAGGCCGGCGACGCGCTACTGGACACCTACGACGCCGAGCGACGCAAGCACGCACGCGCCATGATCGACCTGTCCACCATGGTGGGCCGCGTCATCTCGCCGACCAACCGCAAGGTTGCGGCCCTGCGCGACAAGCTGATCCGCGGTGCCTCCATCGTCCCGACGCTCAAGCGCTACGTGCTGGAGATGCGCTTCAAACCCATGCCGCGCTACCACGAGGGCGCGGTGTACCACGCCAAACCGCCCACGCCCGCATCCCCGGTGGGCACGCTGTTCATCCAGCCCCGCGTCGACACCCGCGAACAGGACAACGTGCTGCTCGACGACGTCCTCGGCACCGGTTTCGCGGTGTTGTGCTGGAACAACAACCCGCGCACGTTGCTGGGGGAGGCGGCCTTCACCCGCTGGAAGGCGTTGGGCGCGGCGTTCATCGCCGCGCGGCCGTCCACGCAGCTGCACTGGACAAAAGACGACGATCCGGACGTCGTGATCGTCGGCGACCGTACCGGCGCACTCAAGGCCTTCTTCGACGCGCACACCGAGTCGGTCCTGGTGCTGCGCCCCGACCGCTGCATCGCAGGCGCCGACATCGCCCAGCGCGCACCCGAATTGAGCACCGCACTGTTCGGCATCCTGCATCTGAGACAGGGAGGTGAAAACGGTGCCAGTAGCCCTGTGCTGTATGTCCCACAGCCCACTGCTGAATCTTCCGGGACCGTCGGCCGAACTTCTTGACCAGATCACCGACGCGGTCGCCGACGCCAGGAGGTTCGTCGAACAGTTCGATCCCGAACTGGTCGTGACCTTCTCACCCGACCACTACAACGGGTTCTTCTACCGGCTCATGCCGCCGTTCTGCATCGGCACCGCGGCCGCGGGCGTCGGGGACTACGGCACGTACCAGGGGCCGCTGCCCGTCGATGCCGACATCGCCAACGCGTGTGCCCAATCGCTGTGGGAGTCCGGCGTCGACATCGCGATCTCGACGGCCATGGACGTCGACCACGGCACCGTGCAACCGTTGCAGGAACTGTTCGGCGACGCGACCGCGCGCCCGGTGGTGCCCATCTTCATCAACTCGGTGGCCACGCCGCTCGGACCGCTGTCGCGTTCACGCGCCCTCGGCGCGGCTGTGGGCACGTTCCTCGCGACGCTCGACAAACGCGTCCTCATCGTGGGATCCGGTGGGCTGTCACATGATCCGCCCGTACCGACGCTGGCCACCGCGCTGCCCGCGGCGCTCGACCGCATCGTGCACGGCGCGCCCATGACACCCGAACAGCGAATGGCCCGGCAGGAGGCGGTGATCAAGGCCGCGCACGACTTCGCCCACGGCCAGAGCCCGCTGCGCTCCCTCAACCCCGACTGGGACAGGAGCCTGCTGGAGATCTTCGACGAGGGCCGGCTGAGTGATCTCGACGGCTGGACCAACACGTTCATCGCGGGCGAGGGCGGCAACTCCGCGCACGAGATCCGCACGTGGGTCGCGGCGTTCGCGGCGCTGGCCGCCCATGGGGAGTATCAGACCGGCAACCACTTCTACCGGGCGGCACCGGAATTGATCGCAGGCTTCGCAATCAGGACGGCGGTACCGAGCACATGACATCGACCAACTCACCCACCGACGGTTTCGACCACACCGTCGACCTGCTCGTCATCGGGTCCGGTGGTGGCGGGATGACGGCCGCGCTGGCCGGCGTCGCATCGGGTCTCGACACCCTCGTGGTCGAGAAATCACCACAGTTCGGCGGTTCCACGGCTCTGTCCGGCGGCGGCATCTGGGTGCCGGGCGCACCCGCGCAGCGCCGCGAGGGCCACGTGCCCTCACCTGACGGGGTGTTCGAGTATCTCAAGCAGATCACCGGCGGCCTCGTCAGCGACGCACGGTTACGTCAGTACGTCGAGTCCGCGCCTGAGATGATGGATTTCCTCGAGCGCACGAGCAACTGGATGGAGTTCGTGTGGAAACCGGGCTACGCCGACTACTATCCCGAACTCCCCGGCGGCTCGGCGCTGGGCAGCACCATCAACGTGCCCGCGATCGACCTGCGCAAGCTCGGTGACGAGGAACGCAACCTGTTGACCCCACTGGCACTGGCGCCCAAAGGCATCTGGTTCGCACCGAAAGATCTGCGGCTCTTCTACCAGATCCGGCAGAACTGGCGCGGCAAAGCCGTCCTGCTCAAGCTGATCTGGCGGATGTTCCGGGCCCGGGTGTTCGGCGACCGGATGGCCGCCATCGGACAGTCACTGGCCGCGCGCCTGCGCCTGGCGCTCAAGGAGCAGGGCATCCCGCTGTGGCTGAACTCGCCGATGACCGAACTGATCACCGCCGACGACGGTGCGGTGATCGGCGCGGTCGTCGAGCGTGACGGCACGCCGATGCGGATCGGGGCGCGGCGCGGCGTGATCCTGGCCTCCGGAGGCTTCGACCACGACATGGCCTGGCGCAGGCAGTACCTGCCGATCCTGGAGAAGGACTGGAGCTTCGGCAATCCGGCGGCCACCGGCGACGGGATCCGCGCCGGCGAAAAAGTCGGCGGCGCCACCGAGCTGCTGGACGAGGCCTGGTGGTTCCCGGCGATCTGCTGGCCCGACGGACGGCTTCAGTTCATGCTCAACGAACGCATGATGCCGTCGCAGTTCGTGGTCAACGGCGAGGGGAAGCGCTTCATCAACGAGGCCGCGCCGTACATGGATTTCGCGCACGCCATGATCGAGGGACAACAGTCCGGCGTCACGCACATCCCGTGCTGGCTGATCACCGACATCGACTCGTTCCACCGCTACGTCGTGGCCGGGCACCTGCCGATCCCCAAGATCCCGTTCGCGCCCGTGCCCACCGGCCGCAAGGTGCCGCAGGCCTGGCTGGATTCCGGTGTGGTCCAGGAGGGCCGCACCATGGAGGAACTGGCGACGAAAATCGGTGTGCCGCCGCAGAATCTGCGCGCCACGGCCGAACGGTTCGACCAACTCGCGCGCGCCGGGCACGACGACGACTTCAACCGTGGCGACAGCGCCTATGACAACTACTACGGCGACCCGACGCTGCCGAACCCGAATCTCCGCCCACTCGGCAAGCCGCCGTACTACGCGTTCCAGATCATCCTCGGAGATCTGGGCACATCGGGAGGCCTGCGCACCGACGAGTTCGCCCGGGTCCTGCGCTCCGACGAGACCGTGGTGAGTGGTCTGTACGCGGTCGGCAACGCCTCCGCCGCGGTCATGGGGCGCAGCTACGCAGGGGCAGGAGCCACGATCGGCCCGGCCATGACCTTCGGTTACGTCGCGGCCAGACACGCCGCTGCGGGTGAGTCCGCCGTGCCCAACCCCGACAACGCACTTCAGCACCGGATTTCCTAGGAGGAAGCAAGAGTATGAAGATTTCGCTGTTCTACGAGTTCCCGCTGCCCCGGCCGTGGTCGGAGGACGACGAGCACCAGTTGTTCCAGCACGGCCTCGACGAGGTGGAACTCGCGGACAAGGCGGGGTTCTCCACGGTGTGGCTCACCGAGCACCACTTCCTCGAGGAGTACTGCCATTCCACGGCGCCCGAGATGTTCCTGGCCGCGGCCAGCCAGCGCACCGAGAACATCCGGCTGGGTTTCGGCGTCATGCACCTGCCGCCGCCGATCAACCATCCCGCGCGCATCGCCGAACGCGTCGCGACGCTCGACCACCTGTCCAACGGCCGTGTCGAATTCGGTACGGGTGAGGGATCGTCGGTCGCCGAGCTCGGCGGGTTCAACATCGACCCGGCCGACAAGCGCACGCAGTGGGAGGAATCGCTCGAGGTCGCGATCCGGTGCATGGTCGAGGAGCCGTTCAGCGGGTTCAAGGGCGAGCACGTCGAGATGCCCGCGCGCAACGTGGTTCCCAAGCCGTTGCAGAAGCCGCACCCGCCGGTGTGGGTGGCGTGCACGCGTCCGTCGTCGGTGCAGATGGCCGCCCAGAAAGCCATCGGCGCACTGAGTTTCGCCTACACGGGCCCCGAGGCACTCAAGGAACGTGTGGACGGCTACTACAAGGAATTCGAGGAGCAGGGCGCGCCCGTCACGCCTGCCATCAACCCCAACATCCTCGCGATCGGCGGCGACCTGTCGATGATGGTGGCCCGCACCGACGAGGAAGCGCTCAAGCGGCTCGGCATCGGCGGAGGCTTCTTCTCGTTCGGCATCATGCACTACTACCTGACCGGTATGCACACGCCCGGCCGCACCAAGGTGTGGGAGCGTTACGAGCAGGCGGTCGCCGACGATCCGACGCTCGCCTACGGACCCGGCCGCGGTGCGATCGGTTCACCCGAGACGGTGCGCGAGTTCCTGCGTGGTTACGAGGCCAGTGGGGTCGACGAGATCATCCTGCTGCTGAACCCGCGCAGCCACGAGGGCACCATGGAGTCCATCGAGATCATGGGCAAGGAGATCCTGCCGGAGTTCATCGAACGCGACGAGTTGGCCGTCAAGGACAAGGCCAAGCGCCTGGAGCCGGTGGTCGAGAAGGTCGAGTCGCGCAGGCAGGGTTCGGACGCACCGCTGTTCGACGAGACCTACGCGTTCGGCGGCCTGCCCACCGGGCGGGGTGGCAAGTTCACCGCGGGTGAGATCCCCGAGGCCATGGCCGAGATCAACGAGGGCCGCGTCAAGGCCGCGCAGGCCGAGAAGGCCGCGCGCGAAGCTGCCGGCTGAGCGTTGGCCGCACTCGACGCGCTGGTGCGCTACGACGGTAGGCACGTCGTCGTCACGGGCTGTTCCTCGGGGATCGGCGCGAAGGTGACCGATCAACTCCGAGGCCTCGGTGCGCGCGTCACCGGGCTGGACCTGCGCGCGCCGGATTCCGGCGCCGGGCCGGACGCGTTCCGCGAGATGGACCTCGCCGACCCGGACTCCGTGGCCGCGGCCGCGGCCGCGATCGACGGCCCAGTGCACGCGCTGTTCAACGTGGCCGGGGTGTCCTCGGGGATCGGCGATCCGCTGCTCGTGGTCCGGATCAACTTCCTGGGCACCCGCCAGTTCACCGAGGCACTCGTGGACCGCATCGCCGACGGCGGGTCGATCACGTCGGTGTCGTCGTTGGCAGCGTCGGCCTATCGCGAGAACCGTGCGGTGACAGCGGGTCTGGTCAGCACCGGGTCGGTGGACGAGGGACTGCGGTGGTGCGCCGAGAACCCCGACGCGCTGGCCGACGGCGGCTACCGGCTGTCGAAAGAGGCGATCATCCTCTACGGCATGTCGAAGGCCGTAGAACTCGGCGCCCGCGGGATCCGCGTCAACTGCACCGGGCCGGGCGTGACGGACACGCCGATCCTCGATCAGCTGCGCTCGGCGTACGGCCAGCAGTACCTCGACTCGTTCACCACGCCGCTCGGCCGCAACTCCGAGCCGGACGAACAGGCCGCGCTGCTGGTGTTCCTGGGCAGCGCGGCAGCCAGTTACGTGACCGGACAGGTGATCTGGGCCGACGGCGGCATCATCGCCCAGCGTGAGGCCGCCCTGATCGAGTCCACCCGAGCCACACAGGAGAGCTGAATGCCCGCGAGTATGACGGACTTCCGCCGCGTCGCCCACGACGTCTGCAACTGGGGACGGTGGGGCGAGGCCGACGAACTGGGGACGCTGAACTTCATCACGGCCGACAAGGTCGCCGAGGCCGCGTCCCTGGTGAAACAGGGCAAGGTGTTCGCCCTCGGTGCCGACTTCGGCTCGGCGGGCCCGCAGGGCGCGTTCCAGTTCCGGCAGAACCCCACCCACGTGATGACCGTCGACGGCGGCGACGCCGCGACCCTGACCAAATACGGGCCGCAGTGGTTGCTGAACTCGGTGGCGCACCAGGTCAGTGAGTTCTTCGTGGACAACCCGTTCCGGTTCAACGACGACATGATCGTGATGCCGTTGCAGGCCGCCACGCAGTGGGATGCGCTGTCGCACGTCTACTACGAGGACCGGTTGTACAACGGCTTCCCGGCCGATTCGGTCACGAGTTTCGGCGCGTTCCACTGCAGCATCGACAAGGTCGACGTCAAGGGCATCACGAGCCGCGGTGTTCTGCTCGACGTCGTGCGCCACCGCGGCGCCGAGGTGTTCCTCGAACCCGGAAACCCCGTCACGCCAGAGGAACTCGACGCCGTGGCCGCGGCACAGGGCGTGCAAATCAGGCGCGGGGACATCGTCGTCGTGCACACCGGATGGTGGACACGGTTCCTGTCCGCCGGCGACGGGGCCGAACCCGGATCCGGTCTGGACTGGCGGTGTGCCTCATGGCTGCACGATCACGAGGTCGCGGCCGTGGCCGCCGACAACCTCATGGTCGAGGATCCCGACCCGGCATCGGGTGTGGAGGGCACGTTCTTGCCGATGCACATGCTGTGCCTGCGCGACATGGGCCTGATGCTCGGCGAGTACTGGGATCTCACCGCGCTGTCGGCCGACTGCGCCGCCGACGGTGTGTACGAATTCCAGCTCATCGCACCGCCGTTGCGGGTCACCGGGGCCGTGGGGTCACCGGTCAACCCGATCGCGATCAAGTAGCCCGGATCGCGCCGCTGTCACAACGCGACGTCGTAGTCGTCGAGGACGCGGACTCGTCCCACCGCCTCCGCTGTCCTGCGGGAAGCGACGTTCGCATCGTGAATCGTGCCGATGAGCAACCTGTTTCGGTCGGTGGCGATCTGCGCGGCCCAGGCGCTCTGGGCGGCCGCGGCGTACCCGTGTCCGTTATTTCTCGCGTCGATCACCTCCTCGCTGACCTCGTCGCCGTCGATCCACCCCACGCTGCTCGGGACGATCGCCAGCACCCCGACGGTCTCGTCACGCACTCGAACTGAATACAACTGACCGTCGGCGTGCCACCGACGCAATTCGTCGGGAGATGCCGAGGCGAGAATCTTCGCCAATTCAGGATCGTCGGATTGCAATTTCCGGTAACGGCGATCGACGAGCGTGATCGCTTGTACCGCCTGTTCGAACGGCTCCAGAGTCACTGGACCGTCGTAGGTGCGGAGATCGGCATACCGCCCAATGTGAATGCTTTTGTGCAGTCGTGCGTTCGGTTGGGTGAGCAGTGCCCCGGGGGCGGTGCGTAGGCGCACAAATCCGGGCCGGAATGACGACCACTCCACTCGGACGCAGTCACGGATTTCATCGATGCTTGCGAAGCTGTGGGCGACGACCTCGACGAAAGGACGGCGGACGTCTCGGTTGTAGAACCGGATCCCGCCAAGGAGGTCACCGTTCGGTGAATGGACGCGTCGATGGGAGTATTCGTCCTCCGCTACGCCCGGAAGAGCAAAGCGACCCGCGAATGATCGGGTGAAATCTTCATCATCGATATAGCCGGCTTGGCCGTCGAGCCACTCCAGTACGCGCCGCCGCCCAACGGCTCCGTACACGCGGTTGGCAAGGACGAACTGGTCGGCCATCGATGGCCACGACGCACTCGTAGTTATCGGCCCACCTCAGCAATTGGTCGAAATTGCGGCTCGAATCCGGATGTGATCGATTGTAGAGGCGGCCCGGGTCGCGCCGCGCGGACTTGTCGGTGGGTGCTGTTGGCGAGTCCCCGATACTGAGTCCACCCGGTTCTGGAGTCGGGTTGGTGTGATCCAGTTTCAGTTGATGCTGCAGGCCACCGGTGTGTGGGTGCAGCTGCAGACGGCAGCGTACTCGGCCGGCGTGCGGTAGCCCAGCGCCGAGTGTCGGTGTCGGTGGTTGTGCTCGTCTTTGAAGTCGCCGATGACCACCCGGGCCTCGAGCAGGGTGTTCCAGTGGTTGCGGTTCAGGCACTCCTTGCGCAGTCGGTTGTTGAACGATTCGATGTGTCCGTTGTTCCACGGCGTCCCTGGCGGAATATAGGACATACCGATCCTTCCGTCGCAAAACTGTTGCAGTGCTTGAGAAATGAATTCCGGCCCGTTGTCCATCCGCAGCACCCTCGGCGGCCCACCCGCCGCGACGAACACCTTCTTCAACTCCTCAACGAGTCGGTCGGCGGTGATCGAGCGTTCGACGATGTTGAGCAGCGAGACGCGGGTGTGTTCGTCGATCATCGAGGCGATCTTGATGGCCTTGCCGTCGATGGTGGAATCGAACTGGAAGTCGATCGCCCACACCACGTTCGGGGCGTCGGCCTCGATCGGCGGGATGGAGGACACCCCGGCCCGCTTACGCGGACTGTGCACCCGCACCTGCAGGCCCTCCTCGCGCCACAGCCGGTGGATCTTCTTCTTGTTGACCTCACGGCGTTCGTCGTAGCGCAGCGCTGCCCAGGCACGTCGGAACCCATGGCAGGGGTGTTTGGTGGCGTAGGAACGCAGCCAGCCCCGCATCTCAGCATCGGGATCAGCGGGGGTCTCCGCCAGAGGGAGGCGACGGCAGGTGGAGCGGGCCAGCCCAACGGCTTTGCAGGCCAGCCGTTCCGACATGCCCATCGTGGTGGTGAGCATGTCGACGGCGCGGCGCTTGGCAGCTGGGCTCAGAATTTTCCCTTCGCGACCTCCCGCAGGGCGTCTTTGACCAGCTCGGCCTCGGCGAGCAGTCGCTTGAGTCGGGCGTTCTGCTCGCGCAGTTCCTTGAGTTCTTTGGCGGCGTCGGTGTCCATGCCGCCGTAGGAGCGGCGCCAGTTGTACAGCGTCGCGGGCGAGACCTCGAGTTCGGCGGCGATTTCCTCGCCGGTCTTGCCTTCCGCGGTCAGTTCGTCCGCACGGCGCAGTTTGCGCACGATGTCTTCTGCAGAGTGCCGCTTCCGACCAGCCATACGTTCATCGTCCCTTCTCGCCCGACATCGGGCTACAGGACTCTAGAACTGGTTGGACTCAATCAGTGGGAACACGCCACTGTGATACTCCGGTTATGACCTCGGCAGCTGCTTCGCTGGCCGCTCAACCGATTCCGGTTGAGCGGCTGGAAGGGTTGTTGGGTCTGCTGCACGAACAGGTGACATCTGAGTTGGCTTGTCCAGCGTGGGCAGGCTGGAAGGATGTCCCCATGGCAAGGCCCTATCCCCGTGAGTTCCGCGACGACGTCGTGCGCGTGGCC
>Ga0182740_1000920_pt1 | contig 22718 bp, 18 predicted proteins | sample eDN5th37CKraftBY_FD_128872 | JGI IMG/M metagenome (GOLD analysis project Ga0182740, IMG submission 128872) | Enriched backyard soil microbial communities from Emeryville, California, USA - eDNA 5th pass 37_C Kraft BY (version 2) (version 2) | ecosystem: Environmental > Terrestrial > Soil >...
CCTATTCGCCGGACGGCGCCCGCATCTGCTTTGAGTCCGATCGTGGCGGGTCGCAGCAGATTTACGTCATGCCCTCGACCGGCGGTCAGGCGCAGCGCATCAGCTTCGGCGAAGGTTCCTATTCGACGCCGGTCTGGTCGCCGCGCGGCGACACCATCGCCTTCACCAAACAGGGCGGCGGGCGCTTCGCGATCGGCATCATGCGCATCGACGGTTCGGGCGAACGCATCCTGACCGAAGGCTTCCACAACGAGGGCCCGACCTTCGCGCCGAACGGTCGCGTGATCATGTTCTTCCGCGAGGGCGGCGGGCAGAGCGGTCCTTCGCTCTATTCGGTGGACATCACAGGCCGCAACGAACAGAAGATTCCGACGCCCAGTTTTGCATCAGATCCGGCCTGGTCGCCGCTGCTGTCCTGATTTTCGCGGTTCCGGGTGTTGCGCGCAGGACATTGCATCGCAGTCCTGCGGGATAATGCGAAGTTCGGGGTCGATTCGCCGCATTTTCGGCATTAAGGCATGAGTAACCATTAACAATGGTTTGCGGCGATGCGCCGCATTTCGGGGCGCTTTGTAAGGCGCAGTCAAGGTTGACGGAAGGTTCGCTTAACGATCCGCGCTTAAACCTTTCCGGTACGTAGTGAATGGAGTCACCGGGATGATTGCTGTGAGACAATCCCTGCGCCGCTTTGATTTGCGCGGATTGGCGCGCGCCGTCGGACTGATCGGCGTGCTCGCCGCTGCGCTCGCGGTGTCGGCGTGTGCGAAGAATTCGGGCGATCAGACGGCCAATGCTGGCGTCGCGACACCGGGCAGCCAGCAGGATTTCGTGGTCAACGTCGGCGACCGCGTGTTCTTCGAATCCGATCAGTCGACGCTGACGCCGCAGGCGCGCGCCACGCTCGACAATCAGGCGCAGTGGCTGAACCGCTACTCGCAATACAGCTTCACGATCGAAGGCCATGCCGACGAACGCGGCACGCGCGAATACAACATCGCGCTTGGCGCCCGCCGTGCCCAGACCGTGCGTGAATATCTCGCTTCGCGAGGCGTGAGCCCGCAGCGCATGCGTACGATTTCCTACGGCAAGGAGCGGCCGGTCGCGGTATGCGACGACATCTCCTGCTGGTCGCAGAACCGTCGCGCGGTCACCGTGCTGAACGCGAGTTCCTAAGTCCGCAACGTGACATCGGCCTGAAACCGGCGCCCTTTCGGGCGCTGGTTCTGTTTTGGCCGTTCCCAATCCGGCCAAATCGGGTGGACAAGGCGGCGTGAACGCGCGCCTTGCCGCTTGCCAAAGTTCCAGCCGCGCGAAATTGTATCGGCCATGCTCCCGACCCTTCGAATCCTTTCGGTCCTCGCCCTTGCCGCAGCCGGCCTGCTCGCCGGATGCGAAGAATCCAATCGCTACGTTCCGCCGCCGCCGCCTCAGGTGGCGGTCGCCAATCCGCTGCGCATGAACGTGACCGCCTATCTCGAGGAGACCGGCACGCTCGCCGCGGTCAACACCGTCGATCTCGTGGCGCGCATTCCAGGCTTCGTGACCGCGATCGAGTACACGGACGGCGCGCTGGTGAAGAAGGGCGCGCCGCTATTCGTGATCGAGCCGGAGCCGTACAAGGCGAAGTTGGATCAGGCCATCGCCCAGGAAGATGCCGCGAAGGCGCAACTCGCCAATTCGCAGGCCGAGTTCGATCGTCAGGCCGACCTCGTCAAGCGACAGGTCTCGACGCAGGCGAACTACGACAAGGCGCTCGCGCAGCGGGACACCGACAAGGCCAATCTCGAACAGGCGCAGGCCAACACCGAAGTCGCCAGGATCAATTATGGCTATACCCAGGTGCTGGCGCCGTTCGATGGCATCGTGACCGCGCGCCTCGTCTCGGTGGGTGAATATGTCGGCGCCAACAACACGCCGACCAAGCTCGCGACCATCGTTCAGGTCGATCCGATCTGGGTGAACTTCAACATCAACGAGCAGGACGTGCAGCGCATCCGCGCCGAGCGCGCCAAGATGGGATTGACGTCGAACGACGTCAGCAACATCCCGGTCGAGATCGGTCTGCAGACCGATACCGGCTATCCATACAAGGGCCATCTGGATTACGCCGCGCCCACGCTCGCGCCGGGCACCGGTACGCTTGCGGTGCGCGGAATCCTCAACAATCCGAACGCTGCGCTGCTGCCTGGCTATTATGTGCGCATTCGCGTGCCGGGCTCCGGACAGGAACGGCTTCTTGTCCCGGATGTTGCGATCGGTGCGGATCAGGGCGGGCGCTATGTGCTCGTGATCAACGCGGACAACGTGGTCGAGCAACGCAAGATCGAGGCCGGCCGGCAAGTCGGTCCGATGCGCGTCATTCTTCAGGGCCTGAAGCCGGACGACCGTGTCATCGTCGACGGATTGTTGCGGGCCGTGCCCGGACAGAAAGTCGATCCGAAAGTTGAGACGCTCAAAGCCCCATCGCAGAGCTGATCCGGGAGCCGAGCGGTGATCTCAAAATTCTTTATCGAACGTCCCGTCCTCGCCAATGTGATCGCGATCCTGATGGTCGTGGTCGGCCTGGTCGCGCTCATCAATCTGCCGGTGTCGCAATATCCGAACGTCACGCCGCCGACCGTGCAGGTGCAGACCCGTTATCCCGGAGCCAGCGCCCGCGTTGTCGTCGATACGGTGGCGCTGCCGATCGAGCAGCAGGTCAATGGCGTCGAGGACATGCTCTACATGCAGTCCACGAGCGCGGCCGACGGCACCTACACGCTGATCGTGACATTCAAGATCGGCACCGATCTCAACTTCGCGCAGGTGCTGGTGCAGAACCGCGTCTCCAGCGCGCTGTCGCAATTGCCGGACGCAGTGCAGGCGCAGGGCGTCACGGTTCAGAAGAAATCGACCGCGATCCTGATGTTCGTGACGCTGACGTCGCCGGACAAGAGCAGGGACAGTCTCTATCTCGCCAATTACGGCACCATCAATTTGCGCGACGAGCTGTCGCGCGTTCCGGGCGTCGGCAACGTATCGGTGTTCGGCGCCGGCCAGTATTCGATGCGGATCTGGATGGATCCGAACAAGCTCTATGGGTTCGGGCTGACGCCGCAGGATGTGATCAGCGCGCTCCGGTCGCAAAGCCAGCAGGTCACCGCGGGCCAGATCGGCATTCCGCCGGTGCCGGCCGGACAGAACTTCCAGTACACCGTCGACATTCAGGGTCGCCTCAACGAGGTCGAGCAGTACGAGAATGTCGTGGTCAAGACCGGCGACGGCGCCGGCGGCCAGCTCATCCGCATCAAGGATATCGGACGCGTCGAACTGGGCGCGCAGACCTACAGTCAGATCTTCACCCAGGACGGACAGCCCGCGGCCGCGCTTGGCATCTTCCAGACGCCCGGTGCAAACGCGCTTCAGGTCAAGACGCTGGTCGCCGACAAGATGGCGGAGCTTGCAAAAGCGTTCCCGCAGGGGATGACCTACCAGATCCCGTTCGACACCACGAAATTCGTGAATGCCTCGATCAACGAGGTCTATCGCACGCTGATCGAAGCGGCGGTGCTGGTGCTGATCGTGATCCTGATCTTCCTGCAGGACTGGCGCGCGATGCTGGTGCCCGCGACGACCGTGCCGGTGACGATCATCGGCGCCTTCGCCGGCATGTGGGCGCTCGGCTTCACCGTGAACCTTTCGACGCTGTTCGCGATCGTGCTCGCCATCGGCATCGTGGTCGACGACGCCATCGTGGTGGTCGAAGGCGCCGCGCACAATATCGAGCAGGGCATGAACGGCCACGACGCCGCGATCAAGGCGATGGACCAGCTGTTCGGCCCGATCATCGGCATCACGCTGGTGCTGATGTCGGTGTTCATCCCGGCTGCGTTCCTGCCGGGGCTCACCGGGCAGATGTATGCGCAGTTCGCGCTGGTGATCGCGGCGACCGCCTTGCTCAGCGCGATCAACGCCGCAACGCTGAAGCCGACACAATGCGCCCTGTGGCTGCGCCCCGCGGTGCCGCCGGAAAAGCGCAATATCGCGTTCCGTGCCTTCAATCGGCTCTATCTCGCCTGCGAGCGCGGCTATGTCCGCCTGATCGGCGCGATGGTGCGCCACGCGGCCGTCTCGACCCTTGTCGCGCTGATGATCATCGGCGCTGCGGGTTACGGGCTGTCGCGGATTCCGACCGGCTTCCTGCCGATCGAGGATCAGGGTTATCTGCTCGCAACAGTGCAATTGCCGGACGGCGCTTCGCTCGAACGAACGAATGCTGCGCTGGAACGTGCGGCGGAGATCGCGCGCAAGACGCCGGGCGTCGAGTCGACGCTGTCGATCGCGGGCGTGTCCGCGCTCGACAACAATGCGACGCTCGCCAATTCCGGCGTCGTCTACATCATCCTCAAGGACTGGGATGCGCGCGGCAAGGACGAGCAATTGCTTCCGCTGTTCACCAAGCTGTCGCGTGAATTCGACCAGATCATGGAGGCGAAGATCGCCGTGCTGCCGCCGCCGCCGATCCAGGGCATTGGCAATGCGGGCGGCTTCACCATGATGGTGCAATTGCGCGACGGGACGTTCGATTTCACCAAGCTGCAGGCGATCACCAATCAGATCGTCAGCAACGCGCAGTCGCAAACCGGCCTGCAGCGCGTGCAATCGCCGTTCCGCGCCGACGTGCCGCAGCTGATCGTCGAGGTTGACCGGGTGAAGGCGCAGACCCTGTTCGTGCCGGTCGATCAGGTCTTCCAGGCGGTCGCGAGCTATCTCGGCTCGAGCTATGTCGCGCAGTTCAACAAGTTCGGCCGCACCTTCCAGGTCTATGTGCAGGCGGATTCGAAATATCGCGTGCAGGCGAGCGACATCAACCAGCTGTCCGTGCGCAGTACCAAGGGCGACATGGTGCCGATCGGCACGCTGGTGAAGATCACGCCCTCGGTCGGCCCCTCGCTGATCAATCTGTACAATCTCTATCCGTCGTCGACCGTGATCGGTCTGCCGGCGCCGGGCTTCTCCTCCGGCGAGGCGATCTCGCTGATGGAGCAGATCGCGCAACGCACGCTGCCGCCGGGCTCTGCCTTCGAATGGACGGCGATGTCGTATCAGGAAAAGGCGGTCGGCAATCAGATGTACATCGTGTTCGCGCTGGCCATGCTGCTCGTCTATCTCGTGCTCGCGGGACAATATGAGAGCTGGTACGCGCCGGTCGCGATCATCCTGTCGGTGCCGCTTGCGCTGGTCGGACCGGTGCTGGCGCTGAAGGGCCTCAACGTCGACAACAATCTCTACACGCAGATCGGTCTTGTGCTGCTGATCGCGCTTGCGGCCAAGAACGCGATTCTGATCGTCGAAGTCGCGCGTGAACACCGTATGCGTGACGGAAAGTCGATCATCGAGGCGGCGATCGATGGCTCGCGGGCACGCTTCCGCGCGATCCTGATGACGTCGTTTGCGTTCATCATCAGCATGGTGCCGCTGGTGATGGCGACGGGCGCGGGCGCCAGCGCGCGCAAATCGATCGGCCTCACCGTGTTCACCGGAATGATCGCTTCCACCTGCCTCGCCGTGCTGTTCGTGCCATCGCTGTTCGTGATGGTTCAGCGGTTCGAAGAGTGGCTGGCATCGCGCAAGAAGCCGAAAGCGGCGGAAGCGCCGAAACCCGCGGCCTGAGCTGCGTTGGTTAACCGTCGGTGAATCGAATCAGTCATAATTTCGACGTGACGGCGACTATGCTGTGCTCTGAAATCTCCCAACGCTTACAGAGTTGTACATGCGGAAGCCGCATCTGATCGTTATGGCCCTGTCGTTTCTGCTCGCGGCCGCTCTGCCGGCCGCGGCGCAGATGTCTGCTTCCGATCTCGTGATGCGGCTCGAGGCGCTGGAGAATCAGGTTCGTCAGCTCACCGGGCAGATCGAGCAACTGCAATTCCGCAACCAGCAGCTCGAGCAGCAATTGCGCGCGGGCGGTGGAGCAGTCGATGCTCCGCGCGTAGCACAGCCGCCGCAACGGGCGCCGATCCAGCAGGCGCAGCCTCCGTTGCAGCAACAGATGGCGGCGCCGGGGCGCCGTCCCGAAGCAGACCTGCCGCCGATCGATCAGGGCGCCGATCCGCGCTTCGCAGGCCAGCGCGCGCCGGACGCGCGCTATGGAGTCGATCCGCGCGCACCGGCTGCAGACCCGCGCTACGCACATCGCGACAATCCGAACATCGCGCCGAACATCGCCGCTGCGCCCGCTCCGGGGGGACGTCGTGGCGATGCCTTCGACCCGAATGCAACGCCGAATGCGCCGGGCGCGCCGCGTCCGCTTGGCGCGCTGCCGCCCGGTCAACCGTCAGCGCCGAGTGTTGACGTGGACACGGCCGCGCCCGGTGCTCCGCTTGATCTGACCGTAAACGATCCGTCGCGCCGCGGCGGTGCGCTGCCTCCGCCGCCGCAACGGCAGATGAGCGGCACCGGCATGGCCGCGGTTCAGCCGTCCGGAAATTCGCCGCGCGACCATTTCGATCTCGGCGTCGGCTATATCCGCCAGAAGGATTATTCCGCCGCCGAACTGACGTTCCGCGATTTCCTGCAACGCTTCCCGTCCGACCGGCTCGCAGCGGATGCCAATTACTGGCTCGGCGAGAGCCTTTATAACCGCAGGCAATATCAGGACGCGGCGGAGGCTTATCTGGTCGTGACGACGAAATACGAGACCGCCGCGCGCGCACCCGATGCGCTGCTTCGTCTCGGTCAGTCGCTCGCCGCAATCCGTCAGAAGGAAATGGCCTGCGCGTCCTTCGCCGAGATCGGACGCAAATATCCGCGCGCGTCGGTCTCCGTGAAACAGACCGTCGAGCGGGAACAGAAGCGTGTCGGCTGCTGACACGCAGCCGGTTTCGATTGCCGAGGCGCGCGCGCTGTTCGCGCCATTTGCGGATCAGCCAACCATCCTGATTGCGGTCTCGGGCGGGCCGGATTCCACGGCTTTGCTCTGGCTTGCGTCACGCTGGCGCGCATCGCGCAAGACCGGACCCGAACTGCGTGCGGTGACTGTCGATCACGGGCTGCGACCGCAATCGCGCCGCGAAGCGGACGACGTGAAGCGCTTCGCACAAGGCCTCGGTATCGCACATCGCACCTTGCGCTGGACGGGCGCGAAGCCGAGGACCGGAATTCAGGAAGCGGCCCGCATCGCGCGCTATGCGCTGATCGCGAGGGAAGCGAAGGCTGCCGGCGCGCAGCAGGTGCTGACCGCGCATACGCTCGACGATCAGGCCGAGACCGTGCTGTTCCGGCTCTTGCGCGGAAGCGGGCCGGCCGGCTTGCAGGCGATGACGGAGCGCGCAGCCTATCCGGGCGAGTCCGGGCTTGTGCTCGCGCGTCCGCTTCTGTCGGTGCCGAAAGCGCGTCTCGTCGCGACGCTGCGCAAGGCGCAGATCGCTTTCGCTGACGATGCCAGCAATCGGGATCCGCGATTCACGCGCCCGCGCCTGCGCGCCATGATGCCGGCGCTTTCGGCCGAAGGGCTGACAGCGGAACGGCTCGCCATCCTCGCACGGCGGCTGCAGCGCGCGGAGGCGGCACTTCGGCACACGGTCGCAGCCGCTGCCGCGCAGGTTTCGCTGACTCCCACAAACGGAGACGCGGGCGAGAGGCTTACGGTGTTCCATCGCGGGCGCTTCTCCGATCTGCCGGCGGAGGTCGCGCTGCGCCTGCTTGGCGAGGCGATTGGTCACATCGGAGACGAGGGGCCGGTCGAGCTGGGCAAGCTCGAAACGCTGTTCGAGGCGCTGCGTCAGACCCCGGAGGGGTCCGCCTTTCGTCGTACCCTTGCGGGGGCCATGGTCACGGTGCGGCCGGTCGGGATCGTGATCGAGCGCGCCCCGGCCCGCCGGGCCCCCGGAACGCCCGCTAAACGCCGTATTCCGGCCTTAACCACACGGAAAGCCGGTCCGTCCGGCGAGGTTCGGACACGCTAGAATGCTCCCGCCTGGGGGTGGTTCGATTCGTGGCGGGCCGGGTGCGGTCCGCAGGGTGACTTCCCTTGGCAGGCGGGGACGGCAGACATACATTGGCCCGGCGGGGACACGTCAGCGGACCTTTCCCGCCTTCATCGAATTCAGGCCGTTCCGGGGGTACAAAGATGTTCGGGCCGGTGCGGTTCAACAAGGACACGTGATGAACGCAAATCTTCGGAATTTCGCCCTCTGGGTGATTATCGTCCTGTTGGTCCTTGCCCTCTTCACGTTGTTCCAGTCCCCCAGCCAGCGACAGGCTAGTCAGGACATCTCCTTCTCCCAGCTTCTGACCGAGGTCGATGCCGGCCGCGTGCGCGACGTCGTGATTCAGGGCCAGGAGATCCATGGCACGTTCACCGATTTGAAGCCGTTCAGCACCTATGCGCCGAACGATCCGACGCTGGTCCAGCGTCTCTATGGCAAGGGTGTCACCATCACCGCGCGCTCGCCGCAGGAGCAGGTGCCGTGGTTCGTGCAGCTCCTTGTCTCGTGGCTGCCGTTCATCGCGCTGTTCGGTGTGTGGATTTTCCTCTCGCGTCAGATGCAGGGCGGCGCCGGAAAGGCGATGGGCTTCGGCAAGAGCAGAGCGAAGCTTCTGACCGAAGCGCATGGCCGCGTGACCTTTGAAGACGTCGCGGGCGTCGACGAAGCCAAGCAGGACCTGCAGGAGATCGTCGAATTCCTGCGCGACCCCTCGAAATTCCAGCGCCTCGGCGGACGCATTCCGCGCGGCGTGCTGCTCGTTGGCCCTCCCGGTACCGGCAAGACGCTGATTGCGCGTGCGGTCGCGGGCGAAGCCAATGTGCCGTTCTTCACGATCTCGGGTTCGGACTTCGTCGAGATGTTTGTCGGCGTCGGTGCGAGCCGCGTACGTGACATGTTCGAGCAGGCGAAGAAGAATGCGCCGTGCATCATCTTCATCGACGAAATCGACGCGGTCGGCCGCCATCGTGGCGCCGGCCTTGGCGGCGGCAACGATGAGCGCGAGCAGACGCTGAACCAGCTTCTCGTCGAGATGGACGGCTTCGAGGCGAATGAAGGCATCATCCTGATCGCCGCGACCAACCGTCCCGACGTGCTCGATCCCGCGCTGCTGCGTCCGGGTCGCTTCGACCGCCAGGTGATCGTGCCGAACCCGGATGTAGTCGGCCGCGAACAGATCCTTAAAGTTCACGTCCGCAAGGTGCCGCTCGCGCCCGACGTGAACCTGAAGACGATCGCGCGCGGTACGCCCGGCTTCTCCGGCGCCGATCTCATGAACCTCGTCAACGAAGCCGCACTCATGGCCGCGCGCCGCAACAAGCGCATGGTCACGCAGCACGAATTCGAAGACGCCAAGGACAAGGTGATGATGGGCGCCGAGCGCAAGTCGCTGGTGATGACCGAGGAGGAGAAGCTCCTCACGGCCTATCACGAAGGCGGCCATGCCATCGTCGCGTTCAACGTCAAGGCGACCGATCCGGTGCACAAGGCTACGATCATTCCGCGCGGCCGTGCGCTGGGCATGGTCATGCAGCTGCCGGAGCGTGACAAGCTGTCGATGAGCTTCGAGCAGATGACGTCGCGCCTTGCGATCATGATGGGCGGCCGTATCGCCGAAGAGATGATCTTCGGCCATGACAAGGTCACCTCGGGCGCACAATCCGATATCGAGCAGGCGACCCGTCTCGCCCGCATGATGGTGACGCGCTGGGGCTTCTCGCCCGAGCTTGGCACCGTGGCTTACGGCGAAAACCAGGAAGAGGTGTTCCTCGGCCATTCGGTCTCGCGTACGCAGAACATCTCGGAGACGACGGCGCAGAAGATCGACAGCGAGGTGCGCCGGCTTGTCGAGGAGGGGCTTTCCGAAGCGCGCAAGATCCTGACCGAGAAGCGCGCCGACCTCGAAACGCTGGCCAAGGGCCTGCTGGAATACGAGACCCTCTCCGGCGAGGAGATCAAGGATCTGCTCGACGGCAAGCCGCCGGTGCGCGAAGGCCTCACGGAGCCGTCGCAGCCGCGGGCGTCCGCTGTGCCGCCGGCCGGCAAGAGCCGCCCGCGGACCGAGCCGCCGGCCGGCGATATCGCGCCGCAGCCGCAGGCTTGATCCTCGGACAAGCGCCCGCCTCTGGCGGGCGTTTTTGCTTTGGGGCTGACTCAGATCAACGCGGAACCTCGCCCCGGTCTGTATTCTGGTCGTATGAGCATTCCGGCCGCACTTGAGCGCCGGCGCAGCTATGCCGGTCCCGCATTCTTCTCCTACGGCTTCCGCCCATTCTTCTTCGGAGGGGCGGTGTGGGCGGCGCTGTCGATCCTGATGTGGATTCCGATGCATGCGGGGACCTGGTCGTGGCCGTCGGCGGTCGCGCCGCTCGACTGGCATATCCACGAGATGCTGTATGGCTACGTCCCCGCCATCGTGGCCGGGTTCCTGCTGACGGCGATCCCGAACTGGACCGGCCGGCTGCCGGTCTGCGGCGCGCCGCTGGCCGCGCTGTTTGCGCTGTGGATCGCCGGGCGCATCGCGATGCTGGCGACCGCCGGCATCGGCCTTCCGGTCGCGGCGCTGGTCGACGCGTCGTTCCTTGTGGTCCTGTTCGGTGTGGCGGCGCGCGAGGTGATCGCCGGCAAGAACTGGCGCAACCTGCGCGTTCTTGGGGTCGTCGCCGTCCTCGCGCTCGGCAATATCGCGTTCCATGTCGAGACGATCCGCAGCGGCGCCGCGGACTACGGCATTCGTCTCGGGATCGCGGCCGTCATCCTGCTCATCAGTCTGGTTGGCGGGCGCATCGTTCCGAGCTTCACCAACAACTGGCTGGTGCGGGAAAATCCGGGCCGCCTGCCGGTGCCGTTCGGGCGCTACGACATGGCGACGCTCGCGATATCGGCGCTTGCGCTGGCGTGCTGGATCGTTGCGCCATTCTCTGCGGTCAGTGGTGCGTTCCTGATCGCAACCGGCCTCCTGCACATCGTGCGGCTCGCGCGCTGGGCGGGCGATCGCACGTGGCGCGACCGGCTCGTGCTCGTGCTGCATGTTGCCTACGCATTCGTGCCCGCAGGCTTCCTGCTGATCGGCGTCGCGATCGTGTGGCCGGATATAGCGCCCGCGAGCGCCGGCATTCACGCATGGACTGCCGGCGCGATCGGCATGATGACGATGGCGGTGATGACGCGCGCGAGCCTCGGGCATACCAGGCAGCCGCTGGTTGCCTCGCCGGTGACGCAGGCGATCTATCTTTGTCTGTTTGCGGCCGCGATCATGCGGATCGCGGCGGCGCTGACCGGGAGCATCGGCCTGCTGCATGGCTCGAGCTCCTTGTGGGTGCTCGGCTTCGCGGGCTTTGCGGCGAGCTATGGCCCGTTGCTGATCCGCAAGCCGCCGGTCTGGCAGCGCGCCACCGTTTGACGGCGGTGCCGCATGGCGCTTTCAACATTGTCCGCTTAGCGCACCCCGAGCACGACGTCATGATATGCCACTGCAGAACCGCGTGACGCCCTTCGGCGAACTGATCGCCGATCCTGCCCGCGGCCTGTTCATGGGCAATCGCGGCGGACGCATCCACGACGATACGCGCAGGCTGGCGGCGCGGCGCTTCGTATCGAGGCAGTGGATCTGCTGCGTGCTGGACTTCAAAGGCCGCCATCGCGCGGTCTGGGGCGGCAGTTATACCGAATTGTTTTTCCTCGATGAGGTGACCGCGCTCGCGGCGGGGCATCGCCCTTGTTTCGAATGCCGGCGCGCAGACGCAAATGCATTTGCAGACGCGTGGTCGCGCGCTCGCGGCGGGCGCGCGCGGGCGCCCGAGATGGATGCGGTTCTGCACGGCGAGCGACTGGAAGGACGCGGCAAACGGATCCATCGGTGCGATATCGCCGGGCTTCCGGACGGAGCGATGATCGCGATCGACGGAGTGCCATATGCCGCGCGCGGCGAGCGGCTACTGCGCTGGTCACCTGCCGGTTACGCCGACAGCCAGGAACGTCCCGCTTGCGGCGTCATTGAAATGCTGACGCCGCCATCCATCGTCGCGGTGCTTTGTGAGGGCTATCGTCCGCGCTGGCATGAAAGTGCCAACACCGCGTGATGCGTCAGAACGTGCAGGCCTCTGCCGGCGATTCCTGAAGCTTGAAGGCGCGGTCATCCGAGCCGAGCGTCGCGCCGAACAGCTTGTTCATCGCGCCGCGACGGTCGCGCAGCATGACGTGATCCTTGCCCGCGCGCGTCAGGTAGAAATCCCGCGCCGTGTCCGCATCGATATTGTGTGTGCAGGCATAGGCATATTGATCGGGCGCGCAGGTGGTCGTCTGCTTGAGCACCTTTCCGTTCTTCAGCTCGACGCGGAACACCAGCTTGTAGGCGGGAAACTCGCCGTCTTCGGGCTTTTCGCCTTTGGCTTTCAGTACGGAGATGCGCCGTACGGTCTGCTGCGGATGCGCCTTGAGATGCGCCGCATCGTAGCTGCGGCTGAAGCAGACCGCGTCGTCACGACCAAGCCGCTCGCGCAACGGCGCGCCGAGCGCGACCCAGGCGGGTTTGCGACTGTCCTCCAGTGCGCGGCATTGCGCGGCTGGCAGCGGATCAAGCCGGAAGATTTTGTCGTCCGCGCCCGGCCTCACGAAATCGCGATTCTCTTCCTCGTCTTCGCTTGCGCCGCAGCCGCCGACCACGACGAAGCCCCGGTTCTCCAGGAGAAGCGATTTCCCGGCATCTTTCAAAAAGAAGCCGCCGCCATCGCAGTCGATGCCGCAGCTGACCTGTTTGCCGTCGGACGACATCCCGCAATGCAGCCCGTTGAAAAACAAGCCCGGCCGGTCCCGGAAACGTACATAGGCGGTGACACGGATCCCGCCATCGCCATCGTCCGCGACGAGAGTCTCGCGTGTGTCCTGCGGCGTCTCCTTGTTCGGGTCGGGCGTGAAATCCCGGAACAGATGGAAGGCGGTGACGCGCTGTTTCGGGTGCGCCTTGAGGTGGGCGGCGTCATAGACCCGCCCGAAGCAAACCTCCTGACCGAGCGGCAGATGCTTCGGCATGGGAGAACTGCGCTCCTGTCCGAACGCTATGCCGGACCATGCCAGGGTGAACATCGCGATCAGCGCGGCGCCGGACTTCATTGCGTCTGCCCCCCATGCGTGGTCGCGCGCTCGGCCCGCGACCGTCCGGGATTTGTGTTTCAGGTCCGAGGCGCGGGTCAAGCCCGCTTGCCAAGCCCGCTTGCCAGGCCCGCTCGCGAAAGCCCGCCCCGCTAGGCGTCGCGCCAGGCGAAGCGCACCAGCCCCGCCATGATCAGCAGCATGGCCACGATCAGAGCCACGACGCCGGGCCATCCGGTGTTGCTCCAGAGCAGGCCGGGGATGAGGCCGCCGAAGCTGCCGCCGATATAGAACGAGGTGACATAGAGGCCGACCGCGGATGAATTGCCCTCGCGCGCATTGGTGGCGACGAAGCTCTGGCAGCAGACCTGCACGTAGAACCCTGCAGCGGTGATCATCAGCAGCCCGAAAACGATGACCGGCAATGAGGGTGCCAGAGTCAGTAGGATGCCCCCCATCCAGAATGCCAGCGCGATCAGTCCGAAGTTGCGCCGTCCGAGCGATGACACCAGGCGCCCGGTGAACGGTGCCGTGATGATGCTGCTCAGATAGGTGATGAAGACGGCCCCAATCGCTGCCGTCGACAGGTTGAAGGGCGGCGCCGCCAGCCGGAAACCGAGATAGGTGAAGGCTGCAATGAAGTTGAACATGATGCCGAAGCCGACGCCGCAGGTCGCGACCAGCCGCGGGTTGCGCATATGCGACAGCATCTGGCGCAGCGAAGTCGCGAGCGTCGTGCCGTGCACGAAGCTTCGCTCGCGCGGCAACAGCGCGATCACCACGAGCGCGCAAAGCGCGGTAATCGCAGCATCGGCAAACAGCGCGTTGCGCCAGCCGATCGGTTCGGCGAGGGCCGCCGTCAGCATTCGTCCTGTGAATCCGCCGACCGCGGTGGCGGCGATGAATGTCCCCGTGACGGCGGTCGCTTTGTCGGCCGGCCATTCCGCACCGATATAGGCGACCGACACGGCAAAGATCGGCGGCAGCAACAGTCCCTGCACGAAGCGCCAGAACAGCAGCGCCTCGAGCCCCCCGGAGAACGACATCATCACGCCGGGTATGACGAGAAGCGCGATCGCGATGGCGATCACGAAGCGCCGTCCGAGCACGTCCGCGATCACGCCGGTGAATGGCGCGGTCAGCGCAACCGCGAGCGCATTCACGGTCATGATCTGGCTGATCGCCGCAGGTCCCACGCCAAATTCCGCCGACATCAGCGGCAGGACCGCCTGCGGCGCGTACATGTTGAGCATGGCCGTGAAGCCGGCCGCCGCGATGGCGGCACGAGGCATGGGTCGGAGCATGGAGAGAGGCAAGCAGAGGTGGGTTGCAGCCGCCAAGATTGCTCAGTCGCGTGGCCTTTGCTAGAGCGCGAGACCCCGCTCACGACATGACTTCCATGCAACCGATAGCCGGAGACGGCGGCCCTCCGCCGACCTGGAGCCTTGACGGTGTCCGGGCGGGTGCCATGGCCATGATTCCGGCACTACCGGGCGTTGCGCTGTTCGGCACCGCCTTTGGTGCGCTCGCGGCCGAGCGCGGCCTCAGCGTGCTGGAGGCGGTGCTGATGAGCGGGCTGGTCTTTGCGGGCGTGTCGCAGATCGCTTCCATGGAGCTCTGGTCGCCGCAGGTGACGCCGGCCCTGGTGCTGACCATTGCGTTCACGACGCTGGTCATCAATCTGCGGATGCTGCTGATGGGCGCATCGATGCGGCCCTGGCTTGCGGACGCACCACCCCTGCAGGTCTATCCCGGCCTTTACATCCTGACAGACACCAATTGGGTCTCGACGCTTCGCTATCGGCGCGAAGGCGGCGCCGACGCGGGCTTTCTGTTCGGTGGCGGTCTGATCGTCTGGTTCACCTTCGTGCCGTCCACCGCGATCGGACAGATATTCGGCACTTTGCTCGCAAATCCGCGACCATACGGCGTCGACATGATCCTGCCGCTCTACTTCGTGGCGCTGCTGGCGCCGATGTTCGAGAGCGCGCGCCGCTCGGTGCCATGGGCGATCGCCGGGCTGGTCGCGATCGCAGTCCAGTCCGTGCTGCCGGGCTTTTGGTACCTCATCGCCGGCACGCTCGCCGGCGCTGTCGCCGGAGGTCTGCTCGGCGATGAATGAGATCCTGTCGCATGGCGTTTTCGCCATCATCGCGGCCATGGCCGCGGTGACCGTGTTCACACGCCTCGCAGGCTATTGGATGATGGGCCGCGTGACGCTGACGCCGCGCGTGATGCGGATGCTGGACGCGCTGCCGGGTTCGGTCGTGGCGGCGCTGATCATGCCAGTGGTCCTCAAAGAGGGCGCATCGGCCGCGGTGGCCATGATTGCGGTGGCGTTGCTGGTGATCTGGCTGCGCAACGAATTCGTCGCGCTCGCATGTGGCATCGCGATCATCGCTGGACTGCGGTTCATGGGCTGGTAGCCTGGATCCTCAGGCCGCTGCGGCCAGCGCCGCCTTTGCGCGCGCAAGCGTGTCCTCCGGTGTGCCGGAGGCATCGACTTCGATCCAGTCGATCGTGCCGAGATCGTACCCCGCCTGCCTGCGCGCAATATCGACATCCGCGTCGGATGCGTCGTTGACGCGGCCGCCGACGCGCGCAATCCGCGTCCCGATATCGGCAGTGAGAAACAGGCCGCGAAACTGCACTCCGGAGTCGGTCGCGGCCTTCATCGTATCCTCACGTTCCTGCGCCTTGGCAAAAACCGCATCGGCAATCGCCGAATGGCCCGCGCGCAGGATCCGCAGCGCGCGCTCGTTTATCTTCGCGTAGACCTTTGCAGTCACGACCGGCGTATACGCATGGTCCGGCAGCTTTTCGGTCTCGGGGTGGTTGAAGAGCGCCTTGCGCGTCGTGTCGGAGCGGAGCACGACTGCGCCCGGACTGGGCGGGGTCTCGGCCGCCAGCATGCGGGCGAGCACCGATTTGCCGGTGCCGGACAGCCCGCCGATCGCGATCAGCATCGGCGGCGGCGGTGCAATGAGCTTCGCGGCCAGCGCGAAATAATCCTTCGCGCGTTTCTCGATCGCGGCCTTGTCGTCGGCCGCAGCGTGTTCGCGCTTGGCCGCCGTCACCTTGGCGCGGATCGCCGCGCGCATCGACATGAAGAAGGGCAGGGCGGCAAGCGCGTCCAGGTCGTCGTCGCGCCGCGTTTCGGCAAGATAGCGGTTCAGCACGATGTTGGCGGCACGATGAAGCCCGCGCTCGATCAGGTCCATCAGCAGGAAGGCGAGGTCGTAGAAGACGTCGCCCGATGCGACCAGCGGATCGAATTCGATCGCGTCGAACAGAACCGGTCTGCCCTCGATCAGGACGATATTGCCGAGATGCAGATCGCCATGGCCTCGCTTGACGAGCAACGCCTCGCCGCGCCGGCGCAGCAAAGGCCGCAGCATCGTGAAAGCATTCCGGCTCGCGGCGATCAGATTGTCAGCCTCGTTCTCCGGAAAGAGATCAGGAAATTCGGCGAACGCTTCTTCGTTCTGGCCGATATAGCCTTCGAGCGCGTCGATCCATGGATCGGCTTCGACCGCGAGCGCGGAACTGTGGGCGGCGGCGACCGATCGGGCGAGTTCGTCCGCGATGCGGTCGTCGATGGAGCCTTCATCGGCAAGATGGTCCAGCGTCGCCCGCTCATCGAACCGGTGCATGTCCAGCGCCCATTCGATCGGCTCGCCGTCCCCGCCGAGCGCGAGCTCGCCGTTCGATTGTTTCGTAATAGGAATAACGCCGCGATAGAGCGCCGGCGCGAACATCCGGTTGACCCGCAACTCCGCCTCGCAGGCGACCTTGCGCTTGTCGAGCGTCGAATAATCGAGGAACGGAAAGCGCACCGCGCGCTTGACCTTTAGCGCCCGGTCTCCCGCCAGGAAAACCACGGCGCCATGCGTATCGATGCGGGTGACCTTGGCGCCGTGATGCGTGGACGGATCGGCCAGAAGCGCGAAGACCGCATCCTGCGATTGCGTCGTGTGGCTTTGGGACATGATCTGTGTGTGAGCCTGTGAAAATGGGCCGGACTTGACCCGCGCGCGTCTGCCTAGAATATGCCAGCGTCGCGCCCGCGGGCGCTTTCGTTTTCACGCGGAGGAATCACGTGCTCATCGATCATCGGACTTACCGTATCAAGCCGGGCGCCATGCAGGCCCATCTCGATATCTACGAGCAATATGGTTTCGCCGTGCAGACCCGTCATCTTGGCAAACCGGTTGCTTATATGTTCACGGAAAGCGGAGAGTTGAACACAATCGTACATGTCTGGGCCTATGACAATGCCGGTGACCGCGAGCAAAAGCGCGCAGCCATGGCGGCGGACCCGGAATGGCAGACCTATTTGAAGAAGAACCGCGAGGCGGGCTATCTGGAGCATCAGGTCACCAAGCTGATGATCCCCGCGAAATTCGCACCCATCATTCGCTAATAGCTTCCTCGTCATGCCCGGCACGCCGCCGGGCATGACTTTGCCTGCACGTTTACAGAGAGACACGACCATGCGCAGCAATGATGGATCGCGGACCGGCGGCGAGATCCTTGTCGACCAACTTGTCGCCCATGGTGTGCAACACGTGTTCTGCGTGCCGGGCGAAAGCTATCTTGCGGCGCTCGATGCGTTCCACGATCGCTCCATTCCAGTCACGATCTGCCGTCAGGAAGGCGGCGCGGCGATGATGGCGGAAGCCGTCGGCAAGGCGACCGGCCGTCCCGGCATCTGCTTTGTCACGCGCGGTCCGGGTGCCACCAATGCGTCGCCCGGTATCCATATTGCGATGCAGGATTCGACGCCAATGATCGTGTTCGTCGGCCAGGTCGCACGCGAGATGCGCGAACGCGAGGCGTTCCAGGAGCTGAATTACCGCGCCGTCTTCGGAACCATGGCGAAATGGGCGACCGAGATTGACGATCCGGCGCGCATTCCGGAGATCGTGTCGCGCGCGTTTCATGTCGCGACCAATGGACGGCCGGGGCCCGTGGTCATCGCGCTGCCGGAGGACATGTTGACCGAGCGCGCGGTCGTCGGTGATGCGCCGGCTTTCGAGCCGGTCGAGACCTGGCCAGGTCTCACCGACATGTCGCGCCTGCAGAAGATGATCTGGGCCGCGCAGCGCCCGATTATGATCCTCGGTGGCAGCCGCTGGTCCGAAAAGGCCTGGGCGGCGACCCAGCGATTTGCCGAACGGTTCGATATTCCGGTGTTCACGACGTTCCGGCGTGGGCATCTGTTCGATCAGACGCACAGGAATTACGGCGGCGATCTCGGCATCGGCCCCAATCCGATGCTGCTGGCACGCATCAAGGCCGCGGATCTCGTGATCCTTGTCGGTTCGCGCATGGGCGAAATGCCGAGCCAGAGCTACACGCTGTTCGAGATCCCGCAGCCGCGGCAGACCTTCGTGCATGTCCATCCGGATGTGAATGAACTCGGCCGCGTCTATCGGCCCCATCTCGCAATCAACGCGTCTCCGACGGCATTCGCCGCGGCTCTCGAAGGCCTGCAGGCGCCGAACACAATTCCATGGGCGGGCGAGGCCAAGTCAGCGCATGACGAATACGTCGCGTTCACGGAGAAAGCGACCGACGTGCCGGGCGCCGTCAACCTCGGCGAGATCATGGTGTGGCTGCGCGGCAAGCTTTCGCCGGACGATATTCTCTGCAACGGCGCGGGCAATTTCTCGGCGTGGCTGCATCGCTTCTATCGGCTGCGCCGCTTCAACACCTTTATCGGTCCGACCTCGGGTACGATGGGTTACGGCGTGCCGGCCGCGATCGGGGTGAAGCGGCTCTATCCCGAGCGCAATGTGTTCTGCCTTGCCGGCGACGGCGACTTCCTGATGCACGGTCAGGAATTCATGACGGCCGTGCAATACGACCTGCCGGTCATCATCGCGATCGTCGATAACGGCATGTACGGCACAATCCGCATGCATCAGGAGCGCGAATATCCCGGCCGCGTGATCGCCACCGCGCTGAAGAATCCGGATTTCGCAGCCTATGCGCGCGCCTTTGGCGGGTTCGGTGTCACGGTCGACAAGACTGCCGAGCTCGCTGGGGCCTATGACGCGGCGGTCGCCGCCGGCAAGCCGGCGATCATCCATCTCAAGGTCGACCCGAATGCGATCACGCCAGTGAGCACGATCGAGGGGATCCGGGCCAGGGCGCTCGGCGGCAGGTAAGGGCAGCCGAGTGCGGCAAGCGTGCTTGCCCGGATGGCGTGAATCATGATTCACTCCATCCATGCCCTATCGGCGCACCGCGCAGGTTGTCCGCAAGCAGGCCGCCCGACATCAGGCGATCCTGGCCGCTGCCCGCAGCGCTGCCACTGAGGGCGGCATGGCCGCCGTCCAGGTCGCGGCCGTTGCAGAGCGGGCCGGCATCGCGACAGGCACGGTCTATCGGTACTTTCCGTCCAAGACCGAGCTGATCACTGCGCTGATCGGCATCATGGCCGAGCGCGAGGTCGCCGCCATTGCCAAGGCGGGGAAGGCGGCACCCGGCCCGGTGTCGGCGCTGGCCGCATCGATTGCCACCTTTGCCGCGCGCTCGCTTCGCCAGCGCAGGCTGGTGTGGGCCATCATCGCCGATCCGGCCGAAGCCGATGTCGAGGCAGCGCGGATCGCCTTCCGCCGCGCGCTCGCCGACGAGTTTCAGGCGCGCATTGCCGCTGCCATGCAGGCCGGCCACTTGCCCGCGCAGGATCCGCGCGTGGCCGCCTCGGCGCTGGTCGGCGCCTTGCTCGAAGGGCTGGTTGGTCCGCTCGCGCCCGAGACCAACAACGATCCCGTGCAGACACGCGATGCCGTTCAGGCGCTCACGCTGCTGTCGCTGCGCGCGCTCGGCGTCATCGACGCGCGGGCCCGCGGCCTCGTCGTGCAGATCGCTCTGCCGGCGGCAGGCGATCTGTAGCGCCGCCATTGTCGCTTCAACTGACGGTCGCCTCGGCCAGCCATTCGGAAACCTGCCGCAGGCCGTGTTCCGGATTGTCGGCGAATGGCTCGAAGATCGCGATCTGACGATCGGCGGAGGTGCCCTGTTCGACGATGCGCCGGCATTGTAGCATCGCGTCGAGACAGCCGAGCGCTTCGGCGTCCGGTGTTACCTCGGCAATGACGACTTCCAGCAGGTCCGCGACCGTGATCGATCCGTTGCCGTCGATGCGCGCGAAGCTGCCCCGCACGCCGTAGCGCTGCGCACGCCACTTGTTCTCCAGCACGATCGCGCGCGTGATCGCGTTCATGTTGCGGTTCTGCCTGGGATTGAGCGAGAGACTGCGGGCGACCGCGCGATACAGCGCCGCGATCGCGATCGCATCGTCGACGTTCGTGCAGACATCCGGCGCGCGCAATTCCAGCGTTGGATGCTTGAGCGAAGGCCGCAGCGCCCACCAGATGTAGCTTGCATCCGGCATCACGCCGGCCTGCACCAGCGCGTCGATATAGGCGTCGAATTCCGCCTTGGTCTTGAACAGCTCGGGCAGTCCGGTGCGCGGTAATTCGTCGTACGCCGCGAGCCGATAGCCGAGCAGGCCGGTCGGCTGCGAGCGCCAGAACGGAGATGACGTCGACAGCGCGATGAACAGCGGCACATGCGGCAGCATCCGCGTCATCACGTCGACCCGCATATCAGGCTCGGGCAATTCCACATGCACATGCATGCCGCACAGCATGTTGCGACGTCCGATCATCTGCAGATCGTCCATCACACTGTCATACCGTTCGCCGACCGACTGCCGCGAGCGCTCCCACACCGCAGTCGGGTGCGTGCCGGCGGCAATGATGGCGAGCCCATGCGTCTGCGCAATCGCACCAAGCGTTCGTCGCAGGTCGCGCAGGTCGATCGCCGCCGTCGCCATGTCGGTTTGTGGCGCGGTGACGATCTCGATCTGCGATTGCAGGAATTCGCCGGTGACCTGTTCGCCCAGCGTCGCCTTCGCAGCGGCGAAAAATCCGTCCGGCATCTTGCGAGCGACCGCCATGGTTGTGCGGTCGACCAAAAAATATTCTTCCTCGATGCCGAAGGAATAGGACATTCACACCTCGAAACACGTTCGTTTCGCGCACCGCCGCCTTGGGGGCGCCGGTGTGCAAGACGCACTTAATGCTTCAACGGGGATTCGGGTTCCCGGCCGTGGTGCGAAATCAGTGCGACATCAGCGTCGGCACGGTCATGGTCTCGAGAATTCCACGCGTCGCTCCCCCCAGCACGAAATCGCGCAGGCGCGAATGGCCGAAGCCGCCCATCACGATCAGGTCTGCATTGACATCCGCAGCATGCGACAGGACGGCGCTGGCGACATCGATATCGGCCGCCGGGATCCGTTGCAGCTCCGTTCTCAGCTTGTAGCGTGCGAGATGCTCGGCGATATCGGCACCGGACACGTCGTTCTCGTCGAACTTGCCGGTCACGACGGTCAGGACCTCGACGTTGTTCGCTTTTGCGATCAGCGGCAGACTGTCGGCCACCGCGCGCGCTGCGGCGCGGCTGCCGTCCCAGCAGATCACGACGCGCTTTATCGAGAAGCCGTCCTTCTGGATGTAGGGAACCACGAGGACCGGGCGCCCGGAATTGAACAGCGCGGCTTCGATCATGTTCTGCGAGGTAATGTCGTCATCCCCGCTCGACTGCTTCAGGACCGCGAGATCGTAGGTGCGCGCGAGACTTGCGAAGGCGTCCGTTGCGCCGGGCAACGAGGCTTCCGGTGTAAGGGTCTGGCACGAGAGCTGGGAGCGTTTCGCCGCGGCCTCGAACTGGGCGGCCGTTGCTGCGGCCTCGGTGCGGGTCTTTTCGAGGAGAGAACGGACGATCTCGGCGCCGCCGAGATCGGTGATTGCGGGCGGCCATGACGGGTCATAGGCAAAGGCGACGCCAGTCAGATGCGCATCGAAGGCTTCCGCGAGCGAAATCGCATAGCGGCAGGCGGGGTCTTCTTTTATCCCCGAGGTCAGATTGACAACGATATCCTTGATCATCAGGCGCTCCGATGTCACAGCGTGAAAGAAATACGAATGCGCGGCCGGTGTGAGGAGGCATTCTGCGCCCTCGCGATAACGGCCGCAATTGGATAACCTTGCGCCGGATTGGCCTATCAGGATTTGATTCATGTCAGTGCTCATGCCCGAGCCGGACCGCGAAGTTTTGCTGCGGCGCGAAGCGATCGTTGCCGCGATGCGCGCCATCGTGCCGGGCGAGGGGGTGATCGCCGGCGAGCGCGAGATGCGGCCGTTCGAGACCGACGGCCTGACGGCGTATCGGCAAGTGCCGCTGGTCGTGGTGCTGCCGTCGACGACGCAGCAGGTTGCCGATGTGCTGCGCTATTGCCACGAGAACAACATCAGGGTGGTACCGCGCGGGGCCGGTACCGGGCTCTCCGGCGGCGCGCTGCCGCTGGAAGACGGTGTGCTGCTCGGCATGGCGAAATTCAACCGGATACGCGAGATCGATTTCGACAATCGCGTGGTGGTAGCGGAGCCGGGCGTTACCAATCTCGGCATTTCAAACGCGGTGGCGCATCGCGGCTTCTATTATGCGCCCGACCCCTCGTCGCAGATCGCGTGCACCATCGGCGGCAACATCGCGGAAAATTCCGGCGGCGTCCATTGCCTGAAATACGGCATGACCACGAACAACGTGCTCGGCGTCGAGATGGTGTTGATGACCGGCGAG
>Ga0182740_1000921_pt1 | contig 22660 bp, 19 predicted proteins | sample eDN5th37CKraftBY_FD_128872 | JGI IMG/M metagenome (GOLD analysis project Ga0182740, IMG submission 128872) | Enriched backyard soil microbial communities from Emeryville, California, USA - eDNA 5th pass 37_C Kraft BY (version 2) (version 2) | ecosystem: Environmental > Terrestrial > Soil >...
CAGGCAACGGGTGGCCGACCGCGAGATCGTAGAGCGACGGCATCAGCTTGCGGGCGGTGAGGTCGCCAGTGACGCCGAAGATGACCATCACGCAGGGGGCGGGCACGCGCTCCAGCTGAAGGCCGGCTCGCAGCGGATTCGTGTTCCGCTGGTGCAGTTCCTCGCCGAAGTCGAACTGGTGGCCGACGTGATCGGCCTCGCCTTCGGTCAGCTCGGGCGGCGTGTACTGGGTTGGGATGTCCTGGACATCGAGTTCTGTCTTCGGCATGCGGAATCCTGCCTAGGTATCGAAAGGAGCGGGCCGGGTCATTGGGGCAAGGCCGGCGACCGGGACGACGGCTCCATTGCCGGAAGGGTACGGGGGAAGCGGATGGGAGGAATGCCCCCGCGGTGCGCTTGCCCGCGTGCGGCGATACGCCGGGGCAAGCGCGTAGGGGAGCGTGAATGCCTAGTGCGTTTCGAGCGTGCCCCACTCGGTGTGGAAGACGCCATCCCGGTCCAGGCGGCGGTAGGTGTGGGCGCCGAAGAAGTCGCGCTGGCCCTGGATCAGGTTCGCGGACGTGAATTCCGAGCGGTAGGAATCGATGTAGCCGAGCGCGGTGCTGAGCGCCAGCGCCGGGATGCCGCGTTGCGCCGCGATCGTCACCGCCGTGCGCAGGCCGCCGATGTTCGCGTTGACCTCATCCGCGAAGTAGGGATCGACCAGCAGGTTATCGATCTGCTTGCCCCCGGCGAAGGCCTCCATGATCGGGTTCAGCAGCTTCGCGCGAATGATGCAGCCGGCCTTCCAGATGCGGGCGATCTCGGAGAGATTGAGGTTCCAGCTATAGGTATCGGACGCCGCCTGCAACAGGGCCATGCCCTGCGCGTAGGAGGAGACCTTCGCCACGTACAGGGCGTTCTCCAGCGCGTCGATCGTCGCCTGCTTGTCCAGGTCCGGCAGCTGGGAGACATCCGGGCCGTGCAGGATCTGGCTGGCGCGCACCCGCTTCTCCTTCATGGAGGAGAGGATGCGGGCATTCACGGCGGCGTTGATGACCGGTGTGGCCGTGCCCAGTTCGTAGGAGCTCTGGCTCGTCCAGCGGCCGGTGCCCTTCTGCTCCGCCGTGTCGAGGATGTGATCGACCAGGGGGGTATCCGTCTCCGGATCGACGTAGCGCAGCACGCGCTCGGTGACCTCGATCAGGAAGGAATCGAGCTTGCCCTCGTTCCACCGCGCGAAGACGTCGGCGATCTCGCCTGCCGACATCCCCAGCGCCTTGCGCATGATGTCGTAGGTCTCAGCGATCAGCTCCATGTCGCCGTATTCGATCCCGTTGTGGACCGTCTTGACGTAATGGCCGGAGCCGCCGGGGCCGATGTGGGTGACGCAGGGACCGGAGTCGGAGACGGCGGCGATGGCCGTCAGCATCGGCTCCAGTTCCTTGTAGGCCTCCGCCGGGCCGCCCGGCATCAGGCTCGGGCCCCACAGCGCGCCTTCCTCACCACCGGAGACGCCCATGCCCACGAAGTTGAAGCCGAGGGTATCGACCTCGCGTGAGCGGCGCTCGGTGTCCTGGAAGAAGGAGTTGCCGCCGTCGATCAGGATATCGCCCGGCTCCAGGTACTCGGCCAGCTCCTGGATCACGGCGTCGACCGGCGCGCCCGCCTTCACCATGAGCAGGATGCGGCGGGGGCGTTCCAGCGCGGCCACGAACTCGGGGATCGTGGTCGTGCCGAGGATGGAGGTGCCCTGCGCCTTGCCGGCGAGGAAGGCCTCGGTCACCGCCGTGGTGCGGTTGTAGACGGCGGGGGCGAACCCGTTGCGCTCCAGGTTGAGCGCGAGGTTCTCGCCCATCACGGCCAGTCCGACGACGCCGACGTGACGCCGTTCCTGCGATGCATTGGTGCTCATGCGCGTGGTGCTTCCTTCGTTCGTGCGATCCGTGCTCGGCCCCGGTGGCGAGCAGTCGTGGCCGGGAAACGCCCTGGCCGGTTCCGTATCGATGCGTGATCCATGTGAGGGCCGTGGTGCCCCGCGTATGGCCGGATTCCCGGCTGCGCCGCCCGGAACGGGAGGTGGAGGGGAGAATCGGGGCATCCGCCGGGCAGGGGGGAGGGGCGTCCATAACCGGACGCCCCTCACGCATGGCCCTAACTTGCAGCGCCGGCAGCGGCACCGGCCAGCGCCTCGCGCTTGGCCTCGACATCGGCCAGCAGGCCGTCGTAGGAGGTGATGAAGGTGGCGATGCCCTCCTCCTCCAGCTGGCTGGTGATCTGGTCGATCGAAAGGCCGACCGTCGCGAGGTCGTCCAGCACTTGATGCGCGCCAGCGAGGTCCGCATCGACGGTGCGCGCGACCTTGCCGTGATCGAGGAAGGCCTCGATCGTCGGCACCGGCGCGGTGTTGACCGTCTCCGGGCCGATCAGCGTCTCCACATAGAGCACATCGCTGTAGGCCTTGTTCTTGGTGCCGGTGCTGGCCCACAGCGGGCGCTGCACCTGGGCGCCGGCAGCCGCCAGCGGCGCGAAACGGTCGCCCTTGAAGAGATTCAGGAACGTCTCGTAGGCCAGCTGCGCGTTGGCGACGGCGACCTTGCCCTTCAGCGAGGCGGCGAGATCGGCATTGGCGCCGCCCTCGGCGATCACGCCATCGAGCTGCTTGTCGGCCAGGGTATCGACGCGGGAGACGAAGAACGAGGCGACGGACGCGATGCCGGAGACCGGCAGGCCCTTCGCCTGGCGCTCTTCCAGCGCCTCGATGAAGGCCACCGCCACCCGCTCGTAGTTGGCGAGCGAGAAGAGCAGCGTGACGTTGACGTTGACGCCCTCGGTGAGCAGCGTGCGAATGGCGGAGACACATTCCGACGTGCCCGGAACCTTGATCATCACGTTCGGGCGGTCGACGGCCTTCCAGAGGTCACGCGCGTTCTCCAGCGTGCCCTCGGTGTCCCGCGCCAGCGACGGCAGGACCTCGATCGAGACGAAGCCGTCGGTGCCGTTGCTCTCGTCGTAGATCGGGCGGAAGAGATCGCAGGTGTCCTGGATGTCCTTCACGGCCACGGTCTGGAAGATCTCGGCGGCGGACTTGCCCTCGCCCAGCTGGGCCTGGATGTCCTCGTCGTAGGCGTCGGAGCCGGCAATCGCCTTCTGGAAGATGCTCGGGTTCGAGGTGACGCCACGAATGCCGGACTCGATGGCCTGCTGCAGGGCCCCGTTCGCCAGCAGCGCACGGGAGATGTCGTCCTGCCAGACGGATTGATCCTGCTCGGTATGGAGCTGCTGGATCGGGTTCATGGTCATGTCCTTTCGGTCACGGGCGGGAACGTCCACCGTTGGACCTTCCCGCCGGAGATGGATGCGGATCAGGAGTGGCCGTCGCCGCCGGTCGCCTGCTTGCCAGCCGTCTCGCCGGTCAGGTAGTCCTGGTCGACCTCGTCCGCCAGCGCATCCTTGCCCAGGAGGCGGAGCGCGGTGGCGGCGACGTGCTCCTTGGTGAAGCCGAAGTACTTCAGGACCTCCGCGCCCGGCGCCGACTCGCCGTAGCGGTCGATGCCGACCTGGGCGCCGTTGTCGCCGGTGTACTTGAACCACGGCGCGGTGACACCCGCCTCGACGGAGACGCGCGCCGTGCCCTTCGGCCCGAGCACCGATTCGCGGTAAGCCGCCGGCTGGGCGTCGAAGAGCTCCGTGCTCGGCATGGAGACGACGCGCGCCTGCACGCCATGCTCGGCCAGCAGCTCCTTCGCCTTCAGCGAGAGCTCGACCTCGGACCCAGTGGCGATGAAGACGACATCCGGCGTGCCATCGGCGTCGGCGAGGATGTAGCCGCCCTTGGCGACGTTGCCCTTCACGGCCTCCGGATCGAGCACCGCCAGGTCCTGCCGCGAGAAGACGAGCACGCAGGCCTCGCCGCGCTCGATGGCGAGCTTCCAGGCTTCGGCGGTCTCGTTCGCGTCCGCCGGGCGGTAGACCGTCAGCTTCGGGATCAGCCGCAGCGATGCCGTCTGCTCGACCGCCTCGTGGGTCGGGCCGTCCTCACCGACCGCGATGCTGTCGTGCGTGAAGACGTAGATCGCGTGCAGGTGGCTCAGCGCGCCGAGGCGGATGCTGGGCCGCATGTAGTCGGAGAAGGGCAGGAAGGTGGCGGAGAACGGGATGATGCCGCCGTGCGCGGCCAGGCCGTTCACGATGCTGCCCATGCCGTGCTCGCGGATGCCGAAGTGGATGTTGCGGCCGCTGTAGTCCGCCGGGCCGCCGACCTCGCCCTGCGCGTCCTCGGGGATGCTGCCCGGCGCCTGGAAGTCGCCACCCTTCTTCAGGGCGGTGTTGGTGGACGGGTTGAGGTCCGCCGAGCCGCCGATGAAGGTCGGGAGCTTGGCGTAGAAGGCGTTCATCACCTCGCCGGACGCCTTGCGGGTGGCCATCGCCTTCGTGCCCACCGGCCAGGACGGGATCTCGCTGTCCCAGCCCTCCGGAAGCTCGCCCGCCAGCGCGGCCAGGAAGCTGGAGGCCTCCGCCGGGTACTCGGCCTGGTAGGCGGCGAAGCGGGTGTCCCAGTCGGACTCCGCCTCCTTGCCCTTGCTGATCGCCTCGTGGAAGTGGGTGTAGACCTCGTCCGGCACGAAGAAGGCCGGCTCGGTCGGAACCCCGAGGGTTTCCTTGGTGAGCGTCACCTCGTCGGCGCCGAGCGGGGAGCCGTGGACGCCGAAGGTGCCGGCCTTGTTCGGGGAGCCGAAGCCGATGATCGTCTGCGCGCAGATGATGCTGGGGCGTTCCGTCTCGGCCCGGGCGGCCTCGATCGCGGCCTTCACGGCGGCGGGGTCCATGCCGTCGATGGTCTGGACGTGCCAGCCGAGCGCCTCGAATCGGGCCGGGACATCCTCCGACATGGAGATGTTGGCCGAGCCGGCGAGGGTGATGTGATTCTGGTCGTAGAGGTAGATCAGCTTGCCGAGCTTGAGATTGCCGGCGATTGCCGCCGCCTCGAAGGCGACGCCCTCCACGATGTCGCCGTCGGAGACGATCGCGTAGGTGTAGTGATCGACGATCTCATGGCCCGGCTTGTTGTAGGTCGCGGCGAGGTACGCCTCGGCGATGGCGAGGCCGACGCCGTTCGCGAACCCCTGGCCGAGCGGGCCGGTGGTGACTTCGACGCCCGGCGTGACACCCCGCTCCGGGTGGCCCGGCGTCCTGGAGCCGAGCTGGCGGAAGTTCTTCACTTCCTCGATCGGCAGGTCGTAGCCGGTGAGGTGGAGCAGGGAGTAGATGAGGGCGGACCCATGACCGGCGGAGAGCACGAAGCGGTCGCGGTCCGGCCACTGCGGGTCCTGCGGGTTGTGCTTCAGGAAGTCCTGCCAGAGCACGTAGGCCATCGGCGCCGCGCCGAGCGGCAGGCCGGGATGGCCGGAGTTGGCCGCCTGCACGGCGTCCATCGAGAGGGTGCGGATCGCGTTGATTGCCGCGGTCTGGAGATCGGTCGTGCTTGCGGTGGCAGTTGCCACGATATCCTCCTTGATACCAGCCATGAAAGGTGCCATCGACAGACCGGGATGATGACTCGGATCGTCCGTGCGCGGAGCGGGAGCATCGGTACTCGCCCGGAGCCCCGGAGATGGGGAGGATGGGCGTGGGAGCCGGGCCGCTGGGTGCCCGCACTCCCGCTTGTACGATCCATTATGGCACGCCCGGCAAGGCAAAACCGGGGGTGGTGTACCGATCGGTAGCCACCACTCGATGAAACGATTTCACCGGCTGCCAGCAATGAACGGGGGATGAAATCGCCGACCACGCGGCGCTTGGAAGCCGCGCTGCCTGCAACCATGCAGGGCGTATTCCAGCGATCCGCCGGCGGGAGGACATCGACGGGCGGGGCGGCATGATGCCACCCCGCCCGCCTTACCTACCGTGTTGGATTCGTCGATGAACGCCAGCGCCTACCCCAGCGCGGCCACGATGCTGTCCCGGTCGAAGCGCATCAGGTCGAGGTATGACCCGACACGCCCGGCGAAGGAATCGGTCAGCAGTTCGCCGATCTCCACACCCGCCTCGTCCTGGATCGCAGAGAGGACATCGGTGTTGAACTGCGGCTCCGCGAAGACGGTCGTGATGCCGTGCTCCTCGATGGCGCCGATCAGGTCCGCCATCTCCTGCGCCGAGACCTCGCCTTCCTCCGTGTTCGGCATCACCACCCCGACGATATCGAAGTCGTAGCGCGCCGCGAAGTAGGTGAAGGCGTCGTGGAAGATCACCAGCACGCGCCGATCCTCCGGAATGGCGGCGAACGACCCGGCCAGGTCCTCATGCAGGGCCTCGACCTGCCGCGCGTAGGCGGCGGCCTGCGCGGTGTAGGCCGCCTCGCCGTCCGGGTCGAGGCCGACCAGATGGTCGCGGATGACCGGAATCGCCTCCACCACCTTCAGCGGATCGAGCCAGACGTGGGGATCGCCCGCCCGCAGGTCGTGGGTATGGTCGCCGTGGTCGATCACGCGATCGATCTCGATCAGTTCGAGATGATCCGTCACCGCCAGCTCGGGGATGCCGGCCTCCTTGACCGCGCGCCGCCAGCCACCCGCCTCGACGAATGGCTCCAGGTGATGGCCGATCGAGATGAAGGTATCGGCCTCCGTCACCCGGACCATGTCCTGCGGCGAGGCCTCCCAGGTATGGGGATCGGCGGAATCGGGCATGATCGAGAAGACAGTCGCCCGATCCCCGGCGACATTCGCGACGATATCGGCCAGCAGCGGCATGCTCGCCGCGACGACCAGTCCGGAGGCAGATGGCGTCGCCTGCGCGGCTGCCGGCCTCTGGCGGGCGGCGGTGATGCCGGACACGGTGGCCACGCCAACTCCGAGCCGGATCGCGGTGCGGCGAGAGATGCGGATGGGGGTGTTGTGGGGGGAAGAGGTCATGGTCCCGGAGCGCTCCTCTATCGGCCAATGCTGTCGGTGAAGGCGTCGGCGGTGCCGAAGACAGCGAGATACCCGCCGCCATCGAGCGGGCTGGGCACCGTGATCGTCGCGCTCAGCTCGCCGCGTTCCAGGTCGATGACCACGATCTGGCCGTCGCCGCCCTGCGTCACGAAGCCGAGTGCGCCATCCGGCGTCGCGGCGACGGAGCGGTACTGGTTGGTGGCGTAGATGTCCTCGCCCGCCTTCGGTCCCGTCGTCATCGCGGGGATGGCGAGGTCGGTCTTCACCGTGCCGAAGGTCGGTGAACCGGGGGCCAGATCGACGATCAGGGCGGCGTCTCCATCCCCGCCGATCCGTGCGAAGAGGGCCGCGCCCGGGGTCAGCGCGAAGCGGAAGACATAGCCCGTGCCAAGTTCGGTGCGCGTCACCTCGTCGGTGGCGATGGTCGCCAGCCAGAGGTCGTTCGTCCACGTCTCCCACGCAGTCTCCGCCGCCTCGCGATTGGCGGTGTAGGAGACGATGTGCGATTCGTCGAACGAGAGGCGCTGGAAATACCCGCGACCGCCGGTCCGACTGGAGGCATCCCACCCGTAGGTCGTGAGGTGGGTCAACGCGTCGCCGTCCCACGCCAGGACATCGATGCCATCGTCGGTGGCGCTGAAGAGCGTCGAGCCGTCACGGGTGATCGCCTCGCCGTGCCCGAAAGGGCCGATCGCGACGGTCGAGAGCGGCTCCACCGTTCCGGCCAGCACGTCGGCGATGGCGTACGCCTCCACCTGGTTGGTGACGTCGTTCCGATGGAAGAGGAGGTCGTGGGTGAGCATCAGGCCGACTTCCCCGGCCTCCGGCAGCGCGACCGGCGTGGCCTCCCAGGTCTTCAGGTCGACCAGCACGATGGGCGCGTCCTCGTCGTCGGTGCCAACGGCGGCGTAGTGACTGTGGTCCGAGTCGACGGCGAGGTGACTGACCGTCGTGCCCGGCAGGCTGGCCGAGTGGGTGTGGACATGGTCGCCGTGGACCTCGATTCCGACCAGCTCCCGTGCACCCTCATCCACGAAGAGGAGTTGGCCGTTCGCGAGCGGCAGGAAGCCAGCATGCGTCTGGACGGTCACGCCCTCCAGCGTCTGCAGCAGGGTGCCATCCAGTGAGGTGACGTGCAGCTGCCTGGCAACGGGATCGGCGACGGCAAGCCAGACGGTGCTGCCCGCCTCGTGGCTGAGGTCGTGGTCGTGGTCGTGGCCGTGGTCGTCGGAGGGTGATGCAACGGGCGTGGCCGACTGGGCGAACGTCGGTGAGGCCGCCGCGCCCAGCGCGACGGCGGCGGCTCCGGCCGAGGCGGTGCGCAGGAGGGTGCGGCGCCCGATGCGAACGGATGCCGGCGTGGTGGGATCGGACATGGTCATGCGTGTGCTCTCCACGGTGGACAGGGCGATTCGTAAACGATACCAAGTATCATTAAAACCTACCGGGGAGGCCGGCCAGGCGTCAAGGCGCCTGAAGCCGGGAGTGAATCCCCGGTTGCAGAAGATATTGAGACAATGTATCGTTTTGGCTCGTCGTAACCCGAGGGTCGGGTTGTCTGCGTCTCCCCGACGGTTGGCGTCTGGCGGGGGCTCGGTCAGAGGAACGGTGAGCACCAGCGAGTGAGGAATCTGGCACCATGCACGCGCTTTCAACCCCAGCCCCGGTGGCGTCAGGCCGCGCGGAGCGTTCGCGGCTTCCGGTCACCGTCCTGTCGGGCTTTCTCGGGGCCGGCAAGACAACACTCCTGAATCACCTGCTCAACAATCGCGAGGGTCGCCGCGTCGCGGTCATCGTGAACGACATGAGCGAGGTCAACATCGACGCCGACCTCGTGCGCGATGGCGGCGCCGATCTCAGCCGCACCGACGAGCAACTGGTCGAGATGACGAACGGCTGCATCTGCTGCACCCTCCGCGACGACCTCCTGATCGAGGTGCGGCGGCTCGCCGAGCAGGGCCGATTCGACTACCTCCTGATCGAATCGACCGGCATCTCCGAACCGCTCCCGGTCGCCGCGACCTTCACCTGGCGCGACGACGAGGGCCGGAGCCTGGAGGATGTCGCCCGGCTCGACACGATGGTGACGGTGGTCGATGCGGTCAGCCTGCTCCGCGACTTCGCGTCGGCCGACCTCCTGCGGGACCGAGGGGAGTCGCTCGGCCCCCAGGACGAGCGCACCCTGATCGACCTGCTGGTGGAGCAGATCGAGTTCGCCGATGTCGTGGTCCTGAACAAGGTCGATCTCGCGACGCCAGCGCAGGTGGCCGATGCGCGCACGGTCATCCGGTCGCTCAACGCCGATGCCCGCATCGTCGAGGCCGCCTTCGGCAAGGTGGCGATGGACGACGTGCTGGATACCGGGCTGTTCAGTGTCGAGCATGCCTCACGGCATCCACTCTGGTTGCAGGAGCTGAACGGATTCGCCGATCACGTACCCGAAACCGAGGAGTACGGCATCCGCAGCTTCGTCTACCGGGCGAGGCCGCCCTTCCATCCCCTGCGGTTTCACCGGTTCCTGAGCGGCGAATGGCGGGGGGTGGTCCGCGCCAAGGGCTTCTTCTGGCTGGCGACGCGGCCCGACTGGGCAGGCGAGCTCAGCCTCGCCGGGGCGCAGCTTCGCAACGAGGCCTCGGGCTTCTGGTGGGATTCGGTCTCGCCGGATCGCTGGCCGCCCTACGCGGAGTTCCGCCAGAAGATGCGCGATCTCTGGCATCCCATCTACGGCGACCGCCGACAGGAGATCGTCTTCATCGGCTCGGCGGCGGACATGGACGAGGCCGACCTGCGTCGCCAGCTCGATGCCTGCCTCGTCGGAGCCGGGACCGGCGAGGAGATCGCGCCGGACATGTGGCCGTTGCTGCCCGATCCGTTCCCCACCTGGCGCCGCTGACATCGTGAACGAAGGCGCACACCTGCGTGGCGCAGTGCCGCGCCGCGCAGGTGTGCGCCTTCGTCGCGCGCGTTCGATCGTTTCGGGGAGGAACCGCTTCATGACATCCCGTCCGTTTGCCATTCGTTCCATCGTGCAGCACCCGGCCACCCGCCGCACGGTGCTCTCGTCCACCGCCGCAGCCGGCGCGGCCATCGCGCTCGGTGGGCGTGGCTTCGCCCAGACACCTGCGGCCACACCGGCGGCATCTCCGGCTGCCTCGCCCGTTGTCGCGGACGGTGGGCGCTATCTCTTCGTGGCCGATCGCACCCAGCCAGCGGTCGAGGTCTACGCGGTGCCGTCCGGCACGCTCGCCGGGCGGATCGAAGGGATCACCTGCGCCACCCACGCCGGCGCGCTCCTGCTCCCGGATGGCCGCCTGCTCTTCGCCGACCAGAAGAACGAGGAGATCGTGACGCTCGCCGTCGGGCCGGATGGCGTGCCAGCCATCGTGGACCGGGCTCCGGCGAAGCTCGGGGCGGGTGCGGCGTGGATCGCCGCCAGCCCCGCGCTGGACTATGTGGCCATCGGATCGTTGCGGGAGGGCGTGCATACCCAGTTCCTCAACATCCTGGAGATGGCGACATTCACGAACACCGCCATCGAGTTCGAGATGAACGAGGACGAGGAACTGACCGCCTGGCTGCTCAACGATCCCCTGAATCTCTACGTCGCGGTCGGTGGCCAGATCAAGTCCTACGTGCTCGCGGACCTCCTGGCGGGCACCGACACGCCCCTGAACACGGTCGAGGTGGAACTCGGCTCGCACGGCGGCGCGAGCGATGCGCGCAACGACCGCATCTTCTACACGACCGCGCCCGGCACCGGCTTCGAGGTGCTCGACGCCTCGAAGGGCGCAGCAGAGTACCTCACGCAGATCCCGTGGGATGTGGACGGCCTCAGCGGCGGGCGCAACGCACGACCGCGCGTGACCGGGGACGGGGCGTTCATCGTCGGCCTCATGACGCCCGGCCTCGACGACCCCGGCACCTGGGCCGATACCGAGGTGTCCATCCATGTCACCGACATGGGCTCGCTCACCGCGCGCCGCCTGCCGGTTGCCAAGGGCAACTTCGGATACCGATGGGGGATGAACGGGACGGTCGCGCTCTGGGCGGGATACGCCGGGGCGCCGACCGGCACCGCCTACCTGATCGATGTCGACGGGGCATCCCCGTCCCTCGGATCGGTACTCGCGACCATCGACATTCCGAAGCCCACCAATGCCGCCGTGCCGGGCAAGGACTTCGAGGGAACCGACACCTACGCCACCGGGGTGCTTGCCGGTAACGACTTCGGGGTCATCTCGATCAACGGCGACAAGAAGGTCGTCGTAATCGACCTCGCGTCCCAAACGGTCAGCGGTGAGTTCGCGGTCGGCTTGCCGATGCAGAACTACGATGGCTTCCTGGCCGTCATCGAGCCGGGCGTCGTCCCGGCCGACATCTGGGGACGCTGACCCATCGTCGCACCGGCCAGGGCCGGTGGTCGTGGATGCGATCGCGGGCCAGGAATGGGCGCGCTGGGGGAATGCGACAACGCATTCCCCCAGCGCCGTTCCCGCCGTCCACCGTCCAGGGGAAGAACTCGCGTATCCTTGCCGGACGTGAGAACAGCCATCCGGTATCGGGAAGGGACGCTGCGGTGTGGTCGCGCTGACGATCGGGATGCCAACCTACAACGATTTCGACGGGGTCTTCTTCACCGTGCAGGCGTTGCGCCTCTCCCAGGACCTGGCCGATACCGAGATCCTGGTGGTCGACAACTTCGGGTGCGACCACACCCGCGCCTTCATCGAGAACTGCGACAGCCCCGCCATCCGCTACGTCCGCCGGACCGAGATCACCGGCACCGCCCCCGCCAAGGACCGCGTCTTCCGGGAGGCCACGGGCGATGCCGTGCTGTGCTGCGATTCCCACATCCTCTTCGCGCCGGACGCCATCGCGCGGCTGAAGGCGTGGTGGCAGGAGCGGCCCGGCTCGCTCGACCTCGTGCAGGGGCCGCTCCTCCACGACGACCTGGTGAGCGTCTCCACGCACTTCGATCCGGTCTGGAGCGACGAGATGTGGGGCACCTGGGCGACCGATCCGCGCGGCCTCGATCCCGATGGCGAACCGTTCGACATCCCCATGCAGGGCCTTGGGGTCTTCAGTTGCCTGCGGGAGGCGTGGCCGGGGTTCAACCCGCTCTTCCGGGGCTTCGGCGGCGAGGAGGGCTACCTCCAGGAGAAGGTGCGCCAGCGGGGAGGCCGCACGCTCTGCCTGCCCTTCCTGCGCTGGTCGCATCGCTTCGGGCGGCCGAACGGCGTGCCCTATCCGCTCTTCACGGAGCACAAGTTCCGCAACTACCTGCTCGGGCATTACGAGCTGGGGCTGGACCCGGCGCCGGTGCTGGCGCATTTCGGGCAGCGGCTCTCCCCCGAGGCGATCGCCGGGCAGATCGTCCTCGCCTTCCAGGACCTCGGCGAGCCGGTGCCGGCGGACCTCGCGCCCTTCGTCACGACGCCGGGAGCAGCCCGGCCCCCTGGTTCGGCCCCAGCTACCGTGGAAGGACCGGTCACGGCCCCCATGGACGATGCGCTGCCGCCGCTGCCGGACGATCCCCCGCTCATCTCCTGCGTGCTGCTGACGTACAACCGGGCGCCGGACCACCTGTGGCTGCTGGAGGAGGCGATCGAATCCTTCCTCCGGCAGGACTATCCGAACGCGGAACTGATCGTCCTCAACGACTGCGGCGAGCAGGAGCTGGTCTGCGATGCGCCGGGCGTGCACGTCTTCAACGCGCCGGAGCGGTTCGAGACGATGGCGGAGAAGTGGAACCTCGCCGTGCATCTCGCGGAGGGGGAATGGATCGCGCCGTGGAACGACGCCATCGTCAGCCTGCCGCACCGCCTCTCGACCAGCCTCCGTCTCCTGCTGCGCGATGGGGGGACAGCGGTCGTCCCAAACGACGCCTGGGTGCTCGATGCAATCGGCCTGCATCACGAGCGGCCCATCGCGGCGGGCGCATCGCACAGCCTGAGCCTCTACCCGAAGGCCCTCTGGGAGGAAGTCGGCGGCTATCCGATGCTGCCGGACGGCGAGGATGCCGCGATGGGGCAGGCGATCCGGAACGCAACGGACAGCGCGGCGATCGTGGACGCCCCGCTGCCGCTCGGCCTCTGGTTCGCCATCGTGCGGGAGGACTTGCCGGGGCTGGCCTTTCCCTCCTCGCCGGATGCCGCCACCTATGCGAGGATCGGGCAGGAGCCGATCCAGCCGGGGATCTTCGTGCTGGACCCGCGCTGGCATACGGATTACACCGGCCTGATCGCCGCCCAGCTCGCCTCCGCCCGCGGGTGAAAGGGGGAAAGGTGAGAGACGTGAGGAGTGAGAAACGAGGAATCATGGGGCTGCTGGATCGTCCGATCACCCCGAAGCCCCCGACATCCGAGAGGACGTCCGTCTCTTTCCTCTTTCCTCTTTCCTCACGTCTCGCTTCTCGTTTTCGCCCGGAGGGACACCTGAATGAACGTGCTCTACATCCACTCGCACGATACCGGCCGGTACGTGCAGCCCTACGGCCATGCGGTGCCGATGCCCGCCTACCAGCGGCTCGCCGGGGAGGGCGTGCTCTTTCGCAACGCCTTCTCCGCCGCCCCGACCTGCTCGCCGAGCCGGACGGCCCTCCTGACCGGGCAGAGTCCGCATTCCGCCGGGATGATGGGCCTCGCCCACCGGGGCTTCGGCCTCCACGATCCGGGGCAGCACCTGGCGAATGTGCTCCGGGGCAATGGCTTCCGCACCGCGCTCGTCGGCATGCAGCATGTCACCCACGACGATCCCGCCGCGATGGGCTACGAAACGGTGGCCGCACAGGACGACCGCTCGGTGGCGAACGTCGCGCCGCTGGCCGCGGCCTTCCTTGGCGAGATCGCGGCGGCGAATGACGGCCGGCCGTTCTTCCTCGATGTCGGGTTCGAGGAGACGCATCGCCCCTTCCTGCCCGCGACACCCGGCGAGGGCCGTTGGGTGCGGCCTCCCGCGATCGTTCCGGACCTGCCGGAGACGCGCGCCGACATGGCCGATTTCGAGGCGAGCGCCCGTGAGCTGGATCGCGGGGTCGGCATCGTACTCGGGGCGCTGGAGGCCGCCGGGCTGGCCGGTGACACGCTGGTGATCTGCACGACGGACCACGGGCTGGCCTTCCCGGACATGAAATGCTCGCTCACCGACCACGGGACGGGCGTGCTGCTGATCCTTCGCGGGCCGGGCATCTTCGGCGGTGGCCGGGTGGTGGATGCGCTGGCCGCGCAGATCGACCTCTACCCGACGCTCTGCGAGGCGCTGGGCATCGCTCCGCCCGCCTGGTTGCAGGGGACCTCGCTCTTGCCGCTGCTGCGCGACGAGGCCGGCTCGGTGCGCGACGCGGTCTTCTCCGAGGTGACCTACCACGCTGCCTACGAGCCGCAGCGATCCGTGCGCACGGACCGCTGGCGCTACATCCGCCGCTTCGACGGGCGAACGAGACCGGTGCTCCCGAACTGCGACGACAGCCCGACGAAGACGGTGCTGCTGGCAGCAGGGTGGGGCGAGCGAATGATGGAGCCGGAGGTGCTCTACGACTGCCTGCTCGATCCGATGCAGCGCGTGAACGTCATCGCCCGGCCGGACCTGGCGGACGTCGCGGACGACCTGCGCGCACGCCTCGACCGCTGGATGCGCGAGACGCACGATCCGCTGCTGGCCGGGCCGGTGCCGCTGCCGCCGGGCGGTGTCGCCAACGATCCGGACGGCCTCTCCCCGAGCGAGGACCCGACCGTCCGGGCGTGATTGCTCGAGGGCATCGGATCAGGTATCGACGATCAGGCCGATGGCGTAGTGGTCGAGCAACCGCGACGAGGGATGTGAAGATCGCGTTGTCGGCGGATGCCGTGGTGACCTGACAGGTCACACCAAACAGAGCGACATCATCCCTGTCGTGGACCCTCTCGCCCAAGGTGACGTCCACGGAGTGGGCAGCGAACCAGTGGTCCGAGGGGTCGCCCTCCGACGTGGTTCGACCGAAACACCTGCCAATCCGGTCGTTTGTACGGGCCTGCGGCGCTACGGACTGCACGGCGGCCCGCCAAGCCAGCATGGGACGCCTCGGGCGAGACAGTCCACTCAGGAGACCCGGGCTTCGGCGGGGGGATCGAGGCAGGGTTCGATGTGCCAGATCACCTCCGCGCCCCCATTCCACGCCAGTTCAGCGAGGAAATCGGCCAGGTCGCCTGCCGCCACGTAGTAGTCGTTCTCGTGCGGGATCACGATCTTCGCCGATTCCAGCCGCGTCACCACCCGGTAGAAGGGCGGGCGCAGCCGTTCCGCCTCCGCCAGCGATTCCGAATGCCGATAGTGGTAGCGGCTGCCTTGGGCGGCACTCGTCCAGTCGACATCGGCCCACCCGCTGCCATCGGGATTGTCCGGAATCCACAGGCTCTGGTACTTCGCCTCGACGGCGTCGGGGTCAGCCGGGTCCAGGGATGGCGGGAGGGAGCCGCGTTCGCTCATCGCTGCACCTCCAGGCCCCGGTAGTGCCCCTCGTAGAAGAGCAGCGGGTCGTCCGTATCGTCGCCCACGGCTCCCGTGACGACATCCGCGACGATCAGGGCATGATCGCCAGTCATCGTCCGGCCCGTCACCCGGCATCCGGCCCACGCCAGCACCGCCGGCCCGGTCAGCACCGGGACCGTCGCGTCCCCGACCTTGGCCAGCGTATGCGGGATGCCGCTGAACCGCGCATCCGGCACCGGCGCGCGCCCGGCGAAGCGATCGGCCAGGAACTCCCCCGCGCGGTCGAGGATGGCTACCGTGAAGGGGCTTCCTTCCGCCAGCAACTGATGAAACGACGACTCCGTCGCCAGCCCCATCGCCAGCGTGGGCGGCTCCAGCGAGAGCAGCATCAGCGACCCGACGGTCGCGCCGCGGAGCGCGCCGTCCGGCGCTGTGGTGGTGGCGATCGCGACGCCCGTCGGCCAGCGCCGCCGGACGGCGCGCGCGAAGGCGGGATCAGTCATGCCCGCCGCCCTCGGTCCGCCCGAGATCGTCCAGCACGGTCCGCGCGTACTCCACGATCAGGTCGAAGGCGTGGTCGTAGGCGATCGGGCGCGAGCTCCCCGATCGCTCCCGCACGGCGATCGTGAGGTCCGGGTGCAGGGTGAAATGCCGCCACGTCTCGGCCTGCGGCGCCATCTGCACGCGGAGCATCACCGCGATGTCCTCCGGCGTCAGCTGACTGATGCGCTCCTTGATCTCGGCCAGCGGCAGGCGCTCGTCCTTCAGCTGCTGGATCATCCGCAGCCGCAGGAGGTGGTCGGCATCGTAGGTGGCGGAAGGACCGCGGCCATAGGCCGGTTGCAGGAGGCCCTCGGAGATGTAGTAGCGGATCGTGCGGGCCGTGACTCCCGTCTCCCGCTCCAGATCGGCTATGGTGTAGCGAACAGGTCGCGGCCGCTCGTACCGGGGGACGCTGCTCGGCGGCAGGCGCTGTGATGACACGGATGCTTCCTCCGAATGGCGACGATCGCGCGGGAGATCCCGGCGGCCTCCGGACCGGCCCGGGGACGCGGAGATCCGGCATGTATCCCTGAACTCACTGCGTAGCATAGGATATCGCGATGCCGATTGGTGACGAAACGATCATGACGGAGGGTGGATGAACGGTCAGGCGTTGCTCTGGTTCGGGATCGCGGGAGGGGCGTTGGCCTTTGCCGCGTCGCTCCTCTATCAGCGGTACATCAAGCGGACGCCGACCGCCGTGCAATCGCGCGGATCGTTCGCGATGTTTGCCGGGCTGATGGTCTTTTTCGCGGCCTGCGCCTTCGTCGCCGGGTTGATCGCCTCGAATTGAAGCTGCAACCGCACCGGCCAGGCCGTTCCCCTTCGCCCGTTGGCCCCATCGTGAAGGCCGAGGTTCCCGCGTGACGACGCCCACCACCCCGCCGCTTCCGCTCCCCGCCACGCGCCCGGCGTCCCAGGAGACGCCGCAGCCGTCGCGCTGGGTCCGGCTGCGGACCCGGCTGGAACCCACGATCGCGTTCCTCCGCCGCTACGGCACGATCCTCTGGCTGGCGCTGATCGTGGTGGCCGGGATCTACGTCGTCACCCAGCAGCGCGACGAGCTGGTGGAGACCTGGCACCTGATCCGGACCGCCAATCCGCGCTGGATCGGCGGCATCCTCTTCCTGGAGGTCTTCAGCTTCGTGGCGATGGCGGCGGTCTACGGCCTCGTGCTCGCCCAGCTCGGCTACCGGGTCGGACTGCCGCTGCTGGTAAGCCTCCACCTCCAGCGCGCGGTGGTGAGCGGCCTGACGCCGATGGGCGGCCCCGCCTCTGTCGTGGTCTTCATCCACCGGCTGCGCCAGCGCGGCATCCCGCCACAGGATTCCCTGCTGGCGACCTTCATCAAGAGCGCCACCGGGCATCTCGCCTTCCTCCTGATCCTCCTGCCCGCGCTCTTCGTGAAGCGCCCGACCCTGATCATGATGCTGGGCGCGACGGCGATCTTCGGGACCGTGGTCGTGATGTTCACGGTCATCGCCTGGGTGATCCAGGGCCGGGCGTTGCCGACCTGGATGTTCCGCTATACGCCCCGCAAGCTCCTGCGCATCCTCGTCCAGCTGCGCCAGCACGAACTCTCGCTCGTGCGCATGGTGCCTCCCCTCGGCATCCTGATCCTCTTCCGGCTGAGCGGCATCCTCACGCTCTGGGCGTCGCTGCGAGCGGTCGGCTGGAATGGCGGCCTGGTCGAGCCGATCACCGCCTACGTGGTGGGGGCGATCCTCTACGGCATCGCGCCGCTCTTCCAGGGCCTCGGCATCGTCGAGGTCGGGACAGCCATCACGTTGCAACGTCTCGGTGTCCCTGCGACGATGGCCGTCAGCGCGACGCTGATCTCCCGCATCCTCGGCCTCTGGCTGCCGCTCGCGATCGGGGTGGCAGCGCAATTCCTGGAAGCACTCTGGAAGCGATGGCGGGGCTCCACGGGGATCGCGCCGTCGAGTCATTGACCGTACGGAGGTCGCCATGACGGTTCACCGGCTCAACCCCTCCAGCGAGACGCTGCACGGCACGTTCTCGCCCGACTTCGCCCCGGTCCTGACCATCGAGCCTGGCGATACTGTGATCGTGCGCACGCTCGACGCGCAGTGGACCGTGCGCGGCTTCGAGGACCTTGGCCTGCCGGGCGATCCGGAGCGAGGCCTCTACACCGCCCGCGACGCCCAGCGCGACACAGGCCATGCCCTCTGTGGGCCAATCCGGATCGAGGGGGCGGAACCGGGCATGGTGCTGGAGGTACAGATCGGCGAGATCGTCCCCGGCGACTACGGCTGGAACTTCGGGAGCGTCCGCGCCAACGGGATCAATGAACGGCTGGGCCTGGAGGGCGAGACGCTGCGGGTGACCTGGGCGATCGACCCGGCAGCGGGCACGTCGACCAGTTCGTTCGGCCATCGCGTGCGGATCGCGCCGTTCTTCGGGGTGATGGGAATGCCGCCCGACCTGCCGGGTCTGCACCCCACCTCGCCGCCGCGTCCGACCGGCGGAAACATCGACTGCCGGGAACTCGTCGCCGGGACGACGCTCTTCCTGCCGATCGCGGTGCCGGGCGGCCTCTTCTCGATGGGCGACGGGCACGCGCGGCAGGGCGATGGCGAGGTCTCCACGACGGCGATCGAGTGCCCGATCCAGTCCGGGACGCTCACCTTCTTCCTGCGCGACGACCTGCCGATCGCCACCCCGCTGGCCTGGACGCCGGAGGCCTGGATCGCGATGGGGTTCGACGCAGACCTCGACGAGGCGGCCCTGATCGCCCTCAACGCGATGCTGGACCTGATGCAGCGGCAGTTCGGGATCGAGCGCACGGTCGCGCTCTCGCTCGCCAGCGCGGTGGTGGACCTGCGGGTGACGCAGATCGTGAACGGGGTGCGCGGCGTCCACGCCATGCTCCGGCACGATGCGGTCGAGCGCGTTCCTCCCACCGGCTGAGATCCCGCCGGGCATGGCGCGGTGACAGATGGATGGGGATCAGTCCTTCTTGCGAAGGGTCCCCAGGAACGGCGATCCGGCGCCGAGCAGGAAGCCGAGGTTGTACCAGGTGCCCATCTTCGTGACATCGAAGAAGGGATATTGCTTCCAGCCGCCGAAGATCTGGACGATCAGCACCACCCACGCCGTCAGCCCGTTCCAGATGCCCCACAGCAGGTCCTGCCACCACATGATGGTTCTCCTCGAACGCGAGGGGCCGGGACGTCCCTGTCCCAGCCCCCGTCGTCATCGCGCCAAATCCCCGTTCGCGGGTCCTAGCTCAGGCTGAACGGCGGGTACTTGTCCGTGATCAGCGTCACCGCGTACCCGACCACCCGGTTGTGCCAGCGGTACACGCCTTCCACGAAGTGGAAGATGCCGCGCGGATAGCGGCCCGTGAACAGGATCGCGAACCACGCCACGATCACCGCGAAGAAGACGGCTATGTAGAGGAAGAAGAGCACGATGTAGTGCGGGATCGCCAGCAGCCACTTCACCAGCGGCATCCAGCGGGTCAGGTCGCGCGGGACATCCGGGTAGTCCCAGTCGAGATGGACCGACTGCTCCTCGTCCGTGGAGGGGTAGGTATCGTCCATCAAGGCGCCGTAGATGCCGACCCGGTTCGTGAACCGTTGCAGTTCCAGGTTCCAGTCGAACCACCAGCGCGGGTACTTCTGCCGGAACAGGATCATCAGCAGCGGCCCGAGGACGAGCAGGCCGCCCGCGCTCACGATCACCGTGGTGATCGTGTCCTGCGTGTCCGGATCGGTCCAGGTATTCGAGCTGCTCCCACCGGCGATCGTCCCCAGCACGATCCCGATCGGGATCAGCATGAAGATCCGGAACAGGGTCGTCATCCGGTTCAGTGGCCGGTCCGGATAATCGACCCGGAATCGCACCGGATAATCCGATTGTTGCATCCCCACACCTCCCACACGCTCGTGTCTCACGCCGGGTCCATCCCGTACGTTCACCCATTCCATTCCGATTATGAAGGCGTCCGTTCCGTTTGCCTATTCCCCCCGCAGCGCAATCGGACCCGCCGAACGGGCCATCCGGACCGCATCCCGGGGCTACGCGCTTCCCCGCGCGCGGGAGGCATGCTACCCTGTCGCCGCGGAACGATTCATCCATGCGACAGCGGCCCGGCACCCGGCTGGCCGCTGTCGGCCCGACCCGTCGAGGACCCCGTTTCATGGCCACGCGCACCGAGACCATCGACCAGACGGGCGGACGTGGCCACAGCCGCGCCGAGGCCACCGAACCCGTGCCTGCAGACGCCGCGCCGATGGTGGCGGAGGCGTCTCCGGAGGTCGCCCATGCCGTTCCGGACACGCGCGATGGCGCCAGCGGTGGCATCCTCCAGTCGTTCCAGCACTATCCGGTCTTCCGCCTGCTCATCGCCGGATCGCTGCTCTCCAGTTCCGCCTTCTGGATGTACCAGGTGGCGGTCGGCTGGCTCGCGCTGGAGCTGACCGATTCCGCGATGTTCGTCGGCCTGGCCGGGTTCGCGGGCGGCATCCCCATGCTGGTGCTCTCGATTCCGGCGGGGGTGATCATCGACCGGTACGACCGGCGGACGGTGCTGCTGGTCGCGCAGACCGTGGTGATGCTCGTCTCCGCCGTCTTCGCCGCGCTGGTCTGGTTCGATCTCATCCATCCGTGGTCGATGCTGCTGCTCGTCACCCTGTACGGCACGGTGATGTCATTCAACTTTCCGACCCGCGCCGCGATGGTCGCCGCCATCGTGCGGCGGGACGATCTCGCCAACGCCGTCGCCCTCAATGCGGCCACGCAGAACGCCACCCGCGTGATCGGGCCGTCGCTGGCGGGCGTCCTCATCGCCCTCACCGGCACGGCGGAGACCTTCATCCTCGCCGCGGTCTTCCAGCTCCTGGCACTGCTCACCACCCGCGCGATGCCGTCGATGGCGGCAACCGCAAGCCCGGCGGCCGCCATCGACACGACGGCCGACGCGCCGGCAGCCGTCCGCAAGCCGAAGGGCTGGGAGGCGTTGACCGTCGGCGTGCGCATCGTGGCGGGAAGCCCCTACCTGACCGGGCTGATCGTCCTCTCGCTGGCCCCCACCATCTTCGTGATGCCCTACATCAACCTGATGCCGGTCTTCGCGCGGGATGTGCTGGGCCTCGGTTCGACCGGGCTGGGCGTCCTGCTCGCGGCGGCCGGCCTGGGAACCGTGGGCGGGGCACTCTCCGTCGCGCGGGCGGGCCGGATGCAGATGATGCCCGGCATCCAGCTCCTGATGGCGCTGGCCTTCACGGTGGGAGTGATCGGGTTCGCACTGAGCCGGTCGCTCTGGCTGGCGCTTCCGCTGCTCTTCCTCGCTGGCTGGGCGTCCGCCGCCTTCCTCGCGATCAACCAGACCGCCGTCCAGATGTCGGTCGACGACGACATCCGGGGCCGGGTGCTTTCCGTCTCGCTGCTGATCTGGGGGATGCTGCCGATCGGGCAACTGGCGGTGGGAGCGCTCGCGGGCCGGATCGGGACCCCGCCGGCGCTGGTCTTCTCCTGCATCCTCTCGCTGCTCTCGATCGTGCTCATCGCCCAGCGCTATCCGTGGCTCCGCCGCACGATGGCGGAGGAGGAGCGTGTCGTCGTGGTCTCGACGATACGCTGATCCCGCCAGCCTCACCCATCGGTGCGCTCGCGTCACACCTCGTCGGGGCGGAGTGCCTCCACGCGGGGAATGCGCCGGACGCGGACGATGCCCAGCGAGCGGTCGTAGATCGCCCGTTTCTCGGCGTCGGCAAGCACCTCGCGGGCGGCGATCAGCTCGCGCATGCGGGCGGCGGCGTCCGGCTCCTTCGAGCGGTCGGGGTGGTACTTCAGGGCGAGCCGCTTGAACGCCGCCTCGATCACCTCCGGCTCGGCGTTGTAATGCACCTGCAGGACCTCGTAGAGGGTCGGCTGGCTCTGGGGACGCGGTCCCTGGCCCTGCCCGTTCGGCGCGTACCCCGCCGCGCCCTCCGCCAGCATCCGGGCGCGGATCGCCGCCTCGCGCGTGCGCTCCGCGATCTCCTCCTTCGTCATCAGGCTGGCCAGCAGGCTCTCCACCTGGTCCTTCGGCACGCCCCACTTGCTGTGGCAGGTCATGCACTCCATGACGAGCTGGCCGCGCACCGGCACGGTCGGCACGAAGTAGAGCGTCATCTTCCGCTTCGTCTCGTAGACGGCGAAGAGGGATGGCGCCCGGCACGACGGGCATTCGTGGATGTAGAAGCCGCGCTGCTCGATGTAGTCGCGGGCGCCGATGAGGGGAAAGACCACGGGTGGGAGCGACCTCGTCTCTGGATGATCGATCGCGCACCGGCAGTGCCTGCGCGGGGCGGGAAGGCCGGGCTCACCCCTGAGCGTACCACTCCCGGCACCGTGGTGATGGCCGCGCGACCCGGCCGGCCCGGCAGGCGGCGGCATCGATTGCCGATCCGGCCGAAATGCGTAGTTCTCCCCATAGGCCCCCATCCGGCGAATCCCTACGATCACCCTACGACCACGACGCAGGGGAACCCGGCCGCCCGCATCCGGAACGGGCTGCCAGGACTCACCCCTGCGCCCCGGCGGCGACCCGAAGCGAGAGCACGACGGAAGGCTGGCGCAGATGGCGACCAAGGTGACGGCACAACCCCGGAAAGTCCGGATCGACACCCAGCATGGGGCAACGAGCGGCATCTCGAACATCACCTACGAAAAGGACCCGGATGAGGAACTCTGGCTCCGGCGGCCGGGCGCGGACTGGGATCGGCCGA
>Ga0182740_1000924_pt1 | contig 22588 bp, 20 predicted proteins | sample eDN5th37CKraftBY_FD_128872 | JGI IMG/M metagenome (GOLD analysis project Ga0182740, IMG submission 128872) | Enriched backyard soil microbial communities from Emeryville, California, USA - eDNA 5th pass 37_C Kraft BY (version 2) (version 2) | ecosystem: Environmental > Terrestrial > Soil >...
AAACGGGCGTTAATCCTAATGCCGCAAGATGGCGACGGGACGGCCTGCCGCATGGTCCGGACCAATTCGCATGTGTTAGATGTCGATCCTGAACGGGTCGTGTCCGGTTGCGTGAGCGAGGTTGTGATGCGTCGTGGATTTCTTTGGACGGCTATGTCCGCCGCTATGCTGGCTGCCGCCATGCTGGCCTCCGCACCCTCCGCCTGGAGCGCGGTGCTCATCAATGTCGACAAGACCACGCAGCGGATGACCGTCATCGTCGATGGCGAGACCCGCCATACATGGCCGGTCTCCACCGGCATCGGCAAATACGATACGCCGAATGGCTCGTGGCGCGCCTTCCGGATGGTGAAGGATCATTATTCCCGCGAATGGGACGATGCGCCGATGCCCCACTCCATCTTCTTCACCGAACGCGGCCACGCCATCCATGGCACCGATGCCCGCAGCCGGCTCGGCGGCCCGGCCTCGAAAGGCTGCGTGCGGCTCTCCCGCGACAATGCCAGCACGCTGTTCGCGCTGGTGAAGAAGGAGGGCATGGCACAAACCCGCGTCGTGGTCAGCGGCACCCAGCCGGAGCCGGCGGTGGTCGCCCGCCGCAAGACACCCGCCGCCGCACCCCGGCAGGCCAAGGCGGCTGCGCCCGCGGCCCGTACGACCCGGGAAACCACGGCGGCCACACGACGCGCCCAGCAGCAGGCCGCCCGCGAACAGGCCCGCGCGGCACAGGAAGAAGCCCGCGCTCGGCGCGCCGCCAGCCGGCAGCGCGCGCAGACCGAAGTGGTCGAGATCTATGAGGATGTCGCGCCGCGCGTCCGCCGTTCAGCGCAGGCGCCTCAGCAGCAGGTCTATGTCGACCAGTATGGCCGCCGCTATGTCGGCCCGGCCGGCGCGCAGCCCTATGGCTACGGCTATCGCGCCCCTTCCGTGCAGGGGCCGGTCTATCTGGAAGTGCAGCGCCAGCCCGGCGCGGTTTATTACCACTACCGCTGATCCGGAGCGGCGAGGACCCGGCGGGTCGCAAGGGGACGGTCAGTCAGGCCGCCCCTTTCAGCACGTCAGACGCGCTCCGCAACCGCGTCATGGCATGGAGGGTTTGCGCTCCGGCCATTTGCGATGGCCCCATGCGAGCATGCGCGCCATCGGCGAACGCAGCGGCGGCACGTCCTGCGCGATCAACACCAGCCCCAGCGGCAGCATCCAGATGCCGAGAACCGGCAGGAAGCTGAACATTCCGCCGACCACCAGCGCCCCCGCAACGGGAATGCGCACCCGGCGGGACTTCGGCTTGCGCAGCCAGCGCACCTTGCTGCCCCATTTGCGGGGCACGCGCCGCTCCAGCCGGCGGAGCTGAATGTCGAGATCTGCGGCAGGATCGTTGGGTTTCATCGTCCGCGGGCACCGGGTGGGATCATGAAGAGCATATATGGTTCCGGCCGCCTTCCGCGCCATGACACCCATGCGGCAGCGGAGGCTGATTTTCTCCGAAACGTCTATCCGACGAAAACGCAAAATTTTTGACACGCCATCTCGTCCGCCGGGAGGCGAATATCCCCGAAACCGGGGCAACAACGCAATCCAATTTCATTGATATGGATGGGCGAAGTCTTATCGTTTGAAGGCATCGGCAACGTATTAAAGCGCGTCAAAAATCGCAAATACGTACGTTGTCAGGTTTTGTCTTTCGGCATTACTGCCGCAACGATAAGGATTCGCGACATGGCGACCCGCATCAACTCCGATGAAATCCGTATTTCTCCAAACCCGCCGATCTTCGACTTGCCGATTCTTGTCGGCATCGAGGAAAAGCTGTTCGAAAAGCATGGGGTGAAGCTGAGCTACAGCGCCAGCCACGAGGATCGTGGCGAGAATCCGAACGAGCAGATCGTGCTCAAGCGGCTCAAGGAATCGCTGTTCGTCGAAGGCAAGGCCGACGCCTACAACGTCTGCGAATGGGGCGGCATCGACCGCATCGAGCGCGGCACCGACACGGCGAAGATCGCTTCGCTGCGCCCGGCCGTTGCCGCCCAGGCCATCATCACCTTCGACAGCAGCATCACCGTGCCGCGCGATCTGGCCGATGTCGAAGTCGCCATCAACGAATTCACCGGCTCGCATTACACCACCGTGCAGCTTCTGGAGAGCGCGCTCGGCCTTGAGCATGTGAAGCTCAAGCATGTCGGCGAACCGGGCCATCGTTACGAGCAGGTCAAGGCCGGCAAGGTCCGCGCGGCGACGGTGATGGAGCCCTTCATCAGCCTCGCGCTGAAGGAAGGCGGCCATATCGTGGCGCTGACCTTCTATCGCGGCGCCGAGATCGTGAATCCGGACCTGTCGCCGGAAGTGCGCAAGGGCTATTTCGCCGCCATCGACGAAGCCGTGGCGCTGATCCGCAAGGACTTCGGTAAATATGCGCATTACATCACCAAGCGCGTCGCCGACCGGCTGAAGCCGGAAGAGCTTGGCTCCCAGTTCGTCTACTACGTGCCGGAAGAGCAATACGAACTGGCGAAGTTCGACTCGGCCTATCAGTGGATGGTCGCCCGCAACCTCACGCACGGCCAGAACAGCCATGGCACGCTCGTCGTCTCCTGACACGACGCGCCGGGGCTTCCTCGGCGGCGCGGCGCTCGCGATTGCGGGCGCCGGCGTCGCCGGGCTGGCCGGCGGCGTCACAGGCGCACGCGCACAAGCAGCGCGCGCGCCGGTGAAATTCATCGAAGGCGCGCCCGGCACCGCCGGCGCCCTCTGGAAACCCTTGATCGAACAGGCCGCCGTGCAGCTTCCGAAGGACCTCTCCTTCGAATGGGTGAATGGCGCGCCGGGTCAGGTGCAGCTTCAGCTCGTCGCGGGGGCCGTGAATGTCAGCGTCTATGGTGCGCTCGGCCTCGCCGAGATCGCCGCGCGCGGGGCGGACATCGTCGCTTTCGGGCCGGCGCTGAACAATCACGGCCGCTGGATCGTGCGCGACAACAGCTCCTACAAGACGCCACGCGACCTGATCGGCAAGAAGATCGCAACCTTGCCGGAATCGAGCGACACCTATCGCCATGCCCATCTCGCCGGCCTGCTGAACGGCTTCGACCTGCGCAAGGATTTCGAGGTCGTGTTCGGCCCGCCCACGGCAAACCTTGCCTTGTTCGAACGCGGCGACGTCGAGGGCATCATCGCCATCGAACCGACGGCAACACGGCTGATCGCGCGCGGCGCGCGGGAGATCGCACGGGTGGGCGACCTCTGGCACGAAGCCACCAACGACGCCGCGCCGCTGTTCCTCATCGGCATCGCCGGACATCGCGCCTGGGTCGAGCAGAACCGGACGACGGCGCGCGACCTCGCGCAGCTGTTCGTCGATCTGCACAAGAAGCTGAAGGCCCAGCCCGAACTGATCGCGGCGCAGGCCCGCGCCTTCGGCATTCCCGCCAGCGAGAAAGCCGCGATCGAGCTGATGCCGAAGCGACTGCCGGACATCTATGCGACGGACTGGAACAAGGACGTGTTCGCCAACATCGACCGCCAGATCGCAGAAGCCGTGAAGGCCGGCATTCTGTCGGGGCCGCCGGCCAAACCGGTGTTCGTCGACGCCGCGGCGGTGTGACCCCCGAATATGCATGGCCGGTGCGGGTCCGCCGCGCCGGCCCTTCGTTTCATGTGTCCGCTTCATGTGTCCGACGCGGCAGCCCGTCAGGCCGCCCCAAGGGCAAAGCAACTGCCGAGATACCGAATGACCGACGCCGCAATGCCTCTCGCCCAGAGCTATCAGGACGCCCCCACGGCGCCTGCGGCATCGAAGCCGCAACTGCATGCGCGGCATCCCGCACAGGAGGACGCGGCAACAACCGGCGCGATCCGGGGGACTGCATCCTCCGTCGCGACCCGTCGCCTGCTGGTCAACGTCCTTCCTCCGCTCGCCTTTGTCGCGTTGCTGGCCGGCGGATGGGAACTGATGGCGGCATCGCGGCCGAGCCCGCTGCTGCCGCGCCTTGCGCTGATCTGGTCGGAACTGGTCGAGATCGTATCCACCGGCGATGCCGCGCGGCAGATCGGCATCACCCTCGGCCGCATCGTCATGGGCTTCGCGCTCGCCTATGTCGTCGCCATCGCCATCGGGCTTGCGTCGGCGCGCAGCCGCATCGCCAAGTCCTTCTTCGATCCGGTGCTGGTGCTCGGCCTCACGGTGCCGGGTCTCGTCTGGGCGCTGCTCTGCGTCATCTGGTTCGGGCTGAGCATGAAGACATCGACCATCGCTATCGCGCTCGGCGTCGCGCCGCCGCTGGCGCTGAGCCTTGCGCAGGGTCTGAACGCGGTCGATCCGCAGCTCATCGAAGCCACCCATGTCTATCGTTTCTCGCGGCGCGCGCGGCTGCGCCACCTCTGGCTCCCCGCCATCACGCCTTATCTCCTGAGCGGCGCGCGGCTCGGTTTCTCCTTCGCCTGGAAGGTCATCGTGCTGGTGGAAATCTTCGGCCTGTCGAGCGGCGTCGGCTACCGGCTCAACTCCGCTTTCTCATCCCAGAATGTCGAAGGCGTTCTTGCCTGGACCATCGTCTTCGCGGTGGTGATGGCGGTGATCGAATACGGCTTCATGCAGACCATTGAACGCGCCGTCACGCGCTGGCAGCGCGTTGCGCAGGTCTGAACGCGCCGCGCGCGGAAAGGGATGACGTCATGAGCGGCACCATTGCATTCAGCAACATCGACAAGAGCTACCGGCGCCCCGGCGCGGCCGCTCCGGAAGTGGTGCTGCGCAATTTCTCCCTGCGCATCGCGCCGGGGGAACTGGTCGCGGTGATCGGCCCTTCGGGCATCGGCAAGACCACGCTGCTCCATCTCGCCGCCGGGCTGGAGACTCCGGACGATGGCAGGGTCACGCTCGGCGATCCGGCCAATCCGGATCATGCCCGGCTCGGCATGGTGTTCCAGCAGCCACGCCTGCTGGAGTGGCGCACGGTCACGCAGAATATCGACCTTGCGGCGGATGCGGCCGGCATCGACCGCACCCTCGGCCATCGCCTGCTCCGCGCGGTGCAGCTTGGCGGTTACGCGGATGCCTATCCGCTGTCGCTCTCCGGCGGACAGCGTCAGCGCGTCGCCCTCGCCCGCGCCTTCGCCATCGACCCCGCCATCGTGCTGCTGGACGAGCCGTTCAGCGCGCTGGACGAACTCACCGCGCGCAAGCTGCGCCTGCTGTTGCAGGACCTCTGGCTGCGCCAGTCTCCCACCGGCCTGCTCGTCACCCACAACACGCTCGAAGCCGCGTTCCTGGCGGACCGCATCGTCATCCTCGGCGGACCGCCGGCCCGCATCGTGCGGGAGATCAGGGTCTCCGCTCCCCGCCCGCGCGACAGCGAGGACCCGGCGTTCTTCGCCATCCATCGCGAGATCCTGGCGACGCTCGAAAGCCTGTCCGTACCGGCGCTCGCTGCGTGAAGCCTTCCCCCGTGCATCGGTTTCCACTTTCCGGGATCATGCTCTAATCTGCGGCGCACACACGCCCCGCCGCTTCCCGGCGGCGTCGGAAAAAGGGATTTCCATGATCGAACTGCACACCTGGGGCACGCCGAATGGCAAGAAAATCTCCATCGCGCTCGAAGAACTTGGCCTGCCCTACAACGTCCACCCGGTGGACATTTCCAAGGACGAGCAGTTCAAGCCCGAGTTCCTGAAGATCGCGCCGAACAACCGCATCCCGGCCATCGTCGATACCGACACCGGGCAGACGCTGATGGAATCCGGCGCCATCCTGATCTATCTCGCCGACAAGACCGGCAAGCTGCTCGCAAAGGACGGTGAAGCGCGCTACCGCGCCATCGAATGGCTGATGTGGCAGATGGGCGGCCTCGGCCCCATGCTCGGCCAGGCCCATCATTTCCTTCAGTTCAACAAGGGCAAGGCGCCTTATGCCGAGGAGCGCTACGGCAAGGAGGCGCAGCGGCTCTACGGCGTGCTCGACCGCCGGCTCGCGGACAACGCCTATCTCGCCGGCAGCGAGTATACGATCGCGGATATTTCGAGCTGGACCTGGATCTCGCGCTTCGAGTGGCACCCGATCGACTGGGCCGACTATCCCAACGCCAAGCGCTGGTACAAGGAGATCGCGGCGCGGCCCGCCGTCCAGCGTGGCTACGACGTGCCGAAGAAGACCGGCCCGATCCCGATGCCGACCTGAGTTTCAGGGTCTAAGTTTCAAAGTCCCCGGCTTTGGCGGAAATCAAAGCCGGGGAGCTTGGGTTTTTGAGGCGTTTAGCCGGACGCATTTCTACGGAAACCGGACCTGGCGCCGCCGCGTCTGGGCCTCGCGCAGTCCGGATTTGCTCACCGCCATGGTCTGCCGGGGCGGTGCGCGTAGGGCCGGCTCCGCGCTCTGCACGAGATAGGGCACATGCCGGACATGGGCCGCGGCGCTGGCGTCCCGCGCGGCAAGAGCATCGAGCGCCGTCAGATGCCGGCGCAGGTCGCGTGGCAAGCCCGTGACGGAGCGTACATCCCGAAAATCCTCAGCCCGATACGGAAAGCGCCCGGCGCCCACGAACATGCGAACGCCCTGCGCGGTCATCACGAAATCACCCCGACGCAAGGTGCGGTCCGCGAGATAGCCAAGCTCGCCCGCCAGCGGAGGCACGAAACCGATGCAGGGATAACGGCAGTCCCGCGTTGGCCCCCGGCCGGCGGAAGTTCCGGCGTCCAATGGCGGCCGCGCGCGCGGCAGCGGATGAACGGTGATCCGGGCCGGATCGCTTTCCTCGAAAGCCCTTGCCGGAATGTCGGGACCGATCGAAGCGGTCACCAGTTCGTCCGCCGGCTCGCCGCGCCATCCGAAGCGCTCGCTCACCCGGTCCGGCAGGCCGGCAATGCGGGCCCATGTCTGATCGAGCGCGGGCATCGCGGCTGGAATATCCATCCATGCCCAATCGGCCCGGGCGATCCACGGGGCTGCCTCGCGGGCCGCGTGGGCCACAGCGTAGGACAGTACGAAGCCGACGACAGCCAGGGCCAGCAGCGAGGAGGAAAGCCACGCCTGGCAGCGGGCAATCGCGCCCGCCCAAGGATCGTTCTCGACGGTCCCGTTTCTGACGACCCGGTCGTCACGCATCTGTCTACGCCTCCGGCTGCGGTTTTCCGCATGGCTTCCTGCGTCATGGCACAGTCCGGCGGACCATGCAGCCCGGACGGGCGCTCCGTGCACGGACTTATGAAATTAACGTGAAGAGCTAAGGTAAACGCCGGCCCGGACGATCCGGTGGATAGACGGCGACCGGCTGAACCGCGGGGCCGCCGTGGCGTTAAGATCATGATACCATGAACTGTCCGGGGAGGCTGCGATGATGATGATAGGTCCCACGCTGCTGGTCGGTGCGTCGCTGATCCTGACGGTGGCGGAAAAGCTGCCCGAACTGAAAATCGAGCCTCACTGCCGTGCGGCCGCATCCCAGACCGCGGGCGTGCATGAGGATGTGGATATCTGCATCCGGACAGAGGGCGAGGCAAAGGAGAAGCTCGCGCAGGGATGGACGGATTTCTCTTCCGCCGACCGCACGAGCTGCTCGAGCCTTGCCCGTCTCGGCGGCGGCTCCACCTATACGCATCTGCTGACCTGCCTTGAAATCGCACGCGACGTCCGGCAGATGCGCGCCAGCGGACAGGACCCGCTGGAACTGCCGACCCGCTGAGGCTGCCCTCCAGCGCCCGAATCGATGGCCGCGGCGGAAACGCGTCCGCCCGGTCCGGCCCCGCGGCGCTTTTCCGCGAAGACGCGAAAGATCAGCTTTTGCTGCGCTGCAACCCTTCCAGAATCGGTCCGGAACACTTACTCTTATGGCGTCGTCAACCAATCGAAAGGAGGTGATCCAGTGTCTCATTGTCAATCGCCATGTGCGGCTAACTGGATCGTGCCTACTTCAAGCGGACAACCGGCTTAAGTTTGCGATTTCAGTTACTTAGCCGGGCAGGCTAGGCAATGGAGGGGTCGTCTTTCGGGACGGCCCCTCTTTCGTTTGAGGGCCGAGATGGCTCAGGCGTGACCCAAACCTAGCCAGACGTCAAATCTTGAGCGCCAACGAACGAGTACGTGGATCGGGGACGGATTGAGCGTCAACGTTACGTTCCCCGAGGACGTGCTGTCCCAGATCGACGCCTATGCCGAGCGCGGGGGATTCATCCGCAGTGGCTTCCTCGCCCAGGCCGCCAAGAAGGCCATGGTGGCTTGGAGCGCATCCTGAATTGCACCAAGCGGTATTCCCCACATGGGAGGGGGTGCTGCGGCTAACCCTTGACTGTTGATACTTCTCTCCGATCAGAGTGCCCACGAGATTAAATTGCGATGTTCCGAATGACTGTGAGGCCGGCCTTGTTGGTGCTCTACCCTCTATGGGCACGAGCGGATGTTGCGTTCCATGCAGCTTGAAACCTTCGATACCGTCATCCTCGGCGCGGGCGCGGCGGGCATGATGTGCGCGACCCATGCCGCCGCCCGCGGCGGACGCGTGCTGGTGGTGGATCATGCGAGGGCGCCGGGCGAGAAGATCCGCATTTCCGGCGGTGGCCGTTGCAATTTTACCAATATCGGGACAAGCGCGAAGAACTTCATCTCCGCCAACCCGCATTTCGCCAAGTCGGCCCTTGGTCGCTACACGCAGCACGATTTCATTGCGCTCGTCGAGAAACACGGCATCGCCTGGCACGAGAAGACGCTCGGCCAGCTCTTCTGCAACGAGTCGGCGAAACAGATCATTTCGATGCTTCTGGACGAGATGAACCGAGCCGGTTGCGAATTGCGCTTGAGAACCATGCTCGAATCAATCGAGGGCGACGAGAGTGGCTTTACCGTCACGCTTGGCGGCGATGGGGCAGCGAAAATCCGCTGCCGGAATTTCGTAGTCGCCTGCGGCGGCAAGTCGATTCCGAAAATGGGCGCGACCGGTCTTGGCTACCAGATCGCGGAAAAATTCGCACTTGCCGTCACCGAGACGCGCGCGGCGCTCGTCCCGCTCACCTTCGGCGAGGACGTGCTTAGAGGTTTTCGAGAGATCGCGGGCGTCGCGGCCGACGCGCGCGTGTCCTGCGGCAGGACGGCGTTCGAGGAAGCATTGCTCTTTACGCATCGCGGTCTCTCCGGGCCGGCGATCCTGCAAATCTCGTCCTATTGGCGCGAAAGGCAGCCGATCCGTATCGCCTTTCTGCCTGGCAAGAACATCTATGCCTCGCTTTCATCTGCCAAACGAGAGAATGGTCGCCGTGCGATCTCGACCACGCTCGGCGAAATCCTGCCCAAACGGCTCGCCGCCCATCTCGCCGAGACCCACGGCTGGACCGGACCCATCGGCGAGGCAAGCGACAGAACGCTCGCCGCCATCGCCGCGATCCTTCAGGACTGGGAGGTCTTTCCGATCGGCTCGGAAGGCTACCGTACAGCCGAGGTGACGCTCGGTGGCGTCGATACGGCTGGGCTGAATTCGCGGACGATGGAAGCCAAAGCCATCAATGGACTCTATTTCATCGGCGAGGTGGTCGATGTCACCGGCTGGCTCGGCGGCTACAATTTCCAATGGGCGTGGTCGTCCGGCTGGGCGGCAGGCACGGCGATTTCGGAACGGGCGGCGTGAACAAGGCGCTCACCGAACATCTCGTCATCGCCATCGGCGATGCATGAAGGCGCCAAGTCGGTCATTCCCGGCGCTCGAACCGAACGGTGCCGATCAACTACGACAACGGCCACTGGCGCATCGAGCGCAGTCCTCCTCAGGCTGAAGGACTTCAACGGTGCCGCCACTACGACAAGCTCGCCCGCGTAGTCCTCGGTGATGGGTAACCCTGGAATAAGAAGCGCGGCCAATTCGGCATCCGAAACTAGGATAGCCCGACCAGCCGCCTTGCTTCATACAACCAGCAACCAACCTCGGGTGCGAGCAGCAGCAGGCTGCCGACATGGTCGGCACGGAAGCGCGGCAGACGCGGCGCGGGTGATGAAGCGGTTGTCCGCTGGGTCGCAGTTTGCAGCATCAGATGATCCCCCGGTCTTCATGACATTGTCGAGGCCGCCGAACACACGGCGGGCATTGCCGGAGAAAGGCTTCTCCTTCACGGTCTCGTCGAGATTGAGCCGGTCGAGATGCCGTTTGGTGTCGTCGAAGTGATAACCCGTTTCCGGGTCGATGCCCTGCACCGCGCCTATCATCTCGGAGGCAAAGACGAGATTGTCCGCCGGAATCGTGCGGACGTGATAGTCCATGCCGTTCACGTCATACACGCAGGTGTCGAAGAACACGTTCTTGAGCAGATGCTCGGACAGCGGCGGCTTCCTGAGCTGCTGGGCAATCCCGCGATAACGGCTCCAGTGAAACGCGGCCGCGCCGCCGCCATGGAGAACGATGAACTTGAGCGTTGGAAAATCCTTGAACAGATCGCCCTGGATCAATTGCATCACGGCGGTGGTATCGCCGTTGATGTAATGCGCGCCGGTCGTGTGGAAGACGAGGCGGCCATTCGGCGAGCCCTGGATTCATGCCTGATCGGACCCGAGCAACCGAAGCGGTTCGATGCCGACGCATATGCCGCCCGGCCCGACCCGTTTCCACGATGGAAGGAGCTTGGCTAGCTCCCGCGCCCCTATTGCCCTCACCCACAGTTAAAAGGCCGCTCGATCATATCGGGCTCGTAGTGGGGCTTGGGATCTGCCCTACCGGAGGATCATTTCGACGGGGCGGTGGCAGCGCGGCGGATGGCGCCGCGTATGTCACGAGGATCCCATGGCACGCAGCATGTTGTCGATCCCGACATATTCTCGGACGATGGTGCCGGCACCGATCGCTTCGGTGATCAAGCGACCGCCGAGGTCGTAGACGTAGGGCGTGGTGCCGGCCGGGACCATGTTCTGGATGGTCCGGCGAGCAAGACGCTCCAGGCGGCCATAGACGTAGCTGCCAGTAATGGTCGCTCCGATCGAGAGCTGATCCAGACGGCCAAGCCATTCACGAACACCTGCTCCTCCCGTTCTTAATCTAAGTCACCATCTGTATCGCAACCAACATAGACAGACCGGCCCATGCCGGGATTGAAGAGAGCGGAAATTGGCGCTGCAAGGTAGGCAATGATCGGGGTCGAAATGTAGACGCACCGGCGCAGAATCCTGAGAGGAATAGCGGTCGAATACAGGTCTGGCGAATCTGTCACGCAACTTCTTCCAGCATCAGGGCGTGCAGGTTGACGGAGCCCCTTTCAGTCTTCTGCAAGCACACTTTTCATCCAGTCAAACCGCAGTTATGTTGATCGAATGAAAAGAATTGGCTTCCTATCGTTCGGTCATTGGACTCCCAGCTCCCAGTCGCAAACACGTTCGGCTGCGGATGCCCTCCTGCAGTCGATTGATCTCGCAGTTGCCGCCGAAGCGCTTGGCGCAGACGGCGCATATTTTCGTGTCCACCACTTTGCCCGCCAGCTTGCATCGCCGTTTCCACTGTTGGCGGCCATCGGAGTGAAAACCAGCCGCATCGAGATCGGCACGGCGGTCATCGATATGCGCTACGAAAATCCGCTTTATATGGTTGAGGATGCAGGCGCAGCCGACCTCATCGCCGGCGGCCGCCTCCAATTGGGGATCAGCCGAGGATCGCCAGAACAAGTGATCGATGGATGGCGCTACTTCGGTTTTCGTCCGGCCGAGGGCCAGAGCGATGCCGATATGGGCCGGCAGCACGCCGAAGCCTTCCTCGACCTGCTGCGCGGGGAAGGTTTCGCGCAACCTAATCCCCGCCCCATGTTTCCCAACCCGCCGGGACTTCTGCGCGTCGAGCCGGTGTCGGAAGGTCTACGCGACCGAATCTGGTGGGGCGCAGGCTCCAACGCGACAGCTATGTGGGCGGCAAGGCTCGGCATGAATCTGCAAAGTTCGACCCTGAAAGACGACGAAACCGGTGAGCCGTTCCATATCCAGCAGGCGGCACAGATCCGAGCCTTCCGGACCGCCTGGAAAGAGGCGGGGCATGCGCGGGAGCCGCGGGTGTCCGTCAGTCGCAGCATCTTCGCGCTCGTCAACGACCGCGACCGTGCGTATTTCGGCCGCGGCGCCGAAGAGCAGGACCAGGTTGGCTTCATCGACGAGAAGACCCGAGCGATTTTCGGTCGCAGCTATGCGGCAGAGCCGGATGTTCTGATCGAACAACTCCGCAAAGACGAAGCCATCGCAGAGGCTGACACTTTGCTTCTAACCGTGCCTAACCAGCTAGGCGTTGCCTACAACACTCACGTCATAGAGGCGATCCTAACTCAGATCGCCCCGGCGCTTGGCTGGCGATAACAGTTGCCGATACGGCGTTACCCGAAAGCCGTTTGACGCGAATAAATGCCGATGCCAGAGCTGCTGTAAAGTTTATGGGGGCAACCTTGACGGCAGCGCCGTGCGCAATGCGAGATTTTTCGTAATTGTCATGAACGATAGCCGCACCACACCGCCAATTTCTCAAGGCGCGGATTCATTTCGGACGAGTACCGCGGTTGGTGACCAGAACCTGCCGCAACCGTTTCGCAATCGACGCGGCCGTCTGTTGCACGCGGGCGAACTCGCCTGTGGCAGGCCGCAAGGCTCCCAACGTAGCAGAGGCCGCACCTGAACGGAATTGCAGCGCCGGACCCCGGCCGACAATGGAAGGGCTGCCCCCAAAGGCAGCCTTTCTCCCTTGTGGAAAGCCGTTGGAAGCCCTGTGGGCAGCCCTTGGGGAATCCCTTGGAAGAGTTTGTGGGAATCCCTTGGGAAGCCTGTGGAGAACCGCTGACTCCCTCCGGTTGCAGCGGGCGGGAAATCATGTGGAATAAGTCGGGATAACCGGCGTATATCCTTGTGCAGAACCGTTTTGTATCCGCCGGCGGCGCCGTGGTGTCCGCTCCGGGAAAGTGTTGTTCCGATGCATGACATGCCGCTTCCGGCCCCGACCATGGTGGCCCGGCTGCCCGTTCGCGACGAAGCCACCGCCCGCATCATCCTCGATGTCCTGGGGGAGACGCTGGACATTGGCGACGTCGCCACCACCGCCTTCGAGGATACCGACGGCCGCTGGGTGGCGGCGCTGTATTTCCGCAACCCGCCGAACGAGGCGGCGCTGCGCGCGCTGGTTGAGCTGGTCTCCGACGCCGAGACCGCCAACAACATCACTTTCGACAGCATCGCCACCACGGACTGGGTGCGCCGCAGCCTGGAGGGGCTGAAGCCGGTCGAGGCCGGCCGCTTCATCATCCACGGCAGCCATGACCGGGCCGCTGTTCCCGCCCACCGCATCGGCATCGAGATCGAGGCCGCCCTCGCCTTCGGCACCGGCCATCACGGCACCACGCGCGGCTGCCTGCTGGCCTTCGAAACGCTGCTGAAGCGCCGCCGCATCAAACCGGGCCGCCGCCGGGCCAGCCGGGTCCTGGATGTCGGCAGCGGCACCGGCGTGCTCGCCTTCGCGGCCGCCAAGACGCTGCGCCAGCGTGTGGTGGCGAGCGACAACGACCGCCCCTCTGTCCGGGTCGCGAAGGAGAATGCCGCGCTCAATCGGGTCGGCGCGCTGGTGGATGTATTCGAAGCGACCGGCCTGGACGCCGCCCGCTTCCGCAGCGGCGGACGCTTCGACATCATCTTCGCCAATATTCTGCTGCCGCCGCTCAAGCGCATAGCCCGGCCGATGGCTCCGCTCACACGGCGAAACGGCCGCGTGATTCTCTCCGGCCTGCTGCCCGCCCATGCCAACGCCGCCATTTCAGCCTACCGCAACGCCGGCTTCGTGCTGGAGCGCAAGTGGCTGGTGGACGGCTGGGTGACGCTGACGCTGAAACGCAGCCGCCACTAGAGCATGATCTCATCCCGAAAACCGGTATCCACTTTTCGGGATCATGCTCTAGAGTATCGCGGATGTTCGAAACCCGTTTCCAGACATTCGAGGACACCGCTGACCGGGCCGCCACGCCGGCGCGGCTCGCTGCGCTGCGGGCGGCGCTGGCCGCGCAGGGCATCGACGGTTTCGTCCTTCCCCGCGCGGACCGCCACCAGAACGAATACGTGCCGCCCAGTGACGAGCGGCTGGCCTGGCTGACGGGCTTCACCGGCTCGGCCGGCGCCGCCGTCATCCTCGCGGACCGCGCGGCGTTGTTCGTGGATGGCCGCTACACGCTTCAGGCCGCGGATCAGGTCGATACGGCGCTGTTCGAGATCGTCCATCTGGTCGAGACCCCGCCGCACCGCTGGCTGGAGAGCAACCTGCCCACCGGTGCACGGCTCGGCTACGATCCATGGCTGCATACGGCGGACGGAGCCGAACGGCTCGCCAAAGCCTGCGCCGCAGCGGGGGCGAGCCTCGTGCCGCTCGCGGCCGACCCTGTCGATGCGGTCTGGGCCGACCGGCCGCCACCTCCCATGGCGCCGGTCGTGCTGCATGATCTTCAGCGGGCGGGTCTGGCGGCGGAGCACAAGCTCGCCGCCATCCAGGGCGAACTCGCAAAGCTCAAGGCCGACACGCTGCTGGTGAGCGACCCCCATGCGCTGGCCTGGACCTTCAACATCCGCGGCGGGGATGTCGCGCACACGCCGCTGCCGCTCGGCTTCGCGACCATTCCCGCGCAGGGCCGGCCGACGCTCTATCTCGACGCACGCAAGCTGAGCAACACGGTGCGCGACCGGCTCGCCGACCTTGCCGAGTTGCGCGCGCCCGATGCGCTGACGGACGATCTCGCCGCGCTGGGCGCACAGGGCCGCAGCGTGCAGGTGGATCAGGCCACCGCCGCCGATGCGCTCTGCCGCATCGTGACGGAGGCCGGCGGCAAGGTCATGCGCGGCGCCGATCCCACTACCGCGATGAAGGCCGTGAAGAACGAAGCCGAAATCCATGGCGCGCGCGAAGCCCATCGCCGGGACGGCGCGGCCATGGTCCGGTTTCTGGCCTGGTTCGACCGCGAAGCGCCGTCCGGCCGGCTGACCGAGATCGACGCCGTCGCAGCGCTGGAGACCTTCCGCCGCGACACCGGCCTGCTCAAGGATGTCTCCTTCCCCACCATCGCCGGCGCTGGCCCCAACGGCGCGATCGTGCATTACCGCGTGACCGAGGCCACCAACCGGCGCATCGCGCCGGGCGAATTGTTCCTGCTGGACTCCGGCGCGCAATACGAGGACGGCACGACGGACATCACCCGCACCATGGCGGTCGGCACGCCCACAGCGGATATGCGCCGGCATTTCACGCTGGTGCTCAAGGGCCATATCGCCATCGCCCGCGCGGTGTTCCCGCAAGGCACGAGCGGTGCGCAGCTCGACCCGCTCGCGCGCCAGTTCCTCTGGGCCGCCGGGCTCGATTTCGATCACGGCACCGGCCATGGCGTCGGCAGCTATCTCTCCGTGCACGAAGGGCCGGCGCGCATTTCCAAGCTCGGCGCGGCCGTGCTGGAGCGCGGCATGATCCTGTCCAACGAACCGGGCTATTACAAAACAGGCAGCTACGGCATCCGCATCGAGAATCTCGTGCTGGTGACCGAGGCCGCTCCGGTCGCGGGCGGCGAGCGCCCGCTCAACGCCTTCGAGACGCTGACGCTGGCGCCGATCGACCGGCGGCTGATCGTGCCGTCCCTGCTCAGCCGCGACGAAGCCGGCTGGCTCGACGCCTATCACGCGCGGGTCATGTCCACCCTCGCGCCGCTGCTCGACCCGCAGGATCACGCCTATCTCGCCGCCGCCACCGCGCCGCTGGCCCGGGAGACATCCTCGTGCTGAATCCCGACAAGGCTCCCGAGGCGGTCGCCACAGAAGCAGCACCGGCTGAGCGGCCCCGCCCGAAGGCCACGAAAAGCCTGCTGCTGCTGCTCGTCGCCGTCACCGGCACCGGCGCGCTGGCGACCAACATCCTGCTGCCGGCCATTCCCAGCATGGCGATCGCCTTCAAGAGCGATCCCGCTTTCGTGCAATACACGATCTCGCTGTTCATCCTCGGCCTCGGCCTGTCGCAACTGGTGCTGGGTCCGCTGTCGGACCGGTTCGGCCGCCGCGCGGTGATGATCGGCGGCTTCTCGCTGTTCGCGGTGTCGAGCATCGTCGCCATTTTCGTGGACACCATCCAGGGCCTGATCATCGCCCGCATGGTGCAGGCGTTCGGCGCGGCAACGGGTGTCGTGATCGGCCGCGCCATCATCCGCGACCTCGTGGACCGCGACCGCACCGCTTCGCTGATCGGCCTCGTCACCAGCGCCATGGTGATCTCGCCGCTCATCGCGCCGGTGATGGGCGGCTTTCTCGACACATTTCTCGGCTGGCACTCCATCTTCGTGTTCATCGCCAGCGTCGGCGCTGTGCTGCTGCTCTGGTGCGTGATCAGCCTGCCCGAAACGGCTCCGCCGGAAAGCCGCAGCGGAGGCTTCGCCCAGTTTGCCGAAAGCGTCCGCGTCCTGTGCAGCAACCGCGCCTATATCGGCTATGCCCTCACCGGCTCGCTGTCCTGCGGGCCGTATTACGTCTTCATCGGCGCGGTGCCGTTCCTGGTGATCAGCGTCCTTGGCCAGACCTCCGCCGAATACGGCATGTGGATGGTGCTCTCGGCCATCGGCTACATGGCCGGCACCTTCACCTGCTCCCGGCTCGTGCTTCGCCACGGCCTCGACAAGGTCATTCCCTGGGGCCTCGTCATTCTCAACCTTGCGACATTCGCCTGCCTGATCGCGGTCAATGGCGTGCCGCAGCATGGCATGGTCATCACCATGGCGATTTTCATCGCCAATGGATTCATGACTTTCGGCAACGGGCTGGTGCTGCCGAACACGCTTGCCGCGGCCGTCAGCGTCCGGCCGAAAGCCGCGGGCGCGGCGGCGGGCATCGCCGGCTTCATGCAGATGGCGCTGGGTTCGGTCATTGCGCAGGGATCAAGCTATCTCATCGTGGCCTTCCCTTCCGCCACCACCGTCGCCCTGCTCTGCATCGCGACGACAATCGCCAGCCTGCTGCTGTTCTGGCTGCTCGTTCCCCATCGGCCGAAGGATGCCCCGCCGCTGCTCTGACCGCCATCCGACGATGGAACCCGGCCGGCCCCACCGCGTTACCGCCCCAGGACACAGGCTTCCGAGGGGCACCACATGCTTGGCACCATTCTCATCATCGTTCTGATTCTTCTTCTGATCGGCGCACTGCCGAACTGGGGCTACAGCACCAACTGGGGCTACGGGCCCGGCGGAATCCTTGGCGTCGTGCTCGTGGTCGTGCTCATCCTCGTCCTGCTCGGACGCATCTGACGCCCGCCACCGCGGAACAGAAAAAGGCCCGTCGCTGCGCGGCGACGGGCCTTTCGTGTTTGTTTGCGTGAGGACGGGAGCGCTTACGAGGCTCCTGCCAGCGCCAGCCATTCCTCCTCGGTCAGGACGTTGACGCCGGCCGCGCGGGCCTTGTCGAGCTTGGAGCCCGCGCCGGGACCGGCCACGACATAATCCGTGTTCTTCGACACCGAGCCGGCGACTTTCGCGCCGAGGCGTTCCGCCATGGCCTTGGCCTCGTCGCGGGTCATGCGCTCCAGCGTGCCGGTGAACACCACCGTCTTTCCGGCCACCGCCGTATGGCTCGCCACCGCTTCCATCGGCGTGATGTCGAGCTGCGCGGTCAGCGCATCCATCACCTCGCGGTTATGCGGCTCCTTGAAAAACTCGATGACCGCGCCGGCGACGATGGCGCCGATGCCGTCGGTCGCCATCAGGTCCTGCGCCGCATCGCCTTCGGGATCGGCTGCGATGGCGTCCATCGCCTCCGTGAGGGCATCGAGCGTGCCGTAATGGCGGGCGAACAGCTTGGCGTTGATCTCGCCGACATGGCGGATGCCCAGCGCATAGATGAAGCGATTGAACGGGATTGTTCGGCGCGCGTTGATCGCGGCGAACAGGTTGCGCACCGAGGTCTCGCCGTAGCGGTCCCAGTCCTTGAGCTTGCGCGTCGCGGTTCGGTCGCGTTCCTCCAGCGTGAAGATATCCACGGGCGAGCGGATGATCTCCGCATCGTAGAAGGCCTGAATCTGCTTCTCCCCGAGCCCCTCGATATCGAAGGCGTTGCGGGACACGAAGTGGCGCAGCCGCTCGATCTGCTGCGCCGGGCAGATCAGGCCACCGGTGCAGCGGCGCACGACCTCGCCATCCTCGCGCACGGCATGGCTGCCGCACGCCGGACAGACCGTCGGAAACTCATAAGGCTTCGCATCGGCCGGCCGCTTCTCCGCCACCACGCCAACAACCTGCGGAATGACATCGCCGGCGCGCTGGATGATGACGGTGTCGCCGATGCGCACATCCTTGCGCGCGATCTCGTCCTCGTTATGCAGCGTCGCATTCTGCACCACGACACCGCCGACCGTGACCGGCGCGAGCTTCGCGACCGGCGTGAGCGAACCGGTGCGTCCCACCTGAATGTCGATGGCGTTGAGCACGGTGGTCGCCTGCTCGGCGGCGAATTTATGCGCGATGGCCCAGCGCGGCGAGCGCGAGACAAAGCCGAGACGCTCCTGAAGGTCGAGACGATCCACCTTGTAGACGACGCCGTCGATATCGTAATCGAGCGCGCCGCGCTGTTCCTCGATCTGATGATAGAAGGTCAGCAGCGCCGCGACGCTGTCGCATACCGTCATCAGCGGATTGGTTTTGAATCCCGCGTCGCGCAGCCAGTCCACCATGGCGGACTGCCGCTCCGCCGGCATCGCGCTCATCTCGCCCCAGCCATAGGCGAAGAAACCGAGCGGCCGCGACGCGGTGATCGAGGGGTCCTTCTGGCGCAGCGAGCCGGCGGCCGAGTTGCGCGGATTGGCGAAGACCTGCCCGCCCTGCGCCGCCTGCCGCCTGTTGAGTTCGAGAAAGGCCGACTTGGTCATATAGACCTCGCCGCGGATCTCGCAGACCTCCGGAACGCCGCGGCCCTTGAGCTGCTGCGGCACGTCTTCCAGCGTGAGGATGTTGGCGGTGACGTCCTCGCCCTCGAAGCCGTCGCCGCGCGTCGCCGCGCGCGTCAGCTTGCCGTGCTGATAAAGCAGCGACATGGAGAGACCGTCGATCTTGGGCTCCGCCACGAAGGCGATGGGCTCGTCGAGCTTGAGGAAACGCGCGATGCGGGCGGCAAATTCCGTCACGTCCTCGTCGGCAAAGGCATTGTCCAGCGACAGCATCGGCACCGCATGGCGGACCTTCGCAAAGCGGCCGCTGGGCGCCGCGCCGACTTTCTTCGAAGGCGAATCCTTGCGGATCAGTTCGGGAAAGCGCGCCTCGATCTCGCCGTTGCGCCGGCGCAACTCGTCATATGCGGCATCGGAGATGCTCGGCGCATCGTTCTGATAATAGCGCGTGTCATGGGCGGCGATCTCGCGCGCGAGTCGCCGCAGTTCCGTCACCGCCTGCGCTTCGGTCAGGTCCTCGACCGCGATGGCACTGGTGTCCGGCCGCGCCATGCTCGCTCACCCCGCCGCCGATTTCAGCAGCCGGTCCGCCGCCGCGCGGGCCTCGCTGGTGATCTCCGCGCCCGCCAGCATCCGCGCGATTTCCTCGCGCCGGCCGTCCGCCGCCACTTCCGTCACGCTGGTCGCCACCCGCTTGCCCCTGGCCAGCGCATCCTTGCTGATGAGGTAGTGACGATCCGCCCGCGCGGCGACCTGCGGCGCGTGGGTCACGGTCACCACCTGAGTCTTGCGCGCGAGCCGCGCCAGCCGCACGCCGATGGCGTCCGCCACCGCGCCGCCGACGCCGGTGTCGATCTCGTCGAAGATCAGCGTCGGCGCGGAGCCGCGATCCGCCAGCACCACCTTGAGCGCCAGCAGGAAGCGCGACAGCTCGCCGCCGGAGGCGACCTTCATCATCGGCCCCGGCCGCGTGCCGGGATTGGTCTGCACCCAGAATTCGACACGGTCGATGCCGTGGGGGCCGGCCGCCTCCGGCGAGGACACGATCTCGGTGATGAATCTCGCCCGGTCGAGCTTGAGCGGGGCCAGCTCGGCATTCACCGCCTTGTCGAGGCGGGTCGCAGCCTTGCGCCGCCCCGCGGAAAGCGCCTGCGCCGCCGCGACGGACTGTCTGACCGCCTCGGCCGCGGCTTGCTCCAGCTCCGCCAGTTTCTCCGTGCCGGCCTCGATCAGGTCGAGATCGCTGCGATAGCGCGCCGCCAGCGCGGCAAGGTCGTCCACCGACACGCTGTATTTGCGCCCCGCCGCGCGCAACGCGAACAGGCGTTCCTCGGAACGCTCCAGTTCGCGGGGATCATAGTCGGTGGCGCGCAGGGCTTCCTCGATCTGGCCCCGCGCCTCGTCGATGGAGACCAGTGCGATATCGAGCGCCTTCACCGCCGGTTCGAGCAGCGCCGGCATCTGCGCCGCGCGGCGGTCGATCTTGCGCAGCGCGGCGAGCAGCATCGGCCCCGGCGCGCGGGCGCCGGCCAGTTGCCCGAAGGCTTCGCGCAAATCCTCGGCGATCTTCTCGGACTGCATCATGACCGCGCGCCGCTCCGCCAGCAGCCGCTCCTCGTCCGGCTCCGGCTTCAGGACATCGAGCTCCTCCGCCGCATGGCGCAGCCAGTCGGCCTCCTTCATGGCCCGTTCGATCCCGGCGCGATGCGCCGCGACCGCCTCCTCGCAGCGGCGGCGCTCAGTCCAGAGCTGCTCGACCCGCGCCGCCTCCGCCTCCAGCCCGCCGAAGGCGTCCAGCAGGCGGCGGTGGGTCGCCATGTCGATCAGCGCCCGCTCGTCATGCTGGCCGTGAATCTCGACCAGCGCGGCGCCGACATTGCGCATCACCTGCGCGCTCACCGGCTGGTCGTTGATGAAGGCGCGGGTGCGCCCGTCCGCAAGCTGGACGCGGCGCAGGATCACCTCGTCGTCAGCCGGCAGATCGGCGGCGCGCAGCAGTTCCCGCACCGGGTGCCTCACCGCGACATCGAAGGCGGCGATCACCTGCCCCTGCTCCATGCCATGCCGGACCAGCGTGGCGTCGCCGCGCCCGCCCAGCGCCAGCGCGAAGGCATCGAGCAGAATCGACTTGCCCGCCCCGGTCTCGCCGGTGAGTACGGCAAGGCCCGACGACAGATCGAGGTCGAGACGTTCGATCAGGACAATATCGCGGATCGACAGCCGGGAGAGCATGACGGGATTCAGGCCGTTTCGGACAAATCACCCTGGCGCGGGCGCGGGATTCCCTGCAACCATAGCATCGAAAAGGCAATGGCCGGGACAGGTCCGGCCATTCATTCACGCTTTTCCGTCACGCATTTCCATGGCGCGCGAGGCCGCCCTCACCCGAGGCCGACCCGCTTGAACGCCCGGCTGATCCAGGAACTCCGGTTCTCGCTCGGCTCCACGCCGCCGCCCTTCACCAGCGCATAGGCATCCTTGTACCAGGAACTGTCCGGGAAGTTGTGGCCGAGGACCGCCGCCGCCGTCTGCGCCTCCGGCACGATGCCGAGACTCATATAGGCCTCAGTGAGGCGCATGAGCGCCTCCTCGACATGCCGCGTGGTCTGATACTGGGTGACAACCGTTTTGAACCGGTTGATCGCGCCGGTATATTCGCGCCGCTCCATGTAATAGCGGCCGATCATCATTTCCCGTGCGGCGAGCTGGTCGCGGGCCACCTGCATCTTCTGCTTGGCGGAGGCGGCATATTCCGTGTCCGGATATTTGCGCACGACCTCATTAAGTTCGGTCAGGGCCTTTTCCGTTTGCTCCTGATCGCGGGTCGGATCGGGAATCCGGTCGTAATAGGACGAGCCGACGATGAACTGGGCGTAGGCCGCATCGGGGCTGCCGGGATGGAGCCGGAGATAGCGCTGCCCGGCCGAGATGGACTCGTCGTATTTGCCGGCCTCGTAGTTCGTGAAGGCGGTCATGAGCAGCGACTTGCGCGCCCAGTCCGAATATGGATGCTGGCGGTCCACTTCCTCGAATTTCTTGGCGGCGCCGCGCAGGTCCTTCTTTTCGTTCAGAAGAAAGACGCCTTCATTGTAGAGCTTGTCCGCAGGTTCGTCGGCCGGGGTGTCCTTGTCGCCGAAGAAGCTACAGGCGCCGAGCGACGCCGCCACGAGGACCAGCGCGGCCATGCGACGGCCGCCTGCACGAATTCCCGGCACGATTCTGCTCGCTGTCGTCATTCGCTCGTTCCAACCTCATCTGTCGCTTGCTGACGCGCGGCCCTCAAGCCGGGCCTTCGCGACAACATCCCGTGCCGCCGGCGGCCAGACTGCTTACCCGATCGGCCGAAGAGATTCCATGCAGTCGCTCATCCGCGATTCTGCGCAATCTCCGCCGCGCCGGCCAGCCCCCACCTCGCCCCGCCATCCTCGCCGTGGTTATGGGGACATTCGGCCTGCAATATGGCGAAGCGGGCCGGCAAGGTGGGGAATGTGACGGATCGATGCGCCGGTGGATCAGGCGACTTCCGGCCGGAAAACCGGGGCCGCCAGCGCGGTGCCGACTTCGGCATGGCCGCGGATGTTGCTGCGGGCGCGCCGGTCGGCCGTCGCCGTTTCGGTGATCGTCCAGGCGCTACGATCCGCCAGCAGGGCCGTGACCGCGGCATGGTTCAGACGATGACCGCCACGGAAGGAGCGATAGGTCGCCAGCAGCGGCAGGCCGGC
>Ga0182740_1000925_pt1 | contig 22571 bp, 19 predicted proteins | sample eDN5th37CKraftBY_FD_128872 | JGI IMG/M metagenome (GOLD analysis project Ga0182740, IMG submission 128872) | Enriched backyard soil microbial communities from Emeryville, California, USA - eDNA 5th pass 37_C Kraft BY (version 2) (version 2) | ecosystem: Environmental > Terrestrial > Soil >...
CATCCGCAAGGGCAATTTACGTCTGATCTTCGCGTAGGGCGCCAGCGCCGTTTTCGGCGACGGCAGCGGCCCGCCTGTCACCCTGCGATTCACGACCGCCGCAGCGCAGCGCGCGATCCTGCTCGATCCTTCGCTGGCTTTCGGCGAAGCCTATATGGACGGCGGAATCACGCTGGACGAAGGCGATATCGCGGATGCGCTGGCCATCGTCATGGGGCAGGACGAGTTCGGCACGCCGCCCGGCTGGGCCAAGCCCCACGACTTCTACCGCTATCTCAAAAGGCGGTTTGCGCAGTTCAATCCGCGGGGCCGCTCGCAGAAGAATGTCGCCCATCACTACGACCTGGATGCCGGCATCTATTCATTGTTTCTGGACAGCGACCGCCAGTATAGCTGCGCCTATTTCGAAACGCCGGACGCAACGCTGGAGGAGGCGCAGCTCGCCAAGAAGCGGCACCTTGCCGCCAAGCTGCTGCTGACGCCCGGCGCGCGCACCCTGGACATCGGCTGCGGCTGGGGTGGGCTCGGACTCTATCTCGCGGAAATGGGCGAGGCCAATGTCGTCGGCGTCACGCTCTCCAGGGAACAACTCGCCATCGCCAACGGCCGCGTCATCGAACGCCAGCTCGAAGGCCGGGCCGCGTTCCGGCTTCAGGACTATCGCGACACTCCCGAAACCTTCGACCGCATCGTGTCGGTTGGCATGTTCGAGCATGTCGGCGTCGGCTATTACGACGCCTTCTTCCGCAAATGCGCCAGCCTGCTGAACGACAACGGCGTGATGGTCGTGCACTCCATCGGACGTTCCGAAGGGCCGGGCTTCACCAATCCCTGGATCGACAAATACATCTTCCCCGGCGGCTATATCCCGGCCCTGTCCGAGGTGCTGCCGGTGATCGAGCGCGCCGGCCTGATGGTCACCGACATCGAAATCCTGCGCCTGCACTATGCCGAAACGCTGAAGGCATGGCGCCAGCGTTTCATGGCGCGGCAGGAGGAAGCCGAGCGCATCTACGACAGGCGCTTTGTGCGCATGTGGGAATTCTACCTTGCCGCCTCTGAAATGGCCTTCCGCAAGCAGGCGATGATGAATTTCCAGATCCAGCTCACGAAGCGGCAGGGCATCGTGCCGATGACGCGGGATTACATCGGGCAGGAGGAGGCCCGGCTGCGCGCCCGCGAAAGCGAGCAGCGGCTGCCGCTCCGTCTGGCAGGCGAGTGATTGACCGGGTGACCACCGCCACCCTGCGGCGCGCGTCAAGCAGTTTCCGCCTTTGCGCCGTTCCGCGGCCCGTGGCCTGTGAGATTCGGGCACCGGCAACGGAACCCTGATGGAACTTGGTCGGCCGCCGGCAGCCCGTGCTATGTCTCTCGCAGCGGAGTCGGCCCGCGACCGGCGCAGCCTGCGCCACGCCGCCTGTCCGCACCGGCCCACAGTCGCACAAGCATTGAAGGCTCATGGCAGTCGAATCGATCGCACTCCGACGCACGGAAGATGCCGGCCCCGCCTATCGCGTGGCGCCGCATAACATCGAGGCCGAACAGGCTCTGCTCGGCGCGATTCTCGTCAACAACGAGGCACTCTATCGCGTCTCCGATTTCCTTGAGCCGGAGCATTTCTTCGAGCCGGTCCACCAGAAGATCTACGACACCGCCCGCGCGCTGATTCGCGTCAACAAGCTGGCGACGCCGATCACGCTCAAATCCTTCCTGCCGCCGGATGTGGACATCGCCGGCCTGACGGTGAGCCAGTATCTCGCCCGCCTCGCCGCCGAAGCCACCACCATCATCAACGCCGCCGACTATGGCCGCACGGTCTACGACCTTGCTGTGCGGCGCGAACTGATCCGCCTCGGCGAGGACATGGTGAATGTCGCCTTCGACGCGCCGGTGGATTTCCAGCCGCGCGAACAGATCGAAGATGCCGAGCGCCGCCTGTTCGAACTGGCCGAGACCGGCAAATACGGCGGCGGCTTCCAGCCCTTCGGCAAGGCGGTGACCACTGCCATCGACATGGCCGCCAATGCCTATCAGCGCGAGGGCAGGCTCTCCGGCCTCGCCACCGGCCTGCGCGACCTCGACCACAGGATGGGCGGCCTGCAATCGTCCGATCTCATCATCGTCGCCGGCCGTCCTGGCATGGGCAAGACCGCCTTTGCCACCAACATCGCCTATAACGTCGCCCGCGCCTGGCAGGGCGTGGTGCAGGCCGACGGCCATATGAAGACCGAGAATGGCGGCATGGTCGGCTTCTTCTCGCTGGAAATGTCCGCCGAGCAGCTCGCGACCCGTATCATCGCGGAGCAGAGCGACATTCCTTCGAGCACCATCCGCCGGGGTGGCATCAGCGAGCGGGATTTCGACAAGATCCGGGACGTCGCCATCGAATTGCAGAACCTGCCGTTCTTCATCGACGAATCCGGCGGCCTGTCCATCGCCCAGCTTGCGGCGCGGGCGCGCCGCCTCAAGCGCCAGCGCGGGCTCGACCTTCTGGTGGTGGACTATATCCAGCTTCTCTCCGGCTCCGCGCGGCGCGGCAACGAGAACCGCGTTCAGGAAATCACCGAGATCACCACCAGCCTCAAGGCGCTGGCCAAGGAACTCAACGTTCCCATCATCGCGCTGTCGCAGTTGTCCCGTCAGGTCGAAAGCCGCGACGACAAGCGGCCGCAACTCTCCGACCTGCGTGAATCCGGCTCCATCGAGCAGGACGCCGACGTCGTGTTGTTCGTCTATCGCGAGGAATATTACCTCAACAACAAACAGCCGAGAGAAGGCACCGAGGAACATCTCAAGTGGCAGGCCGACATGGCCAATGTCCACGGCAAGGCCGAGGTCATCATCGGCAAGCAGCGCCATGGCCCCACCGGCACGGTCTATCTCCAGTTCGAGGGTTCGGTGACGCGCTTCGCCGATCTTGCCGAAGGCGTCGAAATTCCCGAACGCGCCGAGGAATATTGAGGCGCCCGCGCGGGGCAGCGTTCGGCGCTGCTTGTCGCTGGACGCAGCCGCGCAACGCCGCCATAACGGGGCATGGCACCCCGATCTCCCAAGCCCCTGCCGATTCCGCCTGCGGAACAGCCCGGCACGCCGGACGAGTCCGGCGGCCTGCTGACGATCGACCTCGCCGCCATCACGGCCAACTGGAACACGCTGCGCCACCGCGCGGCGCCGGCGGAATGCGCCGCCGTCGTGAAGGCGGATGCCTATGGCTGCGGGCTCGTGCAGGTCGGCACGGCGCTTGCCAATGCCGGCGCCACGACCTTCTTCGTCGCCAATCTGGGCGAGGGCCGGCAGTTGCGCGCTTTTCTGCCCCGCGCGACCATCTATGTGCTCAACGGGGTCTATCCGGGCACCGCGCCGGCCTTTGCCGCGGCGAACCTGCGCCCGGTCATCAATACCCTGACCGAACTCGCGGAATGGGACGCTCATGTCGCCGCCACGGACTGGCGCGGCGGCGCGGCGCTGCATGTCGACACCGGCATGAACCGCCTCGGCCTCAGCCCGGATGAGGCCGCCGCCATCGCCTCGCGCATCCGGTCCGAGGATCACGGCATTTCGCTGCTGATGAGCCACCTCGCCTGCGCCGAAATGCCGGACCATCCGCTGACCCGGCGGCAGGTGAAGCTGTTTCGCGACCTGCGGCTGCTGTATCGCGGCATCCCCGCCTCGCTTGCCAATTCCTCCGGCATTTTCCTGCCCGACACCTCGCCTCTCGACATCGTCCGGCCTGGCGCTGCGCTTTACGGAAGCAATCCCACGCCCGGACAGCCGAACCCGATGCAGCCCGTCGTCACGCTGCAAGGCCGCATTCTTCAGATCCGCCAGCTCACGCGCGGCGACAGTGTCGGCTATGGCGCGACCTTCACCGCCAGAGGCCCCGTCCGCATCGCCGTGGTGGCGGTCGGCTATGGCGACGGCTATGCCCGCAGCGCCTGCGGCGAGACCGGCCGGCCCGCAGAAGTGATCGTGGAAGGGCATCGCTGCCCCCTGCTCGGCCGCATCTCCATGGACATGCTGACGGTGGATATCAGCGCATTGCCGGAGGGCGTGGCGCGGCGCGGCGGCATGGCGACCCTGATCGGCGACGGCATCGACGTGGATGAACTGGCGGCCCGGACGGGCACCATCGGCTACGAAATCCTCACGCGGCTGGGCCGCCGGCATCATCGCATCTGGCGGGAAGCCGCGCCGGAGACGGAAACGAGGACAGCCGCCGCGACCACTGCCGCCTGAGGCGTCACCGGATAACTGAAATCCCATCGCCGAAAAGGCGCGAGCTCGCGACACGCCCGCGGAGGAGACAGCGGGGCGTCAGCGAGCTCGCAATCGCAGATGCGCGACACCGGAGGCGATCGCAACATCCGCGGGTCGGGACCTTGTAAGGTCCGCGTCTGCCAACCGACGAACCATGCGGGAAGTTCCTGCCCTTTCCTAGGCCGTGACACACGGCACGGAACGGGAACATTGTTGCCAACCGTGATATGGTGCCGCGCCGACTCGCCCCCTCACCTCGGATCGTCATGGCCCGCCGCACGCCCAGTTTCGTCTGCCAGAATTGCGGCACGGTCTACAGCCGCTGGCAGGGCAAATGCGACGCCTGCGGCGAATGGAGCACGGTCGTCGAGGAAAGCTCGGACGCCAAGGTGCCGGTCACCGGCGGGCGCACGCCCCGCCGGGGACGCCCCTTCGCGCTGGAGCCGCTGACCGGCGAGAGCATCCAGGCCCCGCGCCTTGCCTCCGGCATCGCGGAATTCGACCGTGTCACCGGCGGCGGCTTCGTGCCCGGCTCGGTGCTGCTGCTCGGCGGCGAGCCCGGCATCGGCAAGTCGACGCTGCTCATCCAGGTCGCCGCCGCGCTGGCGCAGGCGAAGCAGCGCGCGGTCTATATCTCGGGCGAAGAAGCCGCAGCGCAGGTGCGGCTGCGGGCGGAGCGCCTCGGCCTCGCCACCGCACCGGTGGAACTCGCCTCCGAGACCTCGGTGGAGGACATCGTCGCCACCCTCGGCGAAGGCCCGACGCCCCGGCTGGTCATCATCGACTCGATCCAGACCATGTGGACCGACACGGTGGAATCCTCCCCCGGCACGGTGACGCAGGTGCGTGGCTCCGCACAGGCGCTGATCCGTTACGCCAAACGCTCCGGCGCGGCGCTCATTCTCGTCGGCCATGTCACCAAGGACGGCCAGATCGCCGGCCCCCGCGTGGTCGAGCATATGGTCGATGCCGTGCTCTCCTTCGAGGGCGAAGGGTCCCACCAGTTCCGTATCCTGCGGGCGATGAAGAACCGCTTCGGCCCGACCGACGAGATCGGCGTGTTCGAAATGACCGGCCTCGGCCTCGCCGAGATCGCCAATCCGTCCGAACTGTTCCTGTCGGGCCGGGAACTCGGCAGCCCCGGCACCGCCGTCTTCGCCGGGATCGAGGGCACCCGGCCGCTGCTGGTCGAGATTCAGGCGCTGGTCGCGCCGACATCCCTCGGCACGCCGCGCCGCGCCGTGGTGGGCTGGGACCAGAGCCGGCTCTCCATGGTGCTGGCGGTGCTGGAGGCCCATTGCGGGGTGAAGCTCTCCGGCCATGACGTCTATCTCAATGTCGCCGGCGGCCTGCGCATCCAGGAGCCCGCCGCCGACCTCGCCGCCGCCGCCGCGCTGGTCTCGTCGCTCGTCGGCGCGCCGCTGCCGACCGACGCCGTCTATTTCGGGGAAGTGTCCCTGTCCGGCACCGTGCGGCCGGTGGCCCAGGCGGGCGCGCGGCTGAAGGAGGCCGAAAAGCTCGGCTTCGGCCGCGCCTTCACGGCGCTGCCGGCTAAGAGCGAGAGCCGCTCAGGCAAAGGCCGCGGCAAATCCACGGACGATCCGGCGCGGGATTCCGGCCTCGCGCTGAACGCCGTGGACGGTCTGGCCAATCTGGTCGCGGATATCGCAGCTCAGGGCTCGTCCGCCCGCCGGCGCGCCGCGCAGGCGGGATAACCGCAGGATGATCGGCAGCATGACCCGGCGGATGGATATGCGGGGATGGATATCCGCAGGATCGGCATGGCGCAGGTGACGCGACGATGACGGGAAGCTATATAGCCGCTGCTCCCGGTGCCGCACCGCATCCAGCCTGCGGCCGGCGCGGGCGACACGAGGCGGCTTCCGAGACGGATCACGGACACCCATGACCATTCCCTATCTCGATATCGGTCTCCTCGTGGTGATGCTGATTTCCGGCATCCTCGCCATGATCCGCGGATTCATGCGCGAAGTGCTCTCCATCGCCGCCTGGATCATCGCCGCCGTCGCGACGCTGTATGCCTATCCGCGGCTGCTGCCTCTGGCGAAAGGCTATCTGAATAACGATATCCTTGCTGCGATCGCGGTGGTGGCGGGCACCTTCCTGCTGACGCTGCTGATCGTGTCCATCATCACGGTGCGGATTTCCGACATGGTGCTGGACAGTCGCGTCGGCGCGCTGGACCGCACGCTGGGCTTTCTGTTCGGGCTCGGCCGCGGGCTGCTCATCGTGGTCGTGGCCTTCATGTTCTTTTCCTGGCTGGTGCCGGAGCGCAGCCAGCCGGCCTGGGTCGCCAATGCGAAGTCCCGCGTGGTGCTTCAGGGAACCGGTGACTGGCTCGTCTCGATATCGCCGGATTTCGAGGAGCTTTACAGCCGCTACAAGCGCGAGCGGCAGGAACAACAGCCCGGCGAGCCGCCGGACGCCGCGCCCGAAACCCGTCCCGGCGGCGCGGCGCTGCCGGCTCCGGGTTACGGCCGCAGCGACCGGGTCGACATCCGCGACCTGATCGAGACGAAAACACGTTGAGGCGACGCCCCGCCGCCGACTGGAGAGCCAGATGAGCGACCACAATCCCGACGCCCGGCTCGCAGGCGACCTTCAGGGCGAGTTTCCGTCCGGCATCTCCGATCTCGACGGCGACCGGCTCCGCGAGGAATGCGGCGTGTTCGGCATCTTCGGCCATCCGAACGCCGCCGCCATCACCGCCCTCGGCCTCCATGCGCTCCAGCATCGCGGGCAGGAAGCCTCCGGCATCGTTTCCTTCGACGGCAAGCGCTTCCATTCCGAGCGCCGCCTCGGCCTTGTCGGCGACACCTTCTCCCGCCGCGACGTGATCGACAAGCTGCCGGGCGATGCCGCCATCGGCCATGTGCGCTATTCCACCACCGGCGCGACCATCCTGCGCAACGTCCAGCCGCTGTTCGCGGAACTGGCCACCGGCGGCTTCGCCATCGGCCACAACGGCAACCTCACCAATGGCCTGAGCCTGCGCCGCCAGCTCGTGCGCGACGGCGCGATCATGCATTCGACCACCGACACCGAGGTGATGCTTCACCTCGTCGCGCGCTCGCCCAAGCCGCGCTTCGTGGACCGTTTCGTGGATGCGCTGCGGATGCTCGAAGGCGCCTATGCCTTCGTCGGCCTGACCAACAAGAAGCTGGTCGGCGCGCGCGACCCGCTCGGCATCCGCCCGCTGGTGCTGGGCGAACTCGACGGCTGCCCGATCCTCGCCTCGGAGACCTGCGCCCTCGACATCATCGGCGCGACCTATGTGCGCGACATCGAGAACGGCGAGGTCGTGGTGTTCGATGAGGACGGCGTGCAGAGCCACCGCCCGTTCCCGCCGATGCCGGCGCGCCCCTGCATCTTCGAGTATATTTACTTCGCCCGGCCGGACTCCGTCATCGGCGGCCACAGCGTCTACGAGATCCGCAAGACCATGGGCGAGGAACTCGCCCGCGAAGCGCCGGCGGATGTGGATGTCGTGATCCCGGTCCCGGATTCCGGCGTGCCCGCCGCCATCGGCTATGCGCGCAAAAGCGGACGGCCTTTCGAAATGGGCATCATCCGCAATCACTATGTCGGCCGCACCTTCATCCAGCCGACCCAGGCGATCCGCGAATCCGGCGTGCTGCTCAAGCACAACGCCAACCGCGCGGTGGTGAAGGGCAAGCGCATCGTGCTGATCGACGACTCGCTGGTGCGCGGCACTACCTCCGTGAAAATCGTGCAAATGATGCGCGACGCCGGCGCGAAGGAGGTGCATATGCGCATCTCCAGCCCGCCCATCACCCATTCGGACTATTACGGCATCGACACGCCGGAGCGCGAGAAGCTGCTCGCCGCGACCCATGACATCGAAGGCATGCGCCGCTTCATCGGCGCGGATTCGCTGGCCTTCCTGACGGTGGACGGCATCTATCGCGCGATGGGCTATGAGCGGCGCGATCCGGTCCGGCCGCAGTTCACCGACCATTGCTTCACCGGCGACTATCCGACACCGCTGACGGACCAGACGGCCGAGACGCTGACGCCGCGGCAGTTGTCGCTGCTGGCCGAGGCGAGCTGACCCGCCTTCCCGCCCCGCCCTCATCTGCCGCCGGGCCGGCCATCGCCGGCCGCGCGACAACCTGCCGAGCCTCATGACCCAGCCTCTCGCAAACCGTATCGCTCTCGTCACCGGCGCCTCGCGCGGCATCGGCTATGCCACCGCCCTCGCGCTGGCGAAGCGCGGTGCCCATGTCGTCGCGACAGCCCGCACCGTCGGCGGCCTTGAGGATCTCGACGACGCCATTCGGGCGGCGGGCGGCAGCGCGACCCTGGTGCCGCTGGACATCCGGGACTATGGCGGCATCGCCAAGCTGGCGGAGTCGGTTCAGGGCCGTTATGGCCGCCTCGACATTCTCGTCGGCAATGCCGGCCATATGGACACGCCGACGCCGCTGACCCATCTTGAGCAGAAGGAATGGGACAACGGCTTCGCCACCAACGTCACGGCGAACCTGCACCTGATCCGCAGCTTCGATCCGCTGCTGCGAGCCTCCGACGCCGGACGTGTCGTGTTCGTCTCCTCCGGCGTGACCCATCATCCGATGCCCTATTTCGGGCTCTACACCGTCACCAAGGCGGCCCTGGACGCGATGGCGCGCATCTATGCGGCGGAGACTGAAAACAGCAGCGTCCGCGTCAACCTGTTCACGCCCGGCCGCGTGCGCACCAGCATGCATGCGCGGGCCTTTCCCGGCATCGATCCGGAGACCATCGAGCCGCCGGAAGGCCCCGCCGAGAAGATCGCGGACCTGTGCCTGCCGTCGATGACCGAGACCGGCAAGGTCTATGCCTATCCGAAGCAGGCGCTGCTGAGCTTCCAGCCGCCGGCGTAAGCCGCCGCGCTTCGTTTCACGTGGAACGGACCTGTGCCATGACGGGGGCCGACCGCGTCAGCGCCGCCGGCCGGCATACGGGTTCTTCTTCTCGCGCAGCAGGAGCCGGATCGGCGTGCCCGGCAGGTCAAAGGTCTCGCGCAGGCTGTTGACGAGATAGCGCTTGTAGGAATCCGGGATGGCGTCCGCCCGCGTGCAGAACAGCGCGAAGGTCGGCGGCCGCGCCTTGGGCTGGGTGATGTAGTTCAGGCTGATGCGCCGGCCGGACACCGCCGGCGGCGGATGCGCGGAGAGGACCGCGGTGAGCCACCGGTTCATGGCGTTGGTCGACACCCGGCGGTTCCACACCTCATGCGCCTCGACGATGGCGCCCATCAGGCGGTCGAGTCCTTCGCCGGTGAGGCTCGAGACGGCGACCACCGGTGTTCCCTTGAGTTGCGGTAGCTTGTAGTCGACCTGCTCGTGCAGCATGCCGATGGCGCCGGGCTGGGCCTCGCGCAGGTCCCACTTGTTCATGCCGATGACGAGGGCGCGGCCCTCCCGTTCGACCAGATCGGCGATGCGCAGGTCCTGCTCCTCGAAGGCGCGTTCGGAGTCCATCAGCAGCACGACCACTTCCGCGAAACGGATCGCGTGCAGCGCATCCGCCACCGAAAGCTTCTCCAGCTTCTCCTCGATCCGCGCGGGCTTGCGCAGCCCGGCCGTGTCGTGGATGCGGAAGCTGCGGCCGCCCCACTCCAGCCGCACTGCGATGGCGTCGCGGGTGATGCCGGCCTCGGGGCCGGTCAGCAGCCGCTCCTCGCCCAGCAGGGTGTTGATGAGCGTGGATTTTCCGGCATTCGGCCGGCCGACCACCGCGACGCGGATCGGCCGCGCCGCGCGGTCGGCATCGCTCTCGTCGTCTTCGTCGTCGGGCTCGGGTTCGGCGGTCTGCGCCGGCAGGGCTTCACGCAAGGCGTCATAGAGATCCGACAGCCCCTCACCGTGTTCAGCGGAGATCGCGACCGGCTCGCCGAGGCCGAGTTCGTAAGCCTCCATCGCGCCGGCCTGCCCGGCGCGGCCCTCGCTCTTGTTGGCGAGCAGGATCGCCGGCTTGCCGGAGCGGCGCACCACGGCGGCGAAGGCATTGTCCACGGGCAGCACGCCGGCCCGCGCGTCCACGACGAACAGCACCGCGTCGGCATCCGCCACCGCCTGTTCCGTCTGGGCCTGCATGCGGCCGGACAGGCTCTCCGGCGCAGCGTCCTCAAGGCCAGCCGTATCGATCACGGTGAAGGCAAGATCGCCGAGGCGGCCCTCGCCCTCGCGGCGGTCGCGCGTCACGCCCGGACGGTCGTCCACCAGCGCCAGCCGCTTGCCGACGAGCCGGTTGAACAGGGTGGATTTGCCGACATTGGGCCGGCCGACGATGGCGATGGTGAAGGTCATGGGTCTCTGACAACGAATGCCCCGCTCACGCGGGGCATATCAGGTTTCAACGGGTTCTGCCGGAGGCGTAGCTCATTGCGAGAAGCTGCCGGGCTTCGGCGGATCGGGCCAGGCCACCGGCGGGCTCTGCTGCCGCTGGGCGGCCGGAGGGTCCGGCCAGGCGGTCGCCGGCTGGGTGCGCTGGGCCGGCGGGTCCGGCCAGGCGGTTGCGGGTGCGGCCGGCGCCGCTTTCTGGGCCGGAGCCACAGGGGCGGCTGCGGGCTGGGCCGCCTGCGCCGGCGGCGGCGCGGCGGGGCGTTTGGTCGCGGCGCGGGCCGGGCGCGGCCTGGCGGCGGCCTTGGGCGCGGCGGTCGGGGCTGGCTCCTCCACCGCCGGCGTCGCAGCGGTATCGACTTCCTGCGCGGCGGGATTGGCGCCCTTCATCAGTTCCGGCGGTACGCCGCGGGAGACGCCCGGCACCCCTTCGGGGAACACCGCGCGGCGCTCACCGGGGATCGGCGTCTGCTTGTTGAAGATGTCCAGCGCGGTCGTCGGGTCGAAGCTCTCGCAGGCCGCCAGCGGCAGGCCGAGCGGCAGAACGGTCAGGACGACGCGGGCAAGACGGGACTTCATAGGCATTCGCTCCGGATTCGGCTTCGCGTCAGCTTTTGGCGGCCGGCGGCACCAGCGCCGACAGCACATCGGACCGGCTGCGGATGGCCGGCGGCGTCTCCGGATCGGCCGTGATGGCCTCGATCCAGCGGCGCGTCTCGTCGGTGTTGCTGGCGCGCCAGGCCGACAGCGCCAGATATTCCCGCGCCGAATGGCGGAAGGTGCGGTCGCCGCCGGCCAGCGGCTCCAGGCGGCGCAGAACGTCCTCATAAGACGCGGTGTCGACCATGAGCGCGCCGGCATGAAGCGCGGCAAGCTCGCGCAGCGTGGCGTCGAGGCCGGTATCCGCCGCGATCTTGTCATAGGCGGCGACGGCGGCGGCCGGATCGGTCTGCCCCAGCGCCGCGGCTTCCCGCAGGCGCGCCAGCGGCCGGTAGCCGCGCGAGCCTTCCGCCGCGATGGTGGCGAAAGCGGCCCGGGCCTCCGCATGCTTGCCCTGTTCGATGAGCGCGACGGCCTGTTCGAACTGCGTGCCGGTCCGCGCGGCCTCCCGCGCCTGCCACCATTCGTAGCCGCGCCAGCCGGCGACCGCGAGAACGAACAGGACCACGGCGGCGACGATCAGCGTGCCATGGCGCTCCCATAGCTTCTTGAAATTCTCGCGGCGGACTTCTTCGTCGATCTCTCGGAAAATGTCGGACACGTTGGCTCCCCGCTGCCCCTCAATAGCTCGGCGGGCCTACCCTAACGATGTGGCGGGGACAAGGCAAAAATCCTGCACTCTCAATCATTAAGGCCGAAACCTTGCAGCCGGGTCCCGACAGAAGTTGTCACGGAGCCTTGGCCTTGAACTGATAGACATGCTCAGGGCCGGGAAACTGGCGGCCCTTCACTTCATCCGCATAAGCCTTGACCGCCTCCTCGATGGACGGCCCGAGCTGCGAATAGCGCTTGACGAATTTCGGCACGCGCGGCGACAGGCCCAGCATATCCTCCAGCACCAGGATCTGCCCGTCGCAGGCCACGCTGGCGCCGATGCCGATGGTCGGGATCGGCACCGCCGCCGTGATCTTCCGCGCCAGCGGTTCCGCCACCGCCTCGATCACCACCGAGAAGGCGCCGGCATCGGCGACGGATTTCGCATCGTCCTCGATGGGGCCGGATTTGTTCAGGCCCTTCTCAAGCTCCGCCGCCTCCTCCCGCCCCTGCGCCCGGAACGAGCCCAGCGCATTGATGGATTGCGGCGTGAGGCCGATATGGCCCATCACCGGAATGCCGCGGGTGACGAGGAAGTCGATGGTCTCGGCCATGCGCCGGCCGCCTTCCAGCTTCACGGCGCCGCAGCCGGTCTCCTTCACGATCCGCGCGGCGGAGCGGAATGCCTGCTCCTTCGACTCCTCATAGGAGCCGAACGGCATGTCGATCACCACCAGCGCCCGGCGCGAACCGCGCATCACCGCATGGCCTTGCAGGATCATCATCTCCAGCGTCACCGGCAGCGTGGTCTCCATGCCGTGCATGACCATGCCGAGGGAATCGCCGACGAGGATCACGTCGCAATGGCTGTCGATCAGCCGTGCGGTATGGGCGTGGTAGGACGTCAGGCAGGCAATCGGCTCGCCACCCTTGCGCGAACGGATGTCCGGGGCGGTGATCCGCCTGATTTCATTCTGGACTGACACGTATTCAGGCTCCGAAAACGGGCACGCCGATGATGTGCGGATGGAACCAGAACGCCAATCCGGCATAAAGCGCAAGGCCGACGACCACCGCGGCGGCGTCGTTGGCAAGGCCCCGCGTCGGGATCGGCGGCCCATCGGGATCGCCGCGGCGCTTGAGCGAGATGCGGTCCACCACCGCCCATGCCAGCAGTCCGCCGAACAGCAGGATGGAGCCGAGATCGCCGTTGCTGACGAGATGCGCCAGCGCCCACAGCTTCACCGCGACCAGCATGGGGTGTTTCAGGGTGCGCTTGATGTTGCCGCGAATGTAGGCCGCAACCAGCGACACCGCGGCGAACAGCATCAGCAGCGCCGAGACATGCCGGGTCCAGTGCGGCGGATACCAGACATCGATCCAGCCGGTGGCGCGATACAGCGCGAAGCCATAGACGATCAGCGCGAGGCCGATGGCGGCCGCGAGCGAATACAGCCCCTTGTAGCCGCCTTCGCCCAGCCGGCCGACCAGCCGCGCGCGAAGCTCGCGCTGCGTCGTCACCAGATGCACGCCGATGAACACGGCAAGGCCGAGAACGAGAATGAAAAGTCCCACGGCATTCCTCCGGCAGGCTCCCGCGCAGTAGACGGCAGGACGCGCTTTGGGGCAAGCTGGCGCGATCACGCCATGGCTGTCCTGCCATGGGAACAGGCCGGGAGAAACTTCATGAAACGCCTTGGACTCTGGCTGGGCGCGGCGGCCGCGCTCGCCGCCGTTGCGACCGCCATGCCCGCCGCCGCGCAGGAATGGCCGAACCGGCCGGTGCGCATTATGGTGCCGTTCGGACCAGGCTCGACGCCGGACATCGTCGCGCGGCTGGTGGGCGACCAACTCCAGCAGCGTCTCGGCCAGCCCTTCGTGGTGGAGAACAAGGCCGGCGCCAGCGGCAACACCGGCACCGACGCCGTCGCCAAGGCGGACCCGGACGGCTACACCATCGGCGTGTCCATCGGCGGGCCGCTCGCCATCAACACGCTGCTGTTCTCCAAGCTGCCCTACAATCCGGAAACCGATATCGCCCCGGTGACGCAGCTCGTCACCCAGCCGAGCGCGCTGGTCGTGCCGGTCGAGCTGGGCGTGAACACGGTTCAGGAACTCGTCGCGCTGATCAAGAAGGACCCGACGAAAATCACCTTCGGCTCCATCGGCAACGGCTCGCTGTCCCATCTGTCTCTTGAAGCATTGGCGCAGAAGGCCGGCGTGAAGCTCGTCCATGTGCCGTTTTCCAGTTCACCCAATGCGGCGACGGCCGTGATCCGCGGCGACGTGCAGATGGCCTGTCTGCCGGCCGCTTCCGTCACCGAACTGGCAAAGAACGGCAAGGTGAAGATCCTCGCCGTCTCCACCGCCAAGCGCTCCTCCCTGCTGCCGGACGTGCCGACGCTGAAAGAAGCCGGCATCGACGTGGAAGCCGATGCCTGGATGGGCATGATCGCGCCCGCCAAGACGCCGGCCGCGATCATCGCCAAGCTCAACAAGGAAGTCGTGGAGATCATCAATTCCCCGGCCGCGAAAGAGAAGCTCGCCGCCGTGGTGATGGAGCCGGTCGGCTCCTCGCCGGAGGAATTCCGTAAGCGCATCCGCGCCGAGATCGGCATCTGGGAGCCGGTGGTGAAAGCCGCCGACATCAAGATCAACTGAGGCGCTCAAGGCGTATGAAACAGGAATGGCCGGGCATGCCCGGCCATTTCTTTTATGCCGCCGTCTTCTTCACGTCCTTGACGTCCGTGAAGACGAGATCCTTGGCCTTGTCCCGAGTATGGTCGAGATAAAACTGGTTGCGCGCGAGATAGACCGCGTCGCCGTCGAGGTCCTCGGCGATGCTGAAGGTGTTGGCCTTGATGAAGTCGTCCACCGCCTTGCGGTCTGCCGCCGAAATCCAGCGCGCGAGCTGAAACTCCGACGGCTCGAACCCGACCTCGATGCTGTATTCGCCGGCGAGGCGCTGGCGCAGCACGTCGAGCTGGAGCGGGCCGACGACGCCGACCAGCGCCGGCGAGCCGTCCAGCGGGCGGAACACCTGCACGACGCCTTCCTCGGCCATCTCCTGCAACGCCTGTTTCAGCTTCTTGGCCTTCATCGCATCCGGCAGGCGCACGCGGCGCAGGATTTCCGGCGCGAAGCTCGGCACGCCGACGAAACTGATCTGCTCGCCCTCGGTCAGCGTATCGCCGATGCGCAAGGTGCCGTGGTTGGGAATGCCGACGACATCGCCGGCGAAGGCTTCATCGGCAATGGCGCGATCCTGCGCGAAGAAGAAATGCGGCGCGGCCAGCGTCATCGGCTTGCCGGTGCGCACCAGCTTCGCCTTCATGCCGCGCGTCAGCTTGCCGGAACAGAGCCGCGCGAAGGCGATGCGGTCACGGTGGTTCGGGTCCATATTCGCCTGGATCTTGAAGACGAAGGCGCTCATGGCCGGCTCGGTCGCCTCCACCTTGCGGCTGTCCGCCTCCTGGGCGCGCGGCGACGGCGCATAGGCGCCGAGCGCATCCAGAAGATCGCTCACCCCGAAATTCTTGATCGCCGAGCCGAAGTAAACGGGCGTGAGATGCCCCTGCCGGAAGGCTTCGAGATCGAACGGGTTGCAGGCTTCCCGGACCAGCGACAGCTCCTCCGCCACCGTCGCCGGATCGAGCAGCGGGTTGACTGAGCTGACCTCGCTCACGTCGATGGTCCGCGCCGGCAGCGCCTTGGAGCCGTCGCCCTCCATCAGCCGCAGCCGGCCGGAGGCAAAGTCCATCGTGCCAATGAAGTCGCGTCCCTGCCCGACCGGCCATGTCATCGGCGCGGTGTCGAGCGCCAGCGTCTTCTCGATCTCGTCGAGCAGGTCGAACGGGTCGCGGGTCTCGCGGTCCATCTTGTTGATGAAAGTGACGATGGGAATGTCGCGCAGCCGGCAGACCTCGAACAGCTTGCGCGTGCGCGCCTCGATGCCCTTGGCGCCGTCGATGACCATCACGGCGGAGTCCACCGCAGTCAGCGTGCGGTAGGTATCTTCCGAGAAGTCCTCGTGGCCCGGCGTGTCGAGCAGGTTGAACACCCGCCCCTCGTAATTGAACGTCATCACCGAAGTGACGACGGAGATTCCGCGCTCGCGCTCGATCGCCATCCAGTCCGAGCGGGTGGAGCGGCGGTCGCGCTTGGCCTTCACCTGCCCGGCGAGATTGATGGCGCCGCCGAACAGCAGCAGCTTTTCCGTCAGCGTGGTCTTGCCGGCGTCGGGATGGGAGATGATCGCGAAGGTGCGCCGGCGCGACACTTCGGCCGCCAGCGGCGAAGCCGGCGATGCGAGGGAGGCGTCCACAGTCTGGTCGAGGGTTTCAGTCATTGCCCGCGCATGTGGCAGGGAAAATGGGCCGGATCAAGCCGGATCGAACGGCGCGGCGCGCGCCGGCCTGTCTTTTCGCTCCCGCGTGATCCTGCCCAAAAACCGGTGCCCACTTTTCGGGATCATGCGGGTTTTCTTGGTTGCGCATGATCTTTTCCGAAAACCGGTCCCCACTTTTCGGGATCATGCGCTGAACGCCTCCCGATAAAGCTCCGGCTTGAAGCCGACGACGAGCCGCCCGTCGATATCCAGCACCGGCCGCTTGATCATGGACGGCTGGGCCAGCATCAGCGCGACGGCCTTTCGGGCGTCGAGGCCCTGCCGGTCCGCTTCCGGCAGCTTGCGGAAGGTGGTCCCGGCGCGGTTGAGCACCGTCTCCCAGCCCAGCGCCTTGCACCAGCCTTCGAGGCGGGCCCGGTCGATGCCCGCCGCCTTATAGTCGTGGAAGACGTAAGGAATGCCCTCGCCGTCCAGCCAGACCCGCGCCTTCTTCATCGTGTCGCAATTCTTGATGCCGTAGATCGTCACCGTCATCGCGCCGCCCCTTTCCGTTCCGTCTGTCTTGCCGGTCCATAGCCGGAACCGGCCCGCCCGGCCACGGTGTTGGAACACCAGAAGCCTCAAGCACATTTATGGTCGTCCCTGGAATGCACCGGCCGGCGCGGAACCGGCCTCAAGCGAAAGGACCGGCGATGGCGAACCCCAAAAACACGATCTGCCTGTGGTACGACAACGATGCCGAGGCTGCGGCCCGCTTTTATGCCGGGACCTTTCCCGACAGCGCGGTCGGCGAGATTTTCTATGCTCCCGGCGACTATCCATCCGGCAAGAAGGGCAACGCGCTGGTGGTGAATTTCACCGTCGCGGGCGTCGCCTGCATGGGTCTCAACGGCGGCCCCGCCTTCAAGCACAACGAAGCCTTCTCGTTCCAGATCGCCACCGACAATCAGGAAGAGACCGACCGCTACTGGAACGCCATCGTGGGCAATGGCGGCCAGGAGCGGGATTGCGGCTGGTGCAGGGACAAGTGGGGCGTGTTCTGGCAGATCACGCCCCGCGTGCTGAGCGAGGCGCTGGCCGTCGGCGGCGACGAGGCCCGGCGCGCATTCGAGGCCATGATGACCATGAGGAAGATCGACGTCGCCGCGATCGAGGCGGCGCGGCGCGGCTGACCGAACGCACCCGCTGGCGGCTCACATTCTCCTGCCCCTGCCGACTCCTGACCCTGTCGAAAATCGACTCGACTCCGGGGAACGGATTTGCCATGTTCTCTTTTTGTTCTTATCCCCTGGCTCCTCCGCGAGGGAAATGGACAGCAAGCCAGAACGAGCAAATCAGGACGAGATCGATGGAGGCCGTGTCAGTTCGCGTTCCGCTCCACTCCCCCTATCCGCAGCATTCGGACACGCTGGAGGAAGCCTGCGCGGAAAATTTTCGCGCGATGGCCGCAACGCTGTGTTTCGCGCTGTCGCGCCTGCCGGCGGACGGCCGCCCGGCCGTGGTCTGCATGACAGCGGCGCAGACCCATGAATATGGCCGCATCTTCGGCCGCGGCACGGTCTGGACGCGGAGTTTTCCGCTGCTGCTGGTCGAGCCCCGCAAGGCGATCGAGGCGCTGTGGGCTGCCGAACAGGCCCTGCGCTCCGGCGCGGTGGCCGGGGTGGCGGTCGCGGTGGACGACCTCACCCTGACCCAGACACGGCGGCTGGAGCTTGCCGCCCGGCAAGGGCTGGCGAGCGCCATGACGGTGCTGACCCGCCCCGGCGGCCTCACGGCGGCGCGGCGGCGCTGGCGCATCCGGCCTGCGCCGTCCGCACCGAACCCGTTCGACACCCGCGCCCCCGGCAGCCTCCGGATCGAGGCCGAGCTGGTCCGCAGCCGCACGGAGCCGCCCGCCCTCTTCATGCTGGAGCAGGACGATGAGACGCATCGTCTCCGTCTGGCTGATCGACTGGCCGGTCACGGTCTGGTCGAGGCAGGCCGGACGGTCGCCGCCGCCTGACGGCGCGCCCTTCGCGCTGATCGAGAAAGGTCCGCACGGGATGCGCCTGCGGGCCTTGAACGACGCTGCCCGCAGGCTCGGGCTGCATCGCGAGCAGGCCGACGCCGACGCGCGCGCCATCGCGCCGGCTCTCCTGTCCGCGCCGGCCGAGCCGGCCCGCGAGCTGAAGGCGCTCCGGGCGCTGGCGGCATGGTGCGGCTGCTGGTCCCCCACCGTGGCGCTGGACCTTTCGCCCGGCGGCTTCGAGGGCCTGTTTCTCGACATCACCGGCGTCGATCATCTGTTCGGCGGGGAGGACGCCATGCTGGCCGCGATGCGTCGGCGGCTGAAGGCTGCCGGCATTTCCTGCCGCGTCGCGCTGGCGCCGACGCCGGGGGCGGCCTGGGCCATGGCGCGCTGGTCGGGGAAAGAGACGAGCCGCCTCGATTCCGCCGGGTTGCGCGAAGGGCTCGCTCCCCTGCCGCTGGCGGCTCTGCGTCTCGACGAAGCCAATCTGCGGCTGGCCCGCCTGTTCGGCCTGCGGCGCATCGGCGATCTGTATGCCTTGCCGCGATCCGGCCTCGCCCGCCGCTTTCGCGACGGCGACGGGCTCGGCCTCGTGCGCCGGCTCGACCAAGCCCTCGGCCTCGCGGAAGAGCCGCTGACGCCCGTGCGCCCGGCGGCGGACTATCGCGCGGTGAAGCTGTTCGCCGAGCCGGTGCTGGACATGGCCGGGATCGAGGCGCGGCTGCCGGCGCTCGCGGCGAAGCTCGCCGCCCAACTGGAACGCGACGGGCGCGGCGCGGCCCGCCTGCGCCTCACCGGCTTCCGGAGCATCGGCACGACGGCGACGCTGGAGGTGCGGATCGGCACGCCGCACCGGCAGACGGAAATCTGGCTGCGACTGTTGCGGGAAAAGGGGCTGGACCGGCTCGATCCCGGCTTCGGCTTCGATGCCCTCGCCCTGTCCGCGGACCGGACCGCGCCCGTCATCCCGATTCAACCCGCACTGGAGCCGGACAGCGCCCGGCCGGCCGACGCCCTCTCCGTCGCGGAACTGGCGGACCGGCTGGCCGCACGGCTGGGCGAGGCCGCCGTCACCATGCCGGTGCCGGTGCCGAGCTGGGTGCCGGAGCGCTCGGAACGGCGCGTGCCGGCGCAGGACGTGCGGCCCGTGCCGGCCGGCCGGCCGCGTCCCCTGCTCATGCTCGACCCGCCGGAACCGGTCGAGGTCATGGCCGAACTGCCGGACAGCCCGCCGGCCCGCTTCCGCTGGCGGCGGGTGCTGCGCCACGTCGCCCGGGCGGAGGGGCCGGAGCGGCTGGAGCCGGAATGGTGGCAGATTCAACGCCGGCCGGTGCCGGAACAGGCTGAATCCGTTGAAAGCGGCATGGATATTTTCCCCTTGAAAAATCAAGGGCTGCAAGAGGCCACCTGCGAAAATCAAGGCAGAATCAAACGTTCGGACCGCACCCGCGATTATTACCTCGTCGAGGATGAAAACGGTGCGCGCTACTGGCTGTTCCGCGAAGGGCTTTATGACCGCCGCGAGGAAAAAGAGCCGGTGCCATCGTGGTGGATGCACGGGCTGTTTCCATGAGTAATCCAGATAATTCAATATCTTATGCCGAACTCGGCGCGCGCACCAATTTCAGCTTTCTTGAAGGCGCATCCCATCCGAAAGAAATGGTGGCGCAAGCCAAGGCGCTGGGCCTCGCCGCCCTCGGCGTTGCGGACTGCAATACGCTCGCCGGCGTCGTGCGCGCTTATGCGGCCGCAAAAGATGAGCATCTTCAGTTACTTATCGGATGCCGCCTGGTCTTCACGGACGGCACCGAACTTACCGTATTCCCCCGCAATCGCGCCGCTTATGGCCGGCTCTGCCGCCTGCTCTCGCAAGGCAAGAGCGAGGTCGTCACCGACCAGCTTCCAAACGAAGACGATGATGATCTGAAAGAGGCAGAAGACGATGCAGCTTCAAAGATTATAGATTTCCAGACTCGGACAGAACGCAGAACAGGACAGCGAACAGCCCCATCCGCCGACGCTGTCACCGAACTAAAACACGAGTCGCAATCAACGCCGCCCGAAGACCAGCCCGAACTCATTCGCATCGCCAAGGGCGAGACCCGCCTCACCTTCGAACAGGCAAGGCTGCTCGGCGACGGGCTCATCGCATTGGTGCCGGCTCCGGCACGGCCGGGCAAAGCCTTCGAGACGCGGCTGCGGCTCTGGGCGAAGACATGGCCCGACAAGCTCTATCTCGCGGCAGCGCCGCTCTGGCGCGGCGACGACCAGGCGCGTCTCAACCGTCTCGCTGCGATAGCCGAACGCACCGGCGCGCCGCTCCTCGCCACCAACGCCGCGCTCTATCACAGCCCCGAAAGACGACCGTTGCAGGATGTGCTCGCCTGCATCCGCGAGGGCACCACCATCGACGAGGCCGGCTTCCGCCTGCGCGCCCATGCCGAGCACCATCTCAAGCCACCGCAGGAGATGGCGCGGCTGTTTCGCCATCATCCTGAAGCCATCGCGCGCACCATGGAGGTGGTGGAGGCATGCACTTTCAATCTGAAAAAAGACCTTCAATATGAATATCCCGACGAGCCGGTGCCCGAAGGCTGGACGCCGCATCGCTGGCTCGTCCATCTCACCTTCAAGGGCGCGCGCAAGCACTGGAGCAAAGCCGTTCCCGAAAAGATCGCGAGACAACTCGTCAAGGAACTGAGGCTGATCCGCGAACTGAAATATGCGCCGTATTTCCTGACCGTTCACGACATTGTCGACTGGGCGCGGCATCCGGACCGCAACATCCTCTGCCAGGGCCGCGGCTCAGCCGCCAATTCCACCGTGTGTTTCTGCCTCGACATCACCAATGTCGATCCGACAGAACAGGACCTGCTGATCGAGCGTTTCATCTCGGCCGACCGTTCCGAGCCGCCGGATATCGACGTAGATTTCGAGCACGAACGGCGCGAACAGGTGATGCAATATGTCTATCGGCGCTATGGCCGGGACCGCGCCGCCATCGTCGCCACCGTCATTCATTACCGGCCGCGCTCCGCCATCCGCGATGTCGGCAAGACGCTGGGCTTGAGCGAGGACGTCACCGCCCGCCTCGCCAACACCATCTGGGGCAGCTATGGCGGCGGCCTGGAGGACGGCCCGGTGGATCGCACCGGCCTCTCCCGGGACGATCCGCGGCTGGCGCAGGCGATCCACCTCGCCAGCGAATTGATCGGCTTTCCGCGCCATCTCTCCCAGCATGTCGGCGGATTCGTGCTCACGCGCGGCCCGCTGGTCGAAACCGTGCCGGTCGGCAACGCGGCGATGGCCGACCGCACCTTCATCGAATGGGACAAGGACGATATCGACATCGTTGGCCTCATGAAGGTGGACGTGCTGGCGCTCGGCATGCTCACCGCGATCAGGCGCGGCTTCGGCATGATCGAGCAGGCTTACGGCCTGCGCCGCCCGCTCGAGCTGACCGACGTGCCGCGCGAACGCAAACTCGTCTACGAGATGTTGCAGAAGGGCGACTCCCTCGGCGTCTTTCAGGTCGAGAGCCGGGCGCAGATGGCGATGCTGCCGCGCCTGAAGCCGAAAAATTTCTACGATCTCGTCGTGCAGGTCGCCATCGTGCGCCCCGGCCCGATTCAGGGCGACATGGTGCATCCTTATCTCAAGCGCCGCGAGGAACGACGCGCAAAAGACGCGGCTTTCGATATCGATTATCCCAAGCCATCATCCGAGCATGGCAAGGCGAACGAACTGCGCGCCATCCTGCACAAGACCCTCGGCGTGCCGCTGTTTCAGGAACAGGCGATGCGCATCGCGATGGACGCGGCCAAGTTCAGCAGCGCGGAAGCCAACGGCCTGCGCCGCGCCATGGCGACCTTCCGCCACATGGGCACCATCGGCACTTATGAAACCCTGATGGTCGGTCGCATGGTCGCGCGCGGCTACGATCCCGTCTTTGCGCAGAACTGCTTCAACCAGATCAAGGGTTTCGGCGAATACGGCTTTCCGGAAAGCCATGCCGCCTCCTTCGCCTTCCTCGTCTATGTCTCGGCCTGGATGAAATGCGTGTTTCCGGAGGTGTTCGCCGCCGCGCTGCTGAACAGCCAGCCGATGGGTTTCTATGCGCCGGCGCAGATCGTGCGGGATGCGCGCATCCATGGCGTCGAGGTCCGTCATCCTGACGTGAACGCCAGCGACTGGGACACGACGCTGGAGCCGCGCGCAGGGCGGCGGCGACGGGCCATGCGGCTCGGCCTGCGCACCATCGGCGGCTTCCGCGAGGACTGGGCGCAAGCTCTCGCGCAGGCCCGCAGCGCCGCGCCCTTCACCTCCGTGGAGGATA